>OKVK01000007.1_pt1 | contig 166666 bp, 165 predicted proteins | sample 1604771 | NCBI WGS metagenome assembly OKVK01 (sample SAMN01760906, study PRJEB22395) | human gut metagenome | reverse complement strand
GCCAAGTAGCATTTATAAAAATTCTTTTCTGGTTGTTGTCTTCCTTCTAGGTCTAATGGTAAAAGATTAAATGTTTTTACTGGTTCTTCAAAAAAGAATCTAAATTTAACATTTTCTTTTTCACATTTTTCTTTAATTTTTTGTACATCTAATTTTAAAGGATATCTTGTTACTGTTAAATTTATATTATTTTCTCTTAAAGCTTTCCAAAACGTATTCTTCATGCTTAATATTAAAATTCCATTTGTATCAAGGTCGATAATTCCATTTGGAAAATATTTTCTTGTTATATAACAAAAGTCCGCAATTTTAGGGTGTAATAGAGGTTCTCCTCCCATTAATCTAATAAAATTAACTTCTTTATCAAAAAGTTCTGACAATCTCTTACAGTCTTTTTCATATTCATTTACATCTAAAAAACTTTCAGGTGCTACTGGGCAAAAATGGGCGCAATATTTACAGTTTAAATTGCAATGTTCAACTAATTGAACTTCATAATCAAGCATTGCTTTTGGTGTTTTTCTTGCTTCTATTTCTGCCATTTTATCTATTGTTAACTTATATAAGTCCTCACCTTTTTTTGATGGTAGTGGTATAAATTTTTTTATAAATTGTTTAACTTCATTCATTGCTTTTTCCTCCATTTATTTTAAATAATAGCCAATATTTTAATTGATAAGATAATACATAAAATATTTTTCTTAATCCAACATTTCCTTCTCTTGTCATATCAATGTATATATCTTCTATAGGTGAATTTTTCAAAACTTCATAAGGATCTTTTACATATTCATCTACTAATTGATTATAATAATTTGTTTTTTTAGCATATTCCCAAAAATATTTATTATATATTGAGTAAATATTTTTATATGGTTTTGTTACATACGAAAAATGAATTACAATAGGCTCGTCCTCAAATAGTTTTCTAAATCTTTTTTTCTTTATTTTCTTTTTAAACTTATTGAAAAATGCCATACTAACCTGATAATTGTACATTGGTTTTAAAATCTTAGCATTATTTTTGCATACAATATTTAATGCTGTTTGATCAGGAAATCTATATTGAGTATTATTCTTTAATAATTCTAAACATTTTTCTCTAATTTTTTGTTTTTCAAACTCTTCAGTATTAAACAATATTACTCCTGAATTATAATCTGTATTTGGTTCATCTATATAATGAGTAAAATCAGTAATAATTCCAATTGGTTTATTTTCTAAATTTTCATTATATAATTTTGCAATATCATCAATAACAACTATATCACAGTCCAAATATATAATTTTTTCATATTTGAGTATTAATGGGGCATAATACCTATAATACATCTCAATTGGGTATTCTGATGTTTCATATAAAATATCATATTCCAAATATTCATGAATATTTATACATTTTATATTAATATTTTCTTTTGACATATTTTCAAGATTCAATATATTTGTTTCAGATAATCTCGTATAAAAAACATATATTTCATATATATTTTTATTTGATGCATTTTCAATTACTGAAGATATTGCTACACTACATAAGTGAACATAATTATCATTAGTAGAAAAAACTACTGGTATTTTATTTTGCATAGTTAAGTCTCCTTATATTAAATAATTTATATACATTTTTCATTTTTTTAATAAATATTATTTGAGGATTACATAAATTTTCCTCTTTTAAATATAATTATATTTGAAACCAAATTAGGTAATTTTTCAAACAATGAATACTTAATTTTTCTTTTTAGATTTATGTTAAGATTAAAAGTTTCATATTCTTTTTCAAATATATTTTTTAAATATATTTGTTCTTTTTTTTTCTTATTTAATTTACAAACACTATATAAAAATAAAATCATATCCAATTTTGCTATTTTATTTTTCTCAACAAGTTCTTCTTTTTCTTTAAAGTATTTTTCTCTTTCATCAAAAACCTGTAACACATCTAATTTTCTAGTATTAAATGTTCTTTGTCTGCTTTTTTTATGAATTCTATAAACATATAATTTTAAATTACTTACAGCAATATTATTTTTTGCAGAAAAAATCAACTTATGAATTATAAACTCATCTTCATGTTCATGCTCTAGATCAAATAATATATTTTCAAACAAACTTGCTTTATAAAGTTTATTTGGTATCATAACTGTTCTAATTCCATTTGTGCTGTATAGTCTATTCATCATTTGAAATGAATTAAAAACTTCCTCTTTATTATCAGTATTTTTTTTACTATTATCATTTAAATATTTAAAATCCACCTCAGCTATATCTGAATTATATTTGTTTTGTAAATTCGTTAATACTAGTAGAAAATCTTTTTCTATTTTATCATCTGAATCCACAAAACATATAAACTCACCTTTTGCTTTTGAAATTCCATTATTTCTAGCATTGCTTACACCATTATGTTGTAGATTTAAAATTTCAATTTTTTCATCTTTTTGAGCATAACTTTCACAAATACTAAGAGAATTATCTGTGCTTCCATCATTAACTAGTATCAATTCAAAATTTTTATATGTTTGATTTAATATTGATTCAATACATTGTGGTAAATATTTTTCTGAATTGTATATTGGTACAATAATTGAAACTGTATTCAATTTTTTCCTCCTATTTTATTTTTTTAAACTATATACTTTTTTATAAACACTAAAGTTCCAATTAAATAAGTATATTTGCATTTTTTTTAAAAAATTGTATTGAGATTTTTTTACACTTTTAATATTATCTTTAACTGTAACTTTAACATTCTTTAATAATTCATCATTATAAAAATTATTTAATATCATTCTATTTGCTATTGCTATAGAATTAAATAATGAATAAGTTATATAACTATCTGTCAATGTAGGACAAACACTTTCAACTAACTTTACATTTTCTAAGCAAGCCTTCATTCTGTCATCTCCTTTAAAGTATTTTGACCTACTGTTTTCTCTTTGTATGTAATTATATAATTTTTTCTCTATATATACTATTTTATCTGATTTTATAAATACCTCTGTTATAAATTTAATGTCTTCAAAGTGATTTACTTTATCAAATTGTATATTTTCAATACTTTTTTTAGTAAAAAGTTTTCCCCAAACAGACATTGGTATTTTTTCTGGTAATGAAATTAAATATTGTAATCCTTGTTCTTTATTTAAATTATGTACAACATTTTTATTTTCCTTATATGAGCATGCAACTATTTGTGCATTATTTGGTTTTATAAGTTCATACATTATTTTTAAAAAATTTTCATCCACAGTATCATCACTATCAATAAAGCAAACATAATCACCTAAAACTTCTTTTAGTCCAGCGTTTCTTGCTTGTCCTGTTCCTTGTTGTGATTGATTAATTATTCTTATTCTTTCATCTTTATATTTCTGAATTTTTTCTAAAGTTTTATCAGTACTTCCATCATTAACTATAATTAATTCAAAGTTTTTATATGTTTGTTTTAAAATTGACTCAATACATCTTTCTATTAATTGTTCACCATTATAAACTGGTAAAATAATACTTATCAATTCCATAATTACCTCATATATATTTTTTCAATCTGATTTATATATTGATCTTCGTTTTCTATATTACATTTTGTTCTTTCATAATGAACTTCTTTATTAATGATTTCTGCCCATTTATGAGGTGAATCATTTAAACTCATTTTTATAATATTCTTATTGTCAAAATTAACTGAAACATCAATTGGTATAAAACATTTTAAAGATGCACATAACGCCTCATAAATTGTTAATCCATATCCTTCATATTTAGAAGTAGATACATAACAATCAAACATCTGGTACATGTTTTCTATGTTATTTTCTTTTTCTATTATAATAACTTGATTTTTTAAATCATTTTTATTTATTATTCTTTTTATTTTATTTTCTTGTTTTCCTGTTCCTATTAAACATAGTTTTACATTTTTGTTTATTTTACTTAATTCAATAAAAACTTTTATTAAAAACTCTTGATTTTTTTGTTTGCACAACCTTCCAATATTTCCAATAACAATATCCTCTTCATTAATATTGTATTTTTCTCTTACTTCTTTTCTTTTATCAATATTATATAAATACTTTTCTCCATCAATTTCGCTCTTCACAATTTCATGTTTAGTTTTTTTTCTAAAACAAAATTGTGCTGCTTGATCTGAACAAGCTATATATGTATATTTTTTACTGCTAAACATAAATTTAAATATATTACCAATTATAGTTTTAAGTTTCAATATATTATTATCAAAATTTGAATTATGCGCATAAATTACAATTTTCTTTTCTGTATTTTTAATTAAAAACGCATAAAAAAGTCCTATTGGGCTATGTATATTAAAATTTACTATATCTGAATTGGCAGTATATTTTTTTATATTAAAACTAGTTTTTATAAATCTATATATTGGATTTCTATATTTTTTATTAGATATACTACATACCTCATCATTAAAAATTTGTGAATTTTTAATTGTACATAATATTTGACTTGAAAACTTTGTTTTATCTATATTTTTATTTATATATGTAACTATTTTTTCAATTCCACCATTTCCAAAATAATCACAAAAAATTATTAATTTTTTCATACTATTTTCCGTTCTAAATATTTGTTTAATATTTGTTCATATAATTCTGACATTTTTTCAACAACATGTTTAGATGTATATTCCTCTATATTAATAGCTTGTTGATAATTTTTTTGTATATTAGCATAATTTTCTTTTGCATATTTTATTTTTTCATAAATCTCGTCTACTTTTTTTATGGTAAATCCATTTTTTCCATTATAAATTAAATCTCTATTTCCTCTACAATCAGTAGCTATAATAAACTTTTTTTTATAAATTGCTTCTAGTAAATTTAGTGGTAATCCTTCTTGTCTACTTGTAGATATAACTATATTTGATATATCCAAAAACTTATTAACTTCACTTGTAAATCCAATAGTTTTTATATTTTTCTCTAATTTTTTCTTTTTTATTTCTTTTTGAACTTTTCCTTTTAATATATCATCACCTATTAAAAGAATTTTAATTTTTTCGTTCCTTATATCTGTTTTTGCTAATTCTTTTATTAATTTAAGTTGTCTTTTTCTTTTTGAATATTCAGCTACATAAGATACAATAAAATCATTTTTATTTAATCCATATTTTTTATATGTTGCTTTTAATTCTTTTTCATCAGTTTGGTGTTCTATTCTCTCTTTGTTGAATCCAACACCATTTACAAATTTTATAGTAGTATTTTTAAAGTGCTTTTTAGCAAAATCATAATCCTCTTTATTCATTACTAATAAGATATCTGTATATTTCATTAAATATTTTTCAATTGGATAAAACAATAGCCAATAATAATATGGACATCCTTTATAAAAGTGAAATCCATGACAAGTATATATAAGCTTTGTTTTTGTTTTTGAAAACTTACGAGCTAACCTTGTAATTACAGAGCCTACTGGTGTATGTGTATGTATTAGTTCATAATTGTTTTCTTTTAAGTTTTTTGTTAATTTACAAACCGCTTTTAAATTTTTTATACTAAAGGGATTTCTTTTCATTCCTAAATTTATTTTTTTACTGCCTTTTATTTGTGTATCAGTATTTGTTGCAACATAAACCTCATACCCATTATCATTAAACCATTTAATATAAGGTTGATGACATAAAAGAATATGCCTGTCAGTGTTTGCAGTTATTAAAATCTTTTTTTTGTTTTGTTTTTCCATAGATTATCCTTATATAATAAAAACCAATATAGCATAATGCTATACTGGTTTTTATGCCATTTTTATTTTTTAAAAGTTGTAAGCACTCTCATTTATATATAGTACTGGTCTGAAGCCAATATAAATTAATTCTTCATGCCTACGTACATAAAGTGTTTTAGAAGAATTAAAAAAACATGAGCCTCCAGATATTGGTTTTCTTTCTCCTGCATCATTTTTTAACCATTCTGCCACATTTCCATCTAAGTCAAATATATTACTTGCTTTATTTTTTTCTAGTACACCTGTTGTAAAAAGTACATTAGTATATGCTTGTTTTTTAAATATTCCCTTTACATCTTTATATAATTCTGTATCTTCAGAATTATATGGACTATATGGCCTTCCCTGATCTCCTTGTTTTATTTGTGCATATTTTCCTCTTGTTACTTCAAAAAATGAATCCCAAAAGTTTGCGCGAGTTACTCTTTGTAAATTGTATAGTGCACTAGAATAAATTCCATAATCAACTTCATTTGGCAAAGAACAAGTAACACTGTCTAGCTCTTTATACATTTCTTCACATAAACTTATTGCCTCATTATAGTTCACATAATTATATACAAATTTGTCTCTTTGTACTAAAGGTGTTGGATTTTCAGTTGTTTTTTCTGTTCTTTCTTTTTCACTTCCTGCTTCATATCTTCCTACATAAAATCCATTTCCTACATATTCTGCTGCTGGTACCCATACAAATTGGTTTCCATCTTTATCTTGTATTACTAATCCCTTATTTATTTTGTTTATTGTGCTACTTTTTCCTACTGCAAACCCTTTTGGTATTATTGCTGTGTTTCCTTCTTCATCTGTATATATTTTAGTTTCTGTGGCAATTTCAGAAAATTTTTCTTCTGACTTACTAATACCCATTTTACCTATATTGTATTCATTTCCTGTTTCAAGAAATTTTACAACTAGGTTTCCTTCTTCATCAAATGTTGTAATGGTTTTGTCTGTGCCTACCATATTTTCTAGCTCTGCTTGTAAATATTCTGATGTAATTTTTTCACCTACTTTATCAATAGATACTGCTAAATATGCCATTTCAACAATTTCTTTTTCTTTAGCAATTGTACTTCTTTTTTCAGCACTTTTAGCTTTATCTAGAATTCCTCCATTGCTAAATACTATATTAATTGATACACCTGCTAGTATTACTAAAACAACTATTGTTACTACTAATGCAATTAGAGTTATACCCTTTTGTGTTTTTAATTTAATATTAATCATTTTTCTTTCGCTCCTTTTTTCTCTTTTTAGTACTTCCGTATGTATGTAAGTTATTTAATTTATATAATATAAAAAAAGTAAAAGCAGTACACATTTTAGTATACATTTATTTATTTTTAACTTTAGTTTTACTTGTTTTAAAGTTATATATAATTGTTTCAAAGTCGCTCCACTCCTACCTACATCAATATTTTATTTATATATGCTAAAAACAATTTTGTTTAAAATTTCTTGACATTATAATCTGTTTGGATTATAGTTATATAAGTTACTGGAAATTTTTAGGTAACGTTGTACTTTTTTGTCGATTAGTATTTAACGTTTTGCTTACTTTGATTTATATTTATAATATACGGAGGAAAGGAATATGTTAGATTTCGTGCTATGTGATGACAACTTTAATGTTTTAAGCAAACTAGAAAAGATGTTAGAGTCTATTTTTATTGAAAAAAATTTAGATGCTCGTATAGCGCTGAGTACAACAGCACCTGAAGAACTAATTAATTATATAAGAAATAACAAAGTAAATGTTATAATTTTAGACATCGATTTAAAATCAAATGTTTCTGGCTTAGATTTGGCTAATATAATTCGTAAGAATGATAAAAATGTTTATATTATTTTCACTACTGGACATTTAGAATATGGACTAATCGCTTATAAATATAAGACTTTTGATTATCTTGCTAAACCTGTTACAAAAGAAAGATTAGAAGATACTATTGTTAGATTGTTTGAGGATGTTTCAGGATCAAAAACAAGTTTTGTTAGATTGGATAATAATAGAACAATTATAAAACAAGATTCAATTCAATACATTCAAAAGGATGGTATGAAAACTGTATTTCACACAGATACAAGAGAATATGAAACATATAGTTCTTTTAAAACTATTTTACTTCAACTTTCTAGTCATTTTATGCAATGTCATAAATCTTACATTGTAAATTTAGACAAAATTGTTAGTATTGATACTTCTAATAATATTATTTTATTAAATAACAGTGGGCCAGATAACAAATGTTTTATCGGACCAAAATATAAGAGTAAACTTATGGAGGTTTTTAATTATGGAAATTATTCAAACAATGTGGAATGCAATAACTACTCAAAATGATACAGCTTTAACAATATGTTTCTTTTTGCTTTCTTTCGTTGAAGCAAGTGTGAGCGTATTACTTTTTACTACTGTTCTTAATATTGTAACTACTAAAAAAAATAAATTATTATATGTTTTATTAGTTGCTATTGTTGGTTCATTATGTAGATTATTCTTACCAGATCCATGGGGAATTTTTCTTAATATAATTTTTATCATATTTTCAGTAAAATTTATTTTTAAAACTTCTTGCTTGAAAGCATTACTAGCAGAATTTATTATGATTTCCTCTAGTAGCATCCTCGAGTTATTCGTATTTAAATTTTATCAACATGTATTTAATATCTTACAAGAACAAATACTTGAAATTCCTTTATATAGAATAATAACTGCTTTATCTATTTATTTTTGCATATATTTAATATACAGAATAATAAAAGCTTTTAAACTTAATATTAAATTAGAAAATATGACAAGTAAGAGTAAAATTTTATTTATTGTAAATACACTACTTGGTATAGTAGCTATTTGTACTCAATTCTATTTAATAGTATTTTATAGTGATAAAATGCCAATTGCTATAACTGTTGTTAGTATTTTAAGTATATGTGCTTATTTTACTATCAGTTTTTATAGTTTACTAAGTACTAATAAATTAGATACTACTACTCGAGATTTAGAAGAAGCGCAATTATATAATAAAACTCTTTCAATTTTACATGATAGCTTAAGAGGTTTTAAACATGATTTTCATAATATTGTTCAAGGCATTGGTGGTTATGCTGATAGAGGAGATTTAGAAGGTTTAAAGAAATATTATAAACAACTTTTACAAGATTGCAATCGTACTAATAACTTAACAGCTTTAAATCCCGATGTTATAAATAATCCCGCAATTTATAATGTTATGGCTACAAAATATCATAAAGCAGATGAAATAGGAATTCAAATTAATCTTTGAATTTTTATGGATTTAAATGAAATTGAAAAACACATGAAAATTTATGAATTTACTAGAATTTTAGGAATACTTTTAGATAATGCTATTGAGGCAGCTTCTGAATGTGATGAAAAAATTATTCATGTAAGTTTTAGAAAAGAAGATAATAGACATCGTTTAATAATGGGTATAGAAAATACATATAAAAATAAAGATATTAATGTAGATAAAATTTTTGAAAAAGACTTTTCTACAAAGTCTAAAAAAAGTAATAGTGGACTTGGCTTATGGGAAGTTAGACAAATTTTAAAGAAAAATAATAATCTTAATTTATTTACAAGTAAAAATGATGAATTCTTTTCACAACAATTTGAAATATACTATTAATTACATACAGTAAAAGAGGTATCAAATAAATGATACCTCTTTTACTGTAAATTTGTCGTTTTAAGGAAATATTTATATTTATATATTATCCGCTCTTTTGATTAATCTTTTTTAATTAATGATGCTGGCATTTTAGGTTGATGAATAACTCCAAAAAGTATACATGCAGTATTTGTTGATTTAGCATATTTTTCCGCTACCTTAGCTAATAATTTTAACATATTTTTTCCTCCTTTTATTTTTATATTTATATAATAAGCATTGCCGGCAATGCATTATCAATCTAAATTGTTTCTTCTGCATATACTTCATATCCATGTTTGTTTTTTGTTATTTTATATGAAATTGGAAGTACTGTTAAGTTTTGTAAAAAAATACCATAAATTATTATGTATGATATACTTTTATTTGGACTAAAAATTATAATAATTACTAAAATTACTAATGATACGTAGGATTTTATTTTTTTTGACTTTCTTTCTTTTTTTGATAAAATTGGAATATTTTCTGTATCTGCTGGTGCATATTTAGCTATAATAAAAATACTAAATATAGTTATTATCGCAGTAAATACATATAAGATCAAATCATTGTTTATTTGAAAATATTTAGTTACTATTATTGGTCCTAAATACAAACAACTTGTAGTTAACATACAACCTAAATGTGTTTTTAAATGAATTCCACCTGTAAAGCTTCTATATGGCGCTATTAAAAAGAATAAAAGTAATGTTTGCCATCCCATTTTTAGTGCAAAACCTATTATAAACAAAATCAGAATTTTAGGTAATTCTCCAAAAATCAGCCTTACTCCAAAGTTAATAATCATTTCTCTTTCTTCATCTATGTCTGACACTTTTGCTTTTATTTTTTCTGTTATCCAATCGCAAAATTTATCAATCATTTTTTACCTCTTCTTTTACTGTCTTTATTTTACATCAGATATTCTTTTTATTTAAAATAATATATAAAAGTACCAAAATCGTTTACGAAGATTGTCTTTTTTTGTTTCAAATACGATTTTGGTACTTTTATAAAATTTAGATTAATTTAACTTATACTGCAATTTTCTTTAAGAATTGCCCAACTTCCAATCATTTCCGGCATTGCTTTAAACTCCATAAGTTCATTAGTAATTGGGTGATAAAATTTTAAATTATATGCCCAAAGTGCAATTTGTTTTCCATGTCCTCTTCCACCATATTTTTGGTCACCATATATACTATGGTTTCTGCTAGATAATTGCACTCTAATCTGATGATGTCTTCCTGTATGTAAATTTATTTTTAAAACTGATAAATTTAGTTCTTCGTCATATTTTAAAACTTCATAATCTAATATTGCTAATTTGCTATTTTTAGTTCCTTCTTTTACAACTTTACTCATATTAGTTTTTTCGTTTTTTAGTAAATAGTCTTGTAATGTTCCTTTTTGATTTTCCATCTTTCCATTTACTATTACTAAGTATGTTTTTTGAAATTGTTTTTCTCTTACCTGATTACTTAGTCTTCCTGCTGATTTTGAAGTTTTAGCAAAGACCATTACTCCACCAACTGGTCTATCTAACCTATGTACTAAACCTAAATATACATTGCCTGGCTTGTTATACTTTTCTTTTAAATATGCTTTTATTATTGTAAGCATATCTATATCTCCAGTTTTATCTGCTTGTGATGGTATATTTACTGGCTTTTCTACTACTATTATGTGGTTATCTTCAAATATTACTTTTAAATTTTGCATTTAATTCTCCCATCTTCCATAAATACCACATGGTAAAACCATTTTTGAGTTAGTCATTGGAAGACCTATTTCTCCATTTGATACTTTTCCTTTATATTTTTTTGATACTGTAAGTTCCAAAATATTTTGTAAAACTGTACTTGATATTCCTGTTGTATATGAATTGATTAAGAAAAACAATGGCTTGTCTGATAATACTTGTGTACATAAGTTTACAAGTTCTGGTAAGTTTTCTTCAAACTTCCAAACTTCTCCATTTGCACCTCTACCATAAGATGGTGGGTCCATGATTATCGCATCATATTTATTACCCCTACGAATTTCTCTATTTACAAATTTAATAACATCATCAACTATATATCTAGCTGGTCTATCTTGTAACCCTGATGCTTGTATGTTTTCTTTTGCCCATGCCACCATTCCTTTTGAACTATCAACATGACAAACTTGAGCTCCTGCATAACTACATGCTACTGTTGCTCCTCCTGTATATGCAAATAAGTTTAATACTTTAATTTCTCTATTTGCTTTTTGAATTTTTTCTATCATCCAGTCCCAATTAACTGCTTGCTCCGGAAATAAGCCAGTGTGTTTAAATCCCATTGGTTTTATATTAAATGTTAAATTTTTGTATTTAATTTGCCATGCATCTGGCATTTTTTTATTGTATTCCCAGTTTCCACCACCAGTTGAACTTCTGTGGTATTTAGCATTAACATTTTTCCACTTTTCTGGAAAACTTTTTTGTGTCCATATTATTTGTGGGTCCGGTCTTACTAAAATAACATTTTTCCATCTTTCTAGTTTTTCACCATTTGCCATGTCTAATATTTCGTAATCTTGCCAATCTTTTGCTACATTCATTTCTAAAATCCTTCCTCTTATCTATATACAATTTTATCATATTTTAGTACTTTACTATGTAATATTATACTTTTCGAAGTGACTGCTGTGGGGACCAGCAAGCTAGAAGGCGTTACTAAATTTTTTCAAACCATTATAAATGTTTGCAAAAAATTGTTGTTATGCCTTCTTGCGTAGCTGGGATGGAACGAAGAAAAGTATAATATTACACAGTTCTAGCTAAAATATGCATAAAATTCGTAACCAACATCACATCCATAATCACAAATGTTAAAAACATTGCAGATATAGTTAAAGCTAATTTATGTTTTTTTATTTTTTGTATCAACTTGCTTGTCCACTTTGATGTTTTTAAGTGTAATGTATTACTACTTTCATCATAACGTATATTTAAAATTAAATCTTTTGTGTACTCCATAAAATCCTCCTAATATATTTTCTAATAATATGTATTCACATATTAGGATTTTATGTTTAAAATCGTAACAAAAATTATTACATTATTCGCTTAATTTCTTCTTTATATTTTTTGCTAAATTTTCTGTAATACCTGTTACTTTTGTCAATTCTTCTATACTAGCATTTTGTATATTATTTATAGTTTTAAATTTCTTTAATAAAGCTTTTTTCTTTGCTTCCCCTATTCCGTCTACTTCATTTAAAACAGAATGAGTTGTTTGTTTATCTCTTAATTGTCTGTGATAATTTATTGCAGTATCATGTATGTTATCTTGAAAATTTGTAATTACTTTCATTAAATTTTCAGATAATTCAAATTCATTTTTGTTTTCATCTATAAGTGCTCTTGTACTATGCTTATCATCTTTTACCATTCCAAATACTGGTATAGATAAGCCTAGTTCTTTAATTGCTTGTTTAGTTGCTCTTATTTGAGTGATTCCACCATCTGCAAATATTACATCTGGAAAGTCACCAAATGCTCCATTTGGGTTATCTATAGAATGAATCAGTCTTCTTTTTACTACCTCTTGCATACATTTAGGGTCATCTTGACTTATTACTGTTTTTATTTTAAATTTTCTTGATAAATTCTTTTTTAGCTCTCCACCTTTTAATACACACATTGAAGCAACCATAAATTGCCCTGATAAGTTTGATATATCATACCCCTCAATTTTTCTAGGTAATTTATCTAATTTTAGCACTTCTTTTAATTCATTTACGACACTATATTTTTCCTTTTCTTTATTCATTATAGTAATTTTAGCATTGTTTTCTGCCATTTCAACTAGTCTTAATTTTTCGCCCTTTTGAGGTACTTTTATTTCTACCTTATGGCTTGAATTTTCTGAAAGTAATTGTTCTAATATTTTTTTATCTTCAATCGCTTCTTTTATCATAATTTTATTTGGTAAAAATACATCATTTATATAATATTGTTTAATAAAGCTTGATAAAATTTCTGCATCTGACTCGTCTTGTAAGCCTTCAAAAAAGTAATGATGTCTTTCTATCATTTTACTATTACGAATTAAAAATATTTCGACACATACTTGAGTTTGTCCTTTAGCTATACCTATTACATCAATATTGTGTTCTGATATGTTAGAAACCTTTTGTCTTTCTTCTGTAATTCTTTGAATAGCATATTTTTTGTCTCTTAATTCTGCTGCTTTTTCAAATTCTAATTTGTCTGCCGCTTCTTTAATATCTTTATCAAGCTCTTTCATTATTTGGTTTGTATTGCCTTCTAATAGGCTAATAATCTGATTTATTTCTTTTCTGTAATCTTCTTTTGATATTTTACCAATACAAGGTCCAGAACATTTTTTTATATGATAATTTAAACATGCTCTACCTTTATATTTAAATGTTTTACATTGCCTAATTTTATATTTTGAATTTATAAAATCTAACATTGCTTTTGCACTACCACTATTTGCATATGGTCCAAAATATCTTGCACCATCATTTAATATTCTTCTTGTTAAGTATATGTTTGGGAACTCTAGCTTTGTGTTTACTTTAATATATGGGTATGTTTTGTCATCTTTTAATAAAACATTGAATTTTGGCATATTCTTTTTTATTAAGTTACACTCTAAAATAAGTGCCTCTGATTCATTGTCTGTAACAATATACTCAAAGTGGTCTATTAAAGACACCATATTTTCAATTCTTTTTGTTTTATTGTTTTTTCTAAAATATTGTCTTACTCTATTTTTTAAAGAAATTGCTTTACCAACATATATAATTTTGTCATCTTTGTCATGCATAATATATACACCTGGTTTACTAGGCAACTTTTTTAGTTCTTCTTCTATATTAAACACCTTTAGTTTTCCCCCTTAGCATAATATATATTGTAGCATATTTTGCTGCATTTTACAAGGTAAACTCAAGGTTCTATTCCTTAAAGAATTTTTACTTTTTATAATAATTGTTTCTATCTATTTTCAATATAGTATTTAAGTATTTCTCTATCTCTATAATTCATAAACTTTGTTCTATATATACTGTCATAATCAGAAGCTTTAAGTTGACTTTCACATTCTATAATTTTATTCAAAGCCTCCTCAGGTGTAAGCCAAATAACTAATCCTCCCTCATCTATCTCTTTTTGTGTCATTTTGGTATTTTTTGTGTCATTTTTCACATCACATCTAAATACATAGGATATTTGTTGAAAATTTTCTTGAGATTTTAGTTCTCTTGTTATTCCTAATAATAATATATTATTGACTTCACATCCAACTTCTTCTAAAACTTCTCTTTCAAATGCTTTCTCTGAAGTCTCACCTTGCTCTACTCCACCACCAGGCAATTTATATTCATTTTTTGCTTTCTTAAAAAATACAGCTATAGTTCCATCTTGCTTTTTTACAATTCCTCTTGCACCATACCTTATTTTTGGATTATCAAAAGGAATTGATTCAATTCCAAACGTATCATCTGTTATTTCTGTTATAATATTCATATTACCTCCCTCATATTTTAATATCAAAATTAACTATACTATTTTTTCTACTCATAATTTCATATGCTTTTTCTGTTATTTCTATACTTGTTTTGTGTTCTAACAAATCCGAACTGTCATCTATATTAAGTAGAAAATTTATAAAACAATTTTCTCTTGCTTTTTCGTTATATCCGTTAAAATATTTTTTATCTTTTTCAGATAATGTTGCAATGTCTAATGTTTCAAATATTTTGCCTCCAATAAGTTGACTATTTCTAAATACATATATATCAAAATGTTCTACACTTCCCACACCATTATTAAGTATTTGGTCTCTATCTTTTACTTCATAAGCCTGATAACTATGAACTTGTATATTCATAAGTGGTCCAACTTGTACATTAAGCCTTTCGTGTCTCACTCTACCATTTCCCTTATATGTATCTTTAGGTAATTCACACCAAGCTCTTCTACTAAATCCTGATTGCATTAAATTTATAGAACAGTTAGTAATTAATTTTTCATCTTGTTTAAAATTAATTATTGAATGAAAATCTATTTCACCAAAGTCTATAAATTTTTCTTTGTTTTCTATATATTTTTCAAATCTATTAGTTTTTAATATTCTCTTATAATCATAATTGTTAAAAGTATTAAAAAAATCTACCGGATTATATGTAGAAACAAACATTTCCGCATTATTTATTTGCTTTCCCTTAGTTTCACGGTTTACTTCCATAAGCCAAGCCATTAAATCTATAAAGTGATATCCACTGTGAAAAAGTTTTCTGTATCCATATTTGTATGGATGATTTTCTCTCTCTAGAAATTCTGAAGGCATATTCCACATTCCGTCATTATGATATATATCTATATATGTAATTGGTATATTATACTCTCTTACCACTTGTTCTAATAAACGTTTCACATATAAATACCCTTCATGAAATCTTCTTTGACATTGTATTTTGAAGCTTATTTTATCTTTTTTCTTTTTATACATTTGACATAAAATATCATATTCTTCTTTAATTTTTAATGCTTGTTTTGTATCACAGTTAACATTAATTGGAGCTGTAATTGGTTTATCCATTAATATGTTTATGTCATTTTCAAGAAAAAATTTAGCATATGCAAAATGCGATTTCGGCTCTGTTGATATTATAGCATATTTTATGTTCTTTTGTAGAATCAACTCTTGTATTTCTTTCTTGTCTTCACTTGTAAGTTCTAGGTTATCTCTTTTGTAGTCATCCAACAAGTATAAATCTACCGACCTAAAATCGTTTTCTTCCAAGTAACTCTCTATTTCTCTTCTTTTGCTTTTCAAGTCTACTATAACTTTTGGACTCATTCTGTATTTTTTAAATAAATTCATATAAATTCTTTTAGCATGAGGTCCTAGTCCAACAAGTATAATACTATAGTCGTTAAATTCATTCATACGAGTATCCTCCCTTGCAAAAACTCTATAGCAGTATTATATTAGCAATATTCCTTAAATACAAATACAAATATTTTATATATTATATAAGTGAAATTTATATCAAAAAAGAAAATGCCATTTGGCATTTTCAAATCTTAATTATTTTACATCTAAAAAATTATTAATTGTATTATTTAATATTTCATTAAATTTTGGATCTTTTGCTTTTTCTTTAAATATATCTCCATATAATTTTTCCGGCTTGCTATTTATTCCTATTCTTTTTAAATATTCATCTAAATCTTTGAATTCATATTCTTCTTTTAATTCAAACTCAACAAAGTTTCCCAGTATCTCTAGCTCATCTATATATACCTTTGCAACATCAATCTCTCTTACTTCTCTAATTCTATTTATATACAAATATGGCTGTAATCCAATATTCTTTAAAAAATCATACCCATCTTTCATTGTAGGAATTACAATTTTGGACTCACTCCAAGAATTATCATCTAATCTTCTTTTAGATTCAATTATACATTTACTTAATTTATTTCTAAGGCGAATAATGTATCCGAGTTTTTCTAATGAATCAAATCCATATTGTCCCATGCATAAATCTACACATTGAGTTGCTTTTTCTATTGGACAAGATGAATTTATAATTCTATTTTTAATTTCTTCATCTATTTTATATCTAATTTCTCTTTCTATTTCTGTTCCACCTGACATATACATCTGCCTCCCATTTCTTCGTAGACTTTTTTTATCTTACTTGCAAGTTCATTATCATCTCTCTCTTTTATAGAATAATACAAATCTATAGTATCATTTGTAGCTCTACATAAATTAACTTTTCCATCTTGACTAATATATAAATCATTATGTTCCCTACAAAGTTCAGTTTTATCATTCTGTTCAGATATAATACTACAAGTACATCTTTGTAAAAAGATGTTGTGAATTCCGTTAGAAAATAATTTTTTTCTAAAACTATCTTTTATATTCTTATACCCCATTTGTTTGATTAAAGGCTCTATTTTATATATACTTGTATAATATTTTGAATTTTTTGGATATACCTCTATAATTTTCAAATCTGCTTTTATTGAAGAAGCAAAGCCTACCAATTCTTGTATAGAATTATAATTATCATTTATTCCCCTTAATAATGTTGTATTTATGCTTATTTTTAATGTTGGATATTTAAACCTCATTTTTTTAACTGCAGAAACCACTTTTTCATATGAATTTTCAACAGTAGAAATACTCTGATATTTATTTTTATCAAAACTATGTAAAGAAATATTAAGCTTGTCTACCATTTCCCCTATCCACATATTATCTTCTAAAAGATATCCATTGGTAGTTACTTTTATATTGGCTCCATGTTTCTTTAAGTTGGTAATTATTTCTTTTAAGTTTTCCTTTAATAGTGGCTCTCCCCCTGTTAATTGAACTGTCTTTATTCCATATCTATTGTTTAGTACACTATACATGTATTCAATATCATCTGGTGTCATAAGAGATTCCTTCTTAGTTTTTATTCCTTCTTTATGACAAAACTCACAATTATACACACAGTCTTGTAATAATATTAAGCGGATTGTTTTTTGCTTAAGACTATTTAACATATTAGCTTTTTCTTTAACTATTTCTACAAATTTTTTAGGTGCACTTGTTAGGAATTCTTTAATATATACTATACCAATTTTAGTTTTTGGTAATTCTTCTTTTATTGGTATTTCTATAAGTTCACCTGATTGTAACTTATCCATAACAGACATCTTGGCAAAATACCCTATTCCCAGTCCCTTTTTTACAAGATCCAACATTACTTCTGTTGTTGCAACTTCAATGTTAGGTTCAAATATCTCTAGAGACCCTCCTAATATATTATCCAGAGCTTTTCTTGTACTTGTTTTAGCTTGTTGTAACAGCAAAGGATATTGTGATAGTTCATTTATGCTTATGGCTTTACTATTACTTATTAACTTTGCATACTTATTACTAGCTACGAAACAATTATCTACCTCTATTAAATCATCCACCACAATGTCTTCTCGTGAACTTTCTATTGGATAGCTATCTATTATTAGATCCAGCTCTCTTTTTTCTAACATATCAACCATTTCTGTAGTTGATCTATTAACAATAGAAAATTTTATTCCTGGATAGTTTTTATTAAAAGCTTCTATTATATCTGAAACTAAAAAGATACAAATATGCGTCGGTACTCCTATTCTAACTTCTCCTTTTAATAAATCATTTGAATCATTTAGAACTTTAAATCCAGTTTTTATTGTATTGTATGCATTTTCCATATAATACATAAGTTTCTGAGCATCAGCAGTAAGTTCAACACCTTTTGCTGTACGGTTAAACAATTTACATTCCAATCTGTCCTCTAATATTTTTATATTACGACTGACAGCCGGTTGTGATACATACAACATTTCTGCCGCTTTAGATATGCTACCAGATTTTGCCACAGCTACAAATGATTTACATAGATTCAAATCTATATTATTTAATTCTTCCATCATCTGTCTCCTATTTATAAATTTTATTTATGTTGTTGTTTTGCATTATATCATATTTTTATTTTGCTTTCAATATATATTACTTATTGTGATATAAGAAAATAAAATTTGACACATTTTGCATTTTATAGTAATATATTAGCACTAGGAATACAAATTAAAAAAATATCCTTTAGGAGGGTTGTATATATTTAGCGCCAGGACAGTGTTTATACACTGTTGACGAGGTTAGAGTTTATCGAAAGATTCGGCGGATGGCTCTATGGCATGCGCTACTGTCATTACATATTAGCAAAAAATTATAGTGATATAATATAACAAATTTAATATGAGTACGCTTTAATTTGTATACCCTACTTTAATTTAAGGAGGTATATTTTTTATGTGTGGCATTATAGGTTATATAGGAGACAAAAAAGCCACTCCAGTTTTAATAAATGGTTTATTATGTTTAGAATACAGAGGTTATGACTCTGCTGGTATTGCTGTTATCGAAGACGGCAAAATTACTGTAATGAAAGATAAAGGAAGAGTTGCAAATTTAGAAGCAATTGATGGTATAAATGATTTAAAATCTACTATTGGTATTGCACATACAAGATGGGCAACTCATGGAAAACCTGCAAAAGAAAATTCTCATCCTCATATGGATAATAGCGGTGAATTTGTAGTTGTGCACAATGGTATTATTGAAAATTACCATGAATTAAAAGAATTTTTAGCTTCTAAAGGATATTACTTTTTATCACAAACAGACACAGAAATAATTCCTAATTTGATTCATTACTATTACACAAATGGAATAAATGATGATGACAAATTCTTAAGAGCCGTAAAATCTGCAGTCGATGATTTAAAAGGAAGTTATGCACTAGAAATTATTTCTAACTTACATCCTGATAGAGTTATTGTAGTTAGAAAAGATAGTCCTTTAGTTTTAGGAAAAGGAAATGGTGAAAACTTTATTGCATCAGACATTCCTGCTGTTTTAAAATATACAAAGGAATTTTATTTGTTAGATGACCAAGAGTATGCAGTTGTTTATAAAGACCATATAGATTTTTATGATAATAGCTTAACTTCTCATAGCAAAGCTATTAAGAATATTGAATGGGATGCTACTGCAGCAGAGAAAAATGGCTATGAAGATTATATGTTAAAAGAAATATTTGAACAACCAACTGCAATTCGTGAGACCATTGGTTCTAGATTTAAACTTGGAGAAAAATGCAGTTTTGATGACATAGACATTTCAAAAGAATATTTAGAGAAAATAAATAAGATATATATTGTTGCTTGTGGTACAGCTATGCATGCAGGTTTGGTCGGAAAAAATGCAATTGAAAAACTTTGCAAAATTCCTACTGAAGTTGATATTGCTTCTGAGTTCCGTTACCGTGACCCAATAATAGATGACAAAACTCTATGTATATATATTAGTCAATCAGGTGAAACTGCTGATACAATTGCAGCTTTAAAACTTGCTAAATCAAAAGGTGCTAAGACTCTAGCTATTTCAAATGTTATTGGAAGTTCAATTACTCGTGAAGCTGATTACACTATATATACCCATGCTGGCCCTGAAATTGCTGTAGCTTCTACAAAAGCGTATACTTCACAAGTTGTTTTAATGGTAATTTTAGCAGTTTATTTTGCAGAGGTTTTAGGCTCTTGTGATGAAAACTATATTGAAGAGCTTAAGTCTGATATTTTAGATTTGCCAGCTAAAGTTGAAACAATATTAGATGAAATAAATACTGTTAAAGAGTTTGCAAATAAGGTTTATACTGAGCATGATATGTACTTTTTAGGTAGAGGTACTGATTATAATGTTGCAATGGAAGGTTCTTTAAAATTAAAAGAAATTTCATATATTCATTCTGAGGCTTATGCTTCAGGTGAACTAAAACATGGACCTATTGCTTTAATTGAAAATGGAGTTACTGTAATTAGTATTTTAACAAACCCAGATTTAGTTGAAAAATCTATTAGTAATATTCAAGAAGTTACCACAAGAGGTGCAAAAACATTAGTTATTACAAATCAAAAATTACCAAATAATTCATTTAATTATATTATAAATATACCTGATACTAATAGTTTAATTTCTCCTATTCTTTCGGTTATTCCTTTACAATTACTTGCATATTATATTGCAAAAAATAAAGGATTAGATGTTGATAAACCAAGAAATTTAGCTAAATCAGTTACAGTTGAATAATATTATAATTTATGCCAATGGGGACGGAGAATTTTGGCACACTTTTAATTAAATTAAATTGAAACAAAATTGATTACAAAGTGTGCCAAAATTCTCCGTCCCCATTGGCATATTTTAAATAAATAATTTTAATATAACAAGTAATACTGCTCCTGGAATGCCTAAAATGCCTACTAATATTGCTGTTACAATATTTAAACCTATATGAAAATTCCATACAGCACCTATTAAGTTTATTATAAATATTAATAGTCCACCCAAAACAGAGTTTATTATTAATTTAAATAATGCTTTTAATGGAACTGAAAATATTTTTCCAATAATCCATAAAACTATTATACATCCTAAAATAACTAAAGCATTAGAAAAGTCCAATTTTTATCACCATTCCTTTAGTAATATGTATGATAAAAATTGGACAAATATTACCTACCCTACCTGATTTTTTTTGAAATATATTTCTTCTATCATGTTTAGAGATAATCCTTTTGATCTTGCTTTATTTACTAAAAAGTCAACTTTACTTTTGTTTGCTTTTATTTGATATGTGTAATAATCTACTAAACCTTCTTCTGCTGTTTCAAAATTTTTATTTGCTAAATTTAAATCTTTTTTTGCATTTATCAAACTAATTATAAGCTCTGCTTTTTTATCTTCATCAGTTTTTTCGTATATTTTATTTTCTTTTTCATAAATTTCACTCATTTTAATCACCGTTCTCCTTTTACTGCATTATATACAGCAAATTTTGTTTTATTCAAAAATCTTGATTTTTACGCAACAATTTGCTATAATTAGTGCGTAATTTTTAATTACTATTGCCCGTCCTTATATAGGTCGGAATTTTTATATTATTAACGAAAGGATGGTATTTATATGGATCAAGTAAAAATTGGTAAAGTTTACAGGCATTTTAAAGGTAATTACTATTTTGTTGAAAATGTAGCATTAGATTCAGAGTCCAAAGAAAGAATGGTTGTTTACAAAGCTATTTATGACAGACCAGATTCTCAAATATGGGTTAGACCTGAAAAGATGTTTTTGGAGAAAATACCTTCCAACAGACCTGATAATATAACCGGTCAAATTTATAGATTCGAATTATGTAATGATATTGAAAAAGATTATTTAAAATAGAGGTATATAGTTATGATAGATATTAAATTTTTAAGAGAAAATCCTGATGTAGTTAAGGAAAATATTAAGAAAAAATTTCAAGACCACAAACTAGTATTAGTTGATGAAGTTCTTGAATTGGATGCTAAAAATCGTGAAGCAAAATTAAATGGTGATGATTTAAGAAGCAAAAGAAATTTATTAAGTAGTGAAATTGGTAACTTAATGAGACAAGGAAAAAAAGATGAAGCAGAAAGTATAAAGGCTCAAGTACAAGAAATTAATAACAAATTACTTGAAAATGAAAAACTTGAAGAAGAATATTCTGCACAAATTCAAGAAAAAATGATGAAAATACCTAACATTATTCATGAATCTGTTCCAATTGGTAAAGATGATAGTGAAAATGTTGAAATTCAAAAATTCGGAGAACCATTTGTTCCAAGTTATGAAATTCCATACCATACAGATATTATGGAATCATTTGAAGGTATTGATTTAGATGCTGCCCGTAGAGTTGCTGGTAATGGATTCTATTACTTAATGGGCGATATTGCTAGACTTCACTCTGCAGTTATTTCTTATGCTAGAGATTTTATGATTAATAAAGGTTTTACTTATTGCGTTCCACCTTTTATGATTCGTAGTAGTGTAGTAACTGGTGTTATGAGCTTTGAAGAAATGGATGCAATGATGTATAAAATTGAAGGAGAAGATTTATATTTAATTGGTACAAGTGAGCATTCTATGATTGGTAAATTTAAAGATCAAATTCTTCAAAAAGATAAAGTTCCTTATACAATGACTTCATATTCTCCTTGTTTCAGAAAAGAAAAAGGTGCTCATGGTATTGAAGAACGTGGTGTTTACCGTATTCACCAATTTGAGAAACAAGAAATGATTGTTGTTTGTGAACCTGAAGATAGCTGGAATTGGTATGATAAATTATGGTCATATACAGTTGAATTATTTAGAAGTATGGATATTCCAGTTCGTACTCTTGAATGTTGTAGTGGTGATTTAGCTGACCTAAAAGCTAAGAGCTGTGATGTTGAAGCTTGGAGTCCAAGACAACAAAAATATTTTGAGGTTGGTAGTTGTGCTAACTTAACTGATGCTCAAGCTAGACGATTAGGTATTAGAATTAAGGGTGAAAAACAAAATTATTATGCTCATACTTTGAATAATACTGTTGTTGCTCCACCTCGTATGTTAATTGCTTTACTTGAAAACAATTATCAAGAAGACGGAAGTGTTAAAATTCCTGAAGTTCTATGGCCATACATGGGCGGAACTAAGATTTTAAAACCAATTAAATAACATTATTGAAAGTAGGTGTAAAATGTTTATTAAAAATCCTGAGTTTAGAATTTCAGCTGTTAGTCCTAAACAATACCCAGATGATGGTTTACCTCAAGTTGTATTGGTTGGAAAGTCTAATGTTGGAAAATCTAGTTTTATAAATACATTAGTTAATCGTAAAAAATTAGCTAGAACTAGTAGTGAACCTGGTAAAACAAGACAAATCAATTTTTATAATATGGATGAAAAATTTTATTTAGTTGACTTACCTGGTTATGGTTTTAGTAAAATGTCTAAACAAGAACAAGCAAAAGTTGGAACTTTTATTGAAGAGTATTTACAAAAAAGTAAAAATATTGCTTTAATAGTATTTTTAATAGATATTAGACATGATCCTACTGCTAATGATAAGCTTATGTATGATTATATTTTTAAAACAAACTTACCTTGTATTGTAATTGCAAATAAGGCAGATAAACTAGCTGTTACAAAGGTAGATGATGCTATAACTAATTTACAAAATATTTTAAATCCATTAAAAGATATTACATTTCTTCCATGTTCTAGTGAAAGAAAAATTTATACAGATAAAGTTTGGGAAGAAATTGAAAAACATATATAATTTTTAATTAATAAAGCCGACAAAATAAATCAAATTTTGCCGGCTTCATTTGACTATTTACTAGAAATGTATTATATAGATATACGCTCTCTTTTCGGGAGTGAATTAATATTTTGGAGGTAGTTGTATGACTACATTGCGGAAATTCATAAGAGTGGCATTTTTCAGTCACGATAGCGCTGTCGCTGCATTACGCGCTGCCAACGCCAGTTTTAATGATCACTGGAACAATGCACAAGACTTTAACCGTGTCGAAGAAAACTATGTCTTCTTCGAAGAAACCGGTGACAGTCTCACTGACGCCCGGGTGAAGAGCTTCTTGCTTTCGCAAGAGCATGCGCTCCCTGATGGCTGTTCCGTTTAAAATACTACCAAAAGATCGAGTGATTCATTCTGAATCACTCGATTTCTTTTCTTCTTTTTTAGTTATTGCTTTTAATGCTTTTTGACGTTCTAAAACAACTACATGTCCACACCCTAAACATTTCATTTTAAAATCAACACCAACTCTAGTCAATTCCCATAGTTTACTTCCACAAGGATGTTGTTTTTTTGTTCTAACAATATCACCTACATTATATTCCATAGGAACTCCCCTCTTTTTATTTTTCAATTATGTTTTTTAGTCTTTTTTCAATGCTTTCTTTTCCTAATACTTGCATAATTTCATATAAATCTGGTGTTTGTTGTCTTCCTGTTAATGAAACTCTTAATACTGTACTAACATCTCCTACATGTGCTTTCCATTTTTCAGGTTCTTGTTTGAACATTTTCACTTCTCTAGCATATCCTAATTCTTCTGATAAATCTTTTATTTTATCAAACCAAGTTTGTTTATCATCATTTATATTGAAGTATTTTTCTAAGTATAATGATAATATTTTTTTAATTTCTTCTTTATCATTTATTTTAGCATATTCAAAGTTATTATCTAAACTAAAGAATTTTTCATCATACATATAATAAATTGCATTTTTTATTTCTGCCCATTTAGATATATCTTTTCTAGGTTTAGCTGTTCCTCTTTCAATTCCAAATACTTTTAAAGCATATTCTTTATCTTGTAGCATTTCTTCAAGTTCTTTGTCATAACGTTTTGCCCAGTTTAAAGAGTCTTCATATACTCTTTCTTTAGAATATGTAGATATAACATTTTTTGATATGTCTAGTAATTTTACCATATCAAAAATTGCACCACTTACACTCATTTTGTTAAGTTCAAAATCAAATTCTGATATATCTTTATCTGGATTTGCTCTTTTCCATGTTTCAAAATTCGAATTTGCTATATTTAACAAATATTGATATACAGCTTCTGCAGGTATACCTTCTTCATGATAGTAACTAACTGCTGCTTCTGGGTCTTTACGTTTACTAATTTTACGTTTTTTACCTTCATCATCTTTTAATATTGCAGATGTATGTGCATATTTAGGCACTGCAAATCCCAGTGCTTTAAATAATTCTAAGTGAAGTGGTACTGAAGATAGCCATTCATCAGCACGAATTACATGTGTAACTCTCATTAAGTGATCATCAACAGCATGCGCAAAATGGTATGTTGGTAAACCATCTGCTTTTATAATAACTATATCTTGATCATTTTCAGGGAATTCAACATTTCCTTTTATTACATCATGATGTCTAATTTTTCTTTCTTCATTTCCCATAGACTTAAATCTAACAATATATGGTTCACCAGCTTTTATTTTTTCTGCAGCTTCTTCTACTGATAAATTACGGTATGTTGCCCATACTCCATAATAGCCAGGTCTAATTTTAGCTGCTTCTTGTTTTTTACGCATTTCATCAAGTTCTTCTGGTGTTGCAAAACATGGATATGCTTTGCCTTGTTCTATTAAATATTTAGCAAAAGCTTGGTATATATCTTTTCTAGCACTTTGTTTATATGGTCCATAATTTCCTTTTTCTTCAGTTTCATTTATCATACCTTCATCAAATACAATACCAAAATCTTTAACTGCTTCTACTATTTGTACTACACCATTTTCAATTAATCTTTTTTGGTCTGTGTCTTCTATTCTTAATATACTAACACCTTTGGTTTGTTTTGCAAGTGTTGTACATATAATGCTTTGATATAACCCACCAATATGAACATATCCTGTTGGACTTGGTGCAAAACGTACTACCATTGCTCCTTCTGGTAAGTTTCTTTCTGGATATTTTTCCTCATAATATGAAATTGGTTTTGCATCTGGAAATATTAAATTTGCTAAATCTTTATAATCCATTTTTACTCTTCCTTTCAGTAATTGCTTTTTAAATATCATTTATTATACTCTATTTTATTCTCTTTTTCAAGATATCCAATAACTTTAATTATTAGTAACAAATAAATAGTACCAAGCTGTAAAATACTTGGTACTATTGTGTTTTATTAGACCTCTGTTATAATTGGTAAAATCATAGGATTTCTCTTTGTTTTTTCAAATATATAGTCTCTTAAAGTATCTTTTAAATTAGATTTTATTGTTGACCAATCTGTAATGTGATTTTCTTCACACTTTCTAATTTCTTCATAGATTACCTTTTTAATATCATCCATTAAGTTTTCAGATTCTCTAACATATACAAATCCTCTTGATACAACATCTGGCTCAGATATAATTTCACCTGTACTTGAATCCATTGCAACAACTATAACTATTAGTCCATCTTGTGATAAGTGTTGTCTATCACGTAAAACTATGTTTCCAACATCTCCTACTCCTAAACCATCAACTAAAACTTTTCCGTTTGGAACAGATGTAGTAAGTGTTGCTTCATTTTCATTTAATTCTAATGTTCTACCATTTGACATTATGAAAATATTTTTAGGTTCTATTCCTAGTTTTTTAGCTGTTTCTGCATGAGCTATAAGTTGTCTGTATTCACCGTGAACTGGTATAAAGAATTTTGGTTTTGCTAAAGTTATTATTAATTTTTGTTCTTCTTGGCATGCGTGACCTGATACGTGCACATCTTCTAAAGAACTGTATATAACTTCTGCACCAATTTTCATAAGTTCATCAATTACTTTTGATACATATTTTTCATTTCCTGGAATTGGAGTAGCTGATATTATTACCATATCATTTGAAGTTATAGTTACTTTTTTATGGTCTCCATTTGCCATTCTTGTTAAGGCTGACATTGCTTCTCCTTGACTTCCTGTTGTTATAATAACCAATTGATCATCACTGTAATTTTTAATATTGTCAATATCTATAAATACGTCTTCTGCACCTTTTATATAACCTAGTTCAATTGCAGCATCTATCATGTTCATCATGCTTCTACCACATACTGCAATTTTTCTTCCATATTTGATTGAAGAATTAACTATTTGTTGTACACGATGTACATTTGATGCAAAGGTTGCTACTACTATTCTTTTTGAATTATTCAAAAATAGTCTATCAAATACTTCTCCAACTGAGCTTTCAGACATTGTAAATCCTTTTCTTTCGCTGTTTGTACTATCTGAAAGTAATGCTAGTATTCCTTTATTTCCTAGTTCTGCAATTCTATTTAAGTCAATTACTTTGTCATCTATTGGTGTATAATCAATTTTAAAGTCTCCTGTGTGAAGAATTGTACCTACAGGTGTTGTAATTGCAAGCATTACAGCATCTGGTATACTGTGGTTACTGTTTATAAATTCTACTTGCATTTGTTTAAACTTTATAGTTTGTCCTTGTTTTACAGTATATAATTTTGTAGTTTGAGTTAATTTATGTTCCTCAAGTTTATTTTTTATAAGTGAAATTGTTAATTGTGTAGCATATATAGGTATATTAATTTGTTTTAATATATACGGAATTGCTCCTATATGGTCTTCATGTCCATGTGTTATAACTAATCCTTTAATTTTCTCTTTATTTTTTACTAAATATGTCACATCAGGAATTACTAAATCAACTCCTAACATGTCATCTCCTGGAAACTCTAGTCCACAGTCTACAAGTATTATTTCATCTTCATATTCAAAAACTGTAATGTTTTTACCTATTTCTTGTAATCCTCCTAGAGGAATTATTTTTAGGTTTGATTTTTTGAAATTAAAATCTAATTTTTCCTTTCTTTTTAATTTAGTATTTGTTTTCTTTTTAGATGTTATATTTTCCTTTTCTTGTTGAGCTACTTTTTCTTCTTCTCTTTTGTTTTTGTTAACTTTACCATTTTTTCTAACTGAATATCTAGCTTTTTTTTCTTTTCTTTCAGTATTTTCTTTTTGCTTTTCTTCATTCTGCTTTAATTCATTTGTCATTTAAAATTTTTCTCTCCTTTTTTATTAAATTGTTGTTTTTCTCATTATTTTGCCTATTAAAAACATAGAATAAATATATCTGTTACACAACTGCACAGATATATAGATAAAAATAAATTTCAGTATTTTTTCTACAGAAATTACCTCCTAAGATTAATTTCTTAGGATATAAAAATATTGAATATGTTTTCTATTCCGCTCAAAACATATTATAATAAATTTATAATTTTCTTAACCGCTCTATTTTTATTAATATACAAATATAAATCTCTTCTTTACCAATACTGGTAACAACTGTTAACTATTATACTATTTTTTTATATTTTTGTCAAATTTTATATAAGTGTAGCCCCTATTATTCCTGCATCATTGCCTAATAATGCTAATTTTATTTCTGGAAGTTCCTCTTTATTAAATACATATTTTTCTTCATAATATTTCTTTAAAAATGGTTTATATAATATATCTTCAAAATATACAAATCCACCACCCAAGCAAATTGCTTGTGGCTCAAAAATATCTATAATATTTGAAAGTCCTACAATTAAATCATCTATATATTCATTTATAATATCTTTTACTTTTTCATCATTATTTTGTTTCAATAAATTTAGCAATTCTTTTCCATCTATTTCTTTTGATATATTCATTGTTTCCATTAATTTATTTTTTAATCTTTTTATAGAGCAATATGTCTCAAAACATCCTCTTTTTCCACAATTGCATTGTATACCATTTTTTTCAATTACTATATGGCCAAGTTCCATGCCTGAATTTCTTATAGGTTCTAATTCTTTGCCTCCCATTAATACTGCTCCACCTATTCCTGTTCCCAAACATAAAAATACTGCATCTTGATATGAATTTAACGCTCCATATTTCATTTCAGCAATTGCCGCACATTTTGCATCATTTTTTACTTTTACTGGTATATTAAATTTAAATTTTAGTATTGTGCCAATATCAAGTTCCTTTATTCCTAAATTAACAATATTAGTAAGCTTACCGTCTTTTGGTGTTCCCGGACTTGCTATTCCTATCATTTCAATATCATTATATTTTTTTATGTAATAATCAATTTCATTTGATATTGAATCAATAATAAATTCTTGCATATTTTGAATATTATATAATTCAATTTCTTTTTTCTCTAATATTCTGCCATTATCATCAATTATTCCCATTCCTATATGGCTTCCGCCTAGGTCAACTCCTACTTTCATTGCACTTTTCCTTTCATCTATTATTAATGCAAAAAAGCCCTGTTTTCACAGAGCTTTTTATTTTTTATACTCCAAGTCCTTCTATAATGAATTCTCCCATATATAATTGGATACATGGTACTAATAAAACTACAACTAGTATAATTAGCAATATTCCAACAAAAGAGTAAGAAATCTCTGGAAGTACTTTCATGATTTTGTTTAAGCTGTTTTGAATATCTACGTCCATATAGTCAAGTAATTTTTCCATCATATCTGGTAAGTCAGTTTGCATACCTATTTTAAGCATTTCTATTTCCATTGAAGAACATAGTCCTGATTTTTCAAATGGCTCTATCCATGAACCACCTATTAAAATATTATTTATAGATGTTTCTATTATTGAAAGCATTACATAGTTCTTTACAACAGATTTACTAACATTTAAAGCCTCTTGAATTCTCATACCATTTTTTAAATTTAAAAGCATAGCTCTCATTAGTCGTGAAAAATCAATTCCAAATATAAGTCTTCCAAATATTGGAGCTTTGTATTTAAAATAATGCCAGTTATATTTTCCCTTTGGAGTACTTATATAACCTACAACTAATAATGCGATTATTGCAATAATTCCTACAGGTATATACCAATATAATGTTAAGTTGTCGACTAATGCCATAAATTTCAATGTTGGTTCAGGAAGTGGTACTCCCTCACCAATTGAGTTAAACACTTTTTGTATTTCTGGTAATATAAATATTGTACCAAAAATTAATAATAACAAAATACTAATAAATTGTGCTAAGTTTGGTATTAATATACTTCTTATTTTTTTATTTCTTGTTGTTGTATCTTCAAGGTATTGTACAGCTTGTTCTAAAGAGTTTGTAAGTGAACCTGATAGTTCTCCTACTTTTATCATATTTATATATACATAAGGGAATATATCTGAATAGTATTCCATTGTTGTATACATATATTCTCCGGCTTCTACACCTGCTAAAATATCTTCTATAATTCCTCTAAAAGAAAGGTTGTCGGTACTATTTATAATAGTATTTAAAGCATGTATATTATTAAAGTTCGCTCTTTTTAGCAAGTAAAAGTTTTGAGTAAATATAATAATATCTCTTACAGTAACTTTTTGTCCTGTTGTTAATAATATATTAAATTTTTCTCTAGCCGTATGTTTAGACTCTTCTCTACCTTGAAGTATATTAGCTGAGTTAGCTGTTTTCATAATGTCATCTATATTCATAATGTTCTTTTTTGGGCCTCTAGCTTTTTTGCTAGCATAACTTACTTGTAAAACTTCAATTGGAAGTAGATCATTTGATTTTAGTTTTTTTATCAAATTGCTTTTATTGCTTGATTCTACTTTATTACGCACTATCTGCCCTCTTTTAGTTACAGCTCTATATACATATTCAGGCACTTCTTCTCCTCCTTTACTGTCAAATTTTAATTCATCATATTAATTTTTTTACCATCATTTTCTCTTTTTATTTTCATTTGCATAATAGTTCTATTTAGTGTTTCAATATTTTTTTCTTCAATTTGTCCTTTAGCTTGATCTAATGAAATTTTATCATTAACAAATAATTGTGCTAAAGAATTTATTAATCCTATACTTCCTTTATCAGCACCACTTTGTATAGCATCTTCTATTTCAGAAACACCTAATTTATCTTTTCTTATTACACCAGCTATTGTATTATCTACTACCATTACTTCTGGTACTAAAACAAGTGAGTCATCTCTTCCTTTTAATAATCTTTGAGATACAACTAATTTTAATAATGAAGCTATTAAATATTTTACAGTTTGTTGATCTCTAATATCATAGAAGTTTATCATTCTGTCAATAGTTTCCGCACAAGATTTAGTATGTAGTGTACCTATTACTAAGTGTCCTGCTTCTGCTGTTTCTATTGCAGCATCCATTGTTTCTCTATCACGAATCTCTCCAATTATTAATATGTCACAATCTTCTCTTAAACAGTTCTTTACACCAGAACTATAATCTGGGCAATCTCTTCCTACTCCAACTTCTTTTTGTACTATTATAGATTTTTTGCACTTGTGCTTATACTCTACTGGGCTTTCAAGTGTTAATATTTTTTTATTTTGTGTTTCATTTACTTCGTTTATTAAAGCATTTAATGTTGTTGTTTTACCAGAGTTAGTCTTTCCTGTTACAAGGATTAGTCCTTGTGGTTGACTCATCATTCTTCTAACAATATCTGGTACTCCTAAATCTTCATATTTAGGTAAAGTACTTTTTATTAATCTTAAAACCACTATTGGTAAATCATCTGACATTGAAATATTTACCCTGATTCTAGTACCATCATATTCATAAGATGCATCTAATTTTTTGTCTTTTTTAAATACTGCATCTTTTTCAACATTTCCTCTTACAAAATAATCATATATTTCAAACATGTCTTCATCTGTTAATTCATCAAAATCCTCTAGATCTACTAAGTCTCTCCTGACTCTTAAATATGGTTTAATTCCTGCAATCAAATGAATATCTGAAGCATCTTTTTCAATTGCTAGACTTAAAATTTTTTCTATATTAATCATGATTTTCCTCCTATGTTTCCCTTTTAATAAATAATAAGTTTATTATTTATTTCATCTAGTGTAGTAATTCCATTTAGTACTTTCTTTAGTCCGTCTATTACTAATGGTTTATATCCTAGCTCTAATGCTTTTGCTCTAATTTCCATACTAGAGCCATCTCTAGCAATTAAGTCTCTTACTTCATCATCTATGTTTAAAACTTCAAATATTCCTATTCTGTTAAGATATCCACTTTGGTTACATTTTTTACATCCTACTGGTTCATAGGTTTTCTTACCTTTAAAGTCAAATTTTGTATTATATTTTTCACCAATTTTATTAATAATTTCTTTTTCTTTATCTGTAAAATCTCTTTCTTTTGCACAATATGGGCAAATTTTTCTAACCAATCTTTGTGATACAGATGTTGCTAAAATACTTGAAATATCATAGTTTGACATTCCCATTTTTCTAAGTCTTGTTATAACTTCTATACTATCAATAGTGTGTATTGTTGATAATACATAGTGACCTGTTTGTCCAGCTTGCATTGCTATTTCTGCAGTTTCTCTATCACGAATTTCTCCTACAAGAATAATATCAGGGTCTTGTCTTAAAACTGTTCTTAGAGAACTTGAAAAGCTTGCTTTGGCATCTACTTCTATTTGGTTTAATCCATCTATTCTTATTTCTACTGGGTCTTCAATTGTTGTTATATTTATTTGTGGTCTATTCAAATAATCAATTATACTGTATAAAGTTGTTGTTTTTCCTTCTCCAGTTGGAGCTGCAACTATTGTAATACAGTTTTTCTTATTAAAGCTTTTTCTAACTAGTTCTTCATCATTTGGAAATCCTAAGTCAAATATTTGACGTATATCTTCATTTTTCTTTAATAATCTTAATACGAATTTTTCTCCATTTACATTTTTTTGTGAAGATACACGAATATTATAGTTAGAGTATTCAAGTATTCTACCATCTTGTGATTCTTGTTTTTCTTGATGCATATTTGAAATTGCTTTTAATCTTCCTATTATTTGTGCTTGTTTGTCTTTATCTATTTGTGCTGCATCAACTAATTGTCCGTCAATTCTATATCTAACTCTTACAATTTTTTCTAGAGGTTCTATGTGTATATCACTTGCTCTTTTTTCCATTGCAGTTTTTATAATGCTATCAACTAATCCTGAAACATCCGCATTTATATCAATATTTCCTGCAGATGTTCCTTCTAAAGCTTCTATAATTTTATCAATATTTGTTTCAAATGATATATATTTTTCCATTACTAAACCTTTATTTAGTAATAAAAGTCTAATAACATCTATTGATCTTTTATTTGATGTATCTGCAAAACATACTTTTATTTTTCCTGATGATATCTCAAAAGGAATTGCTTTGTATTGTTTTACTAAATCTAATGCTATATATTCTTGCACATCTATTCTAATATCTTTTTCTTGTAAATATATAGCTTTTTCCTCTAATATTTCCCCAACAGCATTTATCAAAACATGTGAATCACATAATCCTAGTATATTTATAATATCACCAATTTTTTTATTTGGATGTGTTTTTTGATAGTCTAATGCCTTTTCAATATCAGATTCTGTTACTATTCCTCTTTTTACAAGTTCTATTCCCATTGGTTGTCTTTTTTCCATCTGTAATTCTCCTTTCAATTTTTCATTAGTTCATAATAATTATACTATAAAAATTGTTATTTACATATATTTTTTTAATATTTACAAAAACTTACCAATATTTTAACACATATTCTATTTGTTTTTGATATGACTTTTTCTCAACTCCAATATTTAAGTTTACTTTTATTAAATTTTTAGTCACATTGTTTACAGTATATGTTGCTGGTTCAAATGAAGCTGTTCTTATATTTTTAGCAATTTTTTTATCATTTCTATATATTGATTCATCTTTATATTCATATTTTGTTCCATCTTCAAAAACTATTGTTGTACCTATTATACTTGCAGCTTTATTAGCCTTAACATCTTGTATAAAAAACATATTAAATTTATTATATTCTACAACATAATCACTTTGATTTTTTACAAGTTGTATATTAGCAAAAAAATGTGAACTCATAACTGCCATAGAACTTATAAGTACTGTAGCAACAGCAATATATATTACAAGTGAAGTTAATGTAACACCTTGTTCAGATTTCATGTTTTCTCCTTATATTTCTCTTATTTTTAATCTATTAATAAGAATGTTTTTCTCTTCTTTGTTAAGTGTGTAACTAATATTTGTACTTACCATTTTTGTATATACATCATATTCGTCAGTCGTTATTTCTGCCTCTTCAAAGTTTGCTTGAGTCTTTAAGCCTGATTCCTTAGTAGATTTAGTACTAGTTTTATATTCTGTTACTTTTATATCAATATTAAATCCACTTGGAATATTAAACATTTCAACAACTTCTGTTGATAAATTTTCAGTAACGTCTTCAAAAGCAATTTTATCTATATACTCTACTATTTGTACCGCATATAAAGTTGCTACCTCTTGCGCATTACTTTCTGCTTGCATTATAAATATATTTACAATTAGAGTACATATTAACCCTGTAAATATTGAAAATATAGTTATAGCTATTATTAAGTCTTGCATCGTAAAGCCTTTATTAGATTTTAATTTAAAAATATTTTTTTGATTCATCTTTTCCTCTATTTTATTTTTTATAGTCTATAAAAAATGTAAAAATTAGTAATAATTAAACATATAATATTTGTCATGCATAAGTAAAATCCTATTGGAATTTTGCTTGTCTTTTGCTCTTTTTTAACTGTCTTATTTTTTCTTGAATCTAATTTGTTTAACAGAAGTTGAATAACTATACATATTAATGTATATGTAATTGTTAAAAATGTAGTTATTTCATAAGTAAATCCTAGTAATAACATGCAAAGCAGTAAGTTTTCAACTGCATAACTATTTTCTGCTTTTTTTCTTAATATGAATATATCTATTAATACTAATATTACAATAATTCCTAAATATATAACATATCTATATATATTAAATTTTTCTTCTACTATATATAGATAAATTATATATAGTGCTTGAACAATAAAACCAAATAATAATACTGATTTTTGAACTTTAATTTTCTCTTTGTCAATTCCTGCAATTATAACTAAACTTACTAAATAAAATATTCCAAAAACAAAATATACCCATGTATTTATATTTGTTGTAAATAAATTTAATCTTAAAGACACAGCAAATAAAACAAAAATTATACCTGAAGCAATCTCTAATAAAAGATACCTTGGGCGTATTTTTTGTTTACAATATCTGCACTTTCCTCCTAAAAATATATAGCTAAGAATTGGAATCAAGTCAAAAAAGCCTAGTTTATGATTACAGTTTGGGCAAAATGAACGTTCATGTGTTATGTCTTTTCCAAGTGGTATACGATATACAGCTAATGTAAAAAAACTTCCAAATAATGTTCCTATAATAAAAATTAAAGCATATAATATTGTATTCATACTTTCCTACCTATAATATAATTTTAGGCATATACATGTATGCATATGCCTAAATTATAATTGAATTTTAATTAAATATAATTCACTACATTAATTAAACTTATTTAACTTCTGTAACTATACCATTTGCTACAGTAATTGTATAAGTTGTTGATGCATCTTTCGCATAAGAAATTGTTCCTGCTAATTTACCATCTGTGAAAGTTAATGTAGCTGCTGTAGTTTTTGCTTTCCAAGCATCTGGTATATAATTTGTAACAAGAGCTAAAAGCTCATCTTTCTCTGTTGGAACAGTATCATCTGGATCATGTTGTTTAATTAAACATTCTGCTTGTGCAGTACTTACAGCATCTGAAAATGTTGCTTTAATTGAACCAACTTCTGCTTTTTTTGCAGTACCAAATATTCCATTATCTCCTAGAGCATAAGTAATTGTTACTCCTGCTAAAATTAATAATACAACTATAGTAACTACTAAAGCGATTAATGTAATACCTCTTTCATTTCTCATAGTTTTTTCACTCCTTTCTTCTTTAGATTTATTGTATATATTTATATAAAGTAAAATAAATATAACCTAAAATTATTTCATTTCTGTATTATTGTAGAATGTACCTGTTGAATTTTTATCAACATTTGTATTTGTTTCTGTGTTGTTTTCAGTGTTTTCTACATTATCTACACTTGTGCTCGCAGAAAACGGATTTGTTTTTCCTGTTGTATATCCGTGAGTAGCTTTATATAATTTTAAGTCTGTTCCATCTATTTGGTATGTTATTTCTTCTTTTTCAGCTGCTTCAACTTCTTCTTCTATTTCTGTTTTCACATTTTCTGGAGTTGTATATGCTGCTAATTTATTTGGTATAGCCTTATTTGTTGGAATATAGTTATAAAATATAACTCCCAAAATTAATACTATGGCTACACATAATAATAGCATTATTAATATTTCTTTAATAACTGATTTGAACATTCTTTTCTCCTTTATGTTTTATTTTATTGTGCAATTGGTTGTGTTTCAGTTTCAGTTTGTGTTTGTGTACTAGTGTCTGTATTTTCTTGTGTTACTAAAGGTGTATCACTAGATGATGATGTGTTTGTTGTGCTTTCCTTTTTTATATTTACATTTCTTGTAGTAAAGCTTGCTTGTAGGTTTTCACCACTTGGTACAAGTTTGAAATTTTCAATTGTGAATCCTAGCTTACTATCATTTTCTATTGTAGCTATAAAGCTAAGAATTGGTATATATTCTCCAACAACTGTAAAGTCTATACTGTTACCACTAGGTGTGTAATTTAAATTTACCCCTTCAGCAGTAGCATGTCTTCCTAGTCTTGTCCATAAGAATTCAACTGTATAAGTTTCAACTGTACTTGCCTTACTTAGTTCTGATTTAGTACTTACACTTGCTAATTCTAAATATTCATCTTTTGCTGTTAATAATTTCGAAACACTTGTATCTAGTTCTTCTGTTTTAGTTGGATATTCACTATTCATTAATACTTCTGTGTCTGAAATTTCTTTTGTTAATCTATCATTTTCTTCAACAATTTGACTTGCACTCAAAACTTTAAAGTCTCCAAGTTCTAGTCCTTTAAAAATCATCAAATACGCCATGATAACTAACAATACTATTAAAAATCCTATTAAAATTTTTCTCATGGCATATCTCCTTCTATTGTAGCTTTTACTAAGTTTTCACTCTTTTCTCCTGGAGAAGAAGTAATTGTGTCTGGTGTTAATATACCTTTAGTTCTTAATATAGCTTTAAAGTATCCAAGTTGTTCATATTTTTCTGATTGTGCTTGTATAATAATGTGTTTTCCACTTGTATTTTCTATAGCTGTAATTTGAACTCCTTTTGGAATAGCATACATTATTTCACTTAATAAGTTTGGTATATTGTTTTTATTTTTGCTATTTTCTGAAACTTGGTTGCTAATATTTTTTAAGTTGTCTGATAGTCGTTGATATTCATTTGTTTTTGCATTTACATTTTGAATATCTGCACTTACTTCAGCAATTTTTTTTTGTGTATCTAATTTAACATCTGCTATTTGTTCATTTTTAGTATCTATTGCATTACTTATAAACATTGCTAATGCTATATACACAACTGTTAATATTAAAATTCCACCAATTGTTCTTAACATCCATCTTTCAGTAGCATCAAACTTTCCTTTAAGACTCATGTTAAAGTTAGTTAATACTTTTGGTCCGCTTGGTTTACCATTTTCGCCTTTGCCTTCTGTTTTCATACCAGAAAACATTCCACTCAGACTGTCTTTAAATGTTTGTTTTTTAAAGTTAACTTCTTTTATACCATATTCAAGTCCCTGTAGTGCTAGTGCAATTGCAGAATTTACTTCAATATAGTCTTTCATATTTACCTTTAAACTGTCTTTTATAAAAAATGGTTTTAATATTTCACATTTTTCTGTTCCAAGAACTTCTTGAAAATATAAGTCAATATTATTTACAACAGATAATGTTCCAGTTAAATAAACTTTATCTATTTTCATTAAACTACTTGAAACAATTTCTTTTACAGCTGTTGCAATTTTATATAATGTAGGCATAATATTATCTAAGTATTCATTTGTTTCTTCTTGTAATTCTTGACCTTCCATTGTATAAATTGTACTATTTTTACAAATTTCATAAGCTTTAGAATATGAGTTTTCTTTTAATCTAATTTCTTCTAGTGCTTCTGACGCTCCATTTTCTAATTTATCTATTTGATATATTTTTTGGTCAGTGATTGTCGTAATTGTAGTTTGATTTTCCATATTAACAATTAATACATTTTCTTTTTGTTTTAAATTTGCAATATTGGAAATACTAACTGATATTGGAGATATTGTAGAAACTCTATATTCAGCTAAAGGTTGTTCTTGATTAATCATTGATGTTTTATTAGTTGCAATATGAATTACTTTTATTTTTTCTTTATCATCAATGTTATTTACTAGTATATATCTTGTTTCTAATGTATTTCTGTTTATGCCTTTTTCAGAGCAAAATTCTTCAAATTCTGTTTGTATAGCTTTTCTTAAATCTGCTTTATTTAGTAATGTAAACATATTAAAGTATTGATAAGATTCTTCTGATAAGTTTATACTAATTGGTGTTTTAAAGCTATATGTATCACTAATTATTTGATTTATAGCTTCACCTATCTTATCATAAAATTTTATTCCAAACGATTCAACTCTTAGATTATCATGGTCTTTTGAAATTTTAGCATATTTAATTATATTCGGTTCTATGAAAATTCCTAAACAGCTAGTCATCGTTTTCTCCTTCGTTTAAAATTAAAATAAAATTTCTATTACTATATTTCGCAGATTAATAAAAAAACATACTTGTAATTCTTCTTAATTCGGCATATTTTTTCCATTTGATACTATCTATTCTATCTATTTTTAGTAAAAAGTCAATATAATTCATTTATATTTAATAGAATTGTAATACTTTTGTAATATTTTTGTAATAAAAAGACACTTTATAAAGTGCCTTTTTATTTTTTAATTTTACATTCTTGTTAATGCTAAAATTATAATTATTATTCCAAATATAATTCTATAAATTGCAAAAATTTTGAAATTTCCTTTTTTCAAATAATTCATCAAAAATTTTATAATCAAAAATCCAACAACAAAGCTTGCAAGTATTCCTAAAATTAATGCTAAGTCAAATTTAAAACTTCCTATTTTAAATATAACTGCTGCAAATGTTATAGGCATTGCTAACATAAAAGAAAATTTCGCTGCACTTTCTCTGTCAATTTTTAAAGCTCTTGCAACAGTCATTGTAATTCCACTACGTGACACTCCTGGAAATGCAGCTGCTATCGCTTGTGATATTCCAACTAGCATAGATTGTTTTAATGATATATGACTATAATCAGTAGTTGATTTTGCTTTTTTATCTACTATGTATAATATAGCACCCATTACAATTAATGAAATTGCAATTACTATCATTTGAACATTAATATTGTCTCCTATTATTTTTTCAGATACTTTTTTTAAAACAATACTTATTATTCCTGCAGGTATTGTTGCAGCTACTAAATACCAAAATATTCTTCCATCTGTAGAATCTTCTTTTTTTACAGCTTTTTTATATCCTGCTTTTATTAAATTTATCCAATCTTTAAAGAAAAATATAGCAAGTGCAAGTAATGTACCAAGATGTAATGCTACATCCATCCCTTCAGATAAATCGTTCCAATTAAATATCCATGGAAAAACATTTAAATGTGCTGAACTTGATATTGGTAAGAACTCTGTTAGTCCTTGAACTATTCCCAAAATTATTGATTGACATATTTCTTCCATCTTTGTTCTCCTTTGTAACTATTATATGTTTTAATATTTTTTATTATTCTTTTTGTTTTTCATCTATATCTATTTCATTTTGTCTATTTGCTTTTGCATTTCTTATATCTTCTTTACTTAAATTTTTAACTAAAATACAAGTTTTCATTAAGTGTCTATTTACGCTTTTTTCTTTTTTTGATAAAGTTTTATTTTTTTCATTTTCTTTATTTTCTTCTGGCGGATTTATTTTTTCTTTGATTGGAGTAAATACAGGATCTCTTTGAGCTTGTTTATATACTTTTGGGTCTAACTGAACTGCAACATTCATATAATTTTTCGCCTTATCTTCATCTCCCTTTAATAAAGCGATTTGAGACAAATAATAATATGAACCAGCTTCTAAATCTTCTTGTTTTCCAGCTTGTATAAACCATTGTTCCGCTTCATCTAAATCTCCATAAATTAATGCAATTTGTCCTAGGTTTAATTTAGCATTATATGCAAGTGTGTTTATTTCTGCTGCTTTGCTATAAAATTCTTTTGCTCTTTGAAAATCATTTATCATCGTATATGCCATTCCAAGACTATAATATAAATCATAACTTCCAGGATTGTATCTAAGTGCTGACATATATACTGATATTGCTTCTTTGTACATTTCTTCTTCAAAGAATATTTCTCCTAATAAATTACTAGCTTTTTCATATTCCGGCTTTTGTTTTAAAATTTCCTCAAGTAAATTAATAGCTTCTTGGTTTTGTTTATTTTTATTTAATACTTCACAAAGTTTATAAGTAGATACAAAATCATTTCTTTTTATATCTGTTACTCTCATATATTCACTAATTGCCGCATCATAGTTGCCTTCTTTTTCATAAAACTCTGCTAACCATTTATGTGCAATATAACTATTTGGATTTTTATTTAAGAAATCCATAATCATTTTTTTAGCTTGCTCTTGTTTTCCAAAAGCACTCAAAATTTGTGCTATAGTTACATTGAATAATTCTGGAAAGTCTATTTTTTTTACTTTTTCTATCCATAGCATTATACCAGGAATTATTATTGAAAATATGTAAATAATTATTTTTAAAATAATACTTAATTTTATTGAGAAAAATAGTTCAATAAAATTAATTGCAAGGCCCACAAATTCTAATGCTAACACATATATATAACTAGTGTCATTTTTTCTTATTAATTTTAGAAAAGTAATAGTAAAAAGTGCCAATGCTAACACATTAAAAATTATTTTTTCTAACATTTTTTATTTTCCTTATTTTTCAAATTTTTCTATATAACTGTTTATGCATTTTTCAATTATTTTTTCAGCTTCTTCTCTTCCAAGAATATTATCAACTGCTGTTTGTTTATCTTCTAATTGTTTATACACTTCAAAAAAGTGCTTTATTTCTAATGAAGTTTGATGTGGTAATTCATTTATATCTTGATAACAATTTAAAAATGGATCTTTTTTGCATATTGCAATAATTTTTTCATCTCTTTCCTCATTATCTGTCATTATTAATACTCCTATTGGGTAACACTCTACAAGTGTAAGCGGAGTAATTTCTTCTTGACATAGAACTAATACATCTAATGGGTCATTATCTTCTGCATAAGTTCTTGGAATAAATCCATAGTTTGCTGGATAATGAGTAGATGTGTATAGTACTCTATCTAATCTAAGCATTCCTGTTTCCTTATCTAATTCATATTTGTTTCTGCCATTTTTGCTAATTTCAATAACTGAAACAAAATCATCTTTTTGTATTCTTTCTTTTTTTATATCATGCCAAATATTCATTATTTCATCTCTCCTTTTCTTTTTTTAACTGTTTGTATATTTTTTTACATAATTCTGGAAAGCTTTCTCCAGAAATGTAACTAATTGATGGAGTTGTTAAATAACTTCCTTTTACAGCCATTTTGTTCCACTCTCGTTCTGTTGGTATAGTTTTTGCATCAAAAATGTGTTTTGTTAATACTTCTATACTTTTTTGATAAACTTGTTTACTGTCTAGCATTTTTTGACCTCACTTTTATATTTCTATACTATTTTAACACCAGAAGTGGCTCAAGTCAATGAATAGCAACAAAAAAGCACTTTAATATCAGTTTACACTAATATTAAAGTACCTTTTTTATACTAATACAAAGTCTTTTAGAATATCCTTTAATGTGATTGGTGTTACCTTGTTTCTTATTAAAAGTTCTAACATATTATTTGCATCATTTTCTTTACTAAATATATGATTAAACTCTCTTTTTTCAACTTCTGTTTCAAGTTCATCTGAATATGTTTTTATTACTCCTATTCCATAAGGTTTTTCTGTACTCTTTTTCTTATTATTACATATTTTATAATATTCTACTTGAATTGGATTATTAATTTTTTCATCTAATTCATCTTTTATTTCAATGTTGCCATATACTTCAATTGACTTTTCCAATGTTTTCCCCTCCTTCTCATTGGTATGGTTCTTATTATATCTATCATTGTATAAAATAGCAAGAAATTTCGTATGACCGAATTCGACACTAATTGTCGAATGTTTAAAAAAGACTTTCAAACCAATGATTGTATGTTAAAGAATTCTAACATATATTTTTTATGCAATAAAAAGATGCAAAAATTTTGCAATAATTATTGACAAATGTGAAAGTTTTGTAGTACAATACTAAATGTCAGTTCAATAAATGCAGATGTGGCGGAACTGGCAGACGCACAGGACTTAAAATCCTGCGGTTGAATAAACCGTGCCGGTTCGATTCCGGCCATCTGCACCAATGACGTATCTGTTCGAACTAATAAAACAGATAGATACAAAAATCAATCAGAAAATAAATCTGGTTGATTTTTTTGTTGTCTAAAACAATATTAAAATCATCCAAACGAAAGGATGGTGTATAAATTGAAAATAATTAAACAAGAATTACAATTTGAAGAATGTCTAAAACAGAGACTTGAATTTATATGTGAATTTGCTAAAGTTACTCCTATTTTTATAAATGGTAGCATTAGGAAATTAGAAAAAACCAATCTTACATATATTGAACCACATAAAGTGATTATTAAAAGTATTACTTTTTTAGTTTTCAATTATTCAAATGATGTGTATATTTCAAACTTATCTAAAAAGATAAAATTATCAGAGTTAGAAGAATATTTGAAAAAAATATAAATTTGTAAATATTTGACATTTCTTGAAATCGTGATATAATATAGCCAATTAATTGCATATAGCTGTTCGTCAAAAGCTATATGTCTACGAGCACTTTGAAAAATTTATATTATATTACAATTATATTGTATTTTGTTAAACGGATTTAAGAGATGTCAAAAGTACTCGTATTGTACTTTGATGTCTCTTTTTTGTTAAGATTGGAGGTTTGAAAATTGAAAGATGAAAAGAAAAAGTGTGGCTTATATATGAGAGTATCAACAGAAGACCAAGCGAGAGAAGGTTTTAGTCTTCCAGAACAAAAAGAAAGATTAGAATCTTTTTGTAAATTTAAAGGTTATGAAATTATTGGTGGAATAACAAATTAGAAGAATGTGATGAATTTAAAATAGAATTTAGAACTACATTAAGTTTATTTGAAGAAGTAAAAAATGAAATAAAGAAAGCACATAATTACGAAACTCCTGAAATATATTGTTATACTATATCAAATGGTAATTCTGATTTTTTAAATTGGATTGATAAGTATACTTCGAAGTAGCAAAAAACCAGCGATTTTTGACTTTTTTGTAAAAATATGTTAAAATATAAGTGTATGAGGTGATTATTATGATGAGTGATGAAGAAAAAAGAATATTTGAAAAAGCAAAATCCGCATTAGTAAAATTAGGAAAATATAGTGATGATAAAGAAAATAGAGATGAAACAAAAATAAATGATATGTCATTAGAACATTCACTATCTTCAGCTCTTATTGGAATGCAGAGAACTTTTATGGGAATTGAATCTCAATCTATTCAATATACAAATATTCGTAGATTATATCAAAGAAATAGAACAAAGTTGGTTAGAGGGGATTTTGAGGATATAGATGAAATCAGAGATATAGTATCTCAACTGCTTCCTGCTTTACAAGAAAGTGGACTTATAGATAGAAATGAAATTGCATTAAGTATGATGGAAAGTATATATAATGACAAAAAAGAGGATACTATTAGACAGTGGGAGCAAGATGAACTTGCAGGAATAAAAAGAGTAAAACCAATGTCATCAAAAGAATGGCCATTTTTAAATGGTGTTTGGAGACAACATGATTCTGAATATGTTATATCTAAATCTGTATTAGATAGTTATGGCATAGATGTTAAAGAAGATGATGTAAAGAAACTATGGGAAGAAAGAAATTTTGAATTATTTAAAAGAAATAATCATAATTCAATTAGTACAGACGAAAGATAAAAAATAAGATAAATAACGAAATTTTATTTGACTTTTTCATATAATCTGTGTATAATAAATATAGGAAATGGAGAAACCACAAACGTGGTTATGCCAGATATATTGAGAAAACTCACATCTACCTTGCAAAGTACAGATGTGAGCTTTTTTTATTTATGTAGTTGCTTATCAACCCAGTTCTTATACAGAACTGCTGTCAAGGCAACGTTTAATGTTAAAGATAACATCAAGGATATTATAAAAAATAGTATCGCTTTAACCATAAACATCACCACCCTTCCTACGAAGATTCGTAAAATTGGTGGCAAAAACCACATCTGCTTATTCTCATTTCCTATGTCAATTAGTATAACATACATTTTACAATAAAGCAATAGAAAAACAAACAAATATTTGTAAAATATTTTTAATAAAATTACTTGATTTTTATTTAGTAATCTGTTAATATATGTATAAGCTGATTGATAATAATATCAATCGTCAAGAGAGTCAACGAGTTGTAAATGTCTACGTCGTTGGCACCATAGTATCAGGTTAGAAAACAAATTTCTAACCTGTATTTTTTTGTGTAATTTCGGTAAAAGTTCCAATTTAATAGATGCTTTGGAACAGTTCTGAAAAGTTTCAAAAAATATCCAAAAATTAATGTAAAATGTTGGGATTACATGTCTGGAAAAATTTTAATCTTTGATAGTTCTATCAATTATATCCTTTATTTATTATTATTCCTATTCTGATTATCAGAAAGGATGTAGAAATGGAATTTATACCATACAAAGCTCACGAATGTTTTGAGCATTTATATTATCAAATACCTATGGAATTATTCTTTAACAAAAATTATAGAGATAAATTAAATTCAGATAGTAAAATTCTCTATGGATTTCTATTAAATAGGTTAACTTTATCAGCTAAAAATAACTGGATTGATGAAGATGGTAATATATTTCTTATATTTACTAGAAAAGATGTACAAAAAATGCTTAATCTATCTGATAAAACAGCAACTAAAGCATTTAAGCAATTAAATGAATGTAAGTTAATACACGAAAAGAAACAATGTGCGAATAAACCAAACCTAATTTATGTTGAAAAAATAGAACATGATGAAGAATTAACAAAAATGATTCGTAAAAATTACGACTCCCGAATCGTAAAATCTACGACTCAGGACACGGAAAATTTACGACCTAACTATAACTATAATAATTATAACAATAGAGTAAAGAAAAACAATTATCAAAATTATGAACAAAGACAATATGATAATTTAGATTTCTTGTATGCAAATAATAATTTTTAAATGAAATGGAGAGATTTTTATGAAATTAGAATATACAAGGTGTGGAGATTATTATTTACCTAATATAGTAATGCCACAAGAAAGTGAAGAAACAAAAGGAAAGCATTTCGGTAAATATGGACTATTAAGACTTAATTATCTAAAGAATTATAAACGAAATTTATATAAAGAATTATTGCTTGATAATAAATTACACGAGCATTTAGTAAAAATAGATGAAGATGTAAATACGAAATTAAAAAAACTAATAAAAGAACTTGCAGAGCAAGAAAGTGTTAATGAAGAATTAAAAACAAATAATCAATTAGAGTGGGTACAAAGAATGAATAGCATTAAAAATAGAGCTGAAGAAATTGTATTTAATGAATTGATTTTGGGGTAAATTAACTCGACAATATTTTGAAAGCAAGCGTCGCATTTATACTCCCGTATAAATACTGCTTGTCAGTTTAACCTTAAACTGATTGATGGGGAAATTCTTCCCCAAACCCCTTTAATTTTTTTCAAGAAAGGAGAGCAAATTGTATGAGAAAAAGAAATATAAAAAAACAAATATGGATAGATGTAAAAGAAGATAATTTATTAAAACAAAAATCAAAAGTTGTAGGTTTAAGTGAATCAGAATTTATTAGAAGTATGATTAAAGGATATAGAATAAAAGAACAACCAACTGATGAGATTAAACAATTTCAAAGAGAGTTATATGGAATAGCAAATAATATAAATCAAATAGCAAGAATAGCAAATTCAAGATATAGTGTATCTCATGATGATTATAGTTATATTTCAAAAGAATTATCTAATTTTATATTGAATTTTGAAAAGAGTTTATATTCAAGGCAAAATTAGGAGGCGATGTTATGGCAATAACAAAATATAAAGTAATACAGAAAAATTTAGAGGCTGTAATTAACTATGCTAAAAATGGAGAGAAAACAGAATATGGAATATTAGTATCTGGAGTAAATTGTATTCCAGATATAGCATATTCTCAAATGATACTTACTAAAAAGAATTTTCATAAAGAAGATGGTAGATTACGGATATCATTTTATACAATCATTCAATGGTAAAGAAGTATCTTCAGAAGGATGTAATGATATTGGAATAGAATTAGCTCAAAACCTGTGGGGAGATAAATATCAAGTATTAGTATGTACCCATGTAGATAAAGATAATGTTCATAATCATATAATCTTGAACTCTGTTTCTTTTGTAGATGGCAGTAAGTATCATAATTCAAAAGTAGAACTTGCTTTACTGAGGCAAACAAATGATGATCTATGTAGTAAATATGGATTATATATAATTGAAAGTGATAAATCAGAAAAAGAAAATAATATTGCAGATAGTAGAATACAAAACTATAATCGAAATAGTGGCAAAATGGAACTAATAAAACAAGATATTGATGAAGCAATAAAGAAATCTACAAAATATCAAGAGTTTGTTGACGAACTTGCATATAAAGGCTATTACTTAAAGAAATCTAATAATTTATTATCTATATCAACACCATATTTTAATAGGAATATAAGACTAGCAAGAGCTTTTGGAGAATATTATACCTTTGAAAATATAAAAGATAGAATTTATTATATAAATTATAAACCTAAAGAAAATAAAATATATAAAATAAAAATATATGAAGGTGTAAAGATAAATCAATTTTTACTGGAGCATTCATCTTTTTATAGAATATACGTGCATTTCTTATATGTTTTAGGAAAATTACCACCTAAAATACATTATATTGAAAGAACACCCAAGTATTATAAGGAATTAGATAAATTTGATAAAATGATGGATGAATTTAATATGATTAATATTCATGATATAAAAACTCTTGAAGATGTCCAAAATTTAAGAACTAAATATCTTGAAGAAATTTCGCCGTTGAAAGCTCAAAAAGAAGAATATATGAAATTATATAACCAAACTCAAAATAATGCCGATAAAACGATTCTCAAAGCAAAAATTAGCCATCTGAACGAAGATATTGAAAGAATAAATAAAAAATTACAAACTTGCAGAAGAATTATAAGCAAAGCTGAAAAAGGAGCAAAAGAAGAAATGCTAATTCAAAAAAGAACTGAAGCAAATAGCGAAAAAGCTAAGAAAGAAGATACTAAAAAGAAGGATAGAAAAAGAGAAAGGTAAAACTGGACAAACTATGTCCAGTTTTACCTCTATTTAAGTATACAATCTACATACCAATTCTCTGTTTTTTTATCTATTTCATTTATTTTATTAATAGATAAAGAATCAAAGAAATTTTCAGTAGAAAATTCCAAAGCCAAAATTAAATCTTTAACATTTATGCTAATACAAGTATCACATACCAATTTCGATATGTTATCTTGTACCTTTCTACTATCTTCTGAATTAGAATATTGAAATTGTCTATTTTGCTTTTGATTTCTTGCAAGAGATGAACTAGTATGTACCACAGAACATCTTGCTAAATATAATTCCTCTGCTGATATATCATAGCCAGTTAGACATGGTAGATAATATTTTTTTGAAAATTCTAAAAAATCATCTCCTGCTTTTCTATTATCTATATTTGTTTCAGTAGAATATAACCACGATATTGAATCTATTGTCGAATATAATAATATAAGTGATTCTTCTATATAACCACTCTTAAGACAAGAATAAATTACTGAAATTCTCTTTTTTGTTTTTTTCTTAACTTCTTCTATTTTCATACTATTTCCTATTTTTATTTAATTTTTTAGCTTATTTATAAATTCTTTCCTATATTTATTTTTTATTTACATCAAATTATTCCATATTAAATATATACTCTTTACCAGAATATTCTTCGCAATACCATTCCCAAACCTTCACTCTCTTTTCTAATTCTAAATTTTTAATAGGATTATTAATATAAATAGCTCTTATTTTTTTGTTAGTTTGTATTAATAAACATAGATAGTAATTATCCTTATATATATTAGCGGCACTATATTCATTATTAGTCATTGTAAACGAAGATGCATCCGATGTTATAGACTTTACTTCTATATATCTTTTATTATTATTTTTATCTATGCTTTCTATATCATATCCCAAATTCTGTTTACTAACATCAATAGCTTTATTTCCTAAATATTTTTCTATATTAACACATTGTTCTTCTGCCGATCTCCATTTGTTTAGATTATTTACTTGAATGATGTCGCTATCATCAGTAGATATTTTTTTAAAAATTTCATTTTTTATTGATATTGTATCATTCTCATTTAGTCTTTTTACCATGTTTTCAACTTCTCTCACACTGGCAGACGTTTCAATAATTCTATTTGCAATTTCTTTTTGAGTTTTTACATCTTTTATAGCCATTATTGCTCTGCAATGTCCCTCTGTTAACTTTCCAGATTTAGCTAATTCTATTATTTCACTATCTAAATTTAATAATCTTACTGTATTAGCTAATGCACTTCTTGACATTCCCAATCTCTTAGCAACTACTTCTTGTGTTAAATTATAGTCACACATTAATTTCTTTATGGCTTCGGCTTTTTCAATTGGATTCAAATTTTCTCTTTGTATGTTTTCAATCAAAGCAACTTCACTGTTAGTTTTTTCATCATAATTTCTAACAATCGCTGGTATTTTGTCCAAACCTGCAATTATTGATGCTCTCCATCTTCTTTCCCCAGCAACAATCTGATAATAGTCTCCTTTATCAATTAAAATTATAGGTTGTATAACACCATGTTCTTTTATTGATTCAGCCAATTCGTTTAGCATTTCTACATCAAATACTTTTCTAGGTTGATTTTCATTTCTTTTAATTTTACTAATTTCAATATTTTCTATTATTTCCATCTCTATCATTTCCTTTACATTATTTATTATTATATTCTTGTTTAATATTTCTGTTTTTTAAAGTTACCTCTATTTTCGTAAGAATTTTAGCTGGATCCAAATCTTTATAGTCATTTGATAATTGCAATTTTTCTGGCTTTATAAAGAACTGACATTTATCTTTAGAATCTCTTTTTCCAATGTATAAAACAACGATTGTATCTCCATCTTTATCTGTCTTTATATCAGATTTAATCCAGTAATCTGATATCTTTTCATCTTTAATCTCTTTTTTTAATTCTGGAATATACCAATCATCCAAGCGAATTAGTTTAGCATTTTTGAATTTAGGAATATTTAACATTTTTATACAATCCTGCAATATTTTATCCAAATCCATAATCTCAATTTTTTTATCACATTTAGGGCATTTTAAATAACAAGTATATCTATCATCTCTTGTGAAAATTAATTCTTGTTCAGTATGTTTTGTACAATGTAAGTGTATTCCATATTGTCTACAAAAATAATGTGTCTTCCATTTTTCCTCTTTTGCTTCGAAACAAGTACAATCTCCGTATGTCAAGTTATTGACACTATTAGCTAAGGTACATTGACGAAATGATATATCATCATTATACCTATAAATTTTCACATCATCACTCATATTTAACTTCTCCTTTTATCTTAACATAACTAAATTATTTTTTATATACTTAATATTAATATTCAATAATTTTTCCGTTCCATCTTCATATACTATATTTATATAATTGGTATCTCCACCAATTCTTGTATATTGCTTACCACCATCTATTGAACAAGCTCCACATTTGCAACTTACGCAATCGTGTAAGTCTTTTGATTCAATTATATCATTACAATTTAAACATCTAATTTTTATTATCTAATCCTTCTAATCTTTTCTTTATTTCTTCAGGAGATGGTAATAAATCTTTCATTTGCTCTGGTAAAGAATCATGAATTTTATATGTTGCAACCCCAATAGGTTTGTCACTATTACTTAAAGCATATTCTACAACAGTCCTATTTTTTCTTTACAAATTATAATACCAATTGACGGATTTTCACTTTCCATTTTAACCTGTTTATCTAATACTGTTAAATAAAATTGTAATTGACCAACATATTCTGGTTTGAATTCGCCTATTTTTAATTCTATTGCAACTAAACTCTTTAAACTTCTATGATATAGAAGTAAATCAATATAAAAATCATTTCCATCAACATTTAGATGATATTGATTTCCCATAAATGCAAAGTTTCCACCCATTTCTCCAAGAAAATCCTTAATATTATCAACTAAAGCTCTTTCTAATTCTCTTTCTGAATGTTGTTCAGATAGTTCCATTATGTCAAATATATATTCATCTTTTACTGCAAGTTTAGCTTGATTTACATATTTTTCAGGTAAAGTTTCATCGAAATTTGTCTGATTAATTAAATATTTTTCATAAGATTTATTTTCAATATGGTTAATTAGTACATCTTTTGACCAACCATATTTTTTTGTCATTTTTATATAAAATTCTCTTTCAAGATTATCTTTACATTTTTCTGTTATAACAATATTTTTAGTCCAACTAATTTCTCGCACGAGTGGTGCGAGATTTTCTATATCTTTGTATGTAAGATAAAAATTTCTCATTCTCCATAAATTGCTTGCAGAAAATCCCTTTACTTCTGGAAATTCTTTTTGAATTTCCTTTGATAAAACTTCAACAATTGATTTTCCCCAGCCCTTTTCTTGCTGTTGATTATATATTTCTTCTCCAATTCCCCAATACAAGTTAATTAGTGTTGTATTTACAGCCTTCATAGCTTCATATTGACTTTTTCGTATTTTATTTTTAATTTCAACAATAAAATTATCATATTCTGCATTTATTAGATTGTTTTCCATTTTCAACCTCCAAATAATATAAATCTATTTAATATAATTATTTTTCTTTTGTCTACTCTTATTTATATTTTCTCTATTTCTACATTGTATAGTGTCATATTCAGACTTAATATTTTCTGCAATAAATGGTTTACCACAATGTTTGCATAGTTTTAATTCTGTTCTTCCAGAAGTTTCATTTAATAATAAATCAGTTATACAAAACCTCCTTCAATTATTTTCAGAAATTAATTTTTCAACATCCATTTGTATGAACAAAGTGCCCGTTTTTACGTACTCTCTTTGCTTAAAGTTTATAATTATTATAGTTTCAATCTTAATATACGTCAAATATTTTAAAAATTTTCTATTTTATCTTGTTGTTTCTATCAAAGTATTCTCTCCTCTATCTTATAAAATTAGTATAGCAAATAAAACCATAAAGTATGTATAAAGCTTATCATATTGCAATTGACTTTTTCGAGTAGTAATGTTATAAAAAATGTAGAATAATAAACTTATGAAAAGAGGAAAAAATGGTTAATGTAGAATATGCAAATGCTTATAGTGAAGTTTTAGAGATATTAAAGTTTATTTCTAAAGAAGATTATAACAAAATTCCTGCAAACAAGATAGAACTATTTAAGCTAAATTCAAATAAAGAATATAAATTTACATACAGTCCTAACAAGACATTAGATGAGCAAAATGTCTCTAAAAGAGCAAAAGCAATAATAGGAATATTATTTAGAGATTACTGGGCAACAGAAGTACAAAGGGATAAAATTATCAGAAAGCAAAAAAATGATAGATTAACTTTAGATGAACAAAAAAAGTCCTTATATGGTATTGAAAATATATTTAAAAAGCGAAATGCTTGTAGCGAAACAGAAGTAAAAAAAGAAGTTACTAAAGTGGTAGTTTATAAAGAAAATTTTATTACAAGAATCTTTAATAAAATTAAAAATTTTTTTAAATAAAATAATATTTATACTATTAAAAACAAATGAAGGGATTGTTTATGGCTAAAAATGAAATAATCAAAATAAATTCAGAAATGTTAAATAAAATGCAGGTACTAGGAAGAGGTGCCTGTTCAGTTGTATATAAATATGGAGATAATCAAGTTATTAAAGCATTAAATGAAAATGGTATGCAACTTCATAACGAAGAACAATTTGCGCAATTACTAAAAATTAATAATGATATTTGTGCATTTCCACAAAATAGAGTTGAAATTGATGGAAAATTTCAAGGATATACAATGGAATTTGTTGATGGACAACAGTTACAAGAAAAAGTGGATGAAATTGATTTAGATACATTAATAAATGCAATAAAACAAGCAGAACAAGATATTAGAAGTCTTGCACAAGATAAAGTATTCTTTCAAGATTTAAATCAAGGAGGAATAATGTGGGATGAAAAAAATAGTAGGATAAGAATTATAGATACAGACTTTTTTGAAGTTAATAATGATTTTGATGTAAATGAATGTTTTAATGCAAATATAACCTCATTCAATACCATGTTAGAAATGGAATTGGGTATAATGTCAGGACAATCAAAGAAATTATCAGAGTATTTACATTCTAATCCACAATTTAGTAATGTTTACAGAGAATATATGTTAGAATCATTGATGGGAAAAGAGTCTTCTGTAGTTAGCTTAATTCAAATTGCAAGAGAAGTAATGAAAAATGAATTTGGAGTTATACCACAAAATTTAGCAGAAATGAGAGAATTAGTAGGCGAACAAGAAATTGAAATACCTGATGCTGTAGATATACCTACATTTTTACCTTCTGATCAGCAAGTTGGTACAGCTATTTTAGGAAGACAAGTATTAGAAGAACTGTCAGATACACCATTGATTGATGAAACAGAAAATGAAATGGAAAAACAAGAATTGGAGTTACAACAACAAAGAGGATTGGACTAATTTGCCGTATTGTCAGCCTCTTACTGTCAAAGCAAGCCAACAGAATTTTACATTCTGTTGGCTTTTGCTTTTACCATTTTAATTTTTTATATTTTCTTTTATAATTTATATCTTTCATTACTAAATATAGTTTTCTTTTTATGCTTCTATCTGCTTTATATTTCAAAGGATTTACCATTTTTCCTTCTTTTGCAAGCTTTAATGCTTCATTTCTTAATGGTTCACTTGTTACATATTTTTTTACAACACTCTTTGGAACAAAACTTAATGCAACTTCATTTTTCATTAAAGTACATTCTTTTTCTTTATTATATATCAAATCATCCACTAAATATTGTATCAAATTGTGTCCACCAGCTGCTAAGTAATAACTGCATCTTGCTTGCCTTGGATTTATTTCTAGCACTTTATATTTTCCATCTCTACTATCGTATTTTAAATCTACTTCTGCAAATCCTTGGTATCCAATTCTTTCCATGAATTTCTTTAAAGGTTCTACTATTTTTTCATCATATCCATGTTCATTAAATCCATTAACTAATAGAGTACAGTTTCCTATTCCTCCTGGATTTCTTTCTTGTAATCCAATTTGTGCAAATGCAATTAGTTGTACTTTTTTAGCTTTACTACAATAGAATTGACAATCAAATAAAGCACAATCATCGCCTGGTATAAATTCCTGAATAACTAAATTGCTTTTATATCCAGATGCTTCTACTTTGTTTATTACATCTTGTAATTCTTCTCTAGAATAGACTTTAAATACCTTAAACATTCCATCAAATTTATGATTGTGATATTCAATATTATTACCTGGCTTTACAATTAAAGGGTACATAAGTTTTTCAACTTTTTCTTCATCAATAGCTTGATTTGCATTGCATGAATAGATATAAGTTTTTGGTATTTCAAATTCACAATTGTCAAAGTTTTGGTAAAAAGTATCTTTTACTAATATTTGATTTAAAATTTCTAAGCTTGGATAATTATGTACAAATTTTTCATCTAATTTATCTTGGTTTTCAATTATTAATCTAACTAATTCATCACTTGTACCAACAAGTACTATTTTTTGCTTCTCACTTTGTTTAGCATATTCATTTAATGTTTTTACAAATACATCTGCATTTTCGAAATCAGGTACTTCTCTAAAGTTTACAATTTTACTATATGAAACAACACCTATTGCCCTTTTGCTAATAACATCTACCTTTTTATTATATATTTCATGATAACATCTAGACATAAAGTAAGCATTAAAATCACTTCCTAATATAAGAACATCAAATTTCATAACTATTCCTCCTATTTTCGTTCTTCTATTTCAATTATTTCTCCATCTTTTACAAGAACTCTTGGAACCCAGTCATTTATCATACAAGATCCTTCATATACACTTGTTCCCATATAGCTTGCCGCTTCTTTCATTGTAAGTTCTTCTCCTATTAAAGTAACTTTGTCTCCTGCATGAACATTTTCGTCTACTTTAGCTATTATCATTCCCATGTTTATAACCCCAACTAGAGAATATCTTTTATTATTAATAACTACTTGTCTTCCTTTATTTCTAGTATTAAATCCATCCGCATATCCTATTGGAATAATTGCTACATACATATCTTCTGGTGCTTCATAAATTCTTCCATAACCCACAAAACTGCCTTTTTTTATTTGCTTTACCTGCATTACTTCACTGTAAAGTGAAAACGCTGGTTTTAATTTCAATTCTACATCAGTTATTGTTTTACTAATATGGTGTTTTCTTTTATACCATTCTCTCTTAAGTTTTCTGAGTTTATTTATAAAGTCATCTGGTAATGGCTTTGGTGTAGTATTATACCCATATAATATAATTCCTAGTCTAATTCCGTTTGCAAAAGGTATTTTACTATGGTTTAAAAGTGTTTGGCTTCTTCCTAAGTGTATAATTGGAATTTTCATTAAATCAATTTCAGATGTAAGTTCTTGGAATTTTGCATATTGGTTGTCCCATGAAACATCATATACTCCATCTGTTGCAAAATGAGTAAATATTCCTTCTACTTCAATGTTTTGTTTTTTTCTTAGTCCTTCCACAACTTCTTTTATTTGCATTTTATCATATAAACCTAATCTGCAAAGTCCTGTATCTATTTTTATATGTACTTTTAAAGGTTTTTGTATATCTATTTTTTGTAATTCTTTAAAATATTCATAATCATGTACTGTAATTGTTACATTATTTTCAATGCATTCATTAATGTATTTTAAATCAATAGGTTCCAAGCATAAAATAGGAGTTTTTATTCCATCTCTTCTTAAACTGATTGCTTCTTCCAAAGATGAAATTGCAAAATAGTTTATTCCACATTCTATTAAATACTTACAAATTTTATCACTATGTCCATACGCATTTCCCTTCACAACTGCAAAATAATAGTCATATTCTGGGTATTTTCTTACAATTTCTTTAACATTATTTTGCAAGTTACCTACATCTATTTGAGCATAAGTATTTCTATACATTTATTTCCTCCTCTTAAGTTTTTTTGCATTATATCACAATACTAATATGTTTAGAACACTTTTTACAAAATTTAAGGAAATTTCTGTATTTTTAAACTACTATTTAAAGCAGAAAAACAGCACAAAAAAGATGTAGACTTATAATATGCTACATCTTTTGATATGAATTCATATAATTTATATAAATTTCAAATTATTTTTTATTTACTAATTCTTTTAAGGCTTTTCCTGCTTTGAATACAGGTGCTTTAGATGCTGGTATTTTGATTTCTTCTTTAGTTTGTGGGTTTCTGCCTTTTCTAGCAGCTCTTTTTCTTACTTCGAAAGAACCAAATCCAACTAATTGAACTTTTTCTCCTTTTACTAATGCTTCTGTTACAACATTAACAAATGAGTTTAAAGCTGCCTCTGCATCTTTCTTTGTTTCTCCTGTTTTTGCTGCCATAGCTGCGATTAATTCTGATTTGTTCATTTTAAATTACCTCCTATAAGATTTTAAGATCAGCAGACTTTCATCTACTAATATCATTATTCGTCATTTTTTTCAAAAACCCTTCTTTTTTGTTTAAATTTTTATTTAAAAAGTTACACATTCCAACGTTTCTGACCTTTAGTGTCCTTTAAAGTATCGATTTTCATACCTTTTCAGCCATTGTCATACAGCCTCAGCTTTTTTAGAAAATTATATATTTTACTTCCATAAGGTATCATATAAATTTCTTCTTCTGAAAATACTCTCAAAATTATTAGTAACAATATATAAATTATAACGCACATTAAAATTAAAAGCATCGTTGATATTTTTTCATTTAAGCATTGAAATAATGTAATATTAAAAATATATGTAATTGTTCCCATTATTAAACATGCAATTACGGGTTTTACTATAAATTTATTTTTATCCAATTTTAAATTTATATTTTTACTTAAAATTTTAAATTCTATTGTTAATGCAACAGCATGACATACCACTGTTGAAATGGCAGCACCAGCTGTTCCACCAAGAAAAAAATCACTTGGATTTATTGGAATTAAATACATGTTTAAAATAAATTTAATTATTACACCTATTCCAAGTGCAATTGCTGGAGTCAACATTTTCCCCAATCCGTGTAAAGCACCACTAATTGTTTGTTCTAGTACTATAAAAATAATTCCAAGGCAACTAATTTGATATATAAATGCTCCAGATGTTGCATTTGGAAATAATAATTCCAGAATTTGTTTTGCAAATAAAATCATTATAATCATACATGGCATTCCAATTAACATTGATATAAGCATTGAAAACGAGACTCTTTTTCTTATTGTTTCTATATCTCCTATTGCTTTTGATGAAGAAATTGAAGGGACAAGAGCTGTTGCAAATGCCATATTCAATGACATAGGAAGTGTAACTAAAGTATCTACCTTTCCACTAAGTATTCCATATTGAATTTTAGCTTGTTCTTCTGACAGAAAACTTTTTAGTCCTCTTACTACAGTCATAGAATCAATATTTTTATTTATTGTTCCAAGTATTGCTGTCATAGACATTGGAATAGAAACAGATAAAATCTGTTTTATTGTTTTTATAATTCTTGTTCTTTTATTTTTTGTTGCTCTTTTTAATTCAAAAGCAATTTCTTTTCTCATTTTTGAATAATATTTGTATAAATATAAAAAACATAGCACTGTTGCTAAAGTTGTTGCCAAATTTGCCCCAGCCGCCATAATTGTAGTATCTGTTCCTGTTGTTAATGCAACCATTTCTACTATTATTACTGAAAGTACTGTTTTAAAAAATTGTTCTAAAGTATGAGAATTTGCTGTTACCTTTAAATTTTCTCTACCTGTAAAATATCCTTTAATTACACATGAAATTGATACAAAAAATATTGAAGGCGAAAGTGCAACTAATGTTAATTCTGCCTCTGGTATTTGTAGCAATGTATTTGATATATACCCTGCTCCTAAAAATAAAATGGTACTACTTAGAAATCCAATTAATCCAAAAGTTAAAAATGCTATTTTAAATATTCTGTGTGCACCTTTTGTATCTCCTATTGCAATTTTTTCTGAAACAAGTTTTGCAAGTGCTCCAGGTATTCCAATTGATGAAATTGTTAAAAACAAAGCATATATTTGAAATCCACTACTATATATAGCATTTCCCTTATCTCCAAACCCCTCTCTATTTGTTAAATATAATTTATAAATAAGTCCCAGTATTTTAATTAAAACTTGTGAAATCATTAAAATTAAAACACTACTCATAAAACTTTCTTTTTTTGTTTTCATAAATTTCCTCTATATTTCTTTTTTATATACATATACTTTTTAAATCACTATTATTACTTTTATTTTATATATGTAGATTTTTGTCGTTCTTTTGCACATTTTTTCGCAAAAACCCTTGTATTTTTCGCGATTTTATAGGATAATATAGTAGTATAGATTTGAAAATGAAAGTGGTGAATTTTTTGAAACTATTTGATAAATTTTTAAAATTTTTAAAAACAGATAGAAATACATTTATAACCTATGTTTTAACACTAATTTCTGCATATATATTAGTTGATAGAATAATGGAACTATTATTCATAATTTTTACTGGTGTGGGATTTAGTTATTGGGGTCCAATAAAATACTTCTTTGCATTCGCTTGTATGGCTTTTGCATTTTTCTTTTCTGGATCTTCAAAATTTGCTAAAGCAGACGTTAATAAATTAAGATTTTTCCATACGTTCATAGTTTCTTTTTACATTTTAATTGTTTCAGCAGTTGTTCAATGGTTAAATCAAATAATATGGATAAACATTTTATCTTTACCAAATTATCCTGAGCTTGCAAGAGATTTCTTTTACTTGTTTAAGCCTGCATTTACAGCTATAGGTGTATACATTCCACTTGTTACATTCTATAAAGTAATTAAATGGCTTATCTTCAGTATTAATGATGTTAAAGATATACGTGATTCAATTTTTGATTATGGTGGAATTAAATTAACATCTGATAAAGAAGCTCATGGTGTTTACACTTGTGAAGTAAAAGTTTGTGTAGACAGCGAGAGTGGCGAAGATATTTGTATGCCTGAGAAAAAACGTTATGAATCTTTACTAGTAGTTGGTGTGTCTGGTTCAGGTAAAACAACAATGATTTATGAACCAATGCTTGCAAGAGATATAGAAAGAAAATCATTCTTTAAAGAAGTTTCTAAAGAAATGGGATTTACAGCATTAAGAACTGGTTTAGCATCTCTAAATTGTCCTTATGATAATGATTATATTAATGAACATTTTTCATTAAATATGTTAATTCCAAAAGATGACAAGCTAGATACATATAAGAATTATATGAAAAAAATGATAATTTCAAGTTCTGGTGACAAAATCACATACAGAAATATGGGTATCACTTATATTTCTGCAGAACATGAATCAGTAGAAAAAATTGCTAAAGTGGCTCAAAACTTCCATATTCCTGTAAATATAGTTGATCCAAATAGAGCTGACTCACCTGGTTTAAACCCATTTGTTTACTCAGATCCTATAAAAACAGGTTTAGCTGTTTCTTCAGTTTTAAAAGGATTATTCATTCATAGTAGACCAGATACAGAACTTGCTTTTAGAGAAAACGAAGCAATTCGAATGATAGAAAATATTTCTATTTTATTAAAAGAAATGTATCCTTTAGAGCATGATGGACTATTACCTAACTTAGAAGATATTTTAGATTTACTTACAGATTTTAGCTTAGTAGTAGATTATGTTGAAAAGATGAAACAAATTCCTGAATTTACTGAAAAATACCGTATATTAATTAGATTTTTTGAAAATAACTTTTACCCAGAAAGCCCTAATTTATTAAATGCTCAACGTTCTACAACAACTGCTTCTGCTGAAATTGATAACTTATTGCGTTACCCTGGTGTAAAATCAGTATTATGTAATCGTTCAAATAACTTAGATTATGACAAAATCTTATCAGAAGGTCAAGTAACATTAGTATGTACTCGTAGAGGAGATTTAGGTGAAACTGCTCATAAAGCGTTTGGATTATTCTTCTTATTGCTAATGCAACAATCAATACTTGCTAGACCAGGTAATGATAGTAATAGAATTCCACATTGTTTATATATAGATGACTTCCCTGCTTATATTTGTAAAGCAACAGAACCTATATATACATTATATAGAAAATACAATGTAGCAACAGTATTAGACTCTCAAAACTTAACACAATTAAAAGGTGACTTATCTGCTGATGCAAGAGGAGATTACTATAAGAACTTAATACTTTCTAATACAGTTAATAAAATTATATTTGGTAATGCTACACCAGAAGATGTTGAATGGTGGGAAACAGCAATGCAAGATAAAAGAGAATGGTCTTGGACTGACAATTATAATAGTGATAAAGTGGAATATGATGCAAAAAAGAGTGGAATTAAATTTAAATGGCAACCTAACTTTGCTAAAGGCAAGATTATGTCTTTAAAAGGAAAACAAGTTATTTACAAAATTAAAGATTTATCTGGAAAGAGCGCAGTTAATAAAGGTAAAGTTGATTTTATAGAATCAAAATACAAAGAAGTCCAAAAGACTAAAAAATATGATTTTACTAAATTCGTAAGTGGTATATCTGATGCTAAATCAGCTGCAAAAAAAGCATTAAAATCTAAAAAAGAAAACTTTGCTGCAGTTACAGCAAATAATGATAATTATGATATTAATCGTGAGTTTGATCCAGTTCAAACAGATAATTCTGATTCAAAATACTTATTTGATAATGAAAATGCAATTATAGTAAATTTCAAAAACAAAAAAAAATAAAAATAAAAAACTTTGAGTTCATTCTCAAAGTTTTTTATTTTTTAAATTCCTAATATTTTAACTTCTATATTTTCCATTTTATATTTTTTAGTTTCTGGGTCTAATCCAAAGTGTACTAATGTTCTCTCTAGAGTTTCTTCATTTTGTCTTAAATCTGTTGTAAAATATAATTTTATATTTGAAATTTCAACTTTATTCATAACAATTGTTTTAAAACTCTCAGCCATTTGTTTATCATCTTCGCATACTATTATTAATTGAGGAATACTTGAATATCCTGAATCACCAACTTGAAAGTTCTCATAAAAGTCCTTATATAACCTCATTTTGTCTACTAATTTCTTTTCCCATTCTTTTTCTCTTCTTACAACTTCAAATACAAATTCAATAGATTTATTATTTTTAGTTAATTTAACACTTCCACCACTTGCTTTAAAAACTTTTCCAGCTTGTTTTGCAGTAAAACTTGGCTTTGGAATATAAGAATCAAATGCCTTTACTTTTCTTAAATAAGCTATTAAAGTTTGGTTTCCAGCTAATCTTTTCTTTATCATTGCAACTGGTTTAGTATTATCTGTTGGTTGCCATTTACATTCAGTTCCTCTAGAATTTAACAAATATTTACCCATTTTTTCTAGGCAATATATTCTATATACTCCTTTTCCATCTTCAGAATTGAAATAATATCTTGTTAATATTTTTGTTTTTACCAATTGCTCTAATTTATTATTTAGTTTATCTTGTGAACCAATTTCAATGCCTTTCCACTCTAGCATTTGTAATAACTGTCTTGATGTAATAAATTCAAATTCATTTACTAATTCTATAATAGCAAAATGAATATCTGTAATATGTCCTATGTTTATTCTGTGAATAATTTGATTCATAGAAACATATCCGTCTTTTCCGTCAAATACTTTAACCTCTCCTTCTCTAATTGCAAAAGGCGACACTGTGGCCTTTATTTCATTATCTTTTATCATATTTATACTCCCTTCTAATCTTTAATAAAGATTAAAAATTATTTTAATAACTGTTTTACTTCATTATCAGTTAAATATCTAAAATTACCTAGTTTTAAATCTTTAACATTAATGTTTCCAATTTTACTTCTATGTAATGCTAATACCTTTCTTTCTATTGCTTCACACATTCTTCTTACTTGCCTATTTTTTCCTTCGTGTATAGTAATTTCTATTCTAGATATATTTTTTTCTTCATCTATTTTCATTATTTTTACTTGAGCAGGTTTTGTAATGTATCCTCCAATGTCTACTCCATTTTGTAGTTTTTTTACATCATCATCAGTAATTTTTCCTTTTACTGTTACCTGATAAGTTTTGTTTATTTCATGTTTTGGATGTGTAACTTGATAGATAAAGTCACCATCATTACTTAATATTAATGCACCAGATGTATACATATCTAGCCTTCCCACTGGAACAACTGATGTTTTTATTGGATTTCCACGTTCTTTTAAAAGTTCCATTACAGTCGGCCTATTAAATTGGTCTTTTACTGTAGTTACATATCCTATTGGTTTATTAAGTAATATATATACTTTTTCAACAGAACCAGAAATTAATTTTTCATTAAATTCTATTTTATCAATTTCTGTATTTATTTTTGTTCCAAGTTCAGTAACAACTTTTCCATTCACTTTTACTTTTCCTTCTAGTATATATTGTTCTGCTTTTCTTCTAGAGCATATTCCTTGATTTGCTAAAAACTTTTGTAATCTCTCTTCCATTTTTACTCCTGATTTAATTTTTTTAAAACTTCTTCAAAGTATTCAGGTAATGGTGCTTCTAAGTGTTTTAATTTTCCTGTTATTGGGTGTTTAAATTCTAAACTCTTAGCATGTAGCATTTGCCCTTCTACATTAAATTCATTTTTACCATTTGAATATGTATAATCACCCACTACTGGATGCCCTATTTCGGCAAGGTGAACCCTTATTTGATGAGTTCTTCCAGTTTCAATTCTTACTTGAAGGAGTGTATATTTTTCAAATCTTTTTAGTACTTTAAAATGAGTTATTGCTACCTTTCCTTTTTTATCAACTGCCATCTTTTTTCTGTCTTTGCTACTTCTTCCTATAGGCATATCAATAGTTGCTTCATTTTCCTTAACAATTCCTCTTACGAGTGCTATATATATTTTTTTAACTTCTCTATTTTGAATTTGTTCACTTAATTTAATATGTGCTTTATCATTTTTTGCAACAATTATTAGGCCTGAAGTATCTTTATCAAGTCTATGCACAATTCCTGGTCTTACTTCTCCGCCAATTCCAGATAAATTATCTTTGCAATGTGCCATAACAGCATTTACTAGTGTACCGTCTAAATTTCCGACTGCAGGATGTACTACCATTCCTTTTGGTTTATTAACAACCAAAATATCATTATCTTCATATATAATATCTAATGGAATATCTTGAGATTTTAATCCTACTTCTTTTACTTCTGGTATATTTATTGAAATTTTATCTCCATTTTGTACTTTGTATGATGCTTTTTGAGATTTGCCATTTACTAAAATCTCTCCTTCATCTATAAGTTTTTGAATCATAACTCTAGATATTTCATCTGTTTTATTACTAATATATTTATCAAGTCTATCTTTTTCTTCATGTACAATAAATTCCAAATCTTATTCTCCTTTTACTTTGTTAATCGTTCATAAATTACAAAACTATTATCTTTATATAGTTCTTTGTAATTTTCATCTCTAGATATAAGCATATTCAATTTTGTGTTTGTTTTTAAAATTACATGAGTTATTTTATATTTTTCAAATGTTTCTTCATAATATTTAGTAATATTAGAAGTATTTATATAATCAGAAAAGATATCTCTTCCATCATATTTTCCATCAGCATTCTTTTTTCCATTAAATTCAGGTGCATATAAATCTGCTCTAGAATCTATAAATACAGGTATTCCTCTGTATAATAAATAACTTCCATAATTATATTCATTAAATAATCTCATATTATTTATATCTAATTCTTCTAAAATATAGTCAGCTGCTTTTACAGGATAAGAACTAGAATTTACAAATTCATTATTTATTTTACCTTTATACATTATAAAGCTTAATAATATGACTAATAAAACAGTAAATATTTTTCCTAATAAAGATGTCATAATTTTTATTACTTTATCAGTGCCATCTTTATCATATTTTCTTAAAAAGTTAGCCGACATTTTAGCAAATATAAATCCACATACAATTACAAACATTGATGCCTGTCTTCTCGTCATAAATGTTAACAATGTAAGTCCTGCTAACATAAAGAAATCTCTTAAGCTCAACTTTGTATCTGTAAATATTAAAAACATTAAAAATACAGTAAAAACAATTAACATTGCTCTATTATTTATTAGAGTTAAAGGTTGATGTTCACTAATATTTTGTGTTGTATTTCCTTGCATTAATTTTGGTAACAATGTATATGGTGTTGTTCCTATAGGTGTTAATAGTCCTGTAAGAGTACATATAAGCATAATTACCATAAGCCATTTAACTGAATCTTCTCTTTTAAAAATAACTTTAAAAGCTTTTGTTTCATTTTTCTTTCTAAGTTGCCTTCCATTTTCTTTATCTAATTGTAAATGTGCTATTTTTTCTTGATATTTTCCTATCTCATCAAGTTTTCCTTTTTTAGTTAATTTTTTTATTTTTAGCTCATTCCATTTTATTGCAATAAAATAATATAATTGCATATCTGTTAAAACTGCTAACATATATTCAACCACATAAGGTAAATATAAAACAAAATAAAATGGCCAAACTGCGCAATGTAAATTAGCAATTAATATAGGAATTATAATTAAATAAATTGCATATCTTTTCTTTTTAGTACTAATAAATTGTTCTATAAATAAAATTGTCAAAGCAAATAAAATAAAAGTTACAAGTTGCGCTCTGGCTGCAATAAAATTCTTTAATAAATACATAGTTGCCATTGAAACTAAAAATGCAACAACCTGATTTTTACATAACTTACATGATACATAGTAAAGTACTATTCCAAGTATCATACTAAGAATAATTGTAGCAATATATAATGCACAGAAACCGCCTATTCCTATATTTTCTCCAAGGTTATATACTAAGTATGTGCTAACATCATATAGCCAATGGTTATATGTGTATGGTAAGTCTTCATGCCATGAAAAAGGATCTTTCATATCTATTTGACCTGTTTGTACAATATGTTCACCAATTTTTATGGTATAATAAGTATCATTTTGAAATGTAACTGGCGTTAATGCAAAAGAAAATATTAAAATACAAAATATAGCCAATACATTAAACTTCATTTTTGTTTTATCTGTCATCTTTTATCTCCTTTGATTATATATCAAACTCCGCAAAAACAGCATTATGGTCAGATGCTCCATTTGCTTCTATTGTTTCATATTTATTTAATCTTATTCCTTTTGAGTAGAAAATTGTATCTATACATCCATTACCCAAATCAGAAAACCATGTATCTTTTTCATTTGGTAATTTTTCTAACTGTTTTTTTAATATTTCATATTCTTCATAACTTTCAGATTCTTCATAAGTGTATTTGCCTTTACCTAATCTAGTTACACCTACATTAAAGTCTCCACCCATAATAATTAATTCACTTGGGTCAATTTTTCTTATTATTCTGTTCATTTCCTTTGCTGCCAAAACTCTTTCATCTTGATATGTTGATAAATGCACAGAAAATAAATTTATTTTAGTAGTTCCAAATGAAATTCTATTACATAAAATTCCTCTTTGCTCATGATTTATATCAGTAAGAGGCATTAAGTAATTGGTTGAAAAAGAAATAGGAAATCTACTAATAATTCCATCTCCATAATATCCTTCTTCTAATGTAATATTACTTTCCATTGAGCAATAATATAAACCAATTGCTTTACTAAATTCTCTAATTTGATTTCTATCTCCTGCTCTTTTAGTGTACATATCTACTTCTTGTAGAAAAACTATATCTGGATTATAATTTTTAATAACCTCAGCTTGTCTTTGTAAATCAACTATTCCGTCAATTCCTTTTCCATGTGCAACATTAAAAGTAATAATTTTTAAAATCATCTTTTCACCCACTTTTTTTATATTAGCATTATATCAAATTTGCCATTTATAAACAAGTGTATAACAATAAAAAACGAGTAATTTGAAATTACATTTCAAATTACTCGTTCTTTTCTATGCAACAAATTTAAGTTGCTCTGAACTTTGCATATTAGCAAAATTATTTTCTTTATTATCCATTAATTTGTTTTGCAACTTCTTCAGCAAAGTTTTCTTCTCTTTTTTGTAATCCTTCACCTTTTTCAAATCTAGCAAATCTAACAATTTTAGCTCCTTTAGATTCTACTAATTTTCCAACTTTTTGATCTGGATCTTTTACGAAATCTTGCTCTACTAAACAAATTTCACCATAGAATTTTCCAATTCTACCTTGTACTATTTTTTCAGCAACTGCTTCTGGTTTTCCTTCATTAACAGCTTGTGCTTTTAAAATTTCCATTTCGTGTGCTACTCTGTCAGCTGGAACGCTGTCTCTATCTAAGTATTCTGGTCTAGCTGCTGCTATTTGCATACATACGTCTTTTGCTAAAGTGCTATCTCCACCTTCTAATTCAACTAAAACACCAATTTTTCCGTCTCCATGAATATAGCTTTCAATTAATCCATTTGATTCGAATCTTTCAAATCTACGGATTGACATGTTTTCACCGATTGTAGCAATTTTATTTGTTAATACATCTTTAACTGTTTTATCTGGTTCTACAATTGAAGGTTGTTCTAATAATTCTTCTACTGTAGCAGGATTTTTTTCAGCAACTTGTTTTGCAATATCTACAACAAAGCTTCTGAATTCTTCATTTTTAGCAACAAAGTCTGTTTCAGCATTAACTTCAACTACTACTCCAACTTTTTTATCGTCTGTTACATAAGTTGTAACTAAACCCTCAGCTGCAATTCTGTCTGATTTTTTAGCAGCTTTTGCAATTCCTCTTTCACGTAAAAGTTCAATTGCTTTTTCTTCATCTCCATTAGTTTCTGTTAATACTTTTTTGCAGTCCATCATTCCTGCACCAGTTTTTTCTCTTAATTGTTTTACTTGTTCTGCTGTAATCATAAAAAATCCTCCTTCTTTTATTAAAGGATGTACTTTTTATCCTTACTTTTTAAGAATAAGTACATCCTTCTTAAAATAATATTTTTATATTATTCTGCTACTTCTTCTGTAGTAGCTTTTTTTCTTGTTCTTTTTGGTTTTTCTACTTCTGCAACTTCTTCAGCTGGAGTTTCTTCAGTAGCAACTACTTCTTCCATATCTGTAGGTTCTGTAGCTTCTTCTACAACTTCTTCAGCAACTTCCATAGATTCACCTTGTTTTCCTTCAATAACTGCATTTGCCATACAATCTGCAATTAATTTAACTGCACGAATAGCATCGTCATTTCCTGGAATTGGGTAATCTAAGTCTTCTGGATTACAGTTAGTATCTACTAAACCAACTACTGGAATACCTAATTTTCTTGCTTCTAAGATTCCTATTTTTTCTTTTTTAGGATCAACTATAAACATAACTCCTGGTAGTTCTGTCATTTCTTTGATTCCACCTAGGTTTTTCTCTAGTTTTTCCATTTCTTTCTTTAATAAAATAACTTCTTTTTTAGGTAATACTTCGAAAGTACCATCTTCTTGCATTTTTTCAAGTTCTAGTAATCTTCCGATTCTTCTTCTAATTGTTGTGAAGTTTGTTAATGTACCACCTAACCATCTTTGATTTACATAGTACATACCGCATTTTTCTGCAGCTTCTTTAACACATTCTTGTGCTTGTTTTTTAGTTCCTACAAATAGAACTGTTTTTCCTGCTTCTGCTTGTTCTTTTAAGAAAGCATAAGCTTCATCTAATTTTTTAGATGTTTTTTGTAAGTCGATGATATGAATACCATTTCTAGCTTGGAATATATATTCAGCCATTTTAGGATCCCATCTTCTTGTTTGATGTCCAAAATGAACACCAGCTTCTAGTAATTGTTTCATTGCAACTACTGCCATTTTTCTTTCCTCCTTTTAGTTTTACCTCCATATTGCTTCAATCACATAATGAAACTCGTATATACAAGCACTCTCCTTATGCTAACAATATGTGTGTATTTTTCAACGCATTCAATTATATCAAAAAACCATTGTAATTGCAACACTTTTTTGATTTTTTATGTATTTTTAAAAAATTATTATTAATAGCATGTTAAAATTTTTTTATTTTTTGTGGTTTTTTGTCAAAGATTGTGTTATAATGTTCACGTAAAATTTTTAGTATGGAGGTAATTGTCATGAATTTTAATAAATGTAGTCGTTGTGGAGGTTTTTTTATGTCTGATGGAAATACTTGCCCTAATTGCCTTCAAAAAGATCAATTAGAAATGAGTAGATTAGAAAATTTTATTATGGAAAATTCAAATACTAACCTCAACCTAGAAGATATTGCTTCAAGTACTGGAATTTCAGATAAAAACTTAAATAGATTTCTAGCTCAAGAACAATTTAGTAATTTTGTAAATAAAACTATATCTTTATAGTATAACAAAAAAGAGCCTATCAAAATGGCTCTTTTTTATTACAATATTTTTAAAATATCTTGCTTCTTATCCACAATTTCATCAACAATTGTGTATGCTTTTAACACATCTTGTGCAATTATTTGTCCTAGATTTTCATCATTTGCATATATATAAGCTAAATTCTCACCTTTTTTAACTTTATCTCCTGTTTTCTTTTCTAATATAATACCAACTGAAAAGTCTATATTATCTTCCTTTTTCTTTCTTCCTGCACCTAAATTCATTGAAGCTTTTCCTATTTCTTCTGCCAAAAGTTCTTTTACATATCCGTCTTTATCATTTACAACAGGAATTGTAAATTTCGCTTTTTCAAATTTCTCTGTATTTTCTAAATATGTAATATCCCCGCCTTGCTTTTGTATCCATTGTTCTAACTTTTTAAATGCTTTTCCACTTTGAATTTGTTCTAACATTTTTTCTTTATTTGCTTCAATATTTTCGCCTTTACTTGCAAGTTTTATCATATATGCACCAAGAGTTAATATTACCTCTTGCACATCTGATTGCATATTTCCTTTCAAAAACTCTATTGCTTCAATTACTTCTAATGAGTTTCCTATTGCCTTTCCTAATGGTTCATTCATATTTGTAATTATACATGTAGTTTCTTTTTTAGCCAACTCCCCTATTTTCTTCATAGTTTCAGCAAGTTTAGTTGCATCTTCTATGTTTTTCATAAAAGCTCCGCTTCCACATGTAACATCAAGTACTATTTTATTTGCTCCAGCGGCTATTTTTTTACTCATTATGCTAGATGCAATAAGTGGTATGCTTTCAGTTGTTGACGTAGTATCTCTTAATGCATATAGTTTCTTATCTGCTGGTGCTAAATTTAATGTTTGCCCCATTAAAGCAATCCCTATTTCTTTTACATTTTTAATAAACTGATCTACTGTAAGACTTGTATTATACCCTGGTATTGCTTCAAGTTTATCTATTGTTCCTCCTGTATATCCTAGTCCTCTTCCAGACATTTTAGCTACTGGAATGTCAAGTGATGCAATTATTGGAGCTAAAATAAGTGTTACTTTATCTCCAATTCCTCCAGTGCTATGTTTATCAACAACTGTTCCTAATTCTGATAAATCTAAAATATCTCCTGAATGTGCCATTGCTAAAGTTAAATTTGTTGTTTCTTCTTCATCCATTCCATTTAAGTAAATTGCCATTGTTAGTGCAGATGCTTGATAGTCTGCAATATTTCCGTTTGTATAATTTTCAACAAAGTATTCAATTTCCTCTTTACTTAATTTTTGTTTATCTCTTTTTTTAGCTATAATCTCTAAAATATTCATTTTACACCTCATTTTACAACATATTAATTTAAATAAAATTCTTAATAAAACTTGCTCTATGTAATGGGCATGGTCCATATTCTTTTAAAGCTTTTATATGTGCAGCTGTTCCATAACCTTTATGTTTAGCAAAGCCATATTGAGAGTATATTTCATCCCATTGTCTCATTATTCTGTCCCTTGTTACCTTTGCAATTATAGAAGCACATGCTATTGAGTAGCTTATTGCATCTCCATGAATTATTGATTTATATGGTATTCCATCTGTATCAATTTTAGTTAATGCATCTACCAAAATTGCATCTGGTTTTATAATTCCTAATTCAGGTTTTTCAGCTAGCTTATTTTCCATATCTTTTATAGCTTCTGTTAATCCTTTTTTTGTTGCTTGTAAAATATTTATTTCATCAATTTCCTTTTGATTAATAATTCCTATTCCATAACTAATTGCCTCATTAGTTATCTGTTCATATAGCATTTCTCTTTTTTTCTCTGATATTTTTTTTGAATCATTAACTCCTTCTATCATAGAATTTCGTGGCATTAAGCAACAAGCTACCACAACTGGACCAGCTAATGGTCCTCTTCCCGCTTCATCAATTCCTGCAATAGCTTTTAATCCTTTTTCATTATATAACTCTTCTTCAACTTTTTTTAAATTTATTAATCTTTCTAATTCTTTTTCTTTCATTTTAATATTCCTTTTATTGTTCTAACTTTAAGCTTTCAATATTATTCATATCATAATAATTGTTGCCATCAATATATTCAAACCCTTTTGTATAATAAACTTCTCCTTCTGTATATTCTACAATGTAATAAGAATTTGGTTCTAATTTTATTTTAGATAACTCTAATTCATTTAAATTATCTTGATTTAAAACATAATATTTTTTATTTTTTTCGTTTATATCTATTGAATTATTATTAAGAAACTCCTTTATTGTTTCGTCTTCCTGCATATCTGTAAGCTTTGTTCCAACAAGTACCTCTTCATTTTTTTCTAAAGTATAGTCAGCTGAGAGTTTCCTTACTTTTGCCTGTACTAACAATAAATCTGTTTTCAAGTCTTCTAGGCCCTCTTTGGCTGTTTGAATTCTAATAAAATATATTACTCCAAACACTATAAATGCTATTAATAAAACTAAAACTATAGTACCGGGTAAAGTTAGTCCTTTTTGATTTTTCATATTTTTCTCCTCTTATTATTTTATGTACATATTATATAAGTATTATTATTTTTTTTCAAGTCAAAACTTGTTGCCTTTTATTTTATTTTGTAGTATTATTAACATAACTATTACTAATGAATTTAAGGAGAGTTACATGTTTGAAAAAAAGTTTGACTTCTATAGTCCCATAAATTTAAAATCATATAATTTAGATCTAATAATTCGTTATCAATTAGATATTTTAGGAAAATTAGATCCTTTTACTAAAAGGCATAGCGAGAATGTTGCAAACTTATGTTGTAGGCTATGTGAATATTTAAAATGCAAAAAATCATTTACTGTTCATTGTACTATAGGTGGATATTTACATGACATTGGTAAAATGTTTATTCCTCCAGAAATTTTAAATAAACCAAGTAGATTAACAGATGAAGAATATGAGGTTATGAAAACACATACTACTCTTGGATATAATCTATGTATGGGTGATATTAGGTTACGTCCTTATGCTTTATTTGCCTTAGATCATCACGAAGCACTAAATGGTTCTGGATATCCTAATGGCATTACTAAAAAAGATATCCCTTATGGTGCTCAAATTGTGCGTGTTGCGGATGAATATGATGCGCTTGTAACAAAAAGGCAATATACTACTCACGTTAATATTTCCGAGACTTTAAAGGATCTTATAAAAGATGCTCAACCTGACCCTAGATTTATTGCCTTAGATCAACTAAATACACATGAAAAAGAAGGAAAAATAAATGGATTGATTTTAAAAAAATTATTCAAGGTTGTTATTGATGATACTTTATATGAAATTAGTTGTGTAATGGATTATGTTGAATATTTGAAAGAACAAATAAAACGTTTAGAGTTAATTCAATCTTATCAGAGAAAAGCCGATAATTCTAATAAAGAAAAAACAAAAGATTATTATCATGAAGGTATGACTCTTTTATTTCAACAAGGTGAAAATATGGAAAATTACAGTCAGATTTTAGAAGAATATAAAACAGCATTAAAAGTTCGTGAGAATGTGATTGACCAACTATATAATGAAATTAAAATTATAAAAAAATTAAGAATTTAATTAGGAGGATTGATGAAAAAAGCACTTACTATGTCAAAAAAAATACGAATTGCTGCTTTAATTGTATTAATTTTAATGTTACTTCTTGTTTTTCGTATAGCATTTATACAATTTATTCAAGGTTCTGACCTGAAGCAACAAATGTATAACCAATTAATAACTAGTCGTACTATAAGTCCAAAAAGAGGAACCATATATGACTCTACTGGCAAAGCATTAGCCATTAGTGCAGATGTTGATACTATTAGTATAGTTCCTTCTTCTATTGTAGTTTATGATAAAGCTAATGATAAAATTGATGAAGAAAAAACAAAAAACATAAAAGAAAGCCTTTCAAAAGCTCTTTCTGAAATATTTGAATTAAACTATGATGAAACATTAGAAAAGGTTTCAAGTGATTCAAATTATATTACCATTGCACGAAAAGTTGAAAAAGATAAAGTTGATAAACTAAAAGAATGGATGAAAAAAGAAGAATTTTATTCAGGAATAAATATTAGTGAAGATACTAAAAGATACTATCCTTATGATAATTTAGCTTCTTCTTTAATAGGTTTTTGTGGTACTGACAACGACGGACTAGAAGGTTTAGAAAAAGCTTGGGATGATGTATTAACAGGAACTCCTGGAAAAGTAACTACAGCTCAAGATGCAATTCAAGAATTTATTCCAGATAATAATCAAACATATATACCTGCTGAAAATGGTAGTGATATAACATTAACAATTGATGCAAATATTCAAAGTATTGTAGAAAAATATTTAAAACAAGCATGTATAGACAATAAATGTACACGTGGTGGAAATGTAATTGCAATGGACCCAAAAACTGGCGATATTTTAGCTATGGCAACATATCCTGATTATAACTTAAATACACCATTTGAAATGCCTGCTTCTGTTACGGAAAAAACTTGGAAAAGAATGACTTCTGAAGAACAATATAACACTATATACGAATTATTCCGTAACCGTGCTATATCAGACACTTATGAACCTGGTTCTGTTTTTAAAGTAATTACTGCTTCAATTGCACTAGAAGAAAATTTAGCTATTCCAGATAAAGCAGATGTATATTATTGTAAAGGTTATCAAACAGTATATGGAACAACAATAAATTGTGCATATAGAATAAAACATGGACATGAAAGTTTACGTGAAGCTTTTGCTGTTTCATGTAACCCAGCATTTATACAAATTAGTGAAAAAATAGGAGCAACAACAAGTTATAAATACTATAATGCTTATGGTTTCTTTGAAAAAACTGGAATAAATACAGTTGGCGAAGCTGATTCAATCTTCTGGAAATTAAATGACGTTGGTCCTATAGAACTTGCAACAATGTCGTTTGGTCAAAGATTTAAAATAACTCCTATTCAAATGGCAACTGCTGTTTGTGCCGTTGCAAACAATGGAGTGTTAATAAAGCCAAGAATTGTTAAAGAAATTAAAAATACTGACACTGGAGCTATTACTACAATTAATACTGCTGCAGTAAGACAAGTAATATCAAAAACAACTGCAGAGACAATGATGGATCTTTTAGAGACTGTTGTGACTGATGGTTCAGGAAAATATGCTAAAATCAAAGGTTATTCAATTGCTGGTAAAACAGGTACATCTGAGCCAGATTATAACAAAAACGAAGGATATACTGCCTCATTTGTTGCTATTAGCCCTACAGAAAACCCTGAACTTGTATTGTTGGTTACTCTTTATGATCCACAAGGACCTAAAGGCTATAGTGGAAACACAGTTGCAGCCCCTGTAGCAGCACAAATGTTAAAAGAAATTTTACCATATATGCAAATTTCAACTGATAATTCTGAAAGTACTTCTACAACAAAAACTATAACTCTTCCAAATGTAACTAATAAAACTGTTGCTGAAGCTGAAAAACTATTAAAAAATGCAGGATTCACAGTTAGCACATCTGCATCATCTACTGATATTGTTACTGAACAATATCCAACTAAAGGTTATGAGCTTGTAAAGGGTTCTATTGTTAAACTATATACCGAAACCGAAAATACCAGAGTTTCAAAACAAGTGCCTGACTTAACTGGAAAATCACTTTATCAAGTAAAAACACTGCTTAAAGAATTAAATTTAAATTATAGTGTTACAGGTTCTGGTACAGTTGTTAGTCAAGAACCTATAGCAAATACATCTGTTGAAGAAGGTACAATAATTAAAGTAACATTAGGAAAATAAAATAAAATCAGCTAAATTTATAATTTAGCTGATTTTATTTTATCCATTAAATATTTCGTCAAATTCTTCACCATCAATTTTTTCTTTTTCAAGAAGTACTGTTGCAACACTTGTCAATTTATCCATATTTGCTTTTAAAATTTCTTCTGCTTTTTTATAAGCGAAATCTATAATACTTTTTACTTCTTCATCAATCAAGTTAGCTGTTTCCTCTGAATATTCTTTTGCTTGTGCAAAATCTCTTCCTAAGAATACCTCTTCTTGACTTGAACCTAATGTAATTGTACCTATTCTTTCACTCATACCATATTTAGTAACCATACTTCTAGCAATTTGTGTTGCTCTTTCAATATCATTACTTGCACCTGTTGAAATATCATTTAATACTAATTGCTCTGCAACTCTACCACCTAATAATGATACTATATTTTCAACCATTTCTGTTCTTGACATAAATGATTTATCTTCTGTTGGACGATACATTGTATATCCACCAGCCATTCCTCTTGGTACAATAGAAATTTGATGAACTGGATCTTGTGTTGGTAAGAATCTACTTACTACTGCATGACCTGCTTCATGGAAAGCAACTAATTTTTGTTCTTTTTCGCTTCTAACTCTTGTACGTTTTTCAGGTCCCATTGTAACTTTTACCATTGCGTCTTCAACTTCTTGCATTCCTATTTCTGGTAAGTTTCTTCTTGCAGCTAATAAAGCTGCCTCATTTAAAACATTCTCTAAATCTGCTCCAGAAAATCCTGAAGTGTTTTTTGCAATTGTTCTTAAATCTACGTCAGCAGCTAATTTTTTCTTTCTGCTGTGTACTTCTAATATTTGTTCTCTTGCTTTTACATCTGGATTTGATACAACAATTTGTCTGTCAAATCTTCCTGGTCTTAGTAAAGCTTTATCTAGTATGTCTGGTCTGTTTGTTGCTGCTAAAACTATAACACCTTCATTTGCTGAGAATCCATCCATTTCAACTAATAATTGATTTAATGTTTGTTCTCTTTCATCATGTCCTCCACCTAAGCCTGCACCTCTTTGACGTCCAACAGCGTCAATTTCATCTATAAATATAATACATGGAGCTTTTTTCTTTGCTTCTTCAAATAAATCCCTAACTCTTGATGCACCAACACCAACAAACATTTCTACGAAGTCAGAACCACTTATAAAGAAAAATGGAACTCCTGCTTCTCCCGCAACTGCTTTTGCTAATAATGTTTTACCTGTTCCTGGGTGACCAACTAATAATACACCTTTTGGTATTCTAGCACCCATTTCTGTGAATTTTCTAGGATTCTTTAAGAATTCTACAATTTCTTCTAATTCTTCTTTTTCTTCATCTACACCAGCAACATCATCAAATGTTACTCTGTTTTTATCTGAAGGGTTTATCATTCTTGCACGGCTTTTTCCAAATGACATTGTTTTTCCATTGCCATTTCCTCCAGCACCACCTTGAATTCCACCCATAAGGAAGAACCAAAAAATAAAGAATATAATAAGTAATCCGAAAGGAGTTAATAAACTAAAAACTACCATCCATATTGATTCTGATTTTTCTGTTACTTTTACAGTTCCAGCTTTCATACTTTCACTTAAACTATTCATTAAGTTTTCTACACTTGGAATATTAACTTCTTTTGAAAAGTTCTCGTTTTTTAATTTAACTTCTGCTTTTCCTCCATCTGATGCTAATGTAATTTCTTTTACTTCTCCTGCTTCAATTTTAGAAATAAGTTCTGAATATGCTAATTTATTGTCTGTATTTTCCATTATAGAACTAATAAGAACTATTAATATTACAGCTATAATTAGCCACATTGCTAATGTTTTTATACTGTTTTTCAAATTTGCTCCTCCTCTTTTACGTTTTTTAACAATTTAGACTATAACACACTAATTTTTTAAATTCAAGTACTTTCACAAAACTTTCATTTAGCAAACAAGCCCGTATCAACAGTTTGCTTACGGAAGGTTCATTTTACCCATAAAAAAAATTTTACCTTTTTTTACAAAAACTTTTACATTTTTATTTGGAGTTAAATATTTATTACCAATATTATTCTCACAAAGTTTAATTATATCTTCTATATGTATCTTTCCAATTCCTTGAACATTGCCATTTGCCTTGTTAATAGTATATATAATTATTTTAGATTTTATAACTTTATTAAGTTCATTAAATTTATGTAATTCTAACACAATTTCATTTAAATTTTCCCCAATTTTTAATTCTTCATACTTTTTACTTATAATTTCTTCAAAATATTCTTCTTCTTCTCTTGCTAAATCTGAAAGTCTATTTATTCCTTCTAATATATTGGGATTAAATTCTTTTTTCAAAAACGGAATTAATTCATTTCTTACTTTATTTCTATTATATATGTTTTCAAAATTTGTTTTATCAATTCTAGGGTTTAAGTTTTGCTCTTCGCAATATTTTTCAATATCTTTTCTTTCACATTCTCTTATTGGTCTTATGTATTTTAAGTTATCCTCAGTTCTTTTTATTTCTATCCCCTTTAGCCCTGAAATACCTGTTCCTCTTAATAAATTTAGCATAACTGTTTCAACATTATCGTTTAAATTATGTGCTGTTGCAATTTTATTAGCATTTTCTTTTTTTGCAACTTCTTTGAAAAAATCATAGCGAATTTTTCTCCCCATTTCTTCTGTTCCTAGCTTTTGCTCTTTTGCTAATTTTTCAACTTCTGCTTTTTTCACATAACATTTTATGTTTTTATTTTTACAATAATCTTTTACGTATTCTGTTTCTTCATCTGCTTCTTTTCTTATTTTATGATTAATATGTGCCACAATTATTTCTATATTTAGTTTATCTTTTAGACAATACAAAGAATCTAGTAGACACATTGAGTCAGGTCCACCAGATACTCCTATAACGATTTTATCTCCTTTTTGTATTAAATTATATTTGTTAATCGTACTTAATATTTTATTTAACATTTTTCACCTTTCTCAAACTGTGCAATATAATAATTTTCGTAGTGAATGCTGTGGGGACCGACAAGCTAGGAGATGTTGCTCAATTTGAAATAGCACAAATTTTACAATTTACTCTCTATACTTATCAAGATTAGCAAATTTAGTGTAATTTCCAAGCCATAAAAGTTCAACTGTTCCAGTAGAACCAGCTCTGTGCTTTGCTAATATAACTTCAGCAATATTTTTCTTTTCTGAATCAGGATTATAGTAATCATCACGATATAAGAACATAACTATATCAGCATCTTGCTCTATAGCTCCAGATTCACGTAAGTCTGAAAGCATTGGTCTATGGTCTGGTCTTTGTTCTACAGATCTTGAAAGTTGTGATAATGCTATAACAGGCACATTTATTTCTTTTGCTAATATTTTTAAAGAACGGCTTATTTCAGAAATTTCTTGTTCACGGCTTCCACCTTTTCTGTTACTTCCTTGTACTAATTGAATATAGTCAATTACAACCATTCCAATATTTTTTTCTAGCTTCATTTTTCTACATTTAGCACGTATTTCCATTACTGAAATACCAGGTGTATCATCTATAAATATTTGCGCTTGAGACAAATTTCCTGATGCTTCAGCTAGCTTTTGCCAATCATCATCTTCTACTTTACCTGTTCTTACTTTATTACTGTCGACCATCGCCTCACTACATAAAATACGGTTTGTCATTTGTTCTTTTGACATTTCCAAACTAAATATAGCAACTGGTGTATTATACCTAACAGCTGCATTTGTTGCTAGGTTTAATGCAAATGCTGATTTTCCCATAGCAGGTCTGGCAGCTACAATAACTAAGTCAGATTTATGAAGTCCTGCGGTTATAAAGTCTAAATCTGCGAATCCTGTAGGCACTCCAGTTATGTGTTGTTTTTGATTATATAGTTGTTCTAATTGTGTAAATGAATCTACTAAAATATCTTTAATTGCAGAATATCCTTTTTGATTTCTATTTTGTATAACATCAAATATTTTTCTTTCTGCAGTATCTAATATATCTTCAACATCTTGTGTTTGATCATACCCTAAACTAATTAAATCATTTGCAGTTTTTATAAGTGCTCTTAATGCTGATTTTTCTTCTACAATTTTAATATATTGCTCTACATTGGCTGTAGTAGGAACCTTATCTGGAAGCTCTGCAATATATTCAAGTCCACCAACAGCTTCTAACTGTTTCATAGATTGAAGCTCTGTTTTCAAAGTTATAATATCTACTGGTTCTGCACGATTGTATAAATTTAAAATAGCTTCATAAATTATTTTATTATCTTCACGATAAAAATCCTCAGACTTTAAGGTTTCTACTGCAGACATAATTGCATCTTTGTCTGTTAGCATACTTCCTATTACAGCTTGTTCTGCTTCTATATCGTGTGGTGGAATTTTACCTAGCTCCATTTTTCTGCTCCCTTCTTACAAATGAATTCTGACAACGCAAGATGCCAATAACTTTCTAGAATTTGGAAAAGAATTGGTATATTGCAAGGAAAAAAGTATTAAAAAGGCAAGGGCGCAACCTCTTGGTTGTAACCGCGTTTTTAATGCTTTTTGACACAGCAAGATGCCAATTATTTTTCAAATTTAAAGTACTTGGACTTTAAGAGAACCCATAACTCCCTCAAAAAGTTTAACACTCACTGTACTTACTCCCAACACTTTAATTGGTTCTTTTAAATCAATTTTCTTTTTATCTATTTCTATTTTATATTGTTCTTTTAAATTTTCTGCAATTTCTTTAGCTGTAATTGAACCAAATATTTTTTGATTCTCTCCAGATTTTACAGAAATTTTTAAAGTAATATTTTTTAGCTTTTCTGCTATTTCTTGTGCTTTTTCTTTTTCAACTGATTTTTTATATTGATTTGAGTCTTGTTTTGCTTTTAATTTACTCATATTTTCAGCATTTGCTTCAATTCCCATTTTTTTAGGTAATAAGAAATTTCTTGCATATCCATCACTAGCATTTATTACTTCATCTTTTTTTCCTACACCTTTTATATCTTGTAATAAAATTACTTTCATTTATTTTTCTCCTTTCAATTTGTAATTATTTCATTTAATTTCAAAAAGTTTTTACTCCATTTTGAAATTAATTAGCTGTTTCAGAAAAATATTCATTTATTTTCTCAATAAGAAGATTTTTAACTTCTTCAATACTCATTCCTTCAACTTGTGCACCAGCTAAGGTAATATGACCTCCGCCTCCAAGTTTTTCTAGTATAATTTGAACATTTATATCTCCAATAGAACGTCCACTAATACATACTTTATCTCCTAATTTTCCTATTACAAATGATGCAGTAATATCACTAATTGTTAATAATTCATCTGCTGCCTTAGCACATATTATATTTGCATCTTTGTCTTCTTCTTCATATACAGAAATACCTATTGTTCCATTGGTAATTTGTGCATTATCAATTATTTTAGAAATCTTTGTATATGTTTTTAAGTCACTTTGGAACCATTTTTTTACTTTTATTATATCTATTCCACGTTTTTTCAAATAAGCTGCTGCTTCAAAGGTTCTTACTCCTGTCTTAAAAGTAAAGTTCTTTGTATCCATCATAATTCCTGCATATAAAGCTTCTGCTTCAATTGTTGTTAAATCTGGTTCTTTAGTTGCATATTCTAATATTTCTGTAACAAGTTCACAGGTTGATGAAGCATATACTTCATGGAATGAAAGAATTGCTTCTTCAATAAAGTCTGGACTTTTTCTGTGGTGATCAATTATTGCAATTTTACTTGTTTCTTCTAGCAATTCAGGTACTTCAACATAACTTCTTTTATGTGTATCAACAATTATAAGTAATGTTTCAGGTGTTATTTTAGATAATGCTTCTGATTTATTAATAATAGATTCTTGATATTCTTTTTCTTGTTTTGCTGATTCCATGAAATTTTCTAAACTAATTCCTGTAGAATTGTTTATAATATAACATTCAACATCAAGACTTTTTGCTAGTCTGTATATTCCCATGCTTGCGCCCATTGAGTCTATATCTCCATTTGTGTGACCCATTACCATTACATTTTTAGCCTCTTGCATTAGCTCTTCTAGTGCATGTGATACTATTCTAGCTTTTACTTTTGTTCTTTTTTCAAGCTCTTGAGTTCTTCCACCAAAAAATTGATATTTTTCATTTTCTCTAACAACAGTTTGGTCTCCACCTCTTCCAAGTACAATGTCTAATCCTGCCTGTGCAGATTTATATTTTTCGTAGTTAGACTCTCCTTCTGTTGAAATTGAAATACTTAATGTTATTTGTACTTTATTTGATAATTCTAATTCTTTAATTGTATCTAATATATTAAATTTCTTTTCTTTAAGTTTTTCTAGGTATTGTTGTTCAAATATACATACAAATGTATCTCTCTCTGATTTAACAACTAATCCTTTAAATTCTGCTGCCCATTCATAAATTGTTTTTTCGATTTGCGCAGTTAGTACAGGTTTTTCTTCATCATTAATTCTTTGATTAACTTCTTCAAAGTTATCTATCATAATTATTCCAACGCAAATTTGAGAATTATGATATTTCTTTTCTAGCTCTAAAGTTTTAGTTTCATCTAAAAAATACATTGTGCACATATATTCATCTTTAGATTTTGTATATTTTCCCAATATCTCATAAATTTTGTTGCCTATTTCCAATTCTTTATGAATACTTTTTTCTGAGTCTTCCTCATTATTTTCTATTTCAAGTTTTATTTCTTTTAATAAATCTCTCAAAATATTATTTATATCTACATTTGCAAATTCTTGTACAAATTTACTACTTCTCCAAACCATATTTCCATTTGTTTCAATTATAACTAATGGAAAAGGAGAATTCTTTACTGTATCTTTTGCTAATTTATCCACATTTAGTGTTAAATCTTGTAAATGGTCTGAAAGTTCCGTTCTTCTTTTTTGGTTACTCCAGTATGTATATACAAGTATTAATATATATAACACTACTGAAGGTGTAAAATATCTTATATCTAATATGCATATTACAATTAAAAGTATAGCAATTAGAACTAAATATATTTTAGTTCTTGATATTAACCCTTCAAATATTTTTTTACTATTATTATTTTTCATAAAATAAGCTCCTCTTTTACGTATACTATTTTACTATTTTTACGCGTTTTTGTCAATTTTATTAGCTTAAAACAGGGCAAAAAAGAATATAGAGAGAGCTATTTAGCTCTCTCTATATTTTAAAAGCCAATTTTCTTTAAAGCTTCAATTCTTCTTCGCTTTTCTCCTTCATCTTTTCCAAGAACTTTAACAATAACCTCCCCATAGTGTGATTCTATTGCCTATTCCCATATCTTCCGGCTAACTACAACATAAACCACAAAAGAACAAACCTCTCTAATCCGTGGTTTGTTCTTTTTTTATTGTTTTATACTATTCAGCACTTGTTGTTTCTTCTTCAGGTTCTTCTTCATTTTGTTCTGTATTAATATGTGTATTTTTATAAACAGGTAATCCTGTTCCTGCAGGTATTAGTTTACCAATAATAACGTTTTCTTTTAATCCAATTAAGTCATCAACTTTACCTTTAACAGCAGCTTCTGTTAATACTCTTGTTGTTTCTTGGAATGAAGCAGCTGATAAGAAGCTTTCTGTTGCTAGAGATGCTTTTGTGATTCCTAGTAATATACGTTTTCCTGTTGCAGGACGTTTTCCTTCTGCTTCAACTAATGCATTCTTGTCCTCAAATTCATGTATATCAACTAATGATCCAGCAAACATGTCTGTGTCCCCATTATCTTCTACTCTTACCTTTTTAAGCATTTGTCTACCAATTACTTCAATGTGTTTATCGTTGATATCAACACCTTGGTTACGGTAAACTTTTTGAACTTCTTGAATTAAGTATTCATATACTCCTTCAGGTCCTTTAATTGCTAATATTTCAGCTGGGTTTAAAGCACCTTCTATTAATGGATCTCCCGCTTTTACTTCATCTCCGTCTTTTACACGTAATTTAGATCTAAATGGTATTGCATAAGTTTTTGAATCATCTTTAGACGTAATAACAATTTCTTTCTTCTTTTTATCTTCAACAATTTTAACTTTACCATCTATTTCTGTCATTACTGCTAATCCCTTTGGTTTACGAGCTTCAAATAGCTCCTCAACTCTAGGAAGACCTTGTGTAATATCGGCAACACCAGCAACACCACCAGAGTGAATAGTTCTCATTGTAAGCTGTGTACCAGGCTCACCAATTGATTGAGCTGCAATAATACCAACAGATTCACCAATGTTAACTTCATCACGAGTTGCCAATCCCATACCATAACATTTACGGCAAACACCATGTTTTGTACGGCATCCTAATACTGAACGAACTTTTACTGTTTCAATTCCTGCTGCAACAATTTTCTCAGCAATTTTATCTGTAATCATTGTATTTGTATCAACAATTAATTCTTTTGTTTCAGGATTAATTATATCTTCTAATGGGTATCTACCAACTAGTCTTTCATCCATTTTTTCAACAATTTGGTTTCCATCTTTAATATCAAATACTGTAAGACCTTCATGTGTTCCACAGTCATCTTCACGAACTATAATGTCTTGAGAAACATCAACAAGTCTTCTTGTTAAGTAACCAGAGTCAGCTGTTCTTAAAGCTGTATCTGCTAAACCTTTTCTAGCACCGTGTGCAGAAATAAAGTATTCTAGTGCATCTAGACCCTCACGGAATGAAGATGTAATAGGAATTTCTACTGTTTTACCAGTTGTACTAGCCATAAGACCACGCATACCAGCAATTTGTCTTAATTGGTTAATGTTACCTCTGGCTCCAGATTGACTCATCATATATACTGGGTTTAAGTCATCAAAGTTACTTTTCATTGCTTCTGTAACTTCATCTGTTGCTTTTTCCCATATTTTAATAACTGAGTTATATCTTTCATCCTCTGTTATTAAACCACGTTTATATTGTTTTAATACGTTATTTACTTGCTCATTTGCTTCAGCAAGAATTTTCTTTTTAGCCTCTGGTACTTTAACATCATCAACAGAAACTGTAATACCAGCTGTTGTAGAATGTTTGAAACCAGTTGCTTTAATATAGTCTAGTAATTCTGCTGTTGCACTTAAACCATTTGCATTTATTGATTTTGCAATAATTTTTCCTAAGTTTTTCTTAGATACTGCAAAGTTAAGTTCTGGTTCAAATAAGTTTTCTGGTTTTGTTCTATCTACAAATCCTAAGTTTTGTGGAATTCCTTCATTGTAAATTAATCTACCAACTGTTGTTTGAACTTTTCTTGTTTCTAATTTACCATCTATTTCTTTTTGAATTCTTACATATATTTTAGCATGTAAACCTAAATCATGGTTAAAATATGCTATTTTAGCTTCTTCTGGTGATGAGAAGTAATTTCCTTCTCCTTCTTCACCAGGAACATCCATTGTTAAGTAGTAAGCACCTAAAATCATATCTTGTGTAGGTACTGTTACTGGCTTACCATCTTGTGGTTTTAAAAGGTTATTTACTGAAAGCATTAAGTATCTTGCTTCTGCTTGTGCTTCTGGTGATAATGGTAAGTGAATAGCCATCTGATCACCGTCGAAGTCAGCGTTGAAAGCTGTACATACTAATGGGTGTAATTTTATAGCTCTACCTTCTACTAAAACTGGTTCAAATGCTTGAATACCAAGTCTATGTAATGTAGGAGCACGGTTTAATAATACTGGGTGGTCTTTTATAACATCCTCTAGTATATCCCATACTTCTGGTCTTAATCTTTCAACCATTCTTTTAGCGTTTTTAATATTATGTGCAATTCCACGTCCAACTAATTCTTTCATAACAAATGGTTTGAATAACTCAACAGCCATTTCTTTTGGAACACCACATTGATATATTTTAAGTTCTGGTCCAACAACTATAACTGAACGACCTGAATAATCAACACGTTTTCCTAATAAGTTTTGACGGAATCTACCTTGTTTTCCTTTTAATAAGTCTGATAGAGATTTTAATGCTCTACCACCAGCACCTGTAACTGGTCTTCCACGTCTACTGTTATCAATTAAAGCATCAACAGCTTCTTGTAACATTCTTTTTTCATTACGTACAATAATTTCTGGTGCACCTAATTCTAATAATCTTTTTAAACGGTTATTTCTGTTTATAACTCTACGATATAAGTCGTTTAAGTCTGATGTAGCAAATCTACCACCATCTAATTGTACCATTGGTCTTAAATCTGGTGGAATAACTGGAATTACATTCATTATCATCCACTCAGGTTTATTTCCTGATAATCTAAATGCTTCAACTGTATCTAGTCTTTTAACTAATTTTGCCTTTTTTTGTTCACTTGCTTTTTCAAGTTCTTTTTTCAATTTCTCAGCTAATTTTTCAACATCAACTTTTGCTAATAATTCTTGTATTGCTTCAGCTCCCATTCTAGCTGTAAAAGAACCTGCACCGTATTTTTCTTCTGCTTCACGATATTCTTTTTCTGATAAAACTTGAGCTACTGTTAAATCTGTAGTTCTTTTATCAATTACAATATATGATGCAAAATATATTACTTTTTCTAAGTTTCTTGGAGAAACATCAAGCATTAGTCCAATTCTGCTTGGAATTCCTTTAAAGTACCATATATGTGCAACTGGTGCAGCAAGTTCAATATGTCCCATTCTTTCACGTCTAACTTTAGATTTTGTTACTTCAACACCACATCTATCACATACAATTCCTTTATATCTTACTCTTTTATATTTACCACAATGGCATTCCCAGTCTTTTGTTGGTCCAAATATTCTCTCACAAAATAGACCATCTTTTTCTGGTTTAAGTGTTCTGTAGTTAATAGTCTCTGGTTTTTTTACTTCGCCTTTTGACCATTCTCTAATTTTTTCATCTGATGCTATTCCAATTTTAAGTTTGTTAAAAATTTCTAATTCATCCACTTTATTTAGCCCCCTAAATATTTTTCTTTTTTCGTACTTGTTTAAACAAGTTTTACACTGCTGTGCAATTCTATATTGTTAACTTGTTTAAACTTTCTGAATGGCTATTAAATTTTATTCTTCACTATCATTAAATTCGTCTATATCTAACAAATCTTCATCATCTAGTAATAAGTCTTCATCATCAATATTTTCTTCTTCGTCTAAAAGCATTTCACTATCTTCTGAATATCCATCAGCTAGTTCATCTTCATCAACTACTGCAAGTTCTTCTTCTATTTTAGGATCATCTTTAATACTATTAAAATCAATACCTTCATCAATATTTTCTTTTAATTCTAGTTCTCTATTATCTTCAGAAAGAAGTTTAATATCTAATCCTAAAGATTGAAGTTCTTTTACTAATACTTTAAATCCTTCTGGAACACCTGGTTCTGGAATGTTTTCGCCTTTTACGATTGCTTCATAAGTTTTTACTCTTCCGACAATATCATCAGATTTAACTGTTAACATTTCTTGAAGTGTATATGCAGCACCATAAGCCTCTAATGCCCAAACCTCCATTTCACCAAATCTTTGTCCACCAAATTGTGCTTTACCACCAAGAGGTTGTTGTGTTACTAGTGAGTATGGTCCAGTTGAACGAGCATGTATCTTGTCATCTACTAAGTGGTGTAGTTTTAACATGTACATTACACCAACTGTAATAGGGTGATCAAATGGTTCACCTGTTCTACCATCATATACTACTGTTTTTCCATCTTCTCTTAGTCCTGCTTGTTTAAATAAGTCTCTAATTTCTTCGTTTGTAGCACTATCAAATACTGGTGTTGCTACTTTAATTCCTAGAGCTTTAGCAGCCATTCCTAAGTGTACTTCTAGAACTTGACCTAAGTTCATACGAGAAGGAACACCAAGTGGGTTTAATACTATATCTACTGGAGTACCATCTGGTAAAAATGGCATATCTTCTTCTGGTAATATACGTGAAATAACACCCTTGTTACCATGACGCCCAGCCATCTTATCACCAACAGATATTTTTCTTTTTGTTGCTATATAGCAACGAATTACTTGATTTACTCCTGGTCCTAATTCATCTGAATTATCTCTTGTAAATATTTTAACGTCTACAATTGTACCAGCTTCACCGTGTGGAACACGAAGTGAATTGTCTCTAACTTCTCTAGCTTTTTCGCCAAATATTGCACGAAGTAATCTTTCCTCTGCTGTTAGTTCAGTTTCACCTTTTGGTGTTACTTTACCAACTAATATATCTCCTGGTCTAACTTCTGCACCTATACGAATAATTCCGTTTTCATCTAGATCTTTTAAGCTATCATCTCCAACATTTGGAATATCTCTTGTAATTTCTTCTGGTCCTAATTTTGTGTCTCTACATTCACAATCATATTCTTCTATGTGGATTGATGTATAAACATCTTCTTTTACTAATCTTTCATTAATTAAAACAGCATCCTCGTAGTTGTAACCTTCCCAAGTTGTGAAAGCTATTAAAACATTTTTACCAAGTGCCATTTCTCCATTTTTTGTTCCAGGTCCATCGGCAATTAGATCTCCTGCTTTAACTCTTTCTCCAACACTTACAACTGGTCTTTGATTTATACATGTACCACCATTTGTTCTTTTGAATTTTCTTAAGTGGTAAACATCTAATTCATCTTTTTTATTTCTAATTTGAATTTCTTCACCAGTTACTCTTTCAACTATACCGTCATTTTTAGCCATTACTGTAATTCCAGAATCTCTAGCTGCTCTATATTCCATTCCTGTTCCTACTATTGGTGATTCTGTTGTAAGTAGTGGAACTGCTTGACGTTGCATGTTTGCACCCATTAGAGAACGTTTTACGTCATCATGCTCTAAGAATGGGATCATTGCTGCTGCAACTGATACTAATTGTTTTGGTGATACTTCAACAAAGTCAACTTGGTCTTTATCAACCATTGTAATATCTGCTCTGTGACGTACACGAATTCTGTCATTAATAAATTTTCCATCTTTATCAAGTGGTTCTGATGCTTGAGCAACTATGTATTTGTCTTCTTCATCAGCTGGCATATAAACAACTTCATCAGTTACTACTCCAGTTTCATGATCTACTTTTCTATATGGTGTTTCAATAAATCCATATTCATTTATAATTGCAAATGATGAAAGTGCTGATATAAGTCCAATGTTTGGTCCTTCTGGAGATTCTACTGGACATAATCTACCATAGTGTGTATAGTGAATATCACGAACCTCAAATCCAGCTCTTTCACGAGATAAACCACCAGGTCCTAATGCAGAAATTCTTCTTTTATGAGTTAATTCTGAAAGTGGGTTTGTTTGATCCATGAATTGTGATAATTGTGAACTTCCAAAGAATTCTCTAATAGAAGATGTTATTGGTTTTGTGTTTATTAATGATTGCGGTGTAACTATATCTAAGTCTTGAATTGTCATTCTTTCACGAACAACTCTTTCTAGTCTTGTTAAACCGATTCTAAATTGGTTTTGTAATAATTCACCAACGCAACGAATACGACGATTTCCTAAGTGGTCAATATCATCAACATTTCCTAATCCATGTTCTAAGTTTAATAAATAACTAATTGAAGAAATAATATCCTCGTTAGTAACATGTTTTGGAATTAATTCATCTAATCTTTCTTTAATTGCATCATGTAAATCTTTTTCATCAGTAGTATCAATAATTGATTTTAGAACAATATAATTTACCATTTCTTTAATATGTAAGTCACTTAAATCCACATTTGGTAATATACTGTGGATATTTACTGTTCCATTACCAATAATTCTTACTGGTTTATCATCAACTTTAACATCAACAACATTAATTCCACTATTTTGAATTGCAATTGCAGCATCTTCAGAAATACTGCTATCTTTTTCTGCTAATACTTCTCCTGTTTCTGGATCAATAATATCATTATAAGCAATTCTTCCTTCAATTCTTGATGCTAAACTTAATTTTTTATTAAATTTATATCTACCAACTTTTGCTAGATCATATCTTCTATCATCAAAAAATAGTCCATTAAATAAATTTCTTGCAGCATCTGTTGTTGGTAATTCTCCTGGTCTTAATTTTTTATATATTTCAACCAAAGCTTCTTCTTGAGTTTTAATTGGGTCTTTTGCCAAAGTTTCTTTTATTTTGTTTTCTTCTCCAAATAGCTCTGTAATTTGCTCATCTGTTACAATTCCTAATGCTCTTAAAAGTGTTGTAACTGGTATTTTTCTTGTTCTGTCAACTCTAGCCCAGAATACATCATTTCCATCAGTTTCATATTCTATCCATGCACCACGAATAGGCATAACAGTAGATGTGTAAATTCTTCTTCCTGTTTTGCTATCAAAATCTTGTGCATAGTAGCAACCTGGTGAACGAACTAATTGGCTTACTACAACTCTTTCTGCACCATTGATTACGAAAGTACCACTATCTGTCATAAGTGGGAAATCACCAAGATAAATTTCTTGTTCTTTAATTTCACCTGTTTCACGATTGATAAGTCTTACTTTTACATGTAATCTTGTAGAATAAGTTGCATCACGTTCTTTGGCTTCTTCTAGTGTGTATTTAGTTTTTTCTTCCATGTAGTAGTCTAAGAATTCAAGTACAAGGTTTCCTGAATAATCAACTATTGGAGATACGTCTCTAAGAACTTCTCCTAAGCCTTCTTCGATAAACCAATTGTATGAGTCTTTTTGAACTTGAATCAAGTTTGGCATTTCGATTGAATCGCCGATTTTTGCAAAAGTTTTACGAGTACATTTCTCGTGTTTAATTTCTTTTAACAAAAAAATCACTCCCTAAAAAAAATTAAGCAGAAGATAAATATATGATTTTAATAAAAAGTCCTTCTTGTTTCTATAATTGGTTTACAGATTGGCATATTTTCTGCTCTCTAAATACCCGTTCCGTAAGCAATTATATAACAATTCCTCTTTTTATTAAATTAACATAAGAAAATTGGACGTTAGCGAAATCAAAGATTTCGACGTACGCTTGTACACGATTGCTTTGCAATCGGCACAGCCCAAGGTAAATTAACCTTGTTGTATAGAAAAATCTTCAATTTTTTCTATACAACAACATAGTTATAAAAGACAACAAAAATACGGTTGACATTTTTGCCAACTGTTTCATTTGCTGTTTATTTAATAAAACTTATTTTTATATTAACCATTCCATCCACCTTAAACGGAGATTAATACATTTAATCAAAACATATCAATTTTAGTATAACATCTAGTGTACTTGCTGTCAATGTTTTTTAGCAAATTTTTCCGTTTTTATAAATTGCAATAATAAGTGTCGCACTTTTTTCAATAAAATTATAACATTATTTATGACACATTTTTTGCCAGTTGTTATTAATAAATCTACTCAATATATTGATAAACGTATATATGAAAAAGAAACAAAGTCTGTTAATAGTGATAGAATTAATTTTATTAATCCTAATACTATTGATCTTCTAAAAAGATACAAGAAAGAACAGCTTGAAAAGCAATTAAAACTTGGTTCTAAATGGGTTAAAACTAATAGAGTTTTCACAACAGATTTTGGTGAAAATATTCATCCTGATACACCAAGTAAAATACTAAAGAAGATTGTTAAAAAGTATAATTTAAAATATATTACTTTTCATGGTCTTAGACATACAGGTATTTCACATATGATTGAAAGAGGTTTTCAAGCACAAATAATTTGTAGAAAAGTTGTCCATTCAAGTGTTCAAGTTACTGATACTTATTATTCACATTTCTTTGAAGATGAATTTAAACAGGCTGCAAATTCTATGAATGATATTTTTGAAAAAGTACAATAAGAAAGACGAGATTCAATATTCTGATCCCGTCTATTTTTATTAAATATATAATTCAATTGATCCCCAAAATATTCCGATTATTAGTGCCCTAAATGCAAAATTCATCTGTCCTTCACTATCTAAATATTGTCTTGCATGAATTAATTCATTTCTTATATTTAATGAATTATTATTATACAAATAATTGTATAAATATAAGTAAATTCCCATATTTTCAAAATTATTACTCTCTTTAAATTTTTTTCTTATAATGCTCAACAAAATTGTACTTGAATCCTTCATTACATGAATTTGCTGTTCTTTTTCTTTAAATGGAATAATGTTATTCTTTATTCCCAATTCTCTAATTAACAATTCTACTAATGGTATTAGTTGTGTTATATGTGCCACACTAACTCTATCAGGATATGGTAACAAACCATATTTCAAAAATCTATCTTCTATATCTTTATACATCTTTTTGTAATTATTTTCATTTATAGTAGTTATAAATGTAGAAAGCGTCAATGAATAGCTTTCATATATTGATCGCAAATAAGCAACTGGCTCAATATTAGAATTTAATAATTGTTCAGCATATTTTATTTGTATATCATCTAGATACTTACAAACAATATTATCAAATGAATCTTTTTGGCTTAAGTCTATCTTTTTAATATATGGCACAAACTTATCAATATATATTGTATTCTCCTTAAACAACGTACTAATTGCAAATTCAGATGATGTTGACATCTGAGCTAAAATGTTTTGTTCCTTCCATGAAAAACTATTTCTAAAGCAAGCCAAAGGATATTGAGTAAAATACTGATTATATTCTTCTATTTGCTCTTTTTTAACAGTAGTAGAATATTCAAATTTTTGCATTTGAGATTGCATTTTTTCAAAATACTTTTCATTCCATAATTTTAATACTTTAAATATATATTCATTAATTATTTCATTGTTTACTTTAGATTTAGCAGCTATAAGAAAGTTAATAATATAATAAAAAGAATTAGATATCAGAATATCTTTATCATTCTTACTTATTAAATTAAAGAAAATTTTCATAACCATAGTTACTATTTCTAAATTAATATTCTTTTTTATGTATTCGTCTTTCAATAATTCAGTAAATGTATATAAGTTTTCAATTTGCTCAATTGCTTTTATTTGCTTTATATAGTATTTATCTATTTTCTTTTGTAACTCTTTATCAATTTTAAAACCTTTTTCTTTTAAAAATAGTATTATTTGTATATTTCTTTTTTTCTTTAATTCAATATATATTTGGTTGATATTTTTAGTAATATAATTATTTTTTTCCTTCATCTGTTTAATTAAAATATAAAACCATATATTATCAAAATCATATCTTCTATTTTGGTTTTTAATTCTATTCAAAACTTGATCAAATACTATTTTTTGCGTAGTTGTTCCGATATTTTTATTGTGTAATCTATAGTCAATAACTTCTAAAATCATTAATGCATCATCACTTTTTTCGAAAAAGTTTTTCATGTTATTTATAACTTGTTCATCCCATAAATCGTAATTCGGAATTTTCCATGTTCTAGAAGAAAATTGAGGTATTATCTCTGAAATAGAAAAACTTAACTTTGACATTTTTAAAATATAATCTTCTTGCCAAGTACAAAATTGATTTCTTTTATATCCAAAATTGTTAAATAATTGAGTATATTTTTTTAACCCTGTCAAGTTTCTTTTATTATATCCTACTATTGTTTCATTAAAATTCTTTGAATATATATCTGTAATTTTCTTTTTTTCAGTTATCGTTAGATTTTTTAAAAGCTTTTCTATATTGTTTCTATTTTTTTTAGACATATTTTTTATTTCATGCAATTCAAACCAATTATAAAAAATAAACATACCAAAATCATAAGCACCATTTATTCTTGTTTTTTGTACAAATCCAGCAATTAACCCTAATAAATATAACATTGAAAAATTTTTATAATCGTTATTTTTCATTACCTGAGTTATGGTTTTATTTTTTATTGCAAATCTTGCAATATCACTAAGTACAGTTACAAATTTATTTTCTATTTTTAGTTCTTTCTTATCAATTTCATATATCCTAATAAAATAATTTATGTGTTGATTAAATTTTGCCAACATTGAAAAAAACTCATCAAAATTATTACTGTCACATTCAGGATATTCAAATTCATTTTCCATCTCTCTAATTACCCACTGGAATCCTTCTTTACCTGCCTTTGTCTGTTTTGAAAATTTTGTTTTAAATTTTTGATCAAAATATTTTCTCATCTAGCTCACCTCAATTTATGTTTTTTATTATTATATCACGCTTTTTTAATTTTGCTAATATACCTCCAAGATTTCCGCCGTTTTTCCGCCGTTTTTCTCAAAAACGAAAAAATCAAGGAACTTTGAATTCCTTGATAAATCTGGTTGCGGGGGTAAGACTCGAACTTACGACCTTCGGGTTATGAGAATTCAATTAACCATTTTTGAAGTTTATTGAAATGTTTAGTTTTTATTGAAATATAAGTGTTTATAGCACTTTTCTTTTACTGAACTCTTGTGCGATTTTAGGACATTTTTGAGGGTTTTTGTCCCCTTTCTGTCCCCAAGATTTTAAAAGTCTTGTCGCACATGATGTTCAAATATACATTTGTAAATTTGGGACATTTTGAATTTTATATAACTTGGAGGTTTATTTATGAATAATTTTAGAGAAGTTAATGATGATATTATAAAGGAATGGTTAGAATTTAGAGAGGAGACTGCATTTTGCAATATGACACCTCAAGATAAAAAATATTGTATTTATTTTGATGAATTGGCTGAAAAGATTTTGAATAATGTGCCAAAACAAAATAAAAAATATGTTCAGAAACAACTAGATCAACTTGATAAAAACTTCATGGATTATCTATGCTACTGGAATGAGAAGTATTATAGGAATGGTTTTGTAGATGGAAGTCAGTTAGTTATGGGATGTTTAGAATAGAAAATTATAAAGGTGAGAATTTATCTCACCTTTAATTACTTCCTTATACTTCTTTCAGTATTTTTGTATTTTTCTTGAAATTTCTCAATATCTATTTTTTTATTTAAAATCTCTTCTATTACTCCCCATAAGCCATTTTCATTGTCTGGAAAGTAATTCATATATTCATTAAATGATAATGATAAAAGTATTTTTGTTTGCTCATCAAATCCTTGTCCTTTAACACCATAATTAATTTGTGTTTTTTCTTTAGTTGTTGAATTTATATCTAAAATAATGGGCGAACTAACAGCCATACCATTCTTTAATGTTAAACTAATTGCTAAATCAATTATTTTATTATCTACTTCAATCCATGAATGATCAAATAGATACTTATTTGTCTGTACTTCTCCTACACACAAAGTAGGATTATAGCCTATTTCTGATAATAGGACATATAATATACTTGAACACGCATGACATGCACCCCACCATTGTTTTTTATTTAAATAATCGCATGTTTTAATAATAATATCTGACATTTCTTCTTTATAACCACAACCTAAAACTATTTCTTTAATTTTCTGCTTATCATACTCCATAATTATTCTCCTTTATTAATAATATATTATAATAAAAAGAAGCAAAATGCAATGTATTAGTGCATTACATATTTTGCTTCTTCTTTATTTAATCTTCCAACTCTTCATCCTCATTTTCAAATTCCACATCATTATCATGTTTTTCTCTATTACAATGTCTATGTAGTAATTGTGCATTTTCTTTAATTGTCTCTCCTCCAGATACAAATGCTTCTATATGATCAACTTCAGCGTCATCTATACTTAATATTTCATTTCCACAATATGAACAAATATATCCTTCATGCCATAGCTCTTCTTTTGTTTCTTTAGAAAATGTTCTTTCTACTCCATAATCACCTTTTTTACCGATTATTTGAGAAAGCAATTCATATACTTTCATAATTCTTCCAATAACTCTAACTCTTGAACCTGTTGCAGCATATGTGTAATCTTGATATTCTGGATCATTCATCTTCATTCCTTTTATTCTTTGTCTTATTTCATCCGAATGAACCATAATATCATGATTGTTAAACATCGAAAAGCCAATAATAATTGAATCATATGTAGACCCACTAAACTTATTCATCATTTTTCCTTTTGCTCTGTCATATCCAAAAAATGCGTCTTCACCAAGTACTTGTTTAATAATATCTATATTTGAATTAAACTCTTTTCTAAACTGTTCAATTTCTTCTTTTGAATCGTTTTGGTGTTTTTCCATATATAAGTTTAATGTTTTAGATATTGAACTGCTATATTCTTGAAAATTCTTTAATGCAAAATATCTTAATATTGTTTCTTGATAGTTTTTTCTTTTATTTTCAGCACCTATAAGAAAAGCTAGTGTCTTATTGCTTTTTGAAATATCTTCTAGCATATTATTAAAGCTACCTCTATATATACAATTTCTTAATTCTTGTGGCTTTAAACTTGTAGAACCTTGATTTAATCTTGCAAATATTTCATATTTTAATTCTTGTGATTCTTTTTTTATAACTATTGAATGTATACTTGTATTTTTAATAGTTCTTTGAACTGCCTTATCTAAATCTGCAAATCTTTTTCCATTAAAATCAGTATATTCTTCTAGATTCTTTAATGCAAATTCATTTTTTAAGAATTTCACAAATGAAGTTAATCTTTGTTGTCCATCTATTATAGAAAGTGTGCCATCACTCTCTTCACAAAGGTAAACTGTAGGAATTGGTATTTGTAATAAAACTGATTCGATTAATTTTGAAGCTTTTTTCTCATCCATAATATAATCTCTTTGATAATCTGGTTGTGGAATTATATCTCCGTCATCAAACATTTCTTTAATTATACTTAATGGATAATCTTTTGTGTCTGTAAATACTTTCTTTGTATCTAATTCTTCCATAATACTATTTCTCCTTATCTACTACTTTTTTTACATTATCTTTTAATATCTCAAATCTTTTAGCTGTATCAGCATTTTTACCACAATACTCTCTATCTACCGTTTCATTAGGTTCATATTTAATATCAATATTATACAAATCAAATTGATCTCTAGTCAAGTCAATATAATGTCCATTTATTTTATTAAAATAATGTGTTCCTCCACCATTGACTCTTATTTTGTGGATTGTTCCACCAAACAAGTCAAAAACTAATGTTGCAGTAATTGCACATTGTCCATATGTTGGATCATTATCCTTCTCATAATCCGCTTGCGAACTTGGATATGCTGTATTTTTCTCCCAGGCTTTAAGCAATACTTCAAATAAATCATTTAATGTTTTTATTTTTTCATATTCATTATTAATTACTTTAATATCGTCGCCGTACTCTTCTCCATAATAATAGACATTTCTTCCACTTATTGTTTTAAATCTGCCTACATTTCTTGCAAATACTTCGTTGTCTAAATTATATGGTTCACTATCTTCTGCTACTTTTAAAATATCTTCTGTAACTTTATTCAAAGATTTATATATTTCTTCCATATAAATTCCTAGTATTCTTTGCTTTGCATCACTATCATCCAATAATAATTTGTATAATTCTCTATTATGATCATAGCCTTCTTCAAGTGCCTTATCAACACTTCTATAATAAGCGAAATTAAAATCTTTATATTCGTTAACCATTGCACTGTTTTTTAACTCTTGATTATGCATTAATATATCCTTAATTTGTACTAATGATGAATGTGCTAATTTTGGATCAATACTAATTCCTTTTTCGAGATTAATTTCATCTATTATTTCTGCTAACTTTTTCATTTGTTCCATTTCTACAGTTACAGGTCTTGGGTTTATGTATTTAATTTCTGGTTTTGCATCAACAGTTTGTGTTCCCTTTGGAATAATATACTCACCCGTTTTTTTCTGTTCTAATCCAGATATATCAATAGCTTTTACTACATTAAAATCGACCTTAATTCCTTTTACATCAAGTTCTTTATATAGTACAGTTAAATAATTATATTTTTTATGCAAATCAACATCTTCAAACGCTGTAGCTTGTATTAAAAATCTATAAAATTTATTAAAACTACCAATATTCTTTTTTATTTCTACTTGTTCTTTTAGATCTCTAGATTTTATCTTACTTAGAGCTTTATCTATTAAGCTTTCCATCTTTACTTTATCAGTAATTCTTTTTTTCTCTTTGTATGCATACTCATTAAATGCTAATACATCTGCGTAATCCATAAAATTATATGTGTCAACTTTTCCTATTAAATCATATACCATTTCTGGATTTACACTTTCTGCTAATATAGTTCCGTCATAATAAGGTTCAAATGCTCTCTTAATATCTTCATAACTATTCTTGAAATCTAGTATAAATGTCTGTTTATTAAATGGTGGACATATTCTATTTAATCTTGATAATGTCTGAACAGCTGCTATACCACTCAATTTTTTATCTACATACATTGCAACTAACTTTGGTTGATCAAATCCTGTTTGATACTTATTTGCAACCAATAATACTTGATAGTCATCTTTGTCAAATTCTTCTCTTAATGCATTTTCTGGTATTTTATTCATACCTACTTCACTATACTCTTGTCCATCTACTGTTACTTTTCCCGAAAAAGCAACCAATGCTTTTATATCTCCATAATGATGAACATTTATATATCTTTCAAATTCATTTCTATATCTAACAGCTGCTTCTCTAGATGATGTTATAACCATAGCCTTTGCTTTTCCCCCAAGTTCTCTCATAATGCAATTTCTAAAGTGTTCTATTATAATTTCAACCTTTTGACCAATATTAGTTGGATGCATATCAACAAATCTATTTATTTTTTTCTTTACAACACTTGCAAACACATCTGGATTTTCTTCCATCTTTTTTGTTAATTCATAATATGTTCTATATGTTGTATAATTAGTTAGTACATCTAGTATAAATTCTTCTTGAATAGCTTGTTTCATTCCATAAATATGAAATGGTGCAGGCTTTCCTTCTGCATTCATATTACCAAATAATTGTAATGTTTGCTTCTTTGGTGTAGCAGTAAATGCTATCATTGAAATGTTCTTTTGCTTTCCTTGTTTAGCTATTTCATCTAGTATTAAGTCTTCCACAGAGTCATTTTCTTCATCTTCATCAGATAGTACTTCTGTTACAGCTGCCATATTTTTACCAGATGTTGAAGAATGTGCTTCATCTATTATTATTGCAAAACTCTTATCGAGTATATTTTTAGTTTCATCTAAAATATATCTAAATTTTTGTATTGTAGAAACAATAATTTTGGTATTACTTTTTAATGCTTCTGCTAAATCTGCTGATGTGCACTTTTCATCCATTACCTTAATTAAACCTTGTTTATGATCTATCGCAGTAATAGCATTTTGAAGTTGTTGGTCTACTACAATTCTGTCTGTAATGATTAAAACAGAATCAAATATATTCTTTTCTTTTAAATCATGAAGAGATTGTAATCTATGTGCAAGCCATGCTATAGTTTTCGTTTTTCCACTTCCTGCACTATGTTCTATTAAATAATTCTTTGCAGTTTTATTTATTCTTATATCATCAACTATCTTTCTGATAGCATCTAATTGATGATATCTAGGGAATATAACACTTTCTTTTGTCTTTAATATCCCTGTAACTGGATCTTCTTTTTTTTCAACTTCTACAAATATGAAATTTTTAATTAAGTATAAGATAGTATCTTTTGTTAATATATCTTCCCACATATAGCATACATTCAATTTATTCTCTACATGAGGATTTCCTTTTCCTCCATCTTCTGTACCTTTATTAAATGGTAAAAAATATGAAGATTTTCCATTTAATTTCGTACACATATATATTTCTTTTGTATCCATTGCAAAATTTACTAATGCACCACTTTTAAATGATAATAATCTAGTGTTACAATCTCTTTCATTTTTATATTGTTCAATTGCATTTTCAAAGTTTTGACCTGATTGATTACTTTTTAATTCAATTGTAATAACTGCTATACCATTTAAGAAAATTACTAAATCTATTCTCTCATCTTCTTTATGATATACTTCTTCCATAACTGAAAATATATTCTTTTTATATAATTCATTTAACTCTTCATTAAATGTAGTAGCTGGTTTATCATACATTAAGTCTAAACTAATATTATTATCAAAATAAATTCCATTCTTTAATCTACTTATTAAGCTACTATTCTTTTTTGTAATTTCATTATTTACTCTTTTTATTATAAGATTATCTGCATCATCACCATATATTTCTCTTATGCTTTTTATTTTATCAGGTTGAGTATCTTCTAAGAACTGTAATAGTAATTCTGTATCCATTGCATAAATAGGATTATAGTATTTTTTACTATCCCTTTCTATGAACTTATTCTTTTTAACTAAATAATCTATAATATATCTTTGATAATCATATCTTTCCTTAAAAAAATTATCCATATAATTCTTCAGCTCCTTTTACTCTTTTTTTACCTGTTACATATTCATATATTAATGATTTCTTATATTTCTCCATTTTCTCTATTTGTTGTTGTTTATCTTCAATTAATTCATCTATCTCTTGACATTTTTTATCTAAATAGTCTACTATTTCCTGTTGTTCTTTTATATCAGGAAGTGCTACTAAAAATTTTGCAAATATATTTTGATATAAATGTGTAATTGTTGTAGCTCCTAAATTAGTTATTTCGAACCAATGCCAGAATTCATTTGAATAAAGTATGTAATACAAAAATCTATTTATATATGTATTTTTTAAACATCTTATTAATAATACCCCACTATTTAATGTCACTTTTTCTGGACAGTTTTGAACTATTGCAATTTTTCCTACAGTTCCATCTTTAGTTATTAATAAATCATTTTCTTTTATTTGAATATCTGTGGCTTGCCTGTATCTCCATTCAGAAACATGTTCACAGTTGTTCCAATCAATTGAACCATTGCTAAAATCAACACCCGTAATTAAATATGGGCCTTCATCAATGTACTCATCCGTTGTCAATCCCTGCCAACCTATTCTTCCTTTTAATTTACATATATTATTAATTCGATTTACAGACCAATGTTTTGGTATATTTCCTATCCAATCAATACCACTATCTTTCATTTTTGCATTTGAATTTAATCCTTTTGTCACTGTTTCTGTAATTAATGCCTTTTTATAATCATTTAATAATACTATTTGATCATTTAAATCTTTTAAAATATTATCTATTTTTTCTATTTTATTGTTTAAAAAAGCAGAAATAAGTTTTTGTTCTTTTTTTGACGGCATTAAACATACTATATCTTTAAGGTATGTTGTATTAACAATAGGTACGACACTACTTGATGCATCTGCTATTGTTTTATGGCTAATAGATTGAATAAAATATAATAAATATTCCTCATTTACCATATTATTTGGCATTAATGCCGTTATTTGTTGATTAGAATATGCTTTTTCTTTAATCAGTCCAAGTTTTCCTACTGAAGCAATACAGACTAATAATATTGATTTTGAAGGAAATAACTTGTACTTACATTTTTTTATCGCATCTTGATCAATATATTGACTATATTCCTGTATTTTATAAGTTTCATTCATATCTTGAGCAGTTATCCATGGATATCCATCTTCATCCGTATTTATCCCATATTTATCATCTGGAGTTCCACCTGTTTTCATATCACACACGTATCTTAATCTATTAACACCCCATTCATATGGAATTTTTCCTATCCATTTAACGTTGCTATCTTTCATTTCTGACATATTCTACACCTCCTCAAGAAGTGCTTTTATTTCGCTACTTAATTCTTTTTCTATATTCATAAATTCCTTTAATAACTCTTCTGCTTTTTCAGGTTCTTTATATTCATAAAAATATCTTGTAAATGGGAATTCTGCCCCTGTTTTAATTACAGGTTTCTTTCCCGTTAAATCTTCCTCAAATTGATATATAGCATCTGGAACATGTGGCAATACTTCTTCATTCATATATTCGTTTATATCTTTGTTGAATTTAACAATTTCTGTGTCCTTCGTAGTCTTATCTAATATTATATCTCCATTTTTATTTTTATGTACTTCTGCAGTTTTGTCCATTTCCGATAATCCTTCAACAATTTTATCTATCATTTTTTTATCAATATCTTTTAACACATTTTTGATAACATCTAGGAAATCACTTTCTCTCTTATAAATATTATCTGATACATTGTTTTTTAATAGTTTTATAATATCTTCATATATTGGCTTTCCCTCTAAATATTTATCTAATTGTTTTTTCTCTTTTGCAGGGATAGGATCTAATAATTGTAATTCTTCCACTTTTTCTGGATCATATAAATTAGATAAGCAACCTGAATTTAACATATTTTCAATTCTTTCCTCTGTAATAGCATAATTCCTTTGTAATGGTTGATATACTGCATATTCTCTATATAAAAACTCCTCTTTATCAAATATTTTGCAATACTTATTTTCCTTAAAATCAGCATATATCTTAACAATTTTTTCTATTTGTTTCGGACTTAATTCTTTTCTCTTTTTACCAAGTGATTTTCTAAGTTGAGTCCAAAATTCTTCAGATGTAGCATTTATTAATTGTATTTTTCCTCTTCTATCTTTTCTTTTTGTACCTTCTTTTGATAATATAAATACATAAATTCCAATATTAGTGTTATAAAATAAATCAGTAGGAAGAGCTATAATTGTTTCTATTAAATCTTGTTCTATCATGTATCTTCTTATTTGACTCTCTCCAGATGAAGTTCCACCTGAAAATAGTGGAGAACCATTTGTTATAATTGCAGCTTTACCATTATCATCTAATTTTGAAATTGCATGTTGCATGAATAATAATTGCATATCTCCTGTTCCTGGTAATCCTGCACCAAATCTTCCTTTAAATCCCTTTTTATATTCTTCATTTACTGCTTTTTCAACACCTTCTGCAGCATCTTTTCCTCCCCATGGTTGTCCAAATGGAGGATTCATAATTACATATCTCATTTTTTGTTCTGGTTTATTTACTGTAGCTTCAAAAGAATCTTTTATCATTGTATCTTGGAATTTAATATTATTAGCATTTTGTCCCTTTATCATCATATCAGCTAGACAAATAGCATATGATTCTGGATTAACCTCTTGTCCAAATAATTGAATATCTGCATCAGGATTCATTTTTAGGATTGCATCTCGTGCTGTACTAAGCATTCCCCCTGTTCCACATGCTGCATCAAGAATTGTTACAGTTTTTCCAGCAGCCATCAAATCATCACTACCTTCTGATAGTAATACATCTACCATAAGTTTAATAACTTCTCTTGGTGTAAAGTGATCACCAGCCTCAGCATTTTCAGAAAATCTCCTAATTATATCTTCAAAAATATAGCCCATTTTGTGGTTGCTTATCGTTTCAGGATTTAAATCCAAATTTGAAAAATCTTTAATTACACCTAATAATCTATTATTTTTATCCATTTTATCTATTTCTGCACTAAAAGATAAATTGTCAATAATCTCTTTAATATTAGCAGAAAAACCATTTATATATGATTTAAAATTTGCAGCTATATGCTCTGAGTCATTCAACAATTCCTTTAAATCAAACTTACTTGTGTTATAAAAAGAATATCCTGATTTTTGACATAATATTTTTGCAGGTGTTGTTTTGTCTTTTTCATATTCTTCTAATACTGCTTTTTTAGTTTTAGATAAAGCACATTCAAATCTTCTTACAATTACCATTGGAATTATTACATCTTTATATTTATCACTCTTATATGGTCCTCTTAATTTATTTGCTATACTCCATACCATAGCCACTTCTTTTGATATATTCATTGATTCTTCCATTTCTTCTACTCTCCTTTTAATATTTTTCTTATTTCATCCCATTTTTTATCTTGTTTTGACATCTTTTCTAAAATATCAATAGGTATATCATTTCGATTTTTAGCTGCTAGATCGTAAAAATCTTTTCTTTCGTTCATTGGTATGAGCTCATTAGCGAGTTTTTGTTGTATGTTTCCTTCTGGAGCAATAACTTTTCCGTGAAGTATTTGTCCTAGATAATTATGAGACATACCAATTTTATTTGCTAAACTTCGAATACTTATTTTTTTGTCTTTACACTTTTCTTTGTATTTTTTATTTAAAAAGTCACTAAACTCACTCATTCCAATCTCCTTTTTTGGTTTCTGTAATATGTAATATTACATATTACATATTATCATTATAAAGTATTTTTTTCAACCCCTTTTTATGAATTTGCATAAAAAAAAATAGAAGTATTTCTACTTCTATTTTTTCAGTTTACTTTTTTACTTTTACTAATCTTTTACTCATTTTTTTCCAACTCTTTTTTACTTGTTCATCCATCTTTCCTAAATCACCATATTCTTTTTGTGATCTATCTACATATGTTAGAAAATTGCCTTTTTTTACATCTTTAGCTTTCTTTCCTAGATATGAATATTGTTTATATAATTTTTTTCTACCTATGTTGTTTCCAGTTTTTACAGTCCATTTATTTATTGTTTTTATTCTTGAATACATTTTCCTATAATACTTAGATACAGTCCTTTCTCTAATTTTCACACATTTGCCATCATAGGAAAATCCAAGATAATCAATAATTGTTTCATCTTTAATAACTTTCTTCGTTTTCAAGTCAACACTACTAATAATATTACCTTTTTTAATAAAGCACTTTGTTTTATCTGGACTTAATTCTAATCTTGGAACACTATCTTTAATTTGCATTACTTTACTATATATTTCCATACCATTGGCTATACTTGGAATAATTATAATAACATCGTCTGAATATCTTCTATATATTCCATTATTAGAAGTAATTAAATCATTTACTAGTTTATCAAACTTTATCATGTAAATATTCGACATTACAGCACTAATTGCTGAACCTTGAACCATTCCAAAATCTTCTTTATTAGTATAAATTTTTTCTTTTTTGAATTTTCTAAATTCTTCAATATCAAATAATCTTTCTTTACGTAACTTAGTTAAAGCTTTATGCGTCAATCCCAACTCTTTTAATATATCATCATACTCAATATAAGAATAATTAGTCACACTTTTAAACACTCTATAAAAATCTTTTGATAGTGTTTCCACATTTAGTAATTCCTTTAATCTTTCTTTTAAATATTTATGATCTAGTTTATCAAAAAAGCTACTAAAATCTGATACTATTATAAATGCATTTTCCTGTCTATTTAAATATTTAAAAACATCTCTTGAAAAATGAATATTACTCTTATTAAGATTAGTTCTATATGCTATAGATGCCTGATTAAATCCCATTTGTTTTGCGTAATTGTTATATTTTTTTGACAGTATATTATTGTAGTACTCATAAATATATCTATCTATATGAGCTGAATATCGAATATCTCTAGGAGACTTTATTATAAGCTCTTTTCCATCAAATTTTTTCTTTTCTTGCTGATAATGTATAAATGGGTAGAAAGCATGTCTTTCCACCCATTTTGGATCTCTTATTTTATTTACATATTTCCAATATTCAACTTTCCTTGTATCAAAATGAGTATATCCTTTTACCTTGTATACTTTTCTTTTTTTCATTATTTCTCCTTCTTCAAGACCTACCAATCGGAACGCAGGAATCCTTATAAGATTGGCAGATCTGAATTGTTCCTAACACATTGCTATGCTACCTGCTATTCTCCACACCCAAGAATAATATGGTATAATATAGTGGAGGTTAGATATATGAACAAATCATCATCATTAATTGACTTATTCATAATCTATGCAATACATATACTATGTAATATCAAAGTTGACATAACAGTCAATATAAATATTAAATTAGTACTTGACATTGCAGTAATATAAATCTCCTATAACTTCTTTTATAGGACGAACTCATTATACATTAAAAAGCTCTTTTTTTCAATACCGTTACAGTATTTTTACAATTTTATTACACATTATAATTCATAACTCCTTGTTTTTTTCTTTTGTCTTTGCTCCTTTTCCTGTTCCTTATCTTCCACCTCTTTAATTTGTTCTTTCATTTCTGGAACATTATTATAAATTACATCACAAAGTTTTATTTCTTTCTTTACTTTCTTCAGCATATCTGTAACAAGAATAATATCTTTAGTAACAGAATCCTTATCTTCCTCATTATTGCACTTGTTTCTGTGATAATATAACTTATTTCTTTTATTAAGTATTATTTGCTTTTCTCTAAGTTTCTTAGTTTTTAGTTCATCTACTGCATCCGTTGTTTCTAATTTATGTTTACACATAAATCTAATCTGTTCTGAATAGAATTCCATTTTCTTCACTTCCTTTTGCATTTCTGGTGTTAACTTGTATTCTATATCATTCTTTTTATGAAAGCCTAATAAAAACTTATAATAGTAATATAGTGCAATTATTCCTTTAGGCTTATACTTTTTCTTTATGCTACTTTTAGACGAATAAAACTTTCCTTTCATAACTCTATAAGGAACTATATCTGGTCTTCAAACATAATCATTTTGAAGAATTCTCTTTGTAATATTATCAACAGAATATTCTTCTCCAAGAGCTCTTTCAACTCTTATATTTCTTTTATAAGGTTCTCTTCTTACTGATAATTTTCCAGCTCTATAATAGTAATTATATCCCATTGATTCTAATATTCTATGAAAATCTTTTGTAGTATAAGAATTTTTAATTGCATAGTCTAAATCCTCTTTAACTTCTTTATGATAATCACTTTCTTGTATATGTTTTTTATAAAAGTTCTCAAAGTTAATTCCAGATTTACATTTCTTTTCTTCTAACACACTTAAACCATATTCCTCACAAAGTTCATCAGATGTTTTTCTTAATAATGCTGTATTTTCGAAATTACTATAATACTTATATCCATCCTTAAATGAAACTGAATTAATTACAAAATGATTATGAAGATGTTTAGTATTTAAGTGAGTAGATACTACTACTTGAAATCTATCTCCCCACATTTCTTCTGCAAGTCTTACTCCAATTTCATGAGCAATTTCTGGTGTTACTTCATTTTCTTTAAAAGATTGCTCTGCATGAAATGCTAATATGCCATCTGTTTTGTGCCAGAAGTCTTTTGCATTTCTCATTTCTTCTACTGCTGAATCAACATCACAATTTATACCTGTTGTATAAAATTGTTTTTCTGTTTTATCTGCATTAGTTGCATACATCATTACTTGTCTTATGCTATCGTAATCATCTACTCCATTTTCTAAATAATCATTTTTTGTTTTTTCTTCATTTGTTGTATAATCCATCACATGATCTAATCTATTTTCTACTTTCCATATTTTTGTTGTAGCCATAATTTTCTCCTTTCTAAAAATAAAAAGGGGCTTGGGGAATTTCCCCATTTTGAATTTCGAGCTACAGAAATTCATTGCTTGCTGATACATAACTTATAACTAAAACATGGAAGGAAATGCCCAAATCCTTTTCAAAAATTTAGGCATTATTCCTTAAATTTAATCATCATAAATGCATTCTTTTAGTACAATTTCATCTACACAATTGCTTATATTATTCATTAGTCCTACCCACTTCATTTGGTCTTTTTGTTTTAATTCTTCAGTAATATTTTCGCTCTTTTTGAACTCGTCCATAAGCTGATTGTATCTTTTATTAGCTACCTCTTGTACTTCTTTTAAATGATCTATTAAAGTATCTTCACACTTCATAATTTCATATTGTATATGCTTATTTTCCTTTAAATAATTAAGTCTTAACCTTCCATATTTATCTAATCTAAAATCCTTATATTTTTTTGGTAATTCCAATTCAGGATAATAATAATCTCCTACTTTTTTATAAGTTATATCCATAACTTTCCTCCTTTTTATTTACTTTTCTAAAATTTTATATTAAAATATATTTATAATCATTTGGGTTAGTATTTAGTTTTGCGGCTTATACTAACTCTTTTCTTTTGTCTTTTCCAAAGATGATTATTCCTCTACACATTTCATAAAGTCTTGATATTATTGAATCTACTATTTCTTCATTGTTATTACATAAAAGTCTTTTTCTTAACTTTTCTTTGTTATAATTTGTTGTAATTATTATTGGTAAATTGTTCTCATATCTGTTATTTATTATTGTAAATAATTTTTCTAATGTCCATTCACTAGGCCTTTCTTTACCTAAATCATCAATTATCAACAATGGAATTTTTGAATATTTTTCAATAACATCACTCTCACAATTGCCATCAATTTTGTAAGTATCCTTTATATCATTTAGTAAAGTTATTAGTGTTCCAAATATAACTGGTATTTCATTTTCTATTAAGTAATTTGCTATACTTGCTGCTAAATGTGTTTTACCTGTTCCAACTCCTCCAGTTATAAATAAACTTCCTTTGTTATCACCTTTTACAAAATTCACTGCATACCTTTTTGACTTTTCATAAGCCATTCTATTGTCATTATTAGTCATATAATTTTCAAAATTATATTCCATTAATCTTTTGTTCATTTTGCTATTTAAGTAATATCTCTTTCTTAGCATCATTTTTCTGTTATACTCCCTTTTATATTCTATTGTAGCTCTTCTATCATCAACTTTTTTCCAATATATCTTTGCTTTCATACAGTCACATCTTACAGGTTCTCCTGATAGGACGAACTCTCTATCTCCTACTATAAAACTCATTGTCTTTTGTTCTAATTCCTTTCCACAGAATTTACATTTTTCTCTTTTAATTGTTCTTGTACTTATCATATAAATTTCTCCTTTCATAATTAAAAATTGCTTTTTTAGTCTTTAAATCCACTATCATTTTCTATTCTAATCTTTTCTTCTCTATTCTTATCTTCTGCGTTATCTAATGTTACAGTAACGTTATTTATCATTTGTTTATCTCTAAATCTTTGCTGTCTTTTCCTGTTGTCTTCCTTGATTTTTTCGAGCTTATCAAGATTTTGGTAAACATCCCAATTTTTAATATAGATTGTTCCATCTTCTACGAATATCATGTGAAGATTCACTAGTTGTTGCATAATCGTTGTAAGCTTGTTTACTGTCTTGTTCATAATTCTTGCAAGATCATCAATTGTTATTGGAATATTCTCACCAAGTAGAACTGCTCCATGTGCATTACACTTTGCAGCTAATGCTAATAGTTGAAACCATACTCTACAATAGGTGTCCCCATCCCTACTATTAAGTAGTTTTTTAATTTTTTCATTGTCAAATATATCTGCCTGTATCTTAAACCAATGAACTTCAACCATTTTTCTTCCTCCTTTGCTATCTTACTGAAGCTCGTTCTTTTTCACATAGATATTCATCCAGTGCTTTTACTCTAAATAAGAACTTGCCGCCTACTTTTGAATATGGTATTTGTTTTTTCTTAACCAGTTGATTAATTAACCAATATGATATTCCTAAATAGTCTGCTGCTTCTCTCATTGTTAGAGTTATTCTTTTGACTTTCTGAAATTCCATATACATTCCTCCTTTCTTTTGAAAGTTTATCTTCTTTGTTGACAACTTATCTTTTGTGTGGTAAGCTATTATTATAAGTAATCAATTACTTATTTTATGTTGTAATTTTACTTAAAAGTCAAGTCCTGACTGGTTTTTGTCTTTGTAATTGATTTTGCGTAATAATCACTTACTCTGGTAAGAGTATATCAGTAATCTATTATACTTGTCAAGGGCTTACTGTAAATTTTTTATAATTTTTTAGGAGGTATTCGTATGAGCCTTAATTTTAGTGCATTTGAAGGAAAAAATATTTTTAAATTTGCTAAATATGAAATTAAAGAAATAAGCAAAACTAAATATATAGTTTCAGATAGTATAAATAAAAAGCACTCTAGTGGTGCTCCATTAATTGATATAGAAAAAGGTTTTGAAGAATCTATTTTAATAGATTTATTAAATATAGGTAAATTAGTTTTTTATAACGAAAATGATATAGAAAAAAGTGTTTTAGACTTTGTAAATAAGTATTCTACATTAGGGTTAATAAACGATTTACCTTTAAATAAATACTTTTTCTTAGATGATAAAATAGTTTTAAAAGATTATAACTATATTGGAAATTCTGATTTAACAGCAGTAGTAGATAGAAAGAAATATTTTAAATTATTCTTCCCTACTTGTGATGATAGTCAGATAAAAGAATTAATTAATGAAGTAACTAAATTAGCAGAAACTCCTGCAATGGAGAAATATATATTATCTGATATAAATAAATTATTAGCAGGATCTAATTTATATTGTGAACCTCTAGATATGTTTATTCAATATGCTAAATACTTATATAGTTTATTAAATAATATTACTAATGAAGATAATTACAATATAGATGAATTATTAAAGCAATTTGAAATTAACAATGTTAAAATAAGTTTGTCTAGAAAAGAAACTTTATCCGTAGAATTTCAAATCACTTGTTTAAAACAATATATCGATTATTACTTTGCTAAAACAGTAGCACAAGATATTAATCTATTAAAGATATGTAAATTCTGTAATAAAGCTTTTCTTGCTGTTAATCCTAAAGCTGAATATCATACTCCTCAGTGTAAGAATAAAGCTAATGTTTATAAAAATAGAGCGAAAAATAAATAAACGGCAAGATTCAATTCTTGTCGTTTTCTTTTATATCCTTTTTGGTAGGATGTTTTCCACCTCCATGCCATTCTCCTGTTATACACCAAAACTCAAAGTAATATAACCATTCACTTATCCATGGAATAATCGTATCACTTATATTCATAGTAGAATTCCATTCACTTGGATAATATAAGCATAAATTAACATATTCTTTTCCATTTATTATTTTTATACCATAATTATGTGGAATATTCTGTTTATCCTCTATTTCCAATTGTTTTATATCTATATATACTCGGGGTCTTTTCTGAACAGAATCATATTGCAATAAAACTTCATATTTTTTAGAAAATTCCGATGGCTGTATTTTTAACAACATTTTCAATCCTATTCCATGATTTTCTCTTACTATAATATTTTTAAATTCTTTTCTTATATTATATTTTTGAATAGGAATTGTTATTGGTTTATTTCTTGGAAATTTTTTATTTGCCATAGAAATTGTGTTTCCTTACTGTTATATTTGTTTTTTCTGTTGTTAAATTTCCATTTTCTTTAAGGTAAACATTTGATTTTTCCCTCTCTTCTCTTGTACTTTTCGCCATACTTTCATATACCTTATTTACCATATTTTCGCCAAATAACTTTTTATATGTATCAGCCTGTTCTCTTAAATTCCCTTCTAGCAACACTTTATTTGTAACTAAATCATACCTTAATTCATCCATAAATTTAAAAAATGCTTCTTTTCTTTCTGGATTACTTGGCCATTTATCAGCAAAGTTTTCATTTTCATTAACAGGGTTTTGTATTAGAATATTTCCATTTTCATCTTTTTCTAAATATAAAACATAATCTTTAGAAAATTTTTCGATTAATTCATATACATTCTCTTTTCCTGTATAAATCTTAGCCATTAGTGTTGTTAGTATAATAGAAATTGGTTTTATATCTGGTGTATCTTTAAACTTTATATCTCTATATCTTTTTAATATCTCTATTGCAATTTGTAAAGTTGTCTTAATTTTATATTCAGGAACTTCAACTATTTCTATTTTGTTTCTAATTGCATATTCTTCTGTTAATTTCTTCTTTTCTTCTTCCATCCTTTTTACAAACCAATCATAATATGCTTCAGGATTTGTTTGTCTAAATTCGTAATCTGAGTTTTCATCTTCTTTATGTGTCATTATAAGTTTCTTATTTTGAAAATAAGTATCACTCTTCATAGTTGGTAAAATATCCATATGGTAATTTGCACTTTCTGAATATTGAATTGTCCAACATCTTTTTCCTTCTTCTACTTTTTCAGAATATCTATCACTTGTTTTTAAGACATCTCCTACAATATTTTTTAGGTCTTTAGCACTCGTAAATTTATTATCTATTGTAGCTACAAGATCAATATCATATTCATCTTTATCAGAAATTGGTTTTATTACTGTTCCTAGCATGAATGAACCTTGAGGAAATATTCTTACATCATATTGTTTAATATTATTATTTAAATAATTCCCTACTGCTTCGTAACTTTCCTTTGCTTTTTCTGCTTGTGTTTCACTTATTTCTATTTCTGCTGCTATTTTTCTATACATAGCATCTATATTTTGCTTACTTTCCATTATTATTCTTCTCCTTCATATTTTATTTCTAAAGCTTTTTTAAATCCTTTCTTTTCGTCATATATAACTAAACTTGGATGCGCTTTTTTCATCCAACACCTACCTGTTTCTAATGCAATAGATATTGGCATAGCAGGAAATACACTTATTTCACAATCTCTTCCATATTTGTCTTTAATATATTCATATATTTCTCTAATTCTACTTTTATATATTTCTAATTGATTTCTGCATTTAATAATGTCATTGCTATGTATATTGCTTTCTAATTTAATAATATCGCATTCATCTCCCACAATAGCACGTATTCTATCTTCAGATATATCTGCAGTTATTGATATGTTTAATGCTACTTTAGAATATTTCTTTTCTGGAATAACAATATTTACATCAAATTCTTCATCTTGTTTATCGCTTAAATACCATTCTTGTATAGGCTCTCGTTGCAACTGTTGCACACTAATATCTGCAATATCAGAAAATAATGTTCCCAAATATATCAATAAAGGTTGAGGCGCAATTGCACATAAAAATATTTTTTCTACTTTATCTTTTTTCAATTGTGGTTTCACCATCTGAAGAAAATTACGTTTTATATTTTCTTTTTCAAGTTTATATAAATCTTCACTATCAATTTCATCAGCTTTGTTATCCGATAAATTTATTATATTTTCAATACAGTAATAATTTTGCCTAAATGCTCCCTTTCTAACATCAGCATCATTTATTTTAGGTACTCTATCAGAGATGTTAAAAGTATATTTTATTCCTATAACAGTACTCTCTTTCTTTATTTTCATCAAATCTTTTATATAATTTTCATGTTCCTTTTTCATTTCTTTCAAAATATCTACTGTATATTTTTCTGGATAATCATCTATTAGCTTATGATGATCTCTGCATAAAACCATTACATTATTTTCATCATCACTTAATTTTTCAGATAAAAATTCATCTCCTCTTGGTCCATTTGGACTTGATGCAATTATATGTGCATAATTTGATAAATTACTTTTTTCTTCGGTTAACATATCTTGTACAATAGATTTTTCACATCCTCTAAATTCGCATTTTCCACCACAAAGTCCCATTAAAATCAATTTTTTTGGATTTGATATTTCTCTTCCTCTTGTATTTTCAATTTTCATTTTTTCTCCCTTCATATAAAACAAGAGAAAAAGCCTCATATACTATGAAGTTTTTTCTCTTTTGTATTTATCCCAAATTATTCTTTTCATTTCCATCTGGTTTTGAAACAGGAGTATCTAAGCCATTTATCTTTCTTACATAATACTCTTCATAGTTTCCTTTTTTTATTTCTCTTGCAAACTGATTTCTTGTCATTTCATTTCCGTTTGTACAATCCTTAAATCTTTCGTTTCTTCCAGAATCGTTTTCTTGAATAACTTTTACTCTATGATTTTTCATCTTTTTTACACTTCCTCCTGCTCTATAATTTGCCTATTTACAAAAAGATTTTTTAATGCTATAATTCATATTGTAGGATCGCAACTACAATTTTTGTTATAGCTCTGGCAGCAGAGCTTTTTTCTTTTTTCTTTTTGCATTTTTATTATACATCCATTTGTTTGGTTTGTCAATAATATTAAAAGTTTTATTTATTATTTTTGTATTTTTTGAATGATATATGCTAATTTTGCATAAAATATTCAACAAATCGTTTAATATTTGTTGACTTTTTAAAAAGGTAGGTGTATAATAATGTCACAAAGAATAATAAATATATGGAGTGGAAATATGAATATTAAAAGAATAAAAATTGATGGTTTTAAAAATCTTAATAATATTGATCTTACTTTAAATAATATTACAAGCTTATTATCTATTAATAGTTATGGTAAAACTAATACATTAACTGCATTAAAATTTGGTATTGATTTTATTGTATCTAATAATCATGATAAAATTATCCAAATGAATTATTCTCCAGGAATTCCAGTTAATAAGTATTATTTACCAAAATCTTTTTCATTTGAGATGGAATCTGAATTAAATGGTGAAGACATTATTTATGGATATTCTTTTTTATGGCCCTCAGATAAAATTAAACCTAAAGTTACAAAAGAATACTTAAAAATAAAAGAACCTAGCGAATCTCAAAAATACACGTTTTATATAAAAAGAGAAATAAATGAATCTTTTTATAAGCCATCAAGAACTGGTGCATGTAATAAAGTAATATCAATAGAAGATAATGGATTAATCTTAAATAAAATTCAAGCATTTGATGACTTATTTTATAAAGACATTATAAATAATTTAAATCAAATAAAAATATTTATAGATCATGATTTCGATGCTGTAAAACCATATGCTTTGAAATTAATTTTTGATGGCGAACACTTTAATTATGATTTAAATGGAAAAAATAATATTCCAATCATATTAAATAATATAAAAAATGAAAAAAAAGATCGATATGATTTAATTGTAAATACTTTCAAGGATATTTTTCCTTCTGTTGAAAAATTAAATGTTGTAGAAATTCCAATTTCTGCTGATAAAAATCCAGAAATTGTTGAGAACTCTAAAATTGCTGGTAAGTTTTACGCATTAATTGTAAAAGATAAAAATTTATCTAAGGAAATCGAATTCCGAAATATGTCTGATGGTGCTAGAAGGATACTAAAAATACTTACAAATCTAGAATTAGCATCAGAGAACAATTGTTCGGTAGTGGCAATAGAAGAACCTGAGAATTCAATAAATCCTAGGATATTGCAACAGTACCTAATTGCCTTAAACGGTTTTGCCAAAAATATAAAAATTATTATTACAAGTCACTCACCATATCTAATTAATTACTTAAATCCTTCTAATATCTATATAGGACTACCAAATGATAATGGTATTGCAACGTTCTCAAAAATAAAAAATAAATCAATTAATAAATTAATGAATGATGCAGAAAGTCTTGACTTACGTGTCGGTGATTATCTTTTTGATTTAATGAGTGGAGATTCTAGTGACTTAGAAACACTTGCTAAATATACGGAGTAATCTATGAAAAAATGTGTAGTAATATATACAGAAGGCGAAACTGATGATGAATTTTATAAGAAAGTATTTTCTACTATAAAAAGTAAAATACCAGGAAATAAATTTAAAGTAGATGTTTTAAAATCTTTTTTTATTACAGGGATAGGAAAATTTCAAAATAAATTATTAAATAAATTCGAAAAAGAAATAGTAAATAAATATTTGAAAACTCATGAACTAATTGTTGTACTTTGTTACGATACTGATGTATTTGAATTTGGAGTTCATCCACCAATTAATAGATCAAAACTTGAAAAAGATTTAATTGATAAAGGTGCTTCCAAAGTTATTCATATAAAAGCTAAAAAAAGCATAGAAGACTTTTTTATGTACGATCTTGATGGAATAATTAACTATTTAAAAATAGCAAGGCCAAAGAGTTTAAAAGGATCAACTGGCTTAAAAAAATTAGAAACATTATTCTTAAATGCCAACAGAATATATCAAAAAGGCCATAAATGTTCAGGATTCATTGATTCACTTAATATGAATACTATTTTTCCAAATATTTGCGAAGAAATAAGACCTTTATGTACAGAATTAGGACTTGATTCGAATTGTAATTCGTGTAAAAAATATGTCTCAAAATGAGGCATATTTTTTATTACATTTTATTTAGTTTTTTATTGTTCTATATAAGTTTTTTATGAGTCTTGCTGTAATCTTTGTAATACTTGAAAAATAAGCAAATTTCACTAGTAATCATCAATATTTTGATATATAATAATCACAATTAAATATGAAACTCTCACCCATGGTTATGCCTGAAAGGAGGTGAAAAAGGCAATGGCTGGGAGTATTGAAAAAAGAGGTGAAAATACTTATAGGTTAGTAGTATCTACTGGTAAAAACCTTGATGGATCTAGAGCAAGAAGAACAAAAACTATCCATGGAACTCGTAAAGATGCTGAAATTGCACTTGCAGAATTTGTTACAGAAGCTAATCGTGGATTAGTACCTGAAGGAAAGCCAGTAACTTTTGAAGAATTCTATCATATTTGGCAAATAAATTATGGTACAAAAGATTTAGCACCATCTACTTATAACAGATATGTTGGAATGTTAGAAAGCAGAATCCTTCCATATTTAGGTTCTTTTACTTTAGAAAAAATTAAGCCTACAGATCTTATGAAATTATATGATATGCTAGAACAAGATACTCAAATAAAAAGACTTGCTAAAAACAATGGTGAACGTACTTTAAAACCATTATCAAAAAAGACTATTCTAGAACATCATAGATTAATAAGTGCAATGCTACACAAAGCTGTATATTGGCAACTTATACCTTATAATCCTGCTGAAAGAGTTCAACCACCAAGAGCACCAAAAGCTCAACGTAGATTCTATGATGATGAACAATGTAAAGTTCTTTTAAAAGGATTAAATGAACTTGAAAAAAATGAAATGAAGTATAAGGTTGCTATTATTCTTACAGTATTTACTGGAGTCAGATTAGGTGAATTAATGGGACTTGACTGGGAAAATATTGATTTCAAGAACAAAGAAATAACTGTAAACAAATCAAGTCAATATTTAGCAAGTACGGGAGTTTATACAAAACCACCTAAAACACCTAGTTCTTTTAGACATATTTCTATACCTGATTCTGTCATTGAAATACTAGAGGAATATAAAATATGGTATGATGGTCAAAAAGAGCTTTGTGGTGAATTCTGGGAAGAATCTAATAGGTTATTTATACAAGATAATGGCAAACCTATGCATCCCGATACAGTAAGTAAATGGTTTGTTAAATTTGTTCAAAAGATAGGACTACCTTATTTGAATTTTCATGGTATTAGACATACAAATGCTACTTTACTTATTTCACAAAATGTTGATGTAGCAGTTGTAGCTGCAAGATTAGGACATGCTCAAATTAGTACAACATTTAATTTCTATGTCCATCCACTTGCTTCTCACAATAGAAGTGCTGGTATAGTCTTGCAAAATTTATTAGTAGATAAAAACTAATATACTTATCAGCTAAGACTCTTGATTTCAATAAATTCAAAAATTGCTTTTTTTAAGATTATAAATGAGGATTTATGCTATTTTATGAGCTTTATAAAAGCTCCTGTCCCCAAGCTGTCCCCATTTACGACAAAATTACGACAAAGTCAAAAAAATAAGAGTCCACAATCTCTTGCGACTCTAACATTTTAGTTGGTTGCGGGGGTAAGACTCGAACTTACGACCTTCGGGTTATGAGCCCTGCGATATAAGAGCCTCTACCATACCATTTCTCAACATATTCAAGAGTTTTATACAAAGTTACCCTTGTTTTTTACCCTTGTTAATATCTTTTATTTCCCCCGACTTCTCCGACACTATACTTTATTATATTAACATATTTTTGTAAAAAAATCAAATTCAATTAAACTACTGATGCACATTTTAAACGAAGTTTTCTTATATATCTCTTTTGTTTTATTTTTTCCTGCTTATTAGCATTGATTTCTTCAAATTTACTTTGTATGCTTTCTACTGTTTTTTCTCTTAATGTTTCATCTTTGATATTATCTTTAGCAAGATTTAAAATATCATCAAATTTTTGCTCAAATGTATTTGCCATATATCTATTATATTTTAGCAATTCCATATTTTTTCTATCTGCTAAAACGTGGGCATATATATTAGCAGTAGTAGAATAATCAGCATGTCCTAATAACATTTGAAGTGTTTTCATATCAATACCACTTTCTAGGCATCGTGTTGCAAATGTGTGTCTTAATTCGTGAACTGTAACCTTCCTTAAATTATATTTTCTAAGTACATTATTCAACCTATGCCTTAAATAGTCAGCACTGATATTACCTAGTTTTGTTCTAAAAATACTTTCATTATCAAGTTCGGATTCATCCGTTATATTTAAGTTCTCCATAATTTGTCTTTTATACTTTAATAATTCCTCTTTTAGTATTGAAATAACAGGTATTTTTCTATGACTATTGTATGATTTTAAATCAGTATATTTTCTTTCAATTCCAATTCTATTAAGATCATCATCATAAATATCTAACACTTGAAATCCTCTATCTATTTTTATGTTTTCACAAATTTCATCTAAATCTTTCCATAAAAGTCCTGCTAATTCACTTGCTCTAACTCCAAGTGTAAACAAAGCAAAAAAAGCAATTCCGTTATATTCTGACATAAGTATTTGCATTACCTCTAATTGTTCTTCAATAGACATTATTTCTTTTTCTTTAGGTGGTTCTTTTTTTCCAAGTTTTACTCCAACAGCTGGATTATATTCTATTAAAGGAACATCATCTATTGCCGATTGAAAAATCATTCTACCAATTCCTAATGTATCTTTTCTTGTTTTATATGATAACGGTTTTTTTCTTTCAATAAGACCATTTATCATTAATTGAAAATCTCTTTTTCCAACATCAATGACTTTCATTCCTTTAAAATATGGTATTATGTATGACTTAATTTTGGAGATATATCCATTTAATGTACTTTGTGCTATATTAAGTTTTTTATAATCTCTAACCCATATTTTAATCCATTTTTCAACTGTTATGTCTACACTAACTTCACTTGGTAGTGCATTATTTTGTTTTTCTTCATACAACCTTTTTTTAGCTCTCATTTTGTCATTTACTTCTCGTTCTGTATCTCCATATACTGATTTTTGGACAGATTTTCCATCTACAATTACATAAACTCTACCCTCATATCTATTTCCTCTTTTTCTAATTGTTCCAATACTATTTTTTTTCTTGTTTTCTTTCATTAATTACCTCCTTATAATCAAGAAAACAAGTTGTTTAGAACAAATATAAAGTTTTCTTGATTATAACGTGCTTTTTGAAAAAAGTCAGCCCCACGACCAAAAAAAGTAGTAAATATTTAAAAATATTTACCACTATTAGCATCAAACCAGCTTTGTAATTTATTCTTATTAATAACAATTCTTCTTTTGAATTTTATACATGGGAATCCTTTTATTTTTGTAAGATCAGACATGAGTTTTTCATTTATTCCCAACATTTTACTAGCTTCTTTTAAATTTAAGCCAATCTTTTCATCTATAACATTCATAGTTTCTATCTCCAACTTTTCTTTTTTAATACCATTTAATCTTTTTTGGTATTGCATAGGAAACCTTATCTTTGAACTCATCTTTTACTCGGTATTCTCTAGCTTTGTCATAGTAGCCATAAATCGAAGAATTCCACTTTTTAAAAGCTCTATTATTGATAGTTTTTCCCCTTGAAAGTTCTGAAGTAGCTTGATTGTGTTGCCAAATTAACTGTTCATAAGAGTTGTCAGCTTTTTTCTTTTCCATATAAGTCTTTTTATTAAGTCTTAGTTGTTCTTTTCTTTTAATAGCTGTTTGCTCTTTTCTACATTTTTTTTCTAGAGAATGTCGATAATCTTTTCGTACTATTTTAGATACATACTGTTTACTTATATTCAATTTATTAGCAATTTCAACAATGTTTAGTTTTTCTTCATAGTACAATATAATGATTTTTGATTTATTATTCATATCAACCCTTTCTATTAAAATGGTTGACTTTCTGTATCCCTATTTTTAGACACAATAATACTAATGTAAATCTTTTGTTAAATCATCTATATATTTTGTAAATTCTTTTCCTTTTAATTCTGATAACTTTGGTGTTTTGTTTCGTTTAGTCTTTTTTTTGCTCTTTAATGTTTTTATAATATGTATTATTGTAAAAATAGTACAGCCAAACATTATTAATTCAATTAAAATTCTAATCATAGTTTTTCACTCCTAAAATTTATTTTTTTATAAAGTTCAAGGAGGAAGTTTGTGTTCAGCTGCAACTTTAAAATAAAAATCATTATTTTGTTCCATGCCATTTACCTCACTTTCTTAAAAGTGAAAATTTATTCTTCTACTAGGTAAATGGCACGAACAATCAAAAAACCGGAAAAATTTTAAAAAATTTTTTAAAATTTCTTTTGTCTGTTCATCGAAAGTTTTTTGTAAATTGCTATTCGGATTGTCTGAACACAATCCTCATCTATCTTTCCCGATACTTTAGATGCTTTTTTTATTTCCTTATCAAAATCTAATAATATTTTTTCTATCTCATTATTATTTAACGAAAAATTATTAAACATTTTTTAATCCTCCTAAAATAAAATCTCTTTTTTTAGTTTCTATTGACCTAAGTCTGTTGCGTATAGTTCTGTCTGTAACAGACAAGAGAAATGCAATTTTTTCTTGTGTATTTTTTTGGAAAGAATACAAAAGAAGCACTAACTTTTCATCAAAAGTTAATGCTTCCTTAAATTCATACAACGATAATTCCAACAATATGCTATCCACATATTCAACAATTCTGACTTTATCAACCATTGCAATAGGTTTTGCAAAGTCAAAGTCCCCCCTTGTTTTTAGACTAAAAAAATCATATTCATCCTCAACAGGAATATCCACATCATCAAATTGTATTAATTGATGTCGATTTCTTTTATACAATCTTTGTTTGTAGCTTTTAGCTGTAATCCAGATAATTGAAGTAATTAAATCTCTTTCTTCTTGTGAAAGAGGATATTTTAAATAATCTTTCATATTTACCTCCAAATTTCAAAATTCGGAACTTGTCCATTGAAATTCGAAAGTAAAGTCCTATATTAAATTATATTTCAATCCCCCCTTTACAAAAAAAATGTCTGTTGAATTTATAAAGTATAAAGATCAATTATCATAAGTTATTTTGATATTTCTCTTTCGCTCACTTTACAACAAAATCAACAGACAAATTTCAAACAAATTATATAAATATATTCATAAAAAAAATGTCGAATACTGTAAATATTAGGAATGTAATAAACGACAAAAAAAGTCGAAAAAAGCAAGTTGCTTAATAATAATAGGTTCTCACATTTTATTTTCCAATATTGGAAACAAATTAACACCATTTTTGCAATGGGATTTTAAGACTATAAATTGTAAAATAAATTTGGGGGAAAATGTAATGGACTATTTATTAACAGGCGAATATATCAGAAAGATTAGGGAATCAGAATTAAAGAAAAGCAAAGAAGAATTTGCAGAAGAATTAGGTATTAGTCTACATACTTTGAATAGACTAGAAAATGCTGAAAGAAAAGTTACTAATATAGAAATATTTGAAAAAATATCAAAAATGTCTGGTCATTCCTTAGATCAAATAATAAAAACGTCTAATAATACTACGAAAAATAAAGAAATATTAATTTCAAAGATACAAAATTCATTATATGATTTTAATGAAAAAGAATTGTTCGAACTTTCAAATATAATTGAAAGTTGTAAAAAACTTTCAAAGAGAAAAAAATAAAAAAGAAATATGCCTATAGGTATATTTTTGATTATAAATTAACAAATAATTAAATATTAACTATCAAAAAAGATTCTAATGAACCCAATAAAGCTCATTAGAGTCTTTTTATTTCTTTATAAAACCATCTTCTAATAAGGCATTACGAATAGCAATATTAATTAGTCTGTTAAAAGACGTATTGTACTCTATCCTTAAATCAGATAATCCTTGATATAAACTTTCTCTTAATCCAAAACTACGTGCTACTGAAACCTCGTTTTTAGGTCTACTATATAAATTTACATTTTTTGTTTTCAATAGCTTATCTAAACAAGCATTTACCATCTTATTAATTGAAGTATCATATACTTCATTGACTAGATACTCAAGTTTTTCATATAAAGAAACATCTATTTCATAAGTTCTAGTTATCAATTTTTCTTTGGGTGGAAACTGTGAAAATACTGACATTCTTATCACCTCTCATTGCTATTTGATTTTAGTTTATTATAGCAATTATGTTGGTTAAAAATAATCACTATGCAAGTATAATAAAACAACTAAAATAAAAGAATATTACAACTAAAATAGATTGACAGTAAATGGAAAAGATTGTATAATATAAATCAAATATGTAAAGGAGGAAAGCATAATGGAAATTGCTGTAGTAGGTTTAGGATATGTAGGATTGCCATTAGCAGTTGCTTTTTCAAAGAAGTATAATGTTATAGGTTTTGATATTAACCAGTCAAAAATAGAATCCTACAAAAACGGAATTGACCTTACTAATGAAGTCGGAAATGAACTAAAGAAATCAAAAATTCAATTTACATCTGATGAAACTGAACTAAAAAATGCAGATTTTATTGTTATCGCTGTTCCTACACCAATTAATCATTTTAAGAAACCTGATTTTTTCCCACTAGAAAGTGCTAGTAAAATTGTCGGAAAAAATCTAAAAAAAGGATGTATTGTAGTATATGAATCAACAGTATATCCTGGAGCAACAGAAGAAATTTGTATCCCTATTTTAGAGAAATATTCTAATATGAAATGTGGCATTGACTTTAAAGTTGGATATTCTCCTGAAAGAATAAATCCAGGAGATAAAATACATAAAGTAGAAAATATTTTAAAGATAGTTTCTGCAATGGATAATGAATCCCTAAAAATAATATCATCGGTTTATGGCAGCATTATTAGTGCTGGATTGTATGAAGCAAGTTGTATTAAAGTTGCAGAAGCTGCCAAAATTCTTGAGAACACCCAAAGAGATATAAATATAGCATTTATTAACGAAGCTGCAATGTTATTTAAAAACTTAGGAATAGATACTACGGAAGTTATAAATGCTGCAAGTACGAAGTGGAATTTTTTAAGATTTTTGCCAGGTCTAGTTGGAGGACATTGTATAGGAGTAGATCCATATTATTTAATTGAAAAAGCTAATGATGTTGGTTTTAATGCTAAAATAATGAAATCCGCAAGAGAAGTTAATGATAGCATTTCACAATTAATATCAGATGAAATTGAGAAAAAACTTAATGAAGCAGGTATAAGAAATGTGGATTCTAATGTTGCTGTTTTAGGATTAACATTTAAAGAAGATGTACCAGATATTAGAAATTCAAAATCTCTTGAAATTTCGAAAATACTAAAAGAAAAAGGAATCAATGTTGTTATTTCTGACCCTTTGATTGATTTACAAGAAGAAAATTTTAAAACTATTGATGAAATAAAAGATATGGATGCAGTTATATTTGCTGTAGCACATAAAGAATATAAATCATTGCATCCTCAAGATATAAAGAAAATGTTAAGAGATTCTTGCAATATAGTTTATGATGTAAAAAATATTTTTACATCGCAAGAATTACAAAATTATGGATTATTAAAAATAAGTTTATAGGAGGAAAAAAATGCACACTTTCATTCCTTATGGTACTCAAAACATTGAACAAGAAGATATAGATGCAGTAGTGTCTGTATTAAAAGGAGATTATTTATCTACTGGCCCTAAGATTCTAGAATTTGAAAAAAAATTTGCTAAATATGTGAATAGTAATTATGCCGTAGCTGTTAGTAGTGGCACAGCAGCACTTCACTGTGCTTGTTTAGCTGCGGGACTTCAAGAAGGTGATGAAGTAATAACAACTCCATTAAGTTTTGTTGCTACATCCAATGCAATTTTATATTGTAAGGCTAAACCTATTTTTGTTGATATAAACGAAGAAACATTTAATATAGATGTAGATAAAATTGAAGAAAAAATCACATCAAAAACTAAAGCTATAATCCCAGTTCATTTTGCTGGTAACCCTTGTAATATGGATAAAATTAAGGAACTTGCTAACAAGTATCACCTACTTATAATAGAAGATGCTGCACATGCCTTAGGAGCAAAATACAAGAATAAACAAATTGGACAAATCGGTGATATGACAACATTTAGTTTTCACCCAGTAAAACATATAACAACTGGAGAAGGCGGTATGATAACAACTAACAATGTGAATTTATATAACAAATTATTGTTATACAGAAATCATGGTATTACAAGAGATAAAAATTTCTTTCAAAATGAATCTTGTTCTGATGAAGGCAATTGGTATTATGAGCAAATCTGTTTAGGATATAATTATAGATTAACTGATTTTCAAGCAGCACTTGGAATTATTCAATTAGATAAGATGCCTAATAGCTTAAAACGAAGAAATGAGCTTGCAAAATATTATGAGCAATCATTAAAAGATATTAAGGAAATTAAAATTCCACATATTTCTAGCAATATGGGTTCATCATGGCATTTATATATAATAAGAATTATAGATTCAAAAATTAATAGAAAAAAAGTATTTGATAAATTACGTGAAAAAAATATTGGTGTTAATGTTCATTATCTACCGATTCATTGTCAACCTTATTATAAAAAATTGGGTTACTCAAAAGGACTATGCCCAGTAGCAGAAAAAATATATGAAGAAATAATAACATTACCAATACATCCAAAAATAAGTGATGAGGATGTACAATATATTGTTAAATCGTTAAAAGATATTATTGAGGAGGAAAAGAATGGAAAATAAAAAGATATTAATAATTGGAGGATGTGGATTTATTGGTTCTGCAATTATATCAAGATATTATAAAAATAATAAAATTGTTGTTTTAGATAATTGCCAATTAGAGAATAGCTCATTAGCATTAAGAAATTTACCAATGGATAATATAAAGTTCATTCAAGGTGATGCAACAGATATTAATCTAATTGATTCTCTTGGTAATGATTTTGACTATATTATACATGCAAGTGCTATATTGGGAATAAGAAAAGTTGTTGTTGAATCAATTAACACTATTACAACTAATTTGAAAACTTGCTTTAATGCTTTGGAACTTGCTTCGAAGCAAAAGCACCTCAAGAAGTTTCTTACATTTAGTACAAGTGAAATATATGGAATTAACGCTCAAAAGCCAAGTGAAGAAGACCCTGCAATTATAGAACCCGCAACAGAAGCTAGGTGGTGCTATGCTGCAAGTAAAAATCTTTCGGAACATTTAGTCTTTGGTTATCATAGAGAAAAAAATATTCCAATAGTTATAATTAGACCATTTAATGTCTTTGGAGAATACAGAAAAGGTTCAAATGCAATGACTACTTTTATAGATAAAGCTATAAAAAATGAAAATATTTATATAGATGGAAACGGTCAACAAGTAAGAGCATGGTGTTATATTGAAGATTTTATTAATGGATTAACTTCTGCTTTAGAATCTGAATATACATCTGAAATATTTAATTTAGGAAATCCAAATAATGAAATAACCATTGAAAATTTAGCAAATAAAGTAGTAAGTATAACAAATTCCAAATCCAAAGTAATTATTACAAATTCAACTGAGCCTGATGTAAAGTTTAGAAGCCTATCAATAGATAAAGCAAAACAGATGTTAGGATACAACCCAACTATTGGAATTGATACTGGAATAGAAAAAGTTTATAAATGGATGAAGGAGTCTGTCAATGCTTAATAATGTTTTTGGTTTTACATTTTATGCTCTAGATTTAAAGCAAGTATCAGATTTATTATTAAAGTCTTTTGGAAAAGCTGAGGCAATACTTTTCTCTGAACAAGATCTACAAGATTCCTCTTGGGAAAAAGTATGGACCAATATATCAAAAATAGTTGATATATTGGGTGGTGATAATGTCAGTTTTCATTTTCCTATGGATAACTGTGATTATATAAATTCTGATTTCATAAAAAATAGATTAATAGATGCGATAGATAGAGCAAATAATTTGGGTATAAAGAAAATTGTTATACATCCAAATTTGAGATATAAAATAAGTGAATGGCAATATATAGACAGATTAAAAATGCAAAAAAAATTATATAACTTTATTAATAGTGTAGATAGTAATCAAGTAACATTATGTCTTGAAAACATGCCTCCTATTGGCAATAAATTTGATGATGCTGATAGTTGTATATTATTTGCAAGTGATATATCTTCTTCAATTAATTATACATGGGATATATGTCATTACTTTAATGTTGTTAAAACAATGGAAATAGCTAAAAATAACAATAATTGGAATAATATTTTAGCAGATATTCAAATATGCGATTATTTGGATTTTACTAATTATCTAAAAAATATTGCACACTATCATTTTTCAGCTTTTGAAAAAATTGCGGATCCTTTTAAAAATGAGATTTGCCAAGAAGGTGTATTACCTTTTGAAAGTTGTGTTAGCGAACAACTTTATATTGATGCACTAAAAATTATATATGCAGATGCTTTAAAAAATAATAAAAGTATCATTTTTGAAATCTCAGAAAAAGATTATTATCATCGAGATAATATTATAAAAATGCTAGATTGGGCAAAAAAAGTAATAAAGGATGAAATTTAAAATGGATAGTCGCTTTTACAAAAAAGAACATGTAAAATATAATTTATACCCACAGCAAACTAAAGTATTAAGTATTCTCTCAAAAATATTAATTACTAACTCTAGATATAAAAGAATAAAGAAAGAATTTGATCGCATTATCTCTGATATTTTTTCTGTAGACAAGCAAGAAATATTTTATTTTTCAAGTGCTTCTAAAGCATTAGAAAATTACTTAAAAGCATTGTCGACAGAAAGAAATATAAGAAATATATACATTCCATCTTTTTCTTGCATTGAACTTGCTGATGCAATAGTCAAGAGCAACTGTAATTTGAAAGTATATGACATTCAAGAGAATTTAAAACCTAGTATAAAAACACTATATGAAATCTCTCAAGATTCAACCGCAGTATTAATTCTGCCTTCTCTTTTCGGAAAAGACAATTATCCTGACGATGAATATTTAAAGGTGCTATCAGAATTGTCTATTCCAATAATATTAGATGAAGCACAAACCTTTCCAAATATTTCTTTTAAATTACATTCGGTTATAAAAAAATGTGCAATACTAATATCTTTCGGTAAATCTAAACCAATATCTTCTATTGGTGGTGGAGCAGTAATTAATAAAGCATTATTATCAAATAGTTCAAAATTGCACTATAAGGTTAATACAAATAACTACTATAAAAAAATTTTTGTGAATTGCGGATTAAGAATTAAAAACAAGATTGCTAAATATTTTGGGATATACTCCAATAAATATAAATCCCTAGAGGATTTAGTATTTGATAAAAAACAAGTCAATCCTAATAATACTATGGAAATTGATAAGTTAGAAATAATAATGGCTTATTTTAGGACTATAAAATATAAAAAACTATATCTTAAACGAAGAATATTAAAAGATGATAATTTGAATTTGTTTGGAGAAAAGACTTTTCTCAATTATAATTATCTTCCACTAATAATTAACAATGCTAATAGATATGAATTTATGAAACAACTTGGTAAGAAAGGAATACAATCTACATTGTACTATTATCCTATACATTTAATTCCCTTTTATAAGGAAAAATGGAACTTATCCAGATGCCCAATTTCAGAAAAAATTTTTAGTAAAATAGTTATCCTACCTTTTGGAATAGATTATAGTAATAAGAATTTAAAAAATATTATAAAAAAAATAGGAGAAATAATATTATATGAAAAAGTTAGCAATAATAGGTTCTAGTGAATTGCAAACGCCTTTAATATTGGAAGCTAAAAATATGGGATATGAAACCTATGTGTTTTCAAAAAGAAACAACACTATTGGAGAAAAGGAATGTACAAAGTTTTATGATGTTGATGTACTGGATGTCGATGCAATTTTAGAAAAATGTGAAAATTTAAAAATTGATGGGATTACTTCCATTGCATCTGACATTACAACAAAAGCAGTTGTATTTGTTTCTGAAAAGATGAATTTGGTAGGAAACTCTTTTGAAACTTTATATAAATCCACTAATAAATATGAGATGAGAAAATCCTTTAAAAATGCTGGTCTTATTGTTCCAAACAACTTTCTAGTCAAAGATATAGAAGATATAAATGGACTTGATACAAAATTAAAATATCCAGTTATAGTTAAACCCACCGACAGGGCAGGAAGTGCAGGAGTCATTAAAGTAGATAACAAGAAAGATTTAAGAAGTAGTATTGAATATGCTATGCAAGAATCTTTAACCAAGCATGTAATTGTGGAAGAATACATATATGGTAAAGAATACAGTTGTGAATGTGTTTCTATTAATGGAAAACATAAAAGGTTAGTATTTACAGAGAAATTTACAACAGGAGCACCAAATTTTGTCGAAATAGGGCATATACAACCAGCTAATATAAATTTAGATGAAAACTACGTTGAAAATATTATTTTTAAAGGATTAGATTCATTGAATATACAAAATGGTGCTTCTCATGCCGAATTTAAAATTACTCCTAATAACGAAGTTGTAATAATTGAGATTGGTGCAAGAATGGCAGGTGATTTTATAGGTTCAACATTAGTTAAACTATCAACCAATGTTGACTATGTAAAATTAGTCATTGATATTGCAATGAATAACTCTCCCCTATTTCCTAGCATACAAAAAATTACCCCTTGTGCTATTAAATTTATTTGCAATAATGAAGATTTAAAAACATTTGAAAAGTTAAAAAATGAAAATATAATATTTTCCCATAGTGATGATTTAATAGTCAACAATAAAAGAATAACCAAAAGTTCAGAAAGATTTGGTTGGTTTACTATTAAAGGTGGTAATATTGAAATGTATAAAAAAATAATAAATAATGAAATTTAACAAGAAATATGTTAAAATATCTAGCAGGAGTGATGTAAAGATGAATGATTAGAATCTAAAATTAGAATTAATATAAATTTTAAATTATTGAGGTGAAAGTTATGAATAAAAAAGAAATAATAGAATTAGTTAATAATCAATTAGCTATAGATTTAAACTGTAAAAAAGAAGATTTTTATAAAGAAGGAATTATTTATACTGATGTAGTAAACAATGATAAACAAAGAAAATGTATTAGAGAAAATCCTTATGTTGAATTAGTTACTATGGGGCAAGCCTGTGTAATAACTGTAGATAATAAATTAAAAGAGAAAATCAGCAAAATGTTTGAAGGAAAAAGCAGAAATGAAATTAGTGAAATGAATGTTTTAACTGAATCTGAAATTCATTATATTCCAGATATAAGCAGAATTACTGAAAAAAGAAAATTACCTGAGGAATTTGAATATGAAATCAAAGAAGGAAAAGAAATAGAAAAATTATATTCTTTACCAGAATTTGCAGGATTTGATAATTCTATACAATACGGTGAAAACTATGTAGGACCTGATGAAATTGTATTATATGCGAAAGATAAGAATAAAATAGTTGGAATGGCAGGTGCAAGTAAAGATACAGAGGAAATGTGGCAAATCGGAGTTGATGTAAAAAAAGATTACAGAAGCAAGGGACTAGCAACAGCATTGGTAAGTAATTTAGCAAATATAATATTAGATAAAGGAAAAATACCTTATTATAGTACCACTTCATCTAACATTCCATCTCAGCTTGTTGCATATAAATGTGGTTTTATGCCTTATTGGTATTCAAAAAAAGTAATTAACTCTGAACTAAACTAAATTAAATTTAAAAAAGGACATCCAAAGATGTTCTTTTTTTAAAACTATTATGGTTGTTTTATACAACTATAATAGTTGACATAAATTGTAAAAAGTGATATAATTTCCTTAGTATTTCAATATACAAAACGATTCTAATTTTCAGGAGGTTTCTGTTATGAAAAATTATTTTGAGTATCGGGGTAAGGTTGTTACACTAATGCTATGTTCTAGCTGCAATATCAATTGTGAACATTGTTACATTAGTTTTGGTGGCAATCGGACAGTTAAAGAACTTACCTCTCTCATTCCTCTGCTTTTGGAGAAAGGTTATAGAGTTGATCTTAATGGTGCTGAGGTATTAACAAACCCTGCATATTTACAATTCTATAAAATGACTCATAATACAGAGTTAATGACAAATGGGTTAGCAATTTATCAAAATCCTGATCTGTTAAAACTCATCAAGGAAAATGGAATTACAACAATAGCAATTTCTTACCATTTTGAATTGCATAATGTAATTTCCAAAGTGCCAAAAGAAATTATTTTAAAAGTCATTCATCTGTGTCTGGAAAGTGGTTTAAAGGTATTAATCAACACAACTATATCTAACACAAACTTTACTAACATTGAACGAATGTGCGAGGAAGCTATTTCGATTGGTGCAACTGCAATACGTTTTACTAATTTTTTAAAACAAGGTAATGTTTTAAAAAATAGTATCGAAGAATATGCTTTATCGAGAGATGAAGTTAATCTATTCTTTGAACAATTAAATAGAATGAGAAAAAAATACAATCCCGAAACATTATATATCCATAGAAGTGGATTATTTGATGTTGACCTTTGTAATAGAAACTCTCATTTTGTTTGTACAGCTGGATGGGATGATGTAACAATCACACCCGACAATATGGTATATCCTTGTATTTTCTTAGCAAAAAAAGGCTTTGAAATTGGAAAATTCGAGGATGGTATCATAAAAATTCAACAATGTTTTCATAACAATGGTCAACATTGTTGTGCATCACAAATCTTAAATAGAGGTGAAAATATTTTTTATGAATCGTAAGGTGATTGGAAATTTCCAATTAGTCGATCTTTTTATAAGGAGGATTTACTATGAAGACTATGATGGAATACCTTAGTACAAAGGCTTACGTAGAGACCGTAGAACTCACAATGCGGATAATAAATGAATATCCTATTTATGGTTCCGAAGCTCAAAAAAGAGTCGCAGAAATTTACAGAGAGTATTTTTTAAAGAATGGTTGGGATTGCATAGTCGATGAATATTCTTATAAGGATATTCAAAGCATTGATTATGTTCGGAAAGTTTGGGAATATGATCCATTTTATGGTGATTATCCAAGCAAACCCAAATACAATGTATATGCAGTCTTAGATTCACACCGTCCTGGTAAAACCTTTATCCTTAATGGTCATTTTGATATTGACATTATTGATAAAGCTGATTTGAACAGAAGTTATATGAAAGCAAAAATTGTCGAAGATAATCGGCTGTTAGGTAGAGGCTCTACTGATATGCTTTCTGGTCTTAACTCTTTAGCATCAATTCATAATCTTTTAAGAGGAATTGAATGGAGTGGAAAAATCATCTTCACAGCTGTTGTTGATGAAGAAATTGGAGGAAATGGTACAATCAGAGCATGCCAGTATTTATCTGAACATGGATACTTGGATGATGTATATGAGTGTATTATTGCAGAACCTTCTAATAACCTGAAATGCAATGAAAGTATGGGATTTCTGCCTTTCAATATTGCAATAACTTCTAAAGTTGTTCACATGAATGCTCAAACACAAATGGATGCTTCTGAAAAACTCAGAAACATTATGAACTCTTTTGCAATGCTGAAAAAGTATGATGGCATAAACATCAATATCGGTCAGTTATCTGGTGGAACAGACCCCTCTTTACCTATTGATGAATTAACAGTAAGAGGAGTTTGCTCTGTACGCAGTAACATCACACTTGATAGGTTGAAGGAACTGTTATTAAAAAATGTGTCTGATGCAAAGATTACATTTGTTCCTTTACAGATTGAACCATACCGCAATACAATGTTTCCTAAAGGATGTTTGTTTCCTAGTGCATGTGATGCCCCAATCTTTGGAAGGTATAACATTCCTACAATTATTTGGGGTCCGGGTAGTTTGGAACAAGCTCACACGGAAAATGAGTATATTGATTTAGATGAAGTACGGCAGTACATTATCGAGTTGCATCAATATCTCTACAACCATCTTGGTACACACACAACTTAAAACTCTATAAAAAGACAAAGGGAAGAACTTATATGGTTTCTTCCCTTTCCTTTTCTTTTGCAACCATTTTAATTGTTTTACACAACCATAATAGTTGACAAAAAATGTAAAATATGTTACAATATAATTAATCAAAACTTAAAGGAGTTGATTACAGTGTGCTAGTAATCTTTGGTATTGTAAATTTGAGGCAATCACAACAACATTAAGGAGGTAACTATTATGCCGAGAAGAAATTACATTGACAAGAAAGCATACAAGAAGCAGAAACGGAAGTTGGAGAACAAGACCAAAGTTTTTGTGGATCGTATGAACATGGAAATGGGTCTTTCGAAAAAGGCTAAGCATCACCAAAAATAACAACAACATCAATTAACATCTAGGAAGGAGGAGCTTGTATGCCTAGAAGGAATTACATTCACAAGAATGCTTACAAACAGCAGAAACGGAAGCTGGAGGAGCAGACCAAAGGTTTTGTGAAGAAACTGAATAAGCAGATGAAAATCAAAAAAACTTCTGTCGCCCAGTAATTCTCAAAATATCTAGCAAGAGGAGGGAGAACAAATTGTTTTCCCTCCTTTTCAAATTAATTTAGGACAACATTAATCTCTAATAAAAAATCCACTAAAATCAAAATAATATATGTACTTAAAATGTTTTCCATAATGGAGGAAATATGGATAATAAAAAATTAAAAGAAATTTTACCTGATATAAGATTATTAGGAGTCAGTAGAAAGTTAGATGATTTAGGAAGAATTGTTATTCCTATGAGTTTTAGAAAAAATGGCAATATTCATCCTGGAACTATAGTTTCTATTGAATTTATCAATGATTGTGTACTTCTTAAAAAGATTGAGAAAAATGAATTTGAATTTTCAAGGAAAATTGATAGTTTAGGAAGGATTGTTATTCCAATAGAATTTAGGAAATTATGGTCTTGGAATGAAAATGATTTAATTAATATATGTGTATATGATGATTATATTATATTAAGAAAAATTAACAAGAAATGTATTTTCTGTTATAGTGAAAAAAACTTGTTCCAATATGAAGGTAAATTTATTTGTCAAAGTTGCAAACAAAAAATATTAAAAGCATGGTTATTAGGAAATTAAGGAGGGAATTTTATGGAATATATTTATAAAAATTTAACACTTATTCAAGCTCAAAAATTAATAGATGAAATTAAAGATAATAAGGAATATAGTATTTTGGTATCAAGGCTTGAATATTTTACAAAACTACAAGAAGAAAAAATTACAAACGAAGAATTAAACGAACTAAATGAATTGATGAGTAGAATAAAAAGACTATTAGAGCTAGATAAAAAAGTAAAAGAAAAAGAAGAAATTGTAAATTTATTTGAAGAAATTTCAAATTATTTTAAAGAACAAGAAATAAGGCAAGAGGATTTAGGAAAAATTGTAAATGGAGAAATTTTTAAAATTATAGAAGAAATTGATACAATAGCTGGAAAAGTAGAAAAAGATCATGATTTAATATTTATTACACGTAAGGGTGCCAATGAATATAAGCAAGAGCATAAAGGTGAATTTAGAGGAAAGTTGAAAATAAAAGTAATTGACAATAAAGATAAATTGTTGGAAAAAATATTAAGAATAATAGAAAATAACTATTAAGTTAAAAATTTGAAAGGTGTTATTATATGTTTGATTATGAAAAATGGAAAGAAAAATATTATAATTCTAGAGTTATTTATATATATAATTTTTTTAACAAAAACGATTTTAAAATTCTAGAAAAATTAAATGTTACTGTTGAAGATAAAAAATACACTGAAAGTGAATATGATGCTATTAAATTCTTTTTAAATCTGTATTATAGTGAAAAATACGATGCAGAAGAAGAAAAAGCATATATGAAATCGCTATCAGAAATAAATGTAAGTCAAGAAGATTATAATAGATTGTTTGAAATATTTGAAAAAATAGATGACCAATTTATTTATAATCATTAAAAACAATGGAATATTTTAAGTAAAGTATCATATACTTATATAGAAAGTATATACTTTCGCTAATTGCTCAAAAAAACTTATTCAAATTTATTGGATTCAGTTGACAAAACGAGGTTTTTGTATTATAATAAATAAAGTTTGACACCGCGGGGTGGAGCAGTTGGCAGCTCGTTGGGCTCATAACCCAAAGGTCGGAGGTTCGAGTCCTCCCCCCGCAACCAATAATACCAAGCATTTGCAAGTTTATGCAAGTGCTTTTTATTTATATTTTTTCAAGGGTATTTTAATAAAAACAAGGGTATTTTCTATATAAATCTTAGAAATACCCTTAATATTTTATGCACATTTTTTTATATTTTCATATATCAATAGTTCATTTAAGATACATTCTAATACATTAACAACAATACTATTACCGAGCTTGTTTATATAGCTGAGTATCAGAAATACCTACAGATTTAGCTTTATAAAAATCTTTATCATCAAAACCCATTAATCGCCAACATTCCAGCGGAGTTAACTTTCTGATTCTTATATATGAATTTCCATCTTCGGAGATCAGAACCGCTGCGGTGGAAGTTGAAATTCCACAAGCAGCAGTTTGAGTGGGGGCAATGTCAGTTATCATTTTATTATTAAAAGAATTAAACATTTTTCTTTCTGCAATTTTTGGTTTAAATCCACTTGCAATTACTGTAGGATAAATTCCGTTTGAATCATATATTCTGTCCTGAACTTTAGGTTGAGAAAATTCTTTACTGTTTTCTAGTACAGCAATATTAGGTGAAGTTAAAATAGTTTGTGAAACATTTTTCCCAACTCTACCTCGTTTTGAAATATTATTTGGATATGCAATATTAATTGAATCACCCTCTCTTGCTTCTGTATATCCTTTTTTTGTACCTTCATGTACTAAAATAAATGGTTGTTTATTTCCTCCACTAGACATAGTTGTAAGTGTTGGAGATATTCCAATAGGATTATAAATACTTCCAGCTTGATGCGTTTTATTTTCGCTATCATAAATACCTATGATTCTCTGCACATTATTATCACTTATGTACTGATTATTTCTTCCATCAACTTTATAATATCCAGCTATTATGCAAGAGCTAACATCTGGATTTTCTAAATTTCTTATTAATCTATTATTCTTTTTTATCAATCGTCCAATTGCATTTTCAGATAAGTAATATTTTTCATCAACATTATCTTCTAACAAGTCTTTTAGTTTCCTCAATAAGGGGATTTCTTGTGGAAAACAAAAGTTGTTTTGAGCAATATCATTGCGAACAGAAACAATAAATACACGTTCTCGGTTCTGAGGAATTCCGAAATTTTTTGCATTTAATACCTTCCAATAATTTGTATATCCTAATTCGGAAAGATCGTTTAATATAGATTCAAATTGTTGTTTGAATCTTTTACTTGTAAGATTTTTAACATTTTCTATAATACTGTAGGAAGGTCTTTTTTCCTTTAGAATTCTATAACCCTCATAGTATAAACCACTTCTGGTTTCACCTTCTTTTATTCCTTGCATTTTTCCGAGCAATCGATATATCTTGACAAGGGAATCCCCAGGTCAACAGGTCAAAGTCAGGCAATGTAGTTGCATCTATTTTTTTTACATCACCATAATTCTTGGATTCTGGAACATTATGAATTGCACAATAACTTTTAACTGCAAATTTATCTATTTCAGAAAATCCAACTATTTCAAATGGTATTTTAAGTCTTGCAAGTGCTTTTTCAAATGCTCCGAATACCTGCAAATAAACTAAATAATTTTAACATATATATAATTCCTCCATTGCATTAAAAAAAGACCTCTGGGGGCAACCTGAGGTCTTTTAAGCTATATTTATAGAAGCATATAAGCTATCTATTTCTTTTTTCTTTTCTAGAACATACTTTTCTAGTTCTATACCTTTAATATTTTTCATTTTTTCATTTTTTTCATTAAATAATTCATACTCTTTGTCATCTACTAAATATAAAGTGTAAAATTTATTTTTTTCATTATAGGCAACATATTTTTTGGGAATATGTATTTTTTCTTTAGTATATGGTAAGTTAATACAAAAATTATCATCATCGGATAAAGAGTATTCTATTCTATTTGAACCAAATTTGATATTATGAATAAACAAGTTGCTATTAGATAATTTTTCTTCTTTGATTGTATCTAGATGGTTTAATTCTCTTTGCATATCTAAGATTTCCTTTTTTAGTTGATTCAATTTTATTCTTTCATCACAAGTTTTTTTTATATATAGTTTTGCATCATCTACGGAATTAAAACCTAATTCTTTTTTTATATTTAGGAATATTTCAACTTCTTTGGGCAATATATAATCGGAATCTTGTTCCTTAAAGTACATGGCATTTTCATACAGTTCATATAAATTGATAAAATCATGAGCCTTTTCAGTATTTTCTATTATTTTTTGTACTGATGTTTTGAATTTTTTTAAAGCAATATTTCTAGATTTTATTTGGTTTCGCATTGATTGAATCTCACAATCGACATCATTGAAACTTCTAATGTTATATTTATCTAAATATTCTAATTGTTGTTTTAATTGGTAATATCTTTTGACTTCCTGATATTTAGTTTTCTGATATTCTGTATAAATTTTATTTTCTGTAGATAATTGACTTTTTTCAATAGCTTCTTTTGATTCTAAAGCCTTATAATAGATTTTAGAATTAAATTCATTTTCTGTAGTTTTTAAGCCTAATATTTTTAGGTTATTTATATTTTTAAAATAATTATATAAATTATCAGTAGAAAATTCATTGCTAATTGTGTCAATTCGCATAAATCTTTCCATGCCTGTAATTTTAACTGTTATATGTTTTCCTCTTTTTACTTCATAGCCAAGAATTGATAATTCATCCAATAATTCATCTAGAGTATTGCACTTAGGTAATAAATCATTAATAGTTGATTTTATTTTTTCTTTATATGTCTGTTTTTTATATTGATAATAATAATTTTTATCTTTAACTTTGCTGAAAATTCTTTTGGGCATAATATAACATCCATATTCACTTGAAATTTTATCGCTTATTTCACTTAAACCATACAATCCTTCTTTATAATTGGCAAGTCTATCTTCAAGTTTTTTTCCGTTCATATTAATAGCATTTAAACAAATATGATTATGAAGATGACCTCTATCACAATGGGTTGCAATCACACATTGAAAGTCAGGGTATAATTCTTTACACAATTTTCTTGCAATTTCATTTGCTTGTTCTGGAGTTATTTTATCTGTAAGTGCAAAACTTTGAATTATATGATATGCTACACGATTTCCTTGCATTTCGTATTTCTTTTGAACATCTAACATTTCATATAATGCTGTATCCACATTGCAATTAAGTGAAGATGCAACAGCAACTTTTTCTCCAATGTTTTTTTCATCTAAAATGTATTCTATCAGTTGCTTGGGTGAACCATAATGGGCACTTCTTTTGGTATATGGCATTTTTATTTCCCTCCAATATTTCTTGAATGGTTTATTTCTTGCCATTCATTATAGTTTAACTTCTTAGCAATTAATTTTAATGATTCCTTTTGATTACGAATAATATTAAATAGAATTGTTTTTATGCTACTAATATCCATTTCATTAATTTGTGTTGCATATTTTAGAGTATGTCTAAGTTCTTTTATAATCTTTTTTAACTCTTTTGTATTTTCTGAATAAGCATCATATATCTCTTTCTTTCCATCAATATCAATATGAGTTATTTTTTCAAAAACTGCTGCATCTCTGATATATGCTGCAAAAGTTTTATATCCATAAAATTTTGCTTTAGCTTCTAAAAGATTTTTTTCATCTTCTGAAACCCAAACCATAATCCTTTTATTCCTTTTAACATTTTTCATAAACCCCTCCATAAAAAAAGAAGCATGGATCCAATGCTTCTTATAAATAATTAATTGTTTTGTTTTGCAATACACTGCTCATAAATTTGTACTAAAATGTATTTTCTATCATCTTTTAAATTAGCTAATTTACTTGCTACAGATGTAATAGAAAATTTGACAGCTGATGATGTACAATTGTTATATTTTGCTAGTTTTGATAAAGTATATTCTTCATTATTATTTTTATCTAAATTGTAAAACATTATAAATCGTTCTTTTTGTTTTTGAGTTTTTTCTTTTAAACTCATCACTACTTTGAAGAAATTATCCTTTTGTTTAAAATCCAGTATATTCCTTTTAGCAAAATCTAATAAAGTATGAACAATATTTGCATAATCTTCATCTAGCATAAGAACCACCTCATTTCTAGAGAAATAAAGTGTATATACACAAATAGATAATTAATTATCAAAACCGTTATAGCGTATTTAAGCCTGATTGTCAGCCCATCTCTAGGATTTTAATCAAAAAGATCATAAGGATAACCAGCTTTAATATATAATTCAGTTAATTCCATTTTATACTTTTCTAGTATTTCCAAATATTTTTGCTTAAAAATATTTTTACATAACCACTCAATTCCTTCGTTAGTAACAAAATATTTATTTTCTCTGATAAACATATAATCTTTGTTATATTTTATCATTTTAGAAATAGCTTTTTTGATAGTTATCTCACTTCTATCAAAGTAATCTATTAATTCTACTAATTTATATTCTCGTAGCCAAAAATTCTTTGATTTAATATTTAATAATTTTTGATATTGACTAATTCTTAATTTAAAGAAGTCTATATCAGCATCAATTTGCTTTTGAGAATGCTGAAAATATACAAAAGATAACCAATAGAATCCCTCTATCAGAATATAATGTTTATTATCTTTAGCTCTTATTTGTCGCCACCTACAAATTGGATGCTTTTTTTCCATAATTCTGATTGCCTGTAATAAAATTTTATAATCAATATCTTTGTTCATTGAGGTTTTTATATTTTGAATATTTAATAAATTCAAAATCTTTTTATACGACAAATATATTTTATTATTTTCATTTTCGGAATCTCTAACCATAAATTTTCTCCAATAAAAAAAAACTTGTAACATTTCTGTTAAAGTTTTTCTATTTTTTCTTTATTGCTACCATTAACTGATTTTCTTTTACAACTAATGATTTATTATCATAAAAATATTTCTCGCCAGTATAATAAATACTATATCCTAAATCTTCTAATTCATCTTCACACATATCTAAGAATTCTTTAGTTTCACTTTCATATAAATTTAATTTTACTCTTAGCTCATAATATGTAAAAATTATTATATTTGAATTCAACTTAATCTTTCTGTCTATATAAATATCTACAGGGTTCAATGTATATCCTCTCCAAACTATCAAAAATTTTTATTATTATATCACTTTTTTATTTGAAAATAAACGAATCTAAATAAAAAAACTTTGAGCTAGCGTATGCGCAGCGAAAAGGTAAGAGCAAAATTTCAATTTTGCTCCCGAATAAGATGTCATTTTATATGACTTTTATTCGCAAGCATGGTGTATCGACACCTGTAATGCTTGTTAGGGAAAACCCTAAGACCCTTTTTGGCCCGCTGGGAGAAGTTTTTTTAAAGCAGTTTTTTAATAAATATTTAATCTATATATTCAATTTCTGAATCATTTTTTGATATATGATTTGTAGTATTTACGAGTGTTTTTTTATCAAAAAATTCTTGTAATTCTGATACATTTATTGGTTCTTTATCATACCATTCTACAGACTGCTTTATATCATCACTCCAAGTTAATCCTTTATAATTCTGATATTCAAATAAGAAAATATCCTTATCTTTGTTGTTTATTATTGCTAATCTTTGCCAGTCAGAATATTCTGTTTGTTTACCTAAAATTTCAAGCAAACCACATTCTCTAAGAAAGTTTTTAAACGAATTAAATTCTCTTTCATTTGTAACTTTTATAACATTTGAACCTGATAGAAAATCTATCCAAGAATAATTGTATGTTTTCAAATTTCTCACCTCTTAATTAATATTCACAGTCTATTTCATTTTCTTTATTTATTGTATTTACATATTCATAGATTGATTTAATATTTTCAGTTACTACATCAATTCCATTGAAAGCACTTGTGTCTAAATTAATTTGTGAATTATCCTCAAAAGTTATAGTCGTTAGATATTTGCCATCTGAAATATCTTCTGTATAAATATTTAAGTAGTTTATATTTAATTCATCCAATAAATTCTTATATAGTGAAGATAAATGTAATAGTCCTTCATCATAGTCATTTCCATAATTCATTAAGTTTTCTATTTTATTTTCTTTAAAATAATTTGTAACTTTAGAAAGTATAATTTCAGAATAATTAGATTCACTTTTTTCATAATCTTTCAATATATATGCTGGTGGAGTAATACCAGTAGTTTTCATTGCATGAATCAAATCACAATCATCTGGCATATATAAATCTCTCTCAATTTTTAAGCCAAATGGTAATTGTAATTCTTCCAATTCTGACAATCTTACATATCCAAACTCAGCCATTTCATCATCTCCAAGATGGCAATATCCAAACATTTCATAATCGCCATTTTCTAGCTTTTCTGCTTCTGTTATCAACCAAGTTCCTGGTCCAATCGGATTAAAAAATTTTGCTATAACTTTTGCTTTTCCACCTAAACCGTCTTGAGCTCCAATAGGATATTTTTCAAAAATTTTTTCTAATTCTTTAGTAATTAATTTCATTCTTTGACTCCTCCTTGTCCACATTTTTTATAAATTTTTCATATAAAATTTTATGATATTTATTTAAAAATTCTTTTGACATTTCTTTTAGCTTTTTTTCATATTCTTCAAAATCTTCTAATGAATCTTTTATTGAAAAAGATTGCCTATAATCACAAGATTCTCTATGTAAATCTATTTCATCATCCACAGAAAAATTATCTGCAATTTCTTCAATTTGTTTATTTATTTTTTTTACATCATATATATCCGTGAAATCTTCATAAAATTGGATTAGATGTATCATATTTACTCCTTCATTTGTCCAAGTTTCAATTTCCATGCCATTAATCATTCCATTTTCTGATATAGTATAAACACCATAATTGAACGCTTCTAATGTTTCTATAACACTATCAAATATTATTTTCTGTTTTTGAGTAGGAATGTACTCTCGTGTTTCCAAGTCATCAACTTTAACCATCTTGTCAATGTTTTTTCCAAAAGTCATTTTAGTATTATTGATACATTCGTTATAATCAGCAATTAGTATTTGATTTGGTTTTAAAGAGTAGTTTCCATTACTACATACAATTGTTATATTTTCATCAGACATATTTTTAATATAATTACTATCACTTGTATAAATATATTCTTCGTTATCATCTTTAAAAAACTTAAATTGACTATCTTTCAAAGCATATTCAAAAAAAGACCTCTCATCTTTGTCAATAAAAGGTCTTTCTTGAGAATTAGCCACATAGGTCATTACTTCATCAAAGTATTTGAAATATTCCTCATCAAAATCTCTAATCATTGCATCAAATAATAAAGGTTCTTTTAAATCTTTTAGCTTTTCATATATCACTTTACCAAGACAATCTATGCCCATTCCACCGTTAAACTCAGTAGATTTTTGCACTTCAAAATTATTATTGTTATCTTTTGTTATAATAAAAACTGTACCTCTGTGCATTTTATAACTACCTCCAAAAAAATTAATAGTCATAATCATTATTAAAGTCATTAGAAATTGTTTTTTCTAATGACTTTCTAATAATGTTTTGACTATTTTCTTGTTCTAAATTATTTAAAAATTTTTTATCTAAATTTTGTAAATTATATGATAATTCCTCTAGTTTGGAATAGTTGTTATATCCACCAGCCCAGTCCTTTTCATGTTTCATAGTTCTATATAAAATATTATTGGCCCATTTGTTTTTAATATCTCTAACATCTGAGATAGAAATATAATAAAACTGTTTTGATTTATTACTTTGTACAACTACTGAAAAGTTATAATGACTTTTATTAAAGCTATACAAATTAAAACCAATTTCGTTTCCAATATTCTTTAAAACATTTCTATAATCTCGTTGAAATTCTAAATATTCAAGCGAATTATTTGGTCCATCATCTTGTATATTTACATCATACCATTTATCTAAAAAGTTTTTAATTTTCATTCTAATCCTCCTAAATATCATAGTCTAAATTATCTTCATATTCATTAGTAGGTTCTATTGCTTCAGCTTGTATAATAGGACTTTCCTTTGACTCAATATAAGTGTCTATAATATCTTGACTTAATAGATGAAAATTCTTTTTTTCTTGTTTTTGTTTATCTTCTATATAATCATGAGTATAAGCTATAGCAATTTGTTCATCTACTCTTAGATCCTTTGGATTTATTCCCATGTCAATACATAATAAAGCCTGTTGAAAATATTTTTCATCTTCTTTTTTTAAAGCATTTAATTGGTTATACATAATGGTAAGAAATTGTCTGCTAGTAATTTCGCCCATATATTTTTCTTTTACTGCATCTAATATTTTTTCATAATGTGCTGCTGGTACTTTTGTTGGTTCTTTAGTGTCTGGATTAATATATGTATAAGTCATATCACTTATATTTTTGCACATATCTTTTAACTTCATTTGTGTAAAATCATCATATTGTTTTCTCATAATACAATCACTCCTTTAAATATCATAATTAATATCATTTAAGTTATCTTTTATTACAGGAAATTTCTCATTATTAATTTCTCTGTATAAGTTTTTTACTTCAAATTGTGTACAAATGTAATCTAATATTTCATTAATAGAATATCCTGTATCTTCATCTAAATATCCTGAAATCCAAATAAAGTCGATAGTGTTATCTTTTGTTCCTTCTTTTACATATCCAAAAATCCCATCAGTTAAAGTGTTTAATGAGTTATCTGGTTGCCAATCGCCTTTTGAATCCCTTATGTCATTAGCATAATTATTGATTCCTAGAGCTATACAAGCAGTGTCCATCCCAATCATTATTTCTTTGATTTTATTATCTGGTTGATAACGAAAACTTCCATCCTCATTTAGATAAGTTGGTTTGTTAGGATTATTCAACAAGATAAAAAATTCAATTCCGTTTAATTGGATATTGTCAATCTTTTCTGAAAAATCATTTATTTCTATATTTACATTCCAATTATGCCCATTAATATTAGTTCGTTCATATCTACAATCTACATCTTTTCCGTAGATTGGATCAGAAACTATTATCTGATCCAACTTTTCGATTTTTCCTTTATATCTCAATTTCAAAGTCCTCCATTTCTTTTATAGCTTCGTTAATTTCTTCCTCAGAATATAATTGCAAATCTATATCATAATCAGAAATTAAATATCCATTATCTAATAATTCATAGTCATATCCAAAACTTTCTCCATATTTTTCAAAATCAAAAAAATTAATTATTCCTTGATTTTCTAATTGATTATATAATCCATTTTCTTCTGCTATTGTATAACCCATCTTTAATTCAGAAGAACAGTTTTTATTATGCTCCAATCCTTCGAAATGGTATTGATAATAACTTATATTATCTGCTTGTAAACAAATATTTATTAGTTCACTTATAGCATAATGTTCTTCTCCACAATAAATCAAATGTGCCTTAACAGCTTCTCTTTGATATTCACTCAACTTATTAAATATAATTGCCAATTTGTTTAAATTTTCTACTGTGGACCATTGAATTGAAGCATAGGGAAAAGGAGTTGGATTTTCAACGTCTGCAATTTCATATTCTTCATGAGTATTATCTACTTTTACTACATTTTTTAAATAATCATCTATTACTTTTGAAGATTGAGGTAAATCTAGCCATCCCCCTTCAATACTGCCCTCATTGTAATAAGCTAAATTTTGTGCAAATATACTAAATACCTTTTGTATAATAATCACCTCCAATTCTTTATATTTTCTTTTTTTCTATATGAAAAAAAGAAGCATATCTTTCGATTTGCTTCTAGGTTTTGTTAATATTTAATTATTTGTATTACTTATAATTTAGTGCTTTAATGAATTTCTTATATAATTGATTTTTCTATATCATTTAAGTTCTTTCGCAATCTTCATTTCTTTTAATTTGTTCTAAATACCCATCATTAAAAATAAATTTTTCTTCATCTATTTCATATTTCTTAGAATTTTGCTTTATATTTTCTCTGATTTTTTCAAAGAACAGTTTTCTATCAACATCACTATTCATCACAAAGTCTAAAACATCATTTAATGAATTTCTAAAATAGAAACGCAAATTTTTTCCATTTTTATTATAATCAATACTATCATCATCTGATTCAATAGCAGGTATAACATCGTCAATTATATCATTTAAAACTTCTATATATAAATCTCTGTTTAAATCACTATCGTTAACACCATAGCTCAAAATACTCTTAGGTCTTGTTTTAATTTCTTTTTTCATAGAGTCAAATCCATCTTTTACACTTCTTGCTGCAATATATTGTTTAACTGGAAAATCTAGTTTATTTATATTCACTTTTTTTTCTGAGTTTTCTATTATCCATGTTCTTAATGCATTACTAATTGATTCTACTAATATTTTTGAACGTGCTGATGTATATGATTGCTCAATACTATTGGGTTCTTCTCCAAATCCAATCCAACTATTAATTTTCATTGTTAAAATAGGTGGTTCAGAACACCTAGATATAACATTAGGCATTCTTTTTTGTAACTGGTTTAATATCCTATAATATTTAAACAATGTTTTTTCATCTGCCCAAATTACTATACTATCTGCTCTTTCTTGGTAGTCCTTTGGATCTTCTATGAATTTCAAATAATATGGTATTTTTTCTTGTGAGCATTCTCCTATAAATCCCGCTAATATTTGATATGTATCACTTGCTTCTGAATTTATATATAATCTATAATTAGGGTTTACATCTAATTCTCGTGTTCCATTTATATTGCTAGATAATACATAATTCCATTCTCTATGTTCAAAATCTACACTTTCTGGTCTAATCATTTTATATTTATCAATAATTGGATATTTCCTAATAATTTCTATAAATTCATTATATGTAGAAATGTCTTGAGTTTTTTCAAGAGCCTCTACTAATTCTCTTAATTCTCCATTATATGCTTTATCTGATATGTTTTCACCTCTCAAAATATTTCTTTTCCATCTATTAAATAGAGCTGACCAAAAAAGATCTTTTTCTTTTTGTGGAGGAGGAGTATTTTTTTTATTCTCAGCTCCTATTGTTTCAATTTTTCTATAAAATGAATCAGAACTATTATTATATTTTGCCATTTCTCGGTACGCTTTTAATACTTTTTTTAATACTTCATCATCATATAATGGGTTTTTGCACAATTTATAAAAATCATAAAAATTCTTCATACAATTACTCCTAAAAAGTATTTCAATTGTAATTATACTATAATAACTTTAATTTATCAATTAATAGTCATAATCAAATTTATTATTAAATTGACATATCAAAGTCTAAGTCTTTATTCTTTAATTGCTCTTTCAATTCATTGTTTTCCTGCCTAAGTTTTTCATTTTGTTCAAGTAAAAAACCTTTTGACATTGTTTGAATAAGGGGAAAATCATAATCCTTAGATATTTTTTGTATTTTTGCCATACTAATATACTCTTTTTCAGTAACAATAATATGATCAATTAATTCGATATTAAAAACATTTAATAATGGTTTAGTTATATTAGTTAAATGTAAATCTGCTTTACTTGGATTTGTACTGTTAGATGGGTGGTTATGAACTAATATAACTTTTTCACTAGCTGAAAATAGAGCAACTCTTATGATTTCTTTCGTATCAATTACTACATCACAAGTCGAGCCAATTCCTAATAAACTAATATTTCTTACATTATTCTTATTATCTAATCCAATAAATAAAAGATGTTCTCTCAAAGCATTTCTAATTGCCTGAACATCTTTTAAATTAATTACATCAGTTGTACTTTTTAATTTAATTTCTGTGTCAATATTCTTTTGGGGTTTTTCAATAATATTTATATCAAGATTCATATTATTCCTCCACTCTAAACTATTTTAATCTTGCAAATCCATAAAATTGAGGTCCATTCCACCAGCCGTTTGTATATTTTCTTATTCTAACCCCAGATGGGTTCGAACCTGTATCAATAACCCATTCTGCCGTTTCGGAATTTATTGTTAATTCTCCCATATAAATACCAATATGAGTAATACTATCTACACCTTCGGTTGGAAAATTTCCATAAGTATTTTTTAAGAATATTAAATCACCTGCTTTTCGATCAGATGCAGAGATAGGGTAACAATGCCTCATATAAATTCCTTGTGCTCCGGTATTGGGAATAATTTTAATTCCAGTATGCCCCAAAACATGTATAACCCAAGATGAACAGTCATAATAATCCATACATTCATCATATTTCAAATTACTATGATTCATTAAATAGCGAGTTCCTGCATTAATTAAAAATTCATTATAGATAGCTTGTATTTGCTCATCATTTATATTTACACAAGAATAGGCATAAGTAGTTTTAAATTCTTCACTAAATAAATCAAAAAAAGAAGTAGAGCCATATAAAAGTTTTATCTGCTCAACTTCACTTTCAGTAAATGATGTTTGATTTTTATCATATTCAATTTTCTTTTTTTTCTTATATGAATTGATAACCTTAAAATTATTATTACACCAATCTATATAATCATTTAAAGAAGGGTTGTTAACAACTTTTTTTGTTTCTGTAACAGTTTTCTTTTTAGTAGTCTTATTTCCATCTTTGTCTGTTTCCTCAATTTCTTTTTCATAAGTGTAAGAAACATCTTTGATTTGCTCATATAAATTAGCTTTTGCAAATTCATTAAGCAAGTCCTTCTCTGCATTATCAAAAGATAATTCACCATTTAGCATTTGAATTATAGCCATAGAAGCTCTCCAATTAATCATGCCTTTTCCTTCGATAGCTCCTTCAACAATAGTTCCAGAATTATATGCTGCTGTAGTTATTGAATCAAAATCTTTTTGAGTTGAAATCATATATTGTTCATATTTTTTCATTGTATCATCAGACATACTCAATCCAAAAAAGGAACAAAAACATATAATTATAATCATTATAAAAATTGCTGGAGCAATAGAAGGGAGCATACTTAAAATCATCTTAACAAATTGTAATATGAGTTTTGCTAATACCTTTGTTAATTTTACTAATGAATTAGTAGCTTTTTTCCTTACTTTTTTACTAGCTTTGCTACTTAACTTTTTTATTGGTTTGCTCATAATTTTATTTGTAGAATTCTCAAAACTCTTTATACTGTTTTCAGTTAATCCTGTATTTATTTTTTTCCCTGATTTGATTAATGTATTAGTTGTATTATTTAATATCTTTGCACCTTTTATTGCAGTAGAAATTTTACTAGGTAATTTAGTATCTTCATTCTTTTGTAGAATTTCAACTTTAGAATTGTTTTTATTTGATTTCGTTTGAATTAATTTTATATTCTCTGGAAGTTTGTCGTTATTTTCTAGTTGTGTTTTTATTTTATTACCGGTATGTTTCAAGTTTAAATTGTTTACTAAATTTGTTTGTAATTCAGTATAATCATTAACTTTCGTTTCTATTTTACTAATATTTTCACTTAAATCATTTTTTTCATTATCATTATCCACATTTGTTTCAAGCCTTGTTGATAGTTCTTTTGTTTCTGATAGTTTATCAATTTCATTACTATACCAATTATTTATTTGATTAGCACTATCCAATATTGCATTTATTCCTTTATTATTATAATCAGAATATTTATTTAAAGAATTTGCTATATCCTTATTTTGATTATTTTCACTAGACATAAGAGTCCTCCTTTTATGCGACTTTATTTAGTTGCATAGAAGATGTTTGATTAAGAGAATAAATGTAAGATTCTTTTGAAACTTGATTCCTAAATGCAACCTTATCTGAAGCATATACAATTATCCCTTGTCCTACAGGTGAATCAATAATGTATTTAGATTCTTCTTCACTAATATCAAAGATTTTGCATATAGCAGGTAAATCAAGAGTTTTTTGTTTTAAAATCATAGCAAATTCAGAATTTGATAGTATTTTACATCCGTTTTCATTTTTAATTACATCGGATATATTTTGAGTGATTACAGATGGTATAGCATTTTCCTTTCTTCCAGTTTTGTAAATCCTTGCAATATAGTCAGATGAGTATTGATTTGCCAGTAAAATATGAAATTCATCTATAAAAATCCAAGTATGTTTACCTAAACTCTTATTTCTTTTTAATCTATTCATGATATGCTCTAATACAACAAGATAGCCAGTCGTTTGAATAGAACGAGGTAATTCTGATACATTAAATGAAATGAATCTATTTTTTATTTCTATATTAGTTTTTTTAGCAAATATATCCATTCCACCGAGTTACATACCTTTCAATAATTAATGCCAGATTTTTAGCTTCTTCTTCTGGTTGTCTTAATAATTCTTCATAAAATTTTACAAAGTCTGGAGCATATTTTTCATCAAAATTATGTATTTGATATTCTTGATAAATATTTTTAGTACATCTATCTACAAGAGTTTTTTGTTCTCCTGATAAACCATTACTTGATACAATTGATTCTATAAATGCTAAAGAAAATTCTATTTTGTTATTCAATGCTTCTTCATTATTTTCATACTGTAAATTTGAATCAAACGGATTGATAAAAGTATTAGATGAAGTGCTGATATTTAGTGTTTGTCCTTTGAAAGCATTTATAAGTGGTTGATATTCTCCGTTGAGGATCAATTATGCAAATTTCATCATTTGGATAACGTAATAAAACTTGCTCTATTAGTAATTTAATAGAAAAGGATTTTCCGCGCCCCAGAAGTTGCCAAAATACAACCGGTTGCCATTGAGTAATTTTTTTCGATCGCAAAACACAGGATTTTTGGATACCAGATTAATTCCATAGAAAATAGAATTAGGGTGCATCAGATCTTTGGTATTAAAAGGAACATTAGTAGCAGTAGACTCTGATGTTAATGACCTTTGGATTTGCAAGTTATTCCATCCAAATACAAGAGAATTCTGTAATCCTTCAATCTGTTGCCAATCTAAATTATATAATTCAATGGAATATTCCCCTGCAATATCTCGTACTACTTTTGTAGTTTTTTGAAGTTCTTTTAATGAAGCAGCTTGAATACAAATCAAGATATTATTAGTAAATAATTTTTGTTTTTTCTTTTGTAACGCTTCCCTGAGGTTTTGAGCATCTTTTAAAGCATCTTCTAATTTTTCATCTCTAACAGCATCATAACTATAATTATTTTTATTCGCTTTTTTTATTTTTTCTAGTCTTTCAGTTTTCATTCCAGAGATTTTTTTATTTACTTTTTTAATAACTTTTGCTGGATTAGAGGGAGTTATATTTAAAGTAGTAATTATATTACTGTTTTCTAAAGTGGTTATTCTATTGTAAAAGCGAGGAGTGATAGACTTAGGTAATTTACTTACATATAAAACCCTTATAAATTTTTTATCTCCTATATTTATATAATTTTTTTCTCGTAAGGATACAAAATCTTTAGGGGCAATAACATCATAAACACTAAGTTTATTATCATTCGCATATTGCACAATATTTTTGATTCCTGCATCTTCTAATAAGTCTGTATGAAAAACATTATAAAGGGTAGTTAATCTTTCTTGAATTGTAATTCTTCGTATTTTTGATTTTAATTCTTTGAATTTTTCTTCCATTTTTAACTGATATTGAAAAAAAATGTCTTGAGCTTCCTTTATATTGTCAGCTTTTGTAGTTATCACTATATATCTAGTTTCACTTAATATTTCATCTTTATTTCCTATAGCATTCTCAATGGCAGTATTAAATTCAGATGCAATTTTATACTCATTATCAGATAAGTTTTCAGTGTTATATATAAAGTCCTTCTTATAATTCTCAGTCTTTAATGGTTTACCTGCACATACAACTTGAATATGATCGTTATAATTAAAACTATGTAAGAATTCTACCCATTTCAAAAAAATGCTCTCTTGTTCAGAATAATTTGCTTTAGAAAAAGATATATCTTGATATTCGAAGCATACTGAAAAATGAGAGTCATCTATTTGAATAATTGAATTTGCTTCATTAAATCCACTAAAAAACATTCTCATAATTTGAGAAGTAGTTTTAGGTTTTGCAATCTTATGAGATTTTTTCTTTTTTAATAATTGTACTAAAAAAGATTCCTTTTTTTCCTTTTTATCTTTCTTCAATTAAATTCCTCCTTCTAATAGTTTAGGAATAAAGTAAAATTTGCCTTCAATCAAACTTCTAAACATACCATTACATGTTCTTTCGCCAGATAGAGGTTGATTTTTTAGTTTTCTTTTAAATATTGAATAAAAAACAACATTTGTTTCAAAAATTGGATGCTTGTTACTAAAAACTTGCATCCATTTCGCATTATAATTATTTAGATAATAATTTAATAAATCTCTTTCACTTTTAGTTAAGTTATTCATAAATTAATCACTTTCCAAGTAATTTTAAAAGTGCATCTTGTTGTTCTTTCGATAATTGAGATAACTTTTTTGTTAGTTCATCTGTATTATCTTTTTTAGTTTCTTTTAAAATTTCTTTATTTTTTATTTTTTTCTTTGTAGTTCCAAATTTTTTTTCAGCCTTTTTCAATAATATTTCTTGCTTTTTAAATTTTTTTAATTCTTTTAATTCGGATTTACTAACACTTTTTGTTTTCTTAACTTCTTTTCTATGCTTCTTTTGATGTAGTAATTCATATTCTGCATCTGGAATATATTTTATTGGTTTAGCAAATAGGGTATAGTGTCTAAACCAATAAGGTAGTATTTTTTCTGCTGGTAATTCATGTATCTTTACAAAACCTATAAAACCTAAAAAAGCAGCTATAGCAATTACTATATAACTTGTGATTTCTTCACCAATTTTTTCTTTTAAAATAAGATATGTAGGAATCACTATTATTGCAATTAAGATAGAAAAGGCCCATTGCCTAAAGTTAAAAAAGTATATTTTTTCTTTATAATCATTGATTTCATCAAAAACAGTAATTTCTATATTATCCATATATTAATGACCTCCTACTAATTTTTCAGCAAATTGACTTGCATACTGTATTGTAGCAAGATATATTCCATTCAAAAACAGCATTGCAACAATCGTGGATATAGCATTGGTTGAAGCAACTGTTGAACTTAAACCGGCCAATCCAATTGAATATATATTAGTTGCTAAATAAATAATTATTGCTTCTATTCCAACAGATGCACTATATAACAAATATTGGAGTGCTTTTCCTCGTCCATCATCATCAACAGCAAGAGCAAGGGGAATAGGGGAGAAAGCAAAACAAAAAATAAGTTTTACTACTCTTAAAAATATTTGTGTTAAAATCTGAACTATTGTGGTAGAAAACGGTATAAATAGTATTAAGTATAGTCCATAAGTCATAATACTGTCGACAAATTTGCTTGGAACTGCATTTATTAACGCGTCAGCAATATTTATGCTTGAATTATTGTTACTTAATACACTTGTAATTCGTATAAACATATCATTTACAACATTCATAATACTTGATAGAAAGGTATATCCGTTCTGAATCAAGTATTTCAATATTAGAAAAAGCACAAAAGACATTGCAATTCTTTCCCATGATATTTTCTCTACTTCCATAGATCTTCTTATTAAGTTAATCATAAAGAAAAGAATTAAAATACTTAAAGCAATTGGAATAATACAATCATTAACAGTTTTCCCGAATACTCCAAATATTAATGCCTTGAACATTAGAGAAATTTGTTAAATTTTGTACTGAACCTATTAAATTCGAACTATCAAATTCAATTCCAAAAGCTGTAAACTTGAAACTATATAGAGTTCTAATTATTGAATCCACTATATTTCCTCCTATAATCCAAATAAGTTTTTAGATTGTGAAATAGCAACTAACATGAAACCTGCCATTAAAGTCATTAATCCTCGTGATTTTCCCTCTGCATCCTCACGTTGCCAAGCAAGAGAAAACATTACGCCACCAACTAGTGCTACGACTCCTCCGGATCTTCGTCAACCAGTCGCAGGCAAAATTTATAAATGAATCAATAGATTCTGTTCCTGATGCTGCATAAACTTTATTTTGAGCAATAATAAAAGAGGTTGTTAAACCTCCTAATAAAATACTTGTTTTTTTTTTGAAATTTCTTAATAACTTTTTCATAATTAACCTCCTAATTAAATACAATGAGGGTACTCCCCCCCTTTTAATATTTAATTAGAAAGTTTGAGGAGTCCTCAAAGATCTATTAAATTTTTAAATCCTCGAAATGGATTACACCAGATCGCAAAAGTTCTTTTAATTCATTTTTATCAACCTCCTCAATTTTTAAATTATCTATTAGTTCTGCAAAGTAAAGTCCAGAATCAGAAAGTAATTTATAATTAGAGTTTTCCAAGTATTTAAGTTCTAATTTATGATTGTATAATTTCTTGCTATTGTTAGACCAAGGTTCATACAATTCTAAGTAATTTGGATGTTCTTTTAGGTTATACAATTTTGAATAAAATGCACCTACAGTTGAGATAATTAAAATACAACTCCCCTTTGGCATTTTTGACAATTCATCTATTGTTGCTAACTCTCTACCTATGACATCCCAATTAGTGTTACTTGACTTTTCTTTCCCAATAGTTCTTCCTGTAGCTTTTTTATACCAGGTTTTTTTGCCGAGTAATGTTGTGATATATTCTAATGTTTCTTTACTATTGCTACCTAAAAATAAAATGGAATCGCAACAATCTAAAACGGATTCCCAATTTTCTTTATATTTCTGTTTCAATTGACTTAATGATTGCAAACCTACTGTAATTCCTACGTTTAGGCCTCGAAGATATGCTAATTCTTCAACAAAACGTGGAATTTCTCCCAATTGAGACCATTCATCCATATAAATTTCTAGTGTACTTGCAAGGCTTCCACCACATAGTTTTGCGTTTTCATCAATCATTGCGAAAATTTGTGTATAAAAGATGCTGGCTAAAAAATTAAAAGTGGAATCAGATGGTTTAGTAATAATAAAATAAGCAATCTTACCATTTCCAATATTTTTACCAGTTTTATTTCTAATTTCTTTCAACAAATGGGAGTTGTCATCCATAGGCATACCGATTCTAGATAATTCCATATCATCCGTATCAGTTAAATTTGCGATTTCTTTAATATTAAATGCAGCTAGTCTTGCAGTAGCAACCATAATAATTGTTGACATCATTTTAGGTGCAGATGCTGCAACCTTAAAATGCTTATATTGTTTTACACCAATAGCATCTGGTTCGTTCTTTGCCCATTCATCAAATAATCTATCCAAAGCTGAAACACCTGTATTATCTGGACTACTTAAACGAATTAACTTCAAGATAGTTGTAAAGTTTTGATGCCTTTTATCATAATGCCTTAAAGTATAGTAAAATAGAGCTTGTAGATAAAGCATTTCAGCTTTGTTCCAGAAGGGATCTCCTGATGTATTATCAATAGTTTCAACTTTAGTATTTAACATCAAAGTATTTATTAAGGTCATTACATCATCTTCTTGAATTACATGAGAATCTATATCTTTATGCAAAACATCATCAAAATTCTTTATTTCTTTAATATACATTAAAGGATTATAATGATTAGAATTAGATTTCTCATCTAGATTTAATACTTTAATCGTATATCCCTTATTTTTTAGAGAATGTCCACAATCTCGTAAAAGTTCGCCTTTAGGATCTGTAACAATAATACTTCCATTGGCACTTAATATGTTAGGTTTGAAGTAATATCTTGATTTTCCGAGTACCAGGACGACCAAGTAAAACTACATGTCTATTCATTCCACTTATCTTCATGTTTTTAGATATTAGCTCTGTCTGAGTTAAAATCATATTGTTTTCAAATATTTTATCTCGCTTATTCTTTATATCTTTTGGAGAACACCATTCAGCAGAACCATAGCTGTTTTCTTGAATATTCTTTTTATTTTGCATACGATATGTTTCATATACCATAAAACAAAAAAAGACCACTCCAACTGATATTGCTAGGTTTTTACCTGACAACATCAGCGGAGTGGATATTTTATACAGATTATTTAGAGATATTGTTAATATTTCTAAACTCCAAATACCATTGTTTTGCTCAACAAGCGTGGTAACTCTTAACATATAATAGAAAATGATTAGTAAAATTATGACTATTATAGTAGATGATGATTTTTTAGTTTTTTTTATCAGCATATAAATCACCTGCCTTAATAGTCTAAACTAATATTTTCTTCTTTTATTGATTCTGATATTATTTTTATATTATTATCTTTGAGGATTTTATCTTTAGAATAAGCATCCCAAGTCCAATAACCAGCGCCAATCTTATAACATTTAATAGAATTTGTATCATTTAATTTTATATATTCTGATTCAAAATAATCAGTTTCTATTATTTTGTTATTTTCAATGATATGTGCTATGTATCTATCATTATCACTATCATAACTCATCGTATATGTTATTCCATCACAAACATTTTTGACTATTTCATCTGCAATTTCTTTTGTAAAATAGGGCATAGCCCAACCATTCCAGTTAGTTCCATAATGATAACCTTCATAAAATCTATAATCACCATCTATACTAAAATATGCTTTTTTTATATGATTCAATATTATTCACCTGCCTTTTCAATTTCATTATCAAAATCTACATTGATTTCTTTAAGATTTTCAGAAAGAATAGGGGAGGTATTTGCATCCTTTTCCAGTTCCTCAAATATATGTAAATTTTCTAAATCTTCATTAACTACATCTCTTTTTTTTTCTTTCTCTGCTAAATCCTTTAAATCATCTTTAAGAACTGTCCAAACACAATTATTTTCTTCTCTTTTCATAATGTAATTTTTTCCACTAAGAATCTGATATGTTTGTAGCTCCTGAGTTCCAGTTTTAGTAGTAAAGGAAACTAACTCATCTTGTGATTTAATATCCCATTGAAGATTTTTGTTATTATTACCGTACACATGTATTTGACCTATATTATTAAAACCTAATTCACTATATCTTTCTAAATGTTTGTTTTCAAAATATATTTCAACAGTTTGAGTATTATCATCATTATATATTGTTTTTACAGCATAGGGAATATCTGCAACTTCCAAATCATCTTGCATATTTAAAAATGACTTAAAACTAATTTCATGAACACAATAATCTTTTGTAAAAGTTGATATTTCTACATTGCCTAATTCATGTAATTTGAATTTATCTGATAAGTCCTTTAGTTGTTGAGAATTAAGATTAATTCCATCTTTACGAATTTGCTCAATTGCAGCTTGTGTTTCTTTGTTAAATAATTTCTTTGAAATTCCTGTTCTAAGCTCTATTATATCAGCAATCCTATCAGCAAAATATCCAACTTTAGACTTATTGAAATAAATATTATAACGTTTTTCTTTATGATGCTTTACTTGTTCTCTTTGTTTATCTTTATTAGTTTTAATTATCTTGTTAATATGCAAAACTTTCGATATTTTGGGATATTTTTCTTTGAAGTTACTAAGTTGTTTTATCCTTCTAGTATATTTTGTTAATCTTCTTTGTTGATACATAGATTTTTTCTTGCCAAATTCATTATTTGCTGTAGATAGGTTTCGTTCTGTTGCTACAACTTTTATACCATCTTTTTGACAGTTCTCCATAACTTTTATTGTTTCTTCATAAGATAAATTTGTTAATTTATCTAGTTGCTTTGTCGGCCCATCTAGTTGAACAGCTCTAATTCCCTCTACAAAATAGTGATAACTAAATATAGTTAGCGGTTTTAATAAATATTTGAATGTATCTTTAATTCCAACTTTACTTGCTCTAACAGTATTTTCATATACTTGTGTAGCATCACTTTTATTAGTAGCTTGCATTATACCATCACCTCTTTTTCCATTTTTACTTTATACATATTCATATATTTGTTGTAAAAATCATCAATAGTTAATTGTGAAAGCCATTTCTTAACATGATTTTCAGTATCTAACAAATATTCACTCATATTTGCTTGTGAATGTCTTTGTGTTAATAATTGCATTTCATTATTGGTTTTATTGTATAGTTGTTTTGGAATATATATTGCTTTACCATTTTCAGTAGGTAAATACATTCCTCTTGTTGTTTCTTTTTCTTTACCCGTTAGCTTGATAAGAATAGACATTGGATTATTACTTTTGGATTCCTCTTTAACTATTTCCTTATCAGTTGAAACTTCTTTCTTTTCTTCATTATTAACTTTTTCATTAGACTTAATATTGTCAGTAGTTAACTCTAATATATTTTTAATATTATTAAAAACTAATAAAGATTTATATTTGTCATTATTAACAAATTGCCTAGACATTACAGACTTCATTTCTTCGCTGTATGCTAAAGCATATCGTATAGCTTCCATAAAACCTTCATTTTTAAAGCGTGAAACTGATTGTTCTTTAAATGCTTCCTTATAACTTTTAGGAAAAAGTTTTTCAAATTGAGAATTGCTATTTGCAATGAATAATTCTTCAAATTCATCTCTATTATTTTCTATATATGCTTTTATAGAATCATCAAAACTTTCATTATACTGTTTAATAACTAATTCTTTTTGTTTATTATTTAGTACAATACTAACTATATTTCCATTAGAGTCAAAAGACTTTACATTATTTAATAAATTTTCAAATATAAGAGTTTTATCATTTTTAAAACTAATATAATTATCACTCTTAAATATATAGTTATTAATATAGTTTCCAATATTTATTGTTACTTCATTATCCTTTAAAAATTCCGAACTATCAATTGATTCCAATAGTTCATTTTTAGTAATTTTCCCCAATTCGACATAATTTAACAGAATATTATCATTATTTTTTTTAGCATAGTTTTTTATTAAGCCAATAATGTAATAGTAGAAGAACAAATCTTTATATCTGTTTACTCTATTACTTTGGATCTCTATTTTTTGTGGATTAATAATGTTCTCTATTTCATCATTGGAATAATTAGAATTTTTGGATACATATTCTTTAAAATGTAAAATGTCTTTGCTATTTGCTATTAAGCCATCATTCCACATTTGTTTATGGATTTTATAGATGTTTTCAACAGATAATTCATTATTCTGAGTATATTTATATTTCATCAGAAAGTTAAAAGCAGATATTCTAGTTTGATATATTTTTTCTTTAGGTATTTTAGCCATTTGTAAATCACCAAAGTCTTTATAATTACCTAGTTGAGATATATCTAAGACATTTACATCTAATTTTTCTTTTAGCAGCTCTGGAATTATTCTAATCATAGCGTTTTTTCCAGCTTCATCATTATCTAAACATAGAGTTATTTCACAATTCAATTTTTTTAACATTTTAATATGTTCCTTTGAAATCGCTGTTCCCATTATTCCAACAACATTATCAAATTTTAGTTCTTTTGAACTAATCACATCCATATAACCTTCTACAATTATTATTTCATTGTTTCTAGCATAAAATTTAGCTTTATGAAAATTAAATAATAAATTGCTCTTATCAAACAATTTTGTTTCTTTTGTGTTTAAATATTTAGGTTTTGTGATATTATCAAGAGCTCTAGCACCAAAGCCTACAGTATTACCATTTGCATCAAAAATAGGTATTGTTATTCTGTTATTAAATACATCTACATAGTTATTTTTTGTATCTTTTATTAAACCTACATCAATTAAATCACTTAAATTATATTTTTTTAGAAGTTCATTACTTAATAAATTAAAAGATGGGTTAAATCCTATATGAAAACTCTTAATAGTTTCTAAAGATAAGTTTCTATTTTTAAGATATTCTAGAGCATTTTTACACTCTATATTATTAGCTATAATATTAGATTCTGATATATATATAGCATCCTTTAAAATATTATTTAACTTTTGTTTTTCTAATTGTTCCTTTGATAATCTTTCCTTTGCATTATTTTGTGGAATTGTAATATTCAAGCCTTGAATATCTATAGCCTTTTGCATTGCTTGTTGAATATTGATAGGATTGTGATTAATCTCGTTTTCATATTTTTGAATAAATGATATTGCATTGCCACCAGCACCACATGAAAAACATTTGGCAATATTTTTGTTTGGATGAATATTCATAGATGGGTGAGAATCTGAATGAAAAGGACATAGGCATTTATTATTATGTATTTTTAAATTATAATGTTCTAAAATGTTTTGAATATTAGAAGCATTTAATATTTCATCATATATATCACTCATATATCAATATCCTCCTTTTGAGGATTTTCTTTATTTAATATAAAATAATCCATTTGTCTTTCTAAGTCCTTTTCATCAAAGGTACGAATAATGGATGGGAATGGGATATTCAAATTTTCATCTTCCTTTGCAGTATATGATTGTTCTTCAATATCTTCTAAGTTTTCTCCAATGATGGTTAATCTATAAGATATTTCTTCATTTGAAATACTATAAAGAGCATCTGATAAAGTATCAACAACCTTCCCTCTAACATCGTCCCAACCTAAATATAATAAAATGCCATAAGTTTTATTTATATCAGCATCTTCAATAATTTCTTCTATTTCAGAATCTTCTTGAATTAATTTTCCTAAAGAAGATTTTTTTATTATTAGTCGTATATCTGATCTGTATCCCATAATGCTCCTCCTTCACAAAATTCTTGTATTTGTTTTTCTATGATAGAGTCATTATTATTACTAACAATAATAATTAAACATTCACAGTTTATAGGGTTAAAGATAGAAGTTATTACTTTTACTTTTTTTCTTAATTCATTAATTAACCAATATACTTCTTTAACACTACAGTTATTTTTGGTTTTAAATTTTATATATTTCATAACATTTAATTGCTTTAATGATTTTTTGGATTCTAAAAGAACTTCTCTTGTAATTACAGTTTCACTATTCATTTTTTCAAAATAAATATCATCTCCTAATAAGTAATAGGAGTTTTCCAGATCTTGAGAAAGCAATAAATGTTTTAAATCTTCATAACTATAAATAATATTAATTTCTATAAAAATCACCTCTCAATAAAAATAAACAAAGTGGGGAAGAATCTCCACTTTGATTTATCTATTTTTCTTCTTTCTTAGTAATATTATGCCAACAGTTATGCAAGATAAAGAAACTATTGATAATCCAACTAAAAGAGCATAATTTGTTTCATTACCAGTTTGGACAATTGGAAGTAGTGAATTATAATAAACAAAACTATATGTTGAATCAACATTTTCTAGAGATACACCATCTGCAAACACGCCATCTTGATTTATCTCAATTTTTACAACTTGACTAGATAATTCGTAACCCAAAGGAGCTCTTTGCTCTTTTATATAGAATACGCCATAACGTAGATTATCAAAAAGAGCCGAACCTTCAAACTCGTTTGCACCAGCTTCTTTAATAAGTTTAGTACATTCCGGATCTTCAAATAATCCAAAAACAAATTTATTTGATTTTATATGTTCTCCTGTTGCTTTATCTATTTTTTCGACTTTTACAGAACATAAAATTGGTTGATTTTTTAATTCAATAATTTGTGTTTCTTTATCTGTGGTTACTGTAAAGGTAATATTTTCAGCTATGTTGTATCCTAGTGCTGATTTTTTTTCAATTAGAGTATAGGTTTTATTTTCTTCTAATCCTTTAACAATATGTGCTTCTTTAGTAGAAATCCAAGAATCAATAACTTTTCCATCAGCATCGACAACTTCTAGTTCGCAGTCAGTAACTGCATCACCAGTTAATGAATCAATTTTTAATACTTTTAAAATCTTATCAATCATTATAACCTTTTGAGTTTCCTTATCTGTAGTTACAGTAAAGTTAATGTTAGATGCCTTCACATAGCCATCAGCTGGTAGTTCTTCTATCAGCGTGTATGTTTTACCTTCTTCTAAATTCTTGATTTTATGAGGTTCTTTTTCAGAAATCCATTCATCAATAATTTCATTGTTTTCATCTAATACTTTCATATTAGCACCAATTATTTCATTACCAGAAACATCAACTTTAGACATTTCCACAATTTTATCAACCATTACAATTTTTTGAGTTTCCTTATCTGTTGTAACAGTAAATTCAATATTAGATGCCTTCACATAGCCATCAGCTGGTAATTCTTCTATTAGTGTGTATGTTTTGCCTTCTTCTAAATTCTTAATTTTGTGAGGTTCTTTTTCAGAAATCCATTCATCAATAATTTCATTGTTTTCATCTAATACTTTCATATTAGCACCAATTATTTCATTACCAGAAATGTCAACTTTAGACATTTCTATAATTTTGTCTATCATCTTAACTTCTTGAATTTCATTTGTATTTGTTATTTTAAAGAAAATATCTGTAGCTTTTGCAAAACCTAAAGGAGATAAATCTTCATGTAAAATATATTGTTTATCAACTTCTAGCCCTTCTATGATATGTTGTTTTTCAGTTGAAACCCAATTATCTATTATGTTTTCATTTTCATCAAGAATAGATAAATGTGCATTTGGTAATTCTTTATCTCCTGTTATATCTTGTTTTGAAAATTGTGTTATTGTTGTGTCATTTGAAATATCAAGCGTTGCTATATAAATCTTTGTAGTTGTATCTTTTTGTTCAAATTTTACTTCATGTACTGTAGTATCTAATACTACCCCTTTTGCAGTTGCACATTCAAATATTTCATACACCCCAAGTGGTAAATCTTCAATTTTTAAACTTGCATCTTTTTGTAAATTATATTTTCCTATAGATGTACCTGCACTATATATAACGCTTCCATCAGCCATATCAATAATATCTGTTTTTGCTTTTAGCTCAAATTGAATTTGAGTAAAATCAATATCATTTAACAAAGAAGTATCTACATCTTGTCTTAAATTTATTTTTTTATTTATTACTATTTTAGCTGTTGGTTGTTCATTTTCTATTATAACTTCTTTTATATAGTCGCCTGTTTCATCCTTTTCATAAGTACGAATATTCTCAATTTCAAATTTTACAGGTTCTGTTAAATCCAAGAATCCTTTTGCAATAGAATTTTCATAAACTTCATAATGTCCAACTGGTAAAGTAAGAGGAGTAACAACTGTAGCCTTGTCATTATCTTCTGAAAAATATGAATTGTCTGGAATAATTACATTATCAGCATTTGTAGTAAAACTAGAATATACTTTTGTTCCAACTTTTTGAGTTATTGTTTGACCTTTAGAGTATATTAATTTTTTTGTTCCTCTATCATATATATTTTCAGCAGCTTTTATAACGAAACTTGTACCATTTAAAGAAACTAATTTTCCAGTATTTTTGTCTTTTTTTATTAATTTAATATATGACTCCATTTGTTCATTGTTTATAAAGATATTTTTTACTTTTTGAGCAATTTCCTCAATTTCAGATGTATCTTTATTTACTGTAAATGAAAAATCTGTAGCCGTGATGAAGTCATTTGGAGTATATGTTTCTTTTCCCAAAAAAGTTCCATAAGGTAAAAGTTTAGTATAAGCATTTCCATTTTCATCTGTTTTAACTATATCATAAGTTTTAGCAATTTTCTGTGCTTCTGCAACTCTAGTAGGATTAACTGAAACTGTATTTCCATTTTCATCTAAACCATTCCAAATTTCTGCATAAGTGTATCCTTTTGCTAAAGCTCTTTCCACATCACTATATAGTTTAATCGTAAATTCTGCATCTTTTAATCCCTTAACCTCACCAGATAATTCTTTTATACCTGCCTTGAATATATGAATTTGTTGACTTTTTATATTTTCTTTACTTATTATGCTTTCAGTTATAATCTTGGTGTATTGATCTTTATATTTCAAATCTATTACATATTCTTTAGTATCAAGTAGATAACCCTCAGAACTCTCCAATTCCTTTAAAATGTATTTACCTAAAGGAAGGTTGGTTATATCTTCCGTTTTTCCTTGATTATCAATAATTCTGGTTGCAACTAAATCACCTTTTGAATATTTTTTAGTTGTTCTTGCCTTATTATATATATCTTCATTAGCAAATAATCCATATTTTGCACCGTTAAATGTTGCATCACCTTGAGGAATATTACCTGTTTGACTATCTTCCTTGATTAAGGAAATTGTAGCTGTTGGTTCTGAATTCTTTAAAGAATCATATTTATATACAATGCTTTTTAATTGACCTTCATATTCTAAAGTAAAAGAATATTCTTTTGAATCAATTAAATATCCTTCTGTAGCTGAACTCTCTTGATAATAATACTTGCCTAATTTTAAGCCTTCAACTTTAATTCTTCCATTTGAATCAGTATAAAATGTTTTATCATATCCGTTGTTATTCCAAAGTCTAAATGCTGCACCTTCAATAAATGCTGTTTCATCATTGTTTAATTTAGTTAATTCCCAAGTACCAGTAACTTCTTTATTAACAATAGCTTGTTTTGCAGTTTCATTTGCCTTAACTTCAACAGAATAAGACTTTGTATCAAGTACATAAGAGTAGGGAGCTTTTTTCTCTTTTACAGTATATGTACCAACTTTTAGATTTTCTAATTTAATTCTTCCGTTAGTAATTGTAACTTCTTTACTATATCCAGAAGGACCATCTACTTGATATATTGCACCATCAATTAAATTACCTTCTTCATTTAATTTGCTTAATTCTAGACTGCCTAGCTTTTCAATAGTTATTTTCAAAGCCATTGTAACGGGGTCATTATAATTCAAAGCATATAACTGATCTTGTACACCTTTTTTGAATGTTAAATATACAGAAGTATCATTATCTTCTGTACCATCCTTGTAAAGCCCCCAATCTAAAGCATCAGAATCATCAAAAGCAAATTTGTTAAGTGTGCAATTTTGATTAACTGTAATTTCTAATGTGTTTTCACCTTGAGTATGTTTGAATCTAATTCCATCAACAGTTTTATCAATGCTCTTATAGTCTTTTAAAACTTTATTCTTATCTTTAAGTATTGTTGTTTGACCAAATAATACTTTCTGAGTAGTAGAGTCAAAGCTAGGTACTTTTTCCATTTTACTAATCTTGTTATCAATTTCTTTTTTAAACTCAACATATTGTTTTTGTATATCTGAATCTACAAAAGTTGCATCAGATTGTTTCATGCTTTCCCAAATATATTGTTGAGTAAAAACATAGTCAAGTAATTTTTCTCTATTACTTTCTGACATTATCCCACCATTCATAGCCCAATCGCCATATTTGTCATACCAACCAAAGTACGCTACTTTACATGCTAGTTTTAAAGTGGCACTTTCTGGTTTTGAATGTGTCGCTTCCTCAATAGTTCCAGTTGGAGAATTAACAAAATGTTCTCCGACAGAATGTAGTTATCTTTTCGCCTGTAGTATAGTTTACCAATCTACGTAGTAACATACCCACATTGTTTTTATTTTCAGTAGTAAAAATTCTTGAATCCCACTGACCAGCAACCCATTTTCCACCACCACTTGGAGTTATAGCATATATAATTGGTTGAACTGTCATAAATATAGTTATTGTTATAAATAGTAATGCTAATATTTTTTTCTTCAAATTAAAATTTAATATTTTTTTCATGATTCCTCCTCAATAAAAAAAGAACAAGTTTTCTTGCTCTTTTTAATAAAATATTACTCTCATACCTAAATAAATTCCATCATCATCTTTAATTGGTCTACATTCACCAGCAAACCCACTTGAATTAAGATATTCGTATGCTGCTTGAGATACATTATTAATATTGTAACCATCTTTAAATAAGAAATCTTTATTCGGTGGTTTATTCTTTTGATTTGTATTCTTTTTGGAATTTGATGAACTTTTATTATTAGAATTATTGTTTTTATCATTAGTTTTTTTCGCACTCTTTTTTGTATTTTGTATTTCTTTTGTTTCAGGTATTTCTTTTGTGGTTTCAACTAATTCATTAGAAATAACTTCTTCTATTGTATTGTTTATTTCTAAAGAAATAGGTTCTTCTTCAATAGTATTAGTAGGTATAGTTTCATCTTCACTATTAGAAGATGGATAATAGATTTTACCTTTAAAAAATATACATCCTATCGCCAATAAGAGGAAAAGTATTAGGAGTATTATTATTTTTTTTCTTCTAATATATCTTTTATACCTTTTTATTAATTCTTGACTTTGTTCATCCATTTGTATCACCGTTTATTAAATCGTTAAATTTTTTTTCTAGATTTTCATACGATTTTTGTAGGGAGTAATACTTTTTTAACTCATTGTCTAAGTCATTTATTTCTGTTTGAATTTTTCCCAATTGTTCTAATTTAGATTGTTTAGCTTTTTCTAATTTTTTTATTTGTGATAATACACCTTTATTCATTTTTAGCCTCCATAATAAAAAAGCCAAGATAACTTGACTTTTCTTTATTTTTCTGATTTTCTATAATGATAATTAATTGTATATTTGCCACAGTACATACAATCCCAAGTTTCATATCCACAAGGAGATTTAGCTTTAAACTCATCATCAGATATTTCATCATTTTTCCATTTGTCGCCATATTCTTTTATTATAGTCTTATATTCATTAATAGCATCTTGTTCAGAATTATACCATTTCCCAGAATTACCAACCTCTGGATAATGTTTACATTCTTTTGATTCAGTAACTTTTGGTTTTTCTGGTTCTACTTTAGGTTTTGTAATCTCTGTACTTTTTTTATCATTAGAAGATGGTTCATCATTTTTTGTAGATTCCTTTTTAGAATTAGTAGTTGATTCAGTTTTTGAAGTAGTTTGCTTTTTAGTATCATCTTTTTTTGAAGATAATACATCATTAGAAGATTTGTTATCTTCATTGTTAGTATCACTTTTAGAAGTAGTATCTTCTTTTGCTTTCATAGTGTCATTGATAATATTATTACTATTTGAATTATCCATAATAGTTGTATTATTAGATTTTTCATTTTGAGTTTCAGTATTCATTATATTATTGTCTAAAGTTGAGTTAAATTCTACATTTTTTCTATTTGATGTTTTATTTCTATAAGAAACTCTTGCTAAAAATAATGTAGGAAATAGTAATAATATAGTAACTATTATTATAATTAAAAGGTATTTTTTCATCTAATATCACCTCTTATAATAATAATAGCGTATTTTCCACAATTTGTCAGCTCTTTTTTTAAAATCTCTAACTTATAGGGGAGAGTGAAGCAATAATGTAGTACCTTTGATCAGTTGGACTGGTTCTTGTATTTAGATATGAGCAAGTTGATAGCTTTATTATTTTATTAATGTTTTTTACTTTGTTTATACTTTGTCTACTTGATTTTTCATAATACTGTATTCTTTCATTAAAGTTAAGATTTTTAATATTTTTATTCTCATCATTAACAGAAGTAGAATAAACACTAAATATTGTTCCTTTATAATTTCCATTTGGTGTATATATTTTTATTAAATTATGAGAATCTAAAAAATCTTTTTTTAAATATTTTCCAAGTTCTGAAAACATGGTATTATTTTTCATATTATGACCATAAATAATAGTTTCGTTTTCAATAAATGGATTAATATTACTTGTAAATATAGAACCACTAGAACTATATTGTTTATTATAGTCATGTTTTAAGTAATATAAGTTATAACCATCTTTTAATATGGGATAATTTATATTAGTATTTGGTATTTCAATCCAAGCAACAATATCATTGTTTATTGCTCTTAATTTTTGCCAATCAATAGTAGTTGTGGAAATTTCTTTATTAGTATCAATTTTAATAACCTCTTGGACTAATTGTTCTGTAATAATCTTATTATTTTTATAATCAAGATAGTGTTTTATTAAAATAGAAGTCGATATAATAAATAAAATACAACATACAAAAAGAAGAACTACTATAATTACTTTTTTAAATTTCATAGTTTTTCTCCATATCTTCATTTGTTTTTTCTAATTCCTCATAAATTTCATCTTCTTCAATCCAAATAGCTATACTATCTTCAAAAGCACGATTGTTTAAATAACCTTCAAAAGATGTTTCACTTTCATCTATCGTATAGTTATCTAAGTTTAAAGCATATCTTTTGGCGGATTCAACTAAATCTTTATAATATTCTAATGCTAAGTCCTTATTGATAAAAATTGCACTATTTACAGTACACTCGTGCTCATCATAGCATAAGATTCTTGAGATTACTTTATATATTTTGGTACTCACAAACTATTTCACCTCCCTTAAAATATTTTTCTTTAAACAAAGCAAAAAGATATAATGCAGTATATTTGCTCTTATATCTTTTTGTTTATATTTATCAATTTTTAATATTTCCTCAATTTCTGTATCATTTAATTTTTTTATGTACTTTAAGCATATAAATTTATATTTCAAAGAATCGGTTTCTTTGTATTCCTTTAAAACTTCTTGAATTAATTTTCTCCATAAGTTTAATTTTTTTATAATACATTCATTGTTAATTTTGTTTACAACTTGATTTTCTAAACTATTTCCTCTATTGAGTTTTGTTCTTATCCATAGACCATAATTAAAATGATTATAGTCAAGATCGGAGTTTTGTGTATTTAATTTATTTATTCTATCTGAAATTTCTTTATAATTATATAAGTAGTATTCTATCTTTGGAAATGCAGAATTATACATATACTTTAATCCTTTTTGTCTAATGCTAAATAAGAGTCAATTAGATTTCCTAAGATTTCTTCTATATTATTAAATATTATCACATTAACATCTTCACCTTCGTCAAAAGCCAAGAAATATCTATTTTCATATTTATAAAATACACAAAATGAATCTTTATATATAAACTTTTTAATAACTTGTATTGCATCATTATTACAATTAGACTTATCATTTATATCTAATATCAGTTCCTTTAATTCTTCTGATGTTAGCTCTAAAATGTCATCAATTCCAATATCTCTACATTTTAATATTTCTAACAATCTCCTTATGATTTCTTGACCATCCAAATCAGTTATATATGAACAATCAATCGCAATATTTAAAATTTTTTCTTCATCTGCAACAGTATCAATATCAATAGTTTCAGATTCATTTAATTGGTTTTCCAATTCGTGGAATAAATACATTGGATATAATAAATCCTTATTTTCATCATCTAATTCATAATATTTTTTTATAATTTCTCGCATAATCAATCCTCCTAATTTTTATTTGCATATAAATTATCAAAAAAACCAGGGGGGTATTCCCTCTGATTAAAATTTGTTTTTTGAAGTTTCAAGTTATTATCTATTCGGTTTTTGGAATTCTTCTTTTCGAGTTCTCTTATTTTTTCAGTAACCCAATAGAGTATAGCTGCATAGTCATTATCATAAGACTTACCATGAGCTTGTTTGTATAAACTTAATTGTTCAATTAATTGCATTGCCAATTCATTACCATAGCAATTAATTAGATCTTGATATTCACCTTTAGTCATTGTAACTAATTTTGCATATTCAATTTTTTCTTCTGTTTCTGTTTGATTGTGAGTGTGTTCTTTATTATTATTTATATTATTAATTATATTATTATTATTTATGAGCACCATATTTTCATCTTGTACTGTATCAGATGTTGGTATTGTTGATAACGAGGTTTCTTCCTTGTTCATCACCTCGTTACCGACTGGAAGTTTAGCCATTTTCAAGCATTCTATAATTTTATTTTCATTTAATTTATAATATTTCTTACAAGGAATACCCATCTTTTTTGAAAATACAATTTGTCTTTCCTCTAGATTCTTAAATGCTATCTTTTGAAAGTGAGCATTTATTCCTGTATTCTTTTCTATGTTTTCTCTAGTGGAATAAAAATAGCCGTCATCTTCCAATCTATTATTATTTTCCCAATAACAGTATTCAGAACACAATTCTCCTAAGATAACAGCTTCATGTAGTCCTAACATTTTTATTAAGTCTTTATTTACTATTATATATTTGCTACTTGATAATAAACTTGCTAATATCACATTTTATCACCATCCTTTCCAATTAAAATCATTGCATATAAAAAAAGACTCATGTTAGCTCCTAACACAAGACCTATTATTAAACCAAACCAAAACAATTTTATCACCACCTTTAATAATTTTAAGGACAAAAAAAGAGGGTAGAGATTTTTCTCTATCCTACTATATACTTTATATTCATTTTTCTAAACCACTTGATTCTCTAACTTTTTTTATACCCTTATATACCCTTGTCTATTTTTAAGTGTTACCCTTGTTTTTTACCCTTGTTTTGTAAGAAAAGGTTAATTTTAAATTCCTTTAAATTCTTTTTTTTACTTTTAAATTACTCTTAATTCTTTTTTGGAAATATGCTAGATATATAGGATTTCTCCTGTTGACTCATAAAACTATTGATATTTGAACAAAAAATTTTCTTTCGTCCGGGATGGAGTAACAGTTTTATGAGCCCGACGAGCTGCCAACTGCTCCACCCCGCGATGTATTTAATTTCTTAACCTTTATTAGTATACTTCTTTTTCTTAGTATTGTCAATATATATTTAGAAAAATCCTTGATTTCATGTATATTAGTCAATCATATGTCACACTTTATTTAAAAATATATACTTTGGAATA
>OKVK01000005.1_pt1 | contig 184094 bp, 183 predicted proteins | sample 1604771 | NCBI WGS metagenome assembly OKVK01 (sample SAMN01760906, study PRJEB22395) | human gut metagenome | reverse complement strand
TGCATTTATTCCTTCTTATGTTATACTCTAAATGAACGTGTTCATTTAAGGAGAATACATGCCAAAAATCATAGAAAACCTGCGGGAAATCCTGCTCGCCGCCTCCCGGACCCTGCTGCTGGAAGAAGGCTATCGGGCTTTGACCATGCGCCAGGTTGCAGGTCTGTGCCATGTGGCCGTGGGAACGGTATATAACTATTTCCCCTCCAAAGATATGCTGGCCGCACACATCCTGCTGGAAGACTGGAATGACCTGCTCCGTTCCCTGCAGAAAAAAGTCAATGCCGCCCCCGCGCCCATGGACGGGCTGGAAGCCGTTTTTTCCGGCTTGCGTGCTTTCTCCCGGCGGTACCGCCCTATCTGGGAGGAATATGACGGCAGCGCCGCCCTGCCTTTTCGGCAGTGGCATGGCCGGTTGATCGAACAGCTTGCCGCCTGCATGGAGCCTCTGCTCCGGCGTTTCGACCTGCTGTTTGCCCCGATCTTTCCCAAATTTCTTGCTCAGGCCCTGTTAAGCTGGTCTTTGGAGGAGGACACAGAGTTTTCCGCTCTGCGTCCTGTTCTGGACCGGCTTTTACAACCATACACAAAACAAGGAGGATACCGTTTATGAGCAGTTTTAAGGATCTGCGTATTGTGGACAATTTCTACCAGACCTCTGCCTTCTTTCCCATGCCGACGGTGCTTATCAGCACCCTGACGCCGGAAGGGCAGACTTCCCTGGGGCCCTATTCTCTGGTGGCTCCCTACTACATTGCAGGCAAGGATTATTATGCCATGCTCCTGTGCTGCCGGAACTCTTCCAACACCGCCCAGCACCTGCTGCAAAACGGTAAATGCGCCCTGAATTTCATTCCCGACAAGCGCAAATATTTTAAGGAAGCGGTGCGTCTGGGCTTCCCCGGGGATACGCCCGAAGAAAAGATGAAGGGCTGTATCTTTACGCTGGAACCTGGTCAGGCGCCCTGTCAAGAAGGAGAACAGCGGCCCCAGGTCATTGCCGAAGCCTATCAGGTCTTTGAATGCACCTGGATGCGGGAGCTGGACAACGCCCAGACGGATCAGCCGGGAGAGCGTAACGGGTATCCCGGCCCCTATCATGACTTCAACGGCATCACCTCGCCTTTCGGCGCTCATTTTATTCTTCGGGTGGATAAGATCCTCATGAAGGAAAAGTATTATGATGCCATCGTCAACGGCGTCCGGGCAGGGGATTTCCCCCGGGTACCTGTGGATTACGGCTATCGGGACAGCAAGAACTTCTGGTATACCAAGTTCCGCCGCCCCATTCCGGAGCTTCTGCCCATCCGGGAAACCAGTCTGGAGTCTGTGCGCTATGCCGCCAACCGGGCGGATGATGTGGTAAAGTTTACCGACGCCGCCTGTATGAAGCTTATCAAAGTGCCCCGGATCTTTTTGCCCACGGCCCTCAAAGGCTGTGTCCAGTGGGCCAAAGAAAATGGCGTTACTCTCATCGATGAGAAGGAGATGGACATCATCAACGACAAGCGGGCCAAGGAAAAGAACCGCTGAGGTACCCGCCATGCCTGCATCCGCTTTTGATTCTTTGCCGGAGCTGCTTATACGCAGCTTTGGCGAAAACATTCCTTTGAAGGAGATCTCTGCCGCCCCCTATGCCGTCATGTCCTGGCCCCGTTTTTTGCCTATGATGCACTTTCGTGTGCGCCGCTGGCAGGCCGGTGAACAGGGCTATGTATTTTTGATGCAGACCCGGGCCATGGGCGGACTTATGAAGCTGATCACCGCTTCCTTTATGCCTGCCTCCGGGATAGAAGCCCCCTTTGTGCTTATGGACTGCATGGAGATGCGGCAGAAGCGCACGGTCTTTGTGGAGTATTACGACTGCACTGCCAAAGGAGTCTGTGCCCCGGAGCTGGATCGGATCCGGGAAAAGTATGACCCGCTGCTGACGGACTATACGGAAAAACCCGCCTGGTACATACAGGAGCGTATGGACTGTTCCCTGATCAAGGGCGGTACACGAGAGCAGGAGGCTCTGCTGCTGCAGATGCTTCAGGACAGCGCCCGCGCCTGCGGCGCCCTTTGGGATCGGGCACCCAGAGATCCTGCCAATCTGCCCGGCCTTGCCGCTTTCCGCAGCCGGATGCTTACCGAAGGAAATCCTTCCTCTTCCACCATGGAAAAGGTATTGGGAAAAGAAGGTGCGAACGCCTTCTTCCTCAATGCCGTTATGCCCATGCACACCTCACAACCGAATCAAACTGAAAAATAAAGGAGTATAAGCATGAAAATTGTATTGGCCGGTGCTTACGGCAATTTAGGCAGCGACATTCTCCGCTCTCTTTTGCGGGAAGGCCATGAAGTAGTAGCTGCAGACATGATGGAACGGGATCTGGGTCTGACGGGCCGTTTTTCTTTCAGAAAGATCGATGTGACTGATCCCGCTTCCCTGAAAGGACTGTGCGAGGGAGCGGATATGCTCATCTCCACTGTAGGCCTTACCAAGACCTCCGCCACGCTGGATAACTATCAGATTGACTATCAGGGCAACGTGAACCTGCTGCGGGAAGCGCAGGCAGCCGGCGTGAAAAAGTTCATCTATATCTCCGTGCTCAAAGCGGATAAGGCCCCCAAGGTGCCCATGCTTCACGCCAAGTACCTGATGGAGGAGGAGCTGAAAAAGAGCGGCCTTTCCTACATCATTTACCGGCCCACCGGGTATTTCTATGATATCGTGAAGGTATTCCGTCCCATGATCGAAAAGGGAGAAGTTACGCTTTTAGGCAATACCCCCGTCAGCGCCAACGTTATTGACACCCCTGACTTTGCGGATTATATCGCAGCCCACCTTATGGACCCCAACGGCATTGTAAACATTGGCGGCCGGGAGACTTATTCCTACGAAGAGATCGCCCGCATGTGTTTTGCCGCCGCCGGAAAAGAGCCTGTGATCAAACATGCACCGCCTTTCCTGTTTGACGTGCTGGCCTTTGTCAACAAGCTCAAGAAGAATGGTAAAGAAGCCATACTCCGCTTTTCCAAATGGACGCTGACGGAATCCATGGTAGCGGAAGTGCAGGCCGGGAACCACAGCTTTAAGCAATACATTCAGGACAGTTTTGCAAAATAAGGAGGCATACCATCTATGGGTTGGGAATATCTGTGGATCCTGGCCGTGGTGGCGGCAGTGCTTTGTGCCGTGGGCTACTACAAGTTTGTTTACTTTCTTTCCATCGGCTACGGTTTTGCCGTAGCGGGCATCGGCGTTGCCCTGGTGGTTCTTTTTCACGGGCAGATGGCTCCTGTTCATTATGTGCAGTGCGCCCTGCTGGCCGCTTATGGTACCCGGCTTTCCGGCTTTCTGCTGTACAGAGAGATCAAAAATGCCGCTTACCGAAAGACCCTCAAGGAAGTCACTGCTTCGGAAAAAGATATGCCCCTGCCGGTAAAGTTCTGTATCTGGGTCTCGGTGACCGTGCTGTATGTAGCCCAGACCAGCCCTGTGTTTTTCCGGCAGTACAACGGCGGGGCCGCTGGATTCCTGCCATGGGTAGGCTGCTGCATCAGCCTGCTGGCCCTGGTGCTGGAATCTGCCGCTGACCGGCAGAAAAGTGCCCAGAAGGCGGAAAATCCCCACATGGTAGCCACCAAAGGGCTGTATAAGCTGGTGCGCTGTCCCAATTATCTGGGGGAGATCCTTTTCTGGACCGGCGTGCTGGTGGGCAGTCTCAATATTCTCTCCGGAGTCGGTCAATGGCTTACGGCGATACTTGGGTATGTGCATCGTACTGATCATGTTCAACGGCGCACAGCGGTTGGAAAAGCGCCAGTCCGCCCGCTACGGCAATGACCCGGCTTACCGGCTCTATGCCGATAAAACCCCTATCCTTATCCCCTTTGTCCCCCTGTATCACCTTTACAAGGAGGAAAAATAAATGCACCTGTCCCTGCCCATGGCTCTGGCGGACTTTGTGCCCGTCGGCCTGTTTCTTGCCGCCTCCGTACTGCTGCAACGGGATCTGTATAACAAGATGAGCAAGGGCGCCTTTGCCCTTTTTGCAGGAGGCACCATCATGGTCTTTCTGGCAGGCGCCTGTAAAGCCTTGTGGAAGCTACTGTATGCCATCGGCCTGTGTGATTTCACCGCCCTGAGCGCCATGTTTTTCCCCATGCAGACAGCAGGCTTTGTGCTGGCTGCTTTGGCTCTGATCGCACTGCTCACCGCCCGTCAGGGAAAGGGCACGGCGTACGCCGTTGCCGCCGTCCCGCCGGTATTTTCCGGCACCATGCTGTTTGTAGCGCTGACCCTGCTGGGCACCCTGGGCCTTTGCGGTTGTCTCAGTCTCATCGCCCTCAGGATCCGCAGAAAAGCGGCTGCATTGTGGTTTGTGCTGGCCTTTATACTCATGATGGCCATGGGCTATCTCTCCTCCCGGGATTTCTCCCAGGCCGCTTCCCACTGGATGGCCGAGGGTGTCAATATTCTGGGGCAGGGCGCCCTGCTGCTGGGCGTCCTGGATCTGCATCGCCATGGCCTTGCCTCTGCCGCCCTGCACAAGCGGTCATGACAGGTGGTCTTTTCAGCAGGCCGGAGATTCTGTGGATCTCCGGCCGCTTTATTTTTGGTAGACAATATAAAAAAGGGGACGTATACTACTTGAAAAATGAATGGAGGTGTTCATTCTGGATCCGTCTTTATATCCCATGCTTTTCAAGCGCAAATCCTTTCATCTGTTCCGCAACTTGGGGAATGCTTCCATGACGGAAGACGATATTGCCGATATCCGCCGTGCTTTTACCGGCTTTACTCCTCTGTACCCGGATATCCGGGTATGCATGGAGCTGGTGCCTGCTGCCGAAACCTCCTGCCCGACCGGAGCGGAATATTGTGCCCTTTTCTACAGCGAAGATAAAGATGGTTATCTGCGGAACATCGGCTATTTGGGAGAGCAGCTGGATCTGTATCTGGCCAAAAAGAATATCGCCTCCCTTTGGTGCGGCCTGGGCAAGCCCCATCGCCCGGCACCGGAGGGCATGACCTACTGCATCATGATCGTTATGGCGAAAGTATCCGGGCCGGAAAAGTTTCGCAAAGATATGTTCAAGGCAAAACGAAAGCCGATAGAGGAGATCTGGCAGGGAGATGCCATCCCTGGCGTTACGGACATTGTCCGCTTTGCTCCCAGTGCCTGCAACAGTCAACCGTGGAAAACGGAATATGCAAACGGCATTATGCAGGTCTTCCGATACCAGAAGCCCGGCCGGGCAGGCATTATGAATCAGGAGCACGCCGCCTACTTCAACCGCATAGACATGGGTATCTACCTGTGTTTTCTGGATCTGTGTCTGGCTCACGAAGGCATCCCGTTTTCCCATGTTATGCTGCCTGACAGTGTCGGTGCGGTTTTTACACCCATCGCCAGCTATATGCTGCAGCGATAACGACTTAGCCCCGGAGCCGTACCGTTCCGGGGCTTCTTTTCTATAACTGTATTATATGGGCATCCATTTTTGAACATTGCAGATAATTGTATGAAAATGGATAAAATATTGCTATGTTATTTTGCAACTTCTTTTCCCGTTCATATATCAGCCACATTTGTGCATTGTTTTTACAGTTTATTCATGAAAATGAAGGGGACTTCGCCGGATTTACACATTGAAAAACAGCAAAAAATTGTTACAATGGAGAGGAACGTTCACCCGGAATACGACTTTTTTCACACATGCATGCATCATATTGTTTATCACATGGAATGGGGAGACGAGAAATTGAAGACTCTACAGATCGTAAGCGCCGACCAGTCTCTGGCGGAAGCCTTGATAGCTGCCTCGGCATCCTTACACCAGTTCCACCCAGTACCGGTACTTGCCGGCGGACGAGCCTTTGCAGAAGAACTGCTGCTCACTTCTCCGGATGCTGTGCTGCTGGATATGGACCTGCCCGACATGGACGCATTGGAAGCTTTGGAACTGTTGGATGGCCTGCCCCTTGCCACACGGCCCAGACTGTTCCTCATGACCGGTCCCTACGGCAAAATGGGAGAGGCGTATCTGAGCCACCGGATACACTACTGTTTCCTGAAGCCTCTGGATCCAGAAAGCGTACTGCACACTATGATCCGGCTATTGGGCGACTGCCCTGCCGTACCGCCGGTAGTGCGTCCCTGCTACAGACTTGTGGACCAGCTGGCCACCGGGATACTCTTTTCTCTGGGCGTTCCGCCCCAGCTTCAGGGCTATCATCTGCTCAGAGAAGCCATCAAGCTGGTGACCTGGGTAGAAAACCCCGCCAGTCTTTCCGTCATGAAGGATATCTATCCCGCTGCGGCAGATCTGTGCGGCTGTACCGTGGGCATGGCGGAACACGCCATGCGCCATGCCATAGAAAGCGCCTGGATGCGGGCAGACCTGGATACCCTGCAGCGCTTCTTCGGTTATACGGTGGGCGCTCACCGGGATACGCCTTCCAATTCCGCTTTTATCTATATGGCGGCAGACAGGGTACGTATGGAATTGACCCAACTATGGCCCGGGCTCATGTATGAGCGCAGAGAGGCGGCCTGCGTATGATGCTGATCGCCCTTCAATGCGGCAAAGAATGGACGAACCGCCTTCTTGCCGCCGCCCGGGATATGCCCTGGTGTCAGTTGGCCACCGGCTTTGTTCAAGCCCCCTGTGCTGTGATCCGGGATGGTCTGGCAGATACTTCCGTCTCCCTTTATCCTCAAAATAAGGATATTCCTCTGTTTTTTATCAGTTCCCGGGAAGCACCTGCTCCTGCAGATTCCCATGCAGAATATGTCTTTTCCCCCAATGTTACGGCGCAGGGCGTCCTCCGCCACATCGGCGCACTGCTGGCCGATCCTTCCGGGCAGCTCCTTCCTGAAAAGCAGCGCCTGCGGGAAATGGTCTCTCTCAGTCTGGAAAAGCTGGGCATCGGTTCCCATCTGCTGGCTCACCGCTATTTGCAGGAGGGCGTAGTCTTTCTTTTTGACACCCCGTATCCCGGCCGCATACGGCTCATGGCCAAGCTCCATGAACATCTGTCGCAATGCTTTGATACTTCTCCCGTAATGGTGGACAGAGCCATTCGCCATGGCGTAGAGGTGTGCTGGAAGAAAAGTTCCCCGGAGCTTCAGCGGGCTTATTTCGGCTACAGTGCTCAGGATAAACGAGGCATGCCCACCAACGGAGAATTTCTGTTTGCCCTGTATGAGCGGCAGCGGCAGTTGTTGTTTGCCGACCGGGGCCGGGAAGACTTTTTCCGCTGTCTGGAAAAAGTCCGCTCCCGCAGCGGCTGCCGCCTGTTTCTGGAAGAAGAACCCAGTTCCCCCTCTTCCGGGCAGAAAGCGCAGCTTCCCTGAACGGTTTTTATGCTTTCCCGGCAGCGCCGGCATCCATCTTTTTAAGTGCTTTGCGAAACTGGAAGAAGAAAAGCAGTGCGGTGCAAGTCATGGCAATGCTGTCGGCTACGGGTTCGGCCGTGTATACCGCCATGGTCTTATCCGGCAGGATATGGGGCAGCAGGAAGATGAGGGGCAGCAGCAGGATGAATTTGCGCAGCACCGCCACCAGAATGGAGCAGGGCGCGTTCCCTATGGAAACAAAAGTCATCTGGCAGGCGATCTGCACCCCGAAAAGGAACAGTGCCCCGCAGTAGACCCGCAGCGCCAAAGCCGTAAAGGCAATGAGTTCCGGCTCCGGAGTAAAGATCCTTGCAAACGCCCCGGGAAAGGCCATGATAGCTGCCCAAAGCAGCAGAGAATAGGTCATACATACCTTCAGCAGCAACAAAAAGCTTTCCTTTACCCGGCTGCTGTTGCCGGCTCCGTAATTGTAACTGGTAATGGGCTGAGCCCCCTGGGCAATGCCCTGCAGCGGCAGCATGGCAAATTGCATGACGCTGGAAAGAATGGTCATGGCCCCTACTGCCAGATCTCCTCCGTATTTGAGCAGTGAGAAATTGAAGCAGACGGAGATCACACTTTCACTGGCCTGCATGATAAAAGCAGCCGCCCCCAAAGCGATGCAAGGCAGCAGCAGGCGGAAACCGGGTAAAAGATTTTCTTTCTTCAGCCGCAGGAAAGTCTTTTCTCCCCGGAGGAAAAAGATCACCCATGCACATGAAATGCCCTGTGAAAGAATGGTCGCCAGTGCAGCGCCCCGTACGCCCATTTTCAGTCCGAATATAAACAGAGGATCCAACGCAATGTTGGCCACCGCTCCAATAAGCACGGTATACATGCCGATCCTGGCAAAGCCCTGGGCCGTGATAAAGGCGTTCATTCCCAAAGTCAGTTCCACAAACAGCGTTCCCAGCGCATACACCTGCAAATATTCCCAGGCATAGTCTATTGTGTTTTCACTGGCTCCGAAAAGCAGCAGCATATCCCGGCCAAACAGAAGAAGTACTGCCATAAGCACAAGGGAAATGCATACCTGCATGGTGAAGCATCCTCCCAGCAATTTTTCTGCCTGATCGTGATCCCCTTTTCCCATGGCAATAGACGCCCGTGGCGCCCCGCCTGAAGCAACAAAAGCCGCAAAGGCGGAAACGATAAGGATCACCGGCAGGCATACTCCCACACCGGTAAGGGCCAGGCTGCCATCCCCCGGCATATGGCCGATGTATATCCGGTCCACTATGTTATACAGCATATTCACCAGCTGCGCAATGACCGTAGGGACGGCCAGTTTTATCAACAGTTTACCCACAGGCTGGGTGCCAAGAAAAGTTTTGTCCTGTTCCATTTTCTGCTCCTTTATATTTGCGTCCGGGAGCGATCCCCGGGCAGTTCCGAAAGGTTCCGTTCAAAAACATCCAGGCAATGCATACATACCTCCAGTTCCTGCGGACTCAGCCCCTGTGTCAATTTTTGGGAGAACTCCTTCTGCATCTGCTTTCCCCGCATCAGAACAGGATTCGCCTGAGCCGTGCATGCCAGTGGACACCGACGGCGGTCAATCGGAGAAGGCCGCCGTTCCAACAGTCCCTCCCGCACCAGATTGTCCACATGAAAGGATACGATACCCGGTTTCAGGTGCATATAGGCGCAGATATCCCGGGCCGTATCCATACCCGGGTTGTTGGCCAGAAACAGCAGTATATCCAATGCCGTCTGGGCCATGCCCAACTCCCGGCTTAATGGAGCCATGAAGGCGCTGTAGGCTTCCCGAAACCTTCTGGCCCCGGTATGTACTTTAGATGCGGTAAGCATATTCCCTCCATTAATCCAATTTTGAACTGTTTGATTTTAGCATATTCTGTTTCCGGACGCAAGAAAAGCCATGAAGAATATTCCTGTCTCTTACGCTGTGTTGAAGGTTCTTGAAAATGTTTTAAGGAATATGCAAAAAGGGAGCCTTTACCGGCTCCCTTTTTGTGCTTCATTGCACCGTTATTGCCGCTTCATCTGCCGTAAAAACAGCAGCACGGCCAACAGTATGCTCAAGAGCATATATCCCAATATCCACCACAGGTGAGGAAAAATGTCTGCAATGTTTTCTGCCAGTAAGGCCCGTCCCATCTGCACGCCATGGGTAAAGGGTAATACGTTTGCCGCCGCCTCAAAAACACCACCTACCAGTTCCAGGTCAAACCAGGCCCCGGAGAGCCAGGCCGTCAGGTTTGTAAGCAGGGCGCCGCAAAGGCCCCCCACCTGCTTGGAAGTGCATACACTGCCGCAGAGAAGCCCCAGGGCAATAAAGAACATCGCCAGAGGCACCGTCCCCGCCACGGCATACAGTATCCCCCAGGATGGCTGCAGCCCCAGCAGCAGGGCCGTACCATAGCAGATCACGGTTTGCACCAGTGCCATGGGCAACAGCGGCAAAGCATACCCGAAAATAAAGTCCGAAGCCTTCAGCGGTGTTGTATACAGTCGCTGAAGCAGTGCGCTTTCCCTGTCTCTGGAAAGGAGCATCGCGGCAAACAGGGTCATAAAGGAAAAACCGAATACTGCGATCCCCGGGGTCAGTCTGTTCAGTGCAAACAGTTCCACCGGCACATTGGCCTGAATGGCGCTGAGCAGCAGCAGCAATATCACCGGGAATCCCAGACCGAAAAACAGGTTGAGAGGATCCCGCAGTATCTCCTTAGCCGTTCTGGATGAGATTGCCATCAGCTTCATTTTGCCGCCCCCTTTACAATAGCCACAAAGGCATCTTCAAAACGTTCCATGCCCGCCCGTTTTTTCAGGGCCTGCGCAGTGCCCCGTGCCAGCAACCGGCCATCCTTCATAATACCGATCTCATCGGACAGGGCTTCCGCCTCCTCCATGTAATGGGTGGTAAGTATAATGGTTATCTTTCCTTTCAGTGCCCGGATCACCTCCCAAAGATCGCTGCGGGCCAGCACATCCAGCCCCAGGGTAGGCTCATCCAGAAACAGGATTTCCGGCTCCCCGATAAGGGCCATGGCAATACTCAGCCGCCGCTGCCACCCCCCGGAAAGCTTCCCGGCCTTTCTTTTCAGGATATCTTCAAGGCCCAGCTCTTCGGCGATCTGCCGTACCTTTTGCATTTGCTTTTCTCTGGTAAAGCCGTGCACGCCGCACATAAGCTCCAGATTCTCCTGCACCGTCAGGTTGGGTGCTACTGCTGTTTCCTGAGGGGATACACCAATGCGGGCCTTGACCCCCGCCGGATCCGTAAGAATACTGCTTCCGTTCAAAAATGCATCCCCGGCAGTAGGCCTGGTCAGGCAGCAAAGCATCTTGATGGTGGTGGTTTTGCCTGCTCCGTTCACTCCCAGCAGTGAAAACAGCTCTCCCTGCGGAATAGTCAGATCCAGGCGATCCACAGCAGTCAGTTCTTTATAAGTTTTGGTCAGTCCAATTGTTTTAACGGCATCCATTCTTTTCCACCTCTCCGGCCCGGAGTGTCAGGCCTCTGTATACATCCGTCATCATGACGCTTATATCCGCTTCGTCAAACTCCAGATAACCCGTAGCGATCATGGAGGCAATGCCGTGGACATAGATCCAATTTTCCAGATACAACATTCTGGCAGACTGCTCATTCAGCCCTGCATTTTTCTGTACCAGCTCCGTCATCAGCGCGGCGACTTCCGCTCCCTCTTTTTCCTGATGGGGTTCATGGGAACGATCCCGCATAAATAGCAGCCGGAACAGCTGCTTTTCCTCCTTGGCAAAGCGGATATAGGCCATGCCCGCTGCCTTAAACGGAGGATACTTACCCTCCTGCATCCCGCTTTTCAAATATGTCTGGTATACCTGGTCGGCGGCCTCCATCACTGCGGCCTGCACCTGTTCCATGCTCCGAAACCAGCTGAAAATGGGTTTGGAAGAGGCTCCCAGCTTCTCCCCCAGTCCCCGGGCGGTAAGGGCTTCCATACCCTGTTCCCGCACCAGTTCCAAAGCAGAAGAAACAATTTGTTCCCGGGTAAACATGTTTTTCCTCGGCATAGACACTCCTTCCTTTAAGAAACATTTGTTACGCTACGTTTGTTTCTGTATTGTATGTCACAAAACTTATTCTGTCAACAGAAACTTTCACACCGAACCATGTGCCTTTGCCAGCTAAAAAGAGGCCGGCGCCCGCCGCTGCCCAGGTTGCATCAAATACGATATTAGGGGGCGCACCGCGTGCCGAAGGCACGCCTGCGGGGCATTTGCCCCGCAGAGTTCCGGCGGTACCGCCGGAACGTGCGCCCCCGGAAAGCGAAGCACTTTCCTCCCCCGTAAGACCCGGGAGCCGCATATAACACAAATGCTGCTTTTACCGGAAAAACACCCGTACGGCTGCATGTTCAAACGATATTCACCTGACAGCATATAAAAAAGAAGCCCGCTTTCGGGCTTCTTTGTATCTGTTTACGGAAAACCTATCACTCGCCAATGTTGTGCTCGTTTTCCGCCTTTACCCTTTTAGCGCATCGATACAGCAAAAAGTTTGTTCCGGCAGAACAGATCAGCGCTAACGGAAGCAGTACTTGATCTCCCCAGTCCGTACATAGAGATATGACCAGAGCCGCTATCCCCAGAAACAGAAGCCCTCCGATCAAGAGTTTCAGTCCTTTCACTTTCTTCAGCACGCTCTCCACGCTTCCCCCTTTAATATAAAGGCAGCTCCCCGGTAACAGGATCCACCTCCTCCGGGAAAGCGGGCTCTATGGCCAAACAGGTGAATGTAGGCTCCCCGTGGAATTCCGTCCGCCCGGCATCCTGAATAAGAGAAGCATGCAGTCCCGCTTCCCGGGCCTTCTTCTCTACCGCCAGCAGTTCCTCCAAAGAATCCACATAGACACAGACCTTGGCCATACCCTCTGCCAGCCAGCGGATCAGGGGCGTTTCCTCGCCCCGGGGCATCAGGCAGGCATATCCCTCATGCAGCCGGAGATCTTCCTGGCGTCCTTCCCGTATCAGGGCACAAAGCACTGCCTCCACACAAGCGTGCCCCGCCTGTGCGGCAATCTTTCCCTTGCGCATCTTCAGATCCCTGCGCATAACGATCATCATCTTGGGAGAGGTCATACCGCCGCCTCCCCCGAGTTTTCTCCCTGAATCAGTTTTGTAAACAGTGCATCCCTGTCATATGTGCCGGAAACAAAGCCCGGAATCTCCTTACAGGCCATGCATTGACTGAGGCTGAAACCGGTAAGGATTTTTCTCATCTCTTCCGGGCCGTAAGTACATCCGCCTGTGACCAGTAACGTGGCCAGGCTGTGCACCACCAGCCACATGTTCCGAAAGTACAGATCCGCCGCCGCTTCCTCCATGCGGTAGACCTTCATCAGCGAAGGCCGCACCAGTACCCGGGATCGCTCCATAGCCGCCAAAGCTTCACTTTTCCCTTCTTTATTCTGCTGTAAAAACAAAAGTTTATAAAGCTCAGGCTCCTGCCTGGCAAAGGCAAGATACTGCACCCCTACGCCGAAGAAAGGCGGGTCCATGGAAAGTCCTCTTTCCACATACCCCTGGTACACCCGCCAAGCGGCAGTACAAACCTCTTCCCGTGCCTCCTCCATAGTGGTAAAGCAGGTAAACACCGGCTGGGTAGATACCCCCAGAGCCTTTGCCAACGCTCGGGCGGTAAGAGCCGAAGCACCCTGTTTCCGGGTGAGTTCCAAAGCCGCAGAGATTATCTGTTCCCGGGTAAATTTATTTTTCGGCGCCATTTTCGCTATGCTCCTTTCTTTCGCGCACAAATATATATCGTACGATATGTAACACGATTGTATCCTACCATTCTTTTCGTCGGATGTCAACGGTACATACTGTTGAAAAATCCTTCACGGGGGTGTTTACAAACAGGCACGAAAAGGAGTACTATGGAGCGGCCCGGTAAAATCGGGCAGAAAGCGATCCTGCTCCAAATGCATAAAGAAAAATTCTCACAGGGCTTTCGGGATGGATTCCCCATTGCCCTTGGATACCTGGCCGTGGGCTTCGGCATAGGCATCTCCTGCCGCAGCGCCCGGCTCAACGTTTTGCAGGGACTGTTGCTGAGCCTTTTGAACAACGCCTCTGCCGGGGAATACGGCGGCATCACCGTCATGACCGAAGATGCCGGATATCTGACCATGGTACTGATGATGCTGGTGGTCAATGCCCGCTATATGCTCATGAGCTGCGCCCTGAGCCAACGGCTGGCCCCCGGCACCGGCCTGAAGCAGCGGCTGCTTATCGGTTTTGACTTGACGGATGAGCTTTTTGGCCTTGCCGTGGCTCAGCCGGGCTATTTGGATCCTTATTACTACTACGGAGCCATGGCCGTGGTCATGCCCGCCTGGAGCGGCGGCACGGTGTTGGGCGTACTGCTGGGGCAGACCCTGCCCGCCTGGGCGCTCAGCGGCCTTTCGGTGCTGCTGTTTGGTATGTTCATCGCCATTATTGTTCCCGAAAGCAAGAAGAATCCAGTGGTGCTGGGCTGTGTAATCGTAAGTTTCATATGCAGCTTTCTCGCCGCCAGACTCCCGCTGCTGCAGCGCATGTCCGAAGGGATGCGTACCCTGCTGCTGACCGTAGTGCTTTCGGCGGCAGCGGCTTTGCTTTTTCCCCGGAAGGAGGACACCGTCCAATGAAAAACTACCTGTATATTGCCCTTATGGCTTTGGTCACCTATCTGATTCGGGTTTTGCCCTTAACACTGATACGCAAGCCTATCAAAAGCGTATTCCTTCGCTCCTTCCTCTATTATGTGCCTTATGTAACTCTGTCGTTGATGACCTTCCCCGCCATTACCACCGTGACCCAATCGCCTTTGGCCGGAGCGGCAGCTATGGCCGTGGGGATCCTTTCTGCCTGGCTGGGTCTGGGGCTGTTTCCCGTGTCTTTGCTGTGCTGCGGCACGGTTGTGGTTCTGGAGCTGCTGCTTTGATTTTTTCATAACTGAAACCGTTCTTTTTGCAGATCTTCCACAAACAGACCTGTATTACAAAGCCCCCTGTCCGCCGGACAAGGGGCTTTGCAGCTTATTTAGCCTATACAGCAGGACGTGGATACATCTTCCCAGAGATGCAGCTCTTGATTTATGCACCCGTCCGGTCAGGCTGCGGCGTAGGCATAGCCCGCACCCCGCGTTCCAGATGGAAGCAGGTCTCCATCGCCCGGCTCTGTCCGTTTTCACTCAGTACAGTATATTCCAGATAGACCCAGAAGCTCCCACAGGTCGGTTCCAACAGCTCCTCCACTGTGGCAGGCTGCTGTTCCACCACTTCCAGATCTTCGTTCAGCACCAGCATCCGCGTAAGAAGAACCCCGTCCCGTCCTTCCAGCGTCAACTTGGAAGTCAGCCCTGTTACGATTTGCACCTCCGGATACCGTGGTTCCTGAGCCGCTGCTTCCCGGGCAATAAAGGCCTTGGCACGGGCAGCAGGATCATTCTGCATACCGTCGGATGCTATCTCCTGCCCGGCCTGCACGGAGTACACTTGCCCGTCTACCCGAATACAAAAGACTTCATCCGCTATTCTCTTACCTGTAACTTCCGGCGCTTGGGGAAGCAATTCCCGTCCTTCAGCGTCCAGCAGCATAACTCCCTCTGTCATAGAAGGCGCCCAGGCAAAAGACCATACCGAAAAGGCATCGGCATAAGCGCTGTTTTGAAGCACTTTTTGCGCTTCTTCTTTTGTCAGCTGAGCCGTAAAGGTCAGTTTCCAGTCCTTATACATATCCGTTTCCTCAGAGCCGCAGAGTGTTTGCTGCCCCGCTCCCAGGAGCATATAGCTTTTCGGCATGACCGGCTGGGCCACAGCCAGTTCTTCTGAATATCGGGCCACAGCCTCCACCCCCAGAATATGCGTGTTGGCTGCATCCGTTTCAAACCGATAGAGTACCGGCGCTGATTGGGAAAAGTCATACTGCAAAAGGGCATACCCGGCTGCCTTTTTATCAGCTTCTCCTGCCGACTGTCCGGGATATACTTCCAGAACCTCCAGCAGCCACAGCTCTTCAAAGCTGCCCTCTGGAAGAGTGCTCTTCACCAGCTTCATCAGTTCCGAGCTCAGCGCCCAGCCTTCGGTCAGGTCATAACACTTTTCCTGCACCTGATTCGCCAAAGCCCGGGAGTTTTGGGAACGCCCCAGCAAAACAGTGGCAGCCGTCAGCAGAAGCAGCACCAGAACGGCAGCAGCAGCGGTGATCCTCCGCCATCCTGCATTGTGTGTTCCCGGCTCCGTGGGAGTCTTCCCCTCCTTCTGCCGGCACTGGGCAAGCGCCTTTTCTACAGCATTGGTAAATTCCTGAGGGGTGGGAGGTATCCATGGGGTATTTTCTTTTTTGCAGTTATCTTTATAACTCATACAGTTTCTCCTTTCCTTGCAGCAGGTCCTTGAGATGACTGCGTCCCCTGGCCAGCCAGGAGCGCATGGTTCCCGCCGGAGCATCCATAAGCCTTGCTATATCCCTGACAGACATATCCTCGTAGTAAAACAGCACCAGCGCTCCCCGCTCCTTTGGCGGCAGCCGGTCAAAGGCGGCGCGCAGATCTCCGTTGGCAGGAACATCCTCCCAAGAAGGTTCCGGCACTTCCTCCAGCGGGAGCGTCCGGGGCCGTTTTTTCAGCAGCTGCAGGCACTCCCGCTGGAGTATCCGCAGCAGCCACGAACCAAAGGCATTTTTATCCCGAAGGGCGGGCAATGCTTCATAAGCTTTGAGGATAGCACTTTGAACGGCATCCTCGCAGTCCGCTTCGTTGCGAAGCATGGCCCAGGCCAGCCGGAACATGCTTCGCTCCCTTTCACGGACACTGCGGCAGAACCATGTATCCTCCATATATCCGTATCTCCTTTCTTTTTTGAGGTCTCTGTTTATAAGAGGCCCGCCCGGGGCAAAATGTTGCAAGGCATCCGTTTTTTCACAAGCTTTATTGAGGCTGCTTCAGTATACCAGCATCCCCACCTTTTCCGCAAAAGAAAAGACTGCGCAGCAGCAGTCAGAAAGATATTTGTTTTTGTACAGCATACCTTATCTCATAAAAGCATACTGATCGTTATTATCCTGTATCTTTGCCGGAAACAAACAGTATGCACTGCCGCGGCTGTTCTCCTGTGTCGTATCCGGTTATCTGATACTATAGCATCAAACAGACCTGTAAATCGAAATTTGCCGAGAGATGAAGTGTAAGAAGTATGGAAATACAGCGAATAGACACATATGAGGATTCCCGTTTTTCTCAAACCGTTCTGCATCAGCATGGATGCTTTTTAGCAGATGGAAAGCCTTATGAAGTGGAGGTCATTTCTGATCATGAAGCAACAATCCGCGGAGAAAACCAAATGGTGTACGCAGCAGTCGCGGAAGAGTTTCGCTTCTATACTCCGCATATTACACGGTTCTATGACAGAGATGGAAAGATTGTCAAAAAGTATCCACCAGTGCAGGTATTAACGCTGCGCTTAGAGCAAATTCAACCGTCGCAGTTTTTCGTGGATGCAGATAAGATAGAGGCTGTCCGTTCCTTCATTCATACCCCCCAGGATATTATTATTCAGGTGCTTCCAAACAAGGATCGTTTCATTTCGCTGGATGGGCATACCCGGCTATACTATGCGGTAATGAAAGGTTGGAAATATGTCCGGGCGGTAGCTGTACCCTCTGATGACTGGACATATAAGTTTGTATCCGAAGCACAGAAGCGTGGGATCTATGTTCCCAATGATATGACTTTGGTAAGTCACGCTGAATATGAGGAAAAATGGGATCGCTTCTGCAATGATCTCTTCGCAGGTGATAGAATTGAGTAAAATGGAAATCAAACGCTACACAAAAGACCGGATCTCAGATGTTTTGCAATTTGAGCGTGACTTGCGTGCAGAAGAAAACTTTTGGGGTTGGGAGATCGATGAAAAATACATAGCCAACGTAACTGCCAGTTTTGAAGATCCTGCCTTTGCAAATTCTCTGTCCCTGCTTGCCTATATGGATGGAAAAGTCGTGGGCCGAATCGATTCTGCCAAGATATGCAGCCGCTTCGACGGCTCTGTTAAGGCATATCTGGACTGGATCTGTGTCATTTAAAGCTATCGGCATAAAGGCGTTGCACAGATGTTGTTAAAAGAATTAAGAAGGCAGCTTAAAAAATCAGGTGTTGAAACACTAATTGCTTTAACCGATTCTAACGAAGCTTCTCAACGCTTTTATAGAAAAGTGCCAAATTCCGAAATGAAGGATACAGGCATCTGGATCGATATTATTTAAACTGCAACTACAGGCCGATACAGGGGCATACTTCCATACCGGCCGCCCCGCATATATATTATGCAAAAGGCGTGGCCTTCATGGTCACGCCTCATGTTTTACCGTCTTACGACCGTCCGGCTAACGCCGCAGCCCCTTTTGAATAAGTTTATCAGATTAGATTCTTTCCGGTTTCGGCAGAGAACAGGTGCACCAGTTCCCCGTTGACGCCCAGCGTAAGGGCTGTGCCATAGGGATAGCCTCCCCGATGCTCAGCCTGAAGTCGGGTGATGGGGATGCGGATAACCGTGTCCCGGCCATGGCACTGGGCATGCACATACAGTTCGCTGCCCATCATTTCGCACACATCCACCTTGGCAGGGAGCGTGTTCTCTCCGGCTTCTGCAGCCAGATCCGTATGCTCGGGACGGATACCCAGCACGATGGCCTGGGACTCTACGTTCTGCGCCTTCAGGGCATTCTGCTTGCTTTCGGGCAGACGGATGATATCCCCTTCCAGATCCACGTAATAGCCGGTTTCATCCTTCTTGAGCTGCGCATCGAAGAAATTCATTTGCGGCGTACCGATAAAGCCGGCGACAAACTGGTTGGCGGGATGATCGAACACCTCGCTGGGGGTGCCGATCTGCTGGATGTAGCCATCTTTCATAATAACAATACGATCCCCCAGCGTCATGGCTTCGGTCTGATCATGAGTAACGTATACAAAAGTGGTGTTGACCCGCTGACGCAGCTTGATAATCTCGGCACGCATCTGATTGCGGAGCTTGGCATCCAGGTTGGAAAGAGGCTCGTCCATCAAAAAGACCTGCGGATCCCGGACGATGGCCCGGCCGATGGCTACACGCTGGCGCTGGCCGCCGGAAAGGGCTTTGGGCTTTCTGTCCAGATACTGGGTGATGTCCAGAATCTCTGCGGCGGCCCGAACCTTTTTGTCGATCTCGGCCTTGGGCGTCTTGCGCAACTTCAGGGCAAAAGCCATGTTCTCATACACGGTCATGTGGGGATAGAGGGCATAGTTCTGGAATACCATGGCGATATCCCGATCTTTGGGCGCTACATCGTTGACCAGCTTGTCGCCGATGTACAGTTCCCCTTCTGAGATCTCTTCCAGGCCTGCGATCATACGCAGAGTAGTGGATTTGCCGCAGCCGGAAGGGCCAACCAGCACGATAAATTCCTTGTCGGCGATCTCCAGATTAAAATCATGAACCGCCACCACATTCTTGTCGTAGATCTTCTTGATGTTTTTCAGGGACAAAGTTGCCATTGGGTCTTGTTCATGGCAAAAGAGCCTCCGCTGATTTGCCTTGCCGCCGGGAAGCTGCCTCCCGAAAGCTTTACGACAGGTCTCCACGCTGCCGCACCGCTGAACAAAGCGGGTTCTCTCCTTTCACGATTCCCCTCAGGGCATGAAGTGGAGTGCCGAAAGGGGGCTGAAATAGATAAGTACAAAAAGTCTGCAAAAGCAATCCTTTCTGCCTGTTTACAGTATACGATGGAGAAAATGCTCTGTCAAGACCGGCAGAAAAACGAAGGATATTATGCAAAAAGCGCTTTTTGTGAGAAGATGCATCCTCTGCCTTTTCCGACCCGGTATGGATCGCTGGCAGCCGCTATTGTAGCCGTTCGGTAAGCGAAGGGGCGGGCGCACTGCGTGCCGCAAGGCACGCCTGCGGGGCATTCGCCCCGCAGCGTTCCGGCTGTGCCGGAACCGTGCGCCCGGGGAGCGTATACCCTCAAATCCCTTTTGTCCGAGGCAGCGAAGGGCATACAGCCGCATTCAGTAAACTGCTTCTTTATACCCGCCGTTCCTGCGGCAGGGGCCTTGCAAACAGAAACAGCAGCAGAGAACCCAAGGCTCCCACGGAAGAAGCCACCCACAAAGATGGCAGTATCCCTGCTCGCTCCACCATCAATCCGCCCAGCAGGTATCCAAAAAAGCCTGCCGCCGCAATGGAACCCGTGATCAGCGCCTGCCCCCGGATGCGGTCTTCCTCCGCCAGCAGCCGGTTGGCGTAATAAGCCATACCCGGCACCACAAAAGCATATGTGACCATCTGCATCCCCTGAGACACATATACCATGGGTATGGAGGGATGCAGCAATATCAGCAAGGGCTTCAGCACATACAGTATGGCGGCCAGCTGCAAAAGTCTGTGGCACCCGGCTCCTTTTTCCAGCCGGGTAAACAGGAGCATCACCGGCACCTCTGCCAACGCACCTATGAGCAATGCCGTTCCCATATCCGAAGCGGTACCCCCGGCATAGCGGATAATGTCCCACATATAGCCGTTGATGCAGTTATGCTGAAAAAAGATCAGCAGCTGCCCCAGCAGCATCAAAGAAAATCCGGGATACCTCTTTATAAAGGCGCCGGTGCTGCCCCCTGCAGAGCTGCGTTGAGTCAACCCTGCTCCGGCACTGCCCGCTCCCTGCGCCAGCACCAGAGAAACGGCCAGGGTAGCTGCCGTCATCAGCAGATAACAAAGAAGCATCCCCCGCCCCGTTTCCAACTCTGATACTGCCGCCAGGATCTTGGATATTCCTGCATATGCCAGGGATGCTACACCCCGGGAAGCGGAATAATTCAAAGATGCGCCTTCGTTGATATAGCCAAAGCCGACAGAGTTTATAAACGGCTGCACCGTGAGAGTCATGGTGGCGGCTATAAGGAAAAAGACTGCCAGCACACCCATAGATACAGGCACCAGCAGCAGTCCGCCACAGAAGAGCGACAGCACCAGCGCCCCTGTAATCACGCTCCGCAGAGACAGACTTTTTCTTTTTCCCAAAGCGGAAGCAATCCATGGCTGCAGCAGCACGCTGAGTATGCTGGAAAAAGCCAGCTCCGCCCCCGCCACAGAAGCGGAAAACCCCAGTTTCTGTAAAAATACCCGCGTATAGCTGTATACAAAGCAGGCGCTCATCCAGTACAGACTTTGATACAGGCTGTAAGAAAAATTCAGATTTCTTTTCATGATGGTATTCTACCTTTTCCTTCCGCGCTTGTAAATAACGGCAGCGTTTTTGCTTTGCTTCTTTTGGATCCGTTGTTTTTCAAAAAAACCGTATGAAGAAATCTTCTCCTGTCCATACTATCGCCAAGAGGCAGTGATCCTCAGCAGGATCATGTTTTGCAGCACCGGCCCTTGTCTGTGGGGCAAAACAGCCCCAATACCGCAGAAAAGGAGTCAAAAAATATGGAAACGAATCCTACCCGTTCCAAGTTCGTGGAATTTCTCAGAAGCCAGGGTTTCTATGTGGCGCTGGCACTGTGTCTGCTCATCGTAGGGGCCGCCGTTGTCGTCAGCGTGCTGCCCAACACACCGGAGCAGCAACAGGCTGAGCCCTCTGCCCCGCAGGACATCCTGCAGCAGCAGGCCGTTGTGCGCCCCGACCCCACCAGTATGCCTGTGATCCGGGTATTGCCCGGGGCTACCGCTACCGCCGTTCCCGCTCCTACGGAGCTGCCCGTTATGGCCACGGCAGAACCGGCCGCTCAGGCTGTATCTGCTCCCTCCAAGGCTGCTGCTCCCGTTCAGGGCCAGGTGATCTGGGAATTTGCCATGGATCGTCTCATCTATTCCAAAACCCTGGATCAGTGGACTACCCACAGCGGTGTGGACATTGCCTGTGAGCAGGGCACCAAGGTCAAGGCTGTTATGGCCGGTACCGTTGAGGAAGTCCGGGAGGACGATGCGCTCGGCTTCATGGTCACGGTGAGTCATCCCGGTGATAAAAAAAGCGTATATGCCAACCTTTCCGGCACCATTCCCGTAAAAGCCGGGGATAAGGTCAACGCCGGGGATACCCTGGGTACCGTAGGCAGCAGTTCCATGCTGGAATGCGGTGATGAAAGCCATTTGCACTTCGGTTTCTTTGTCAAAGGCAAAGCCGTAGATCCTGCAGGCTATGTGCGCCTGGGTTCCAAGTAAAAAAGCAGTAAAAGCGGCTCCCCTAAAGGAACCGCAGTCTTCACAAAAGCAGCGTTCCCCGGAACGGACTGCTTTTTTATGCTTCTTCCGGTGCAAAGCACCAGCTCAGCGTATGCTCCCTGTCCACCGTGATGCCCAGGGATCCTTGCAAGGCAAAGGAAGCATCGTTGTCCGTATAGATCTGGCCGTAACTGGTCCAGCCCCGTTCCAGACAGAAGTTTATCATAAATTTTTCCAGGCACTGGGCAATGCCCCTGCGGCGATAAGGCGGCAATACCTCCAGCAGACCGGTAGAGCCATCATCATGGAACCCTATAAAGCCTGCAAACACGCCTTCCATTCGGGCGGAAAACAGCTCTCCGGCCTCCGCCCGCTCCCGAACATAATCTGTTCGCCCATGATAGACCTCTCCGGCTAAAGGGATCTCCTCCTCTGCCATGGGGCCTATGGTCAATCCCGGCAGGCTCCATGCCAGGAGATCCCGGTCCATATATGCGCCCTGGCAGCACGCCTCCCCCGTTTCCAATCCGAAATGCTCTGCCAGCATCCTGGCCGTATCCCGGCCCCGGGCCACCACGCAGCGTGGAACTGGCAACCCCCGAAAGGCCCACAGCCCCATCTCATAATCCTCCGCTGCCAGCCGGTAGAAGTCCGGTTCATTTGGCGCCTGCAAAAGCAGCGTGTTCCCTTGGGCATATACGATCTCCATAGCTCCCCGTTTCAGGGATTCACTCATGTCCATGTACCAAAGGGGATATCGATCCAATATCCCCTGAGCGATCTCTTCCATTTTCCGGTATTCGGGCGTTGTTTTATCCTTCATTTCATCATTCCCCACAAATGCATTTTACCGTTTATAGCCGATATCTTTATAAAAGTGCTGATAATCCTTGTCCCCTTTAAAGTCTCCGCCCCAGACCCAGCCGTGCGCATGAAAGACCTTATAGGCATAATCCCCATGGGTGATCATGTGGGGCCGCACATCCTTGCGGTCCAGATAAGCTCTCCCTGCTTCCGGAGAAACGTGGCTGCCGTTGATATAGGGATTTTCCACAGGATTGATATCTATAGCAGCGCCAAAGCTGTGCCAGCTGAGCTTTTTACTGTCGTTGACCTTTCGATAGCAAAAGGAGGAAGTGTTGTTATCCTCCATAGACAGGGTATCCTGTCCGGGCTGGCCGTAATCGTCCACCAGTCGCACGGAAGCCAGTGGATAAGCCTCAGTATAAAGCTGATAAAAGATCTCCATGACCTCCGCTGCCACTTTTTTGTGCACCATCAGCTCTCCGATCCGCTCCTGTCCTTCGTAATCCACATATATGAGCCCCACATACCGCAAGTCCTCATAACTCACCCGGCAGCTTTCCCCTTCCGCCGGATAACTGAGTCCGGTGATCCGCTCCTTCAGTGCCTGCGTCAGCTCCGCATAATAGAACCGCGGATCCTCCTCCAGCACCACTTTTTCCACACATGCAAAGGGATCCGGCGTAGGCGTGGGGCTGGGCGTGAGAGTAGGCGCAGGGCTGGACGTAAACAAAGGCGTAGCCGTAGGCGCAAAGGACGCCTTCACTTCCGCCTGCCGTTCCTCCACGGCCGCAGGGGTCTGAACCGGCAGAGCGGTCGCCTGCAAAAAAGGCTCCGCTGCCTTTTGTTTGCAGCCTGCCAGCAGAAACAGCAGACACAGAGCAAAAACAAATCTTTTCATGCCCATATTATATAGGCATACCGCCTCCTTCGCAAGGCCTTCGCCCGCGGTTCCCATCTAAAATGGAGTATCTGCGCAAAGGAGCTTCCCACCCTTGCCTGGCAGGAAGCTCCTTTCGTCTGATTCTTTTTACTGCTCTTCTACCAGCAGACGCTGTTTCTGCTGTTCATACTCCTCGTCAGAAATGGCTCCCTTTTCTCTCAGCGCCATCAGCTTGGCCAGCTTGTCTGCCGAAGATCCTTTCGGACTCATCCATGTTTTTTCAATGGTTCCGCTTTATACTTCTGGAAGCCAAAGCCTGCCAGCAGGATAGCGGCCATTACGACAATCATTGGCCATGAATGCTGCCAGAATTCTCCCATATTATTCCAGCCAAGTTCTTGTACCCACAATACTGCGTCATGAATAACGGGCATTATTCTGCATATAGCTGCCCCTATGCCAAAATACATGGCTTGTCTCTTAACAGCATAAGCACTATCATCAATGAAAAAGAAGCAATATGTGGAAGAAAGTCATAACCGTCTGTAATTTTATATCTGATAGGATACATCAATGTATACAATATGCCGATAACCGCTCCCGTTATGCCCAATGCCGAGATTTCCATCAGGATGCCCAGCCCCAGGAGCACCCATATCAAGGCATGTAGAACCGACTGGGGATCTAAATCAGGTAACACATTGAGTATACTGATAAGCATGCCCAAGAACAGGAATAATCCTCCGCTCAGCAAACGGAGCATTCTCTGCTGTTTCTCTTTATTCATATCCACCCTCACATTCTGTTCAGGCACTGGGTCTTCAACTTCTCATACTCCTCATCTGTGACGGCGCCCTTTTCGTGCAGTTTTTGGAGCTTATCCAGATCGTCATAAGCATCGGCAGCTGCCGCTTTCTTTCCCGTATCATCTTCATAAGAGGAACCGTCTGCGGGCAAAAGTTTTCCTGTAGCAATAAACACGATATCTATAATATACAAAACGCCGAAGCAGCCCCCTGTGAACAGCTTCAAAATGCCTATGCCCGTGTATCCCAAATAGAATCGGTCTATGCCCAGCCCGTCCAGCAATATGGAAAAAATCAAAGTCGTAGTCTTATTCTTCATGTCTTTTGTCCTCCTTTTTTGATTCAAGTTTCTGCGCATTTACCGAGATCCACCAGAGAGCTCCTTTTTATTGAGCCCCCACTATCTTTCCTTCCTGACATCATTTTGATGCCTGCATTGAAGTACTTCTCCTCCGTTCCGTCATGCCTGCGGTACCCACATACTCTTATTCCGTCATTTCTGTTCCCTTTCCACGGTATTAACCGATATTGGTTAATATGTGTATATACCGAATTCGGTTATCATTCAAGAGGAAAGGAGGAATTTTATGATCTCTTACGACAGATTATGGCAGCAAATGCGAAAGAAGGGGGTGACTCAGTACGCACTGATTCGCCGTTACGGCATCAGCCCCGCCCAAATTACCCGGCTCAAGCGCAATGAAAGCGTCAGCACCCACACCATTGATATGTTCTGCACCATATTGAATTGCCGGGTAGAGGATATCATGGAACACATACAAGATGTATCCCCTCAAGAAGAGAACGAAAAGAAATAGGGCTGCCATAAAGCCATGGCAGTCCATTTTTATGCACTTAACCCAGGAAGGGATCCCCCTGATAGGGCGGCGCCGTATCGGCAGGAATATCCGAGGGTGCCGGTGTGGTATCCGGTGCCTGGGTCTGGGGTTCGGGGGTAGCCATCTCCGGTGTGGCGCCCGCCAGAATATCCGGCGAAGCGGTGGGCACCGTATACCCCAGCTCATGGGGAGAAATGGTCACGCCGTTTTTGCTGTACAGATAGATGGTCACATTATCCGCTCCCTTGTTTTTAAAGGCGGCGGCTTTGTTCATAAGGGTCCCCCAGTTGTTTTTCAGCCGGGTGAATTTGGTGGCCAGTTCCTTGGCGCTGCCCACTTCTATGCGATAACCTTCCTCAGTATACAGGCTGATGCCCATGGTTTCCCGCAGGTCTGCCCTGGCTATTTTGGAAAGAAGCCCGTATTCTTCCAGTCCGTTCAGGATATCCAGCATACTCTGAACCTGTTCGTCTGCCTCCTCGCCGATCTTGGCGCCCGCCAGAATGCGGGTGACGATCATCCCTTCCACCAGCGGAAGACCCCGTCGGGAATCGGCGTCGCTTTCCAGAATGGTGCCTTCTCCATCTACAATGGCCAGATATTCCATGTTGGGCCCCCACTGAACCGCGCCCAAGGGCTTACGCTCCTTAATGGTAATGGCAATGCGGTTAGGGAACACATAGCGCACCGTTGCATTCAAATAGGGATCCGCTTCCAGGTTCTCCCGAGCCTTGTCCAGATTTTGAGAAAGGATATGCCGTTTGGCTTTCAGACCGGACATGGTAACGATCTCCTGGGCTGTATACCGGGTCAGGGTGCCGTTTACATCAATGCTCTGTATGCGGAAGGACAGATACGCCGCCGCAAGTACCAGCAGCACCAGCCCGCTGAGCACCCCCAGAACGCTGAGCCTGCGTTTCAACTCTGCTTCCCGCTGCTTTTTGCGCCGGGCCTGCTGCATTCGCTGCTGCTTCTGACGGATCTCTTCCCGTTCCTGGGCTCGCTGGCGAGCCTCTTCCTGCTCCCGGGCGGCTTCCGTCTCGTTCGTTATAACGGTGGTGGAGGCTTTTCTGGCGTTTTTCCTTCGTCCGTATTCATCCTTGCGCCGTTTCTGGGGCCTGTCCCCTGTACGGCGGCCATAGCGGTCGAAGGAGAAGGTTTCCCGGCTGCCGTCTGCTGTGGCTTCCGGCACGGCAGCGTCCTGTTCCGCTGGGGGCGCTTCCTGCTCTTTACGAGCAGCTGCCTTTGCCGGATCTCGGGTATAAAAGTTCTCCCGGGTATAAGCAGCCGTCTCCTCCGCTTCCTCTTTTTCCGAAGAAGCGGCGGCAGGTCTGTCCGTTTCGACCGCAGGACCAAAGATAAAGGGCTGCCCCGGTTGCCGGCCGGTGCGCAGAGGCGCTTCCTTCTGCGAGTGGGCATACGTCTCCGGGCGGCGGAAGTCCTCCTCTGTCCAGGGCGTATACTCCCGCTCTTCCCCACAGGCAGCCTTGGGAGCGGCTTTTTTAGTCTTCTTCTGTTTTTTATTCTGTTTAAAGAGAGAAAAACCAGATCGAGCCTTCTTCTCCTGCGGAAACAGATCCTCCGTCTCCTCAAAATCTTCAGAAGAAAGCTCTTCTTCCTCTGCAAAGAGGTCGATATACCCGGTATCCTGCTTATTTTTGCCTGCTTTGGCCATGCTTGCTCTCCTTATACATTTGCTTCCGGCGGCTCCCGGGTGACTCTGCCGCCCAGAGCGCTGAGGGCTTCCTCCAAGCGCACATAACCCCGGTCGATGCGCTGGGCGCCTTCAATGCGGGTCATCCCCTCCGCCCGCAGCCCCGCCAACACCAAGGCAGCGCCTCCCCGCAGATCATGAGCGGTAAGATCGGCGCCATGCAGGGACTTTACCCCCCGTATCACCGCCATATCTCCCCGGATATGGCACAGCGCCCCCATTTTTTGCAGTTCCTCCCCGTGAACAAAGCGGTTCTCAAACACATTTTCCACGATCAGGCTGGTACCCCGAGCCACGGTGCACAGGGCAAAAAACTGACTTTGCAGATCCGTGGGAAAGCCGGGGTAGGGCCTGGTTTCTATTTTCTTCAATTCCCTCGGCCGCTTGGGTCCCTTGAGATAGACGCCCATCCTTTCCTCCCGGATAAGGCAGCCCGCTTCTCTCAGCTTGTTCAGGGGAGCCGTAAGCTCCTTTACAGGGGCATTCCGCACAAAGATCTCTCCGCCGGTGATAGCCCCTGCCGCCAAATAGGTCCCTGCCACAATGCGGTCTGCCGGGATCTCATAGCGTATGCTCCGGCCCTCACCCCCGCCCCGGATGGTGATCTGCGGTGTACCAGCTCCCGTGACGGAAAACCCGCCCCGGTTCAAAAATTCACACAGGGTCACGATCTCTGGTTCACAGGCTCCGTTAATGATTCGGGTAACGCCCTGAGCGATACAGGCGGCCATGATCAGATTTTCCGTAGCGCCTACGGAGGGGTAATCCAGCTGAATATCCGTCCCCTTAAGACCTGCGGTGCGGCAATATATGCGCCCTTCCCGTTCCTCTATCTCTGCCCCCAGGAGCCGGAGCCCCTGCAGGTGCAGATCGATAGGCCTGCGGCCGATGTCGCATCCTCCGGGATAAACGGCTGCCGCCTCATGAAAACGGCTCAGCAGCGGTCCCAGCAAAAACAGAGAGGAACGGAGCCTGCGGGTGATATCCGTCCGCAGCTCCGTGCAGGTAATGCCACGGGGATCCACTTCCACCCGATCCCCCTGCTGCCGGATGCGGCAGCCCAGCTCTTCCAAAAGAGCCAGCATATGCCTGACGTCTGCCAGTTCCGGGCAATTCGTCAGTTCCACCGGCTCTGGGAAAAGAACCGTAGCCGCCAAAATAGGCAGCGCAGCGTTTTTGGATCCGTGTACGGCTATCTCCCCCCGCAGGGGGATCCCCCCCACAATCTTCAGCTTCGACATGTTCTTCTCCTCTCCCCGGCATACCCCATTTTATGCGGATACCAGGAAAAGAAGTGACAACCGGGCAAAGAAGGCCCCTTAAATAGTTTGTGCCTCCCGGGAGATATTCAGCAATATCCCCATGGCGCCCATAAAAATGATCAGAGATGTACCCCCGGCGGATATAAAGGGCAAAGGCTGCCCCGTAGTAGGCGCAAGCCCCGTAACCACAGCGATGTTAATGAACACCTGCATGCCGAAAACGATGGAAATACCGGCAGCCAGCAGACTGCCGAACTTATTGGGACACATGAGACTGATGCGCATCCCCCGGTATACGATCCATGTATACAGCAGGATCAGCACAATACCCCCTACGATGCCGAACTCCTCGCAGAGAATGGCGAAGATAAAATCCGATTCCCCGTAGGTCATATACAAAAGCTTCTGGTAGCTGTTGCCCAGCCCTTTGCCGAACCAGCCCCCGGAGCCGATGGCATACAGAGCCTGGATCAGCTGATACCCTGAGCCCTGAGGATCCTTCCAGGGATCCCGGAAAGAAGTGATACGGGCCAGACGATACGGCTGCGCTACAGCCAGAATCACAAACAGCACAGCGCCCGCTATGGCCAGCCCCAGGAAGTAGCGCACATCGATCCCGCCCAGATACAGCAGAATACCGCCTATACCGGCCACGATAACTGCCATTGACATATTGGGCTGCAGCATGATCAGGCCGCAGACCATACCCATGACCAGCAGCATAGGCGCCAGCCCCTTGGTAAAGGAGCGCATCTCTCCCCGATGCCGGGACATATACCCGCACATATAGAAGATCAGACCGAACTTTGCCACCTCTGAAGGCTGAACAGAAACACCTGCCAGCTCCAGCCAACGCTTGCCGCCGTTCAGCTCCTTTCCGAAAGCCAGCACCGCCACCAGCAGACCCAGAGAAATCACCAGTGCCGCTCCGCCCAGATTCTGGATATAGCGGTAATTGACCTTGGAAAGCACCAGCATCAGGGGATAGGCCAGCGCCATATAGGCCATCTGCCGCTTGAGATAGTAATACCCGTCGTAGTTGCAGCCCTTCGTGTGCAGGGCATAATAGTAGCTGGCGGAAAACACCATCACCAGGCCGAAGGCGCAGAGCACCGTCACCACCAGCAGGATGGAAAAATCCAGAGACCCCTCCTGCTTTTTATACAGTATTCGGTTTTTTCTTTCTTTTTTCTGCTCCATGACCTTTCTTTCTTTTCTGTTTACTTATAGGCACGGACGATATCCTTGAACACCCGGCCTCGCTGCTCATAGTTATCAAACATATCCCAGCTGGCGCAGGCGGGAGAAAGAAGCACGGCATCTCCAGGCCGGGCCAGATCCCGGGCCAGATCCACAGCCTCGGCAAATGTACCGGCAGTATGGCACAGTTCTCCCATACCGGCCCGCCGGGCAGATTCCAGTATCTTCTCCTTGGTGGCGCCCAACACCACAAAGGCGCGGATCTTCCCGGGACATACGGCAAAGACCCCGTCAAACTCGCTGTGCTTGTCAAATCCGCCCAGGATCAGCACCGTTGGCTTGACCATGGCTTCCACGGCCTTGATAGTGGAATCGGGATTGGTGCCCTTGCTGTCATTGATATAGGTTACGCCGGAACGTTCGCATACATGCTCAATGCGGTGCTCCACCCCCCGGAATGTGCGCAGCGTCTCCCGGATCACGTCAAAGCCGATGCCCTGAGAGATCGCCAGCAGGGCGCAAAGCATGGCATTCTCCAGATTGTGCGCCCCGGGTATAAAGATCTCGCTCCGATCCATAAGGGGCCGCTCTCCCTCTTCATCCCGATAGACAAGCATAGTGCCCCGCAGAAACATGCCCCGCTCCACCTCTTCCTTCCGGGAGAAATAATAGACCCGGGCACGGGTAAGCGCGCCGAAGCCGCGCACGATGGGATCGTCGTAGTTGAGCACGGCGGCATCCTCTGCCGTCTGATTGTCCAATATCTTGGCCTTGGCGGCAATATAGTTTTCCATGGTGCCGAAATGATCCAGGTGATCAGGGGTAATGTTGCACACCCCGGCTGCTTTGGCATGGAAGGTCACATTGCCCTCCAGCTGCAAAGCGGCGGTTTCGGCTACTACCACGTCCCCGGGGCGGGTCTCCAAAGCATGTGCGGATATGGCCACTCCAATGTTCCCCAGCACGAAGGTATGCCGGCCTGCCGCCTTAAAGATCTCCCCCGTAAGGGAGGTGCAGGTGGTCTTGCCGTTGGTACCGGTGATGCATACAAAATCCGCATGGGAATACCGGTATCCCAGTTCGATTTCGGAGATGACCTCGATCCCCCGGCGGCGGGCTTCCAGAATAAAGGGCTTGGTCATGGGTATGATGGGACTGATGACCACCAGTTCCACGCCGTCCAGCAGATCCATGGGATCGTCTCCCAGCCTGACCTCATAGGCCATGCCGGAAAGAGCGTCAAAAAGCCCCTTGATCTCCGGTTTCATATCGTTGATGATGACTCTATACCCCTCCTCATACAAAAGGCGGGCAGCGGCAATACCGCTCTTGGCCATGCCTACGATGAGCGCTGTTTTCTGTTGCATATGCTTTACCTTCTTTCTGAATCTTTTATAGCAGATACAGCAGCAGGCCAAAAAGGCAGGCTGCTGCCGTAAATATCAGATACATGGCTGTGATCTTGGGCTCGGGCACTCCGCACAGCTCAAAGTGATGATGCAGCGGTGCCATTTTAAAGATCCGCTTTCCTCTGAGCTTCCAGGAACCCACCTGCAGGATCACCGTGACTACGGAGACCACATACCCCACACCCATAAGGGGCAGCAGCAACGCCTGTCCGGAGGTCAGCGCCCCCATGGCCAGGGCGCCGCCCAAAGCAAGGGAGCCCGTATCCCCCATAAAAATACGGGCCGGATAGCTGTTAAAAAGCAGAAAACCCAGGCAGCTGCCTGCCGCCGCCCCGCAGAAGGCCGCCATGCCCTCCTGCCCGGCGGCACGAGCGCCCCAGGTGCTCAGATCCGCAGCTGCTGCCATCAGGCAGAAAAGCACTCCATAGCTCAACTCCGTCATGGCGGATATTCCCGCTGCCAGGCCGTCCAGTCCATCGGTCAGGTTCACACCATTGACCGTGCCCATGAGCACCAGCACCGCAAAGGGGATATACAGCACCCCCATGTTCCAAACGCCGCCGGAAAGCGGCAATCCTACCACAGGGCCCACCTGACCGCTGAAAAACAGATACAGCGCTGCCCCCAGGCTCAAAGCAAACTGCAGCAGCACCTTCTGCCAGACGGGCAGTCCCTGGGCACTTTTGCGGCGGATCTTCATACTGTCGTCCACAAAGCCCACCAGTCCAAAAGCCACCGTGACCAGCAAACAGGGCAAAGCTGCAGCCAGCCCTTCTCCGGCAGCCAACAGCACTCCGGGTACCAGCGCTCCCAAAAGGATCACACCCCCCAGGCTGGGCGTCCCCGCTTTTTTCAGGTGGCTTTTCGGCCCCTCCGGCCGTTCCCCCTGCGCAAAGCTGAGCTTTTTGAACAAAGGCGTCAGCAAACCGCCCAGAAGCACCGCCGTCCCAAAGGAGATGCCGGCGGCCAGGACCATATCCCGAATCCCGCCCATGGTTCACTCTCCCCTGAGCAGGGAGAGAACGATCTCCTTATCGTCAAAATGATGGCGCACGCCGTTTATCTCCTGATAGCTTTCGTGGCCTTTGCCTGCAATGACGATCACATCCCCGTCTCCGGCTTCTTCCAATGCTTCCCGAATGGCCTCCCGGCGGTTTTCGGTAACAATATATGGGGTAGCCGTGCGCTTGACCCCTTCTTCCACAGCTTTTAGAATATCCATGGGATCCTCCGTGCGGGGGTTGTCGCTGGTCAGGATCACATGATCGCTGTACCGGCCCCCGATCTCCCCCATAATGGGGCGCTTGCCGTGATCCCGGTCTCCGCCGCAGCCAAACACGCTGATGAGCCGCCTGCGGGTAAAGCCCCGAGCCGTTTCCAGCACATTCTGCAGCGCATCGGGGGTATGGGCATAATCTACGTATACGCTGAAGGGTCTGTCTCCCGTATCCACGCACTCCAGCCGCCCCGCTACGCCCCGAAGCCCTTCCAATCCCTTAACGATACAGGAGAAAGGGATCCCGGCGGCGGTGCACAGGGCCGCCGTGCCCATAGCGTTGTACACGGAGAAAAGACCGGAAATATGCAGGCTGATACGCCCGTTGCCCTGGGGCGTAAACAAATGGAAGGAAGCGCCCTGGGTGGTGATCTCTATCCCCCGGGCATAAAACTCTCCGGGATGATGGATCCCCATAGTCCACACGGGGATGGACAGGCCTTCTTTCATGTAGGCCGCCGTTTCATCGTCTCCGTTGAGAATGGCAATGCCGCACTGGGCAAAAAGCTTCTTTTTGGCAGCCCGGTAATTTTCAAATGTCTTGTGATAATCCAGGTGATCCTGCGTCAGGTTGGTAAACAATCCCGCTTTAAAGGGGATTCCCGCCACCCTTTGCTGCGCCAGCGCATGGGAGGATACCTCCATGACCACCAGCTCCACTCCCTTGTCGGCCATGCGCCGCAGCAGGGCAAACAGATCTACAGATTCCGGCGTGGTACGTTCGGTATATACTTTTTCTTCCCCGATAAGATTCTGAATGGTGCCAATAAGGCCCACCTTTTTCCCGGCAGTCTCGGCAACGGATTTGACCATATAGGTCACGGAAGTCTTTCCGTTGGTGCCGGTAACAGCCAGCATGGTCAGCTCCCGCTCCGGATGCCCGTAAAAGCATGCGGCAGCCCGGGCCATGGCCTCCCGGCCGTCCGGAACGATCAGCTGAGGCACATTCAGCGGCAGGGGACGCTGGCAGATCAGGGCAGAAGCACCCTTTTCCACCGCCATGGAGGCAAAGTTGTGCCCATCGGTCTTTTCTCCTACCAGGCAGCAGAACAGACTGCCCCTGCCCACCTTTCGGGAATCGTAATCCACGGCGGTTATCTCCGCCTGAGGCCCCGTATACTCTATGCCCAGATCCTGGGCGATCCTGGATAGTTCCATGTTCCTCCTGGCAGTTTCCTGCATGTATTTTCAATATCGCCTGTTAATTTTCCGTATAGGTGAATTCCACCCGCACCGTGGTGCCTTTGGGCAGCTCCTGCCCCGCTTCATACTGCACGGCGGTAACCTTTCCTGCGCTGTTGGGCCGGTCATAGTCCATGACCAGTCCCGCTTTGGTCAGGGCGTCCAAAGCATCCAGCCGGCTCTTGCCCATGATATCGGGCATCTTTACCATTTCCACTTCGGTCTGCTCCTCTTTGAAAGAAGTCCAGGCCGTATACAGGATCACATTGCTGCCGGATACTACAATATTCCCCGCCCGGGGAGACTGACGCTGGACGGAGGCCGCCTTCTCCTCTTCCATGTAGGTAGCGGTGAGCCCCACCTTCCGCAGGGCGGCCTCTGCCTCCTCCACGGTCATGCCCGTCAGATCCGGCACGGATACGGCATTGCTGTCGCTGCGGTCAGGCTGCACACCGTAATAGTTGAGCACCTTGCTGAGCACCTGCTGCACATAGGGAGCCGCCACGGTACTGCCGTATACCACGGGCACCTGAGGCTCATCCACAATGATCAGACACATATACTTGGGGTCTTCCACCGGTGCAAATCCCAGGAAGGAGGCCACCAGCAGCGTGCTGGAAACCCGCCCCTTTTCATCGTATTTCTGGGAGGTACCGGTCTTGCCGCCTACACTGTAACCGGGGATAGCGGCGTTGCGGCCGCTGCCGCTGTCTACTACCCCCTGCAAAAGGGTGCGAACGGTTTGGGACGTAGATTCACTGATGACACGGCGGATCACCGTGCGGCTCTTGCTTTCCAGCACCGTGCCATCCGGAGCGGTAATGGAAGAAATATAGTAGGGCTGCAAAAGTTCCCCGCCGTTGATACAGGCTGCCGCTGCCGTTGCCAACTGCATACCCGTGCAGGAAATGCTCTGCCCAAACCCGATCCGGGCCAGATCCGGCTCCCGGATATACTTTTTGTGAGTCACGGTGCCTTTGGTCTCTCCCGTAAGGCCGGAACCCGTGGAATCATTAAAGCCAAAGGCGTAAATGTAATCGTAAAAAGTATTAGTGCCCAGCTTCAGCGCCATGGACATAAAAGCCGGGTTGCAGGAATTGGCCACGGCTTCCTGCAAATTCTCCTGTCCATGACCGGCGGTTTTCCAGCACTTGATCTTTTCTCCCGACACAAGCAGCGAACCGCTGCATCTGAATCCCGTGGCGGTATTGACAATACCTGCATCTATGGCGGAAGCAAGCGTGATGATCTTGAATACGGAACCCGGCTCATAGGTCTCTGTAACGATCCGCTGCCTGGACAGTGCCAGCAGCGTAGTCGAATCGTTTCTGGGCGGGTTGTTGGGGTCGAAGGTAGGATAGGTGCCAACGGCCAGGATCTCCATGGTCTGGGGATCTACCAGCACCCCATAGGCATTCTTGGCCAGATTCACCGTGCAGGCTTCTTCCAATGCCGATTCCAAGAAGTTCTGGGCGGCCGTATCCACCGTGGTGACCAGTGTGGATCCATGCACCGGCTCCACATATTCTTCTTCTCCGCCGATGATCGCATTGCCGTCCCGGTCCGTTTCCAGGATCTGCTTGCCGTCCTTACCGGCCAGATAGCTGTTGTAAGTAAGCTCCACCCCGGTCTGACCATCGCCGTCTATGTTGGTAAAGCCCAGCAGCTGTGCAAAGAGCTGCCCTTCCGGGTAATTTCGCTTTACATCGGCATAATAGCTCACTCCGCTGCCCAACTGGTAGGAGGAAAGCTGCGTCACCAGGTTGGCATCCACCTGATCCTTGATCTTTACCTGCTGATACAAGGCGCCGGTGGTAGGGCTTACCTTGGTGATCTTGCCGTAGACCGTATCGTAATCCAGATTCAGAAGCGTTGCCAGAATGTTGGCAACACGCTCCCGGTCGTCCTTGCCGATGGAGGCGGGGTTGGCGCAGACCTGATAGGTGGTGTAGCTTTCCGCCAGAACGTTGCCGTTTCGGTCCTGTATTTCCCCACGGTCCGCCTTAAGACTCACGGTATTCTCCCACTGGCGCTGGGCCTTGGCGGCATACTCCGGCCCCTTGATGATACCCACATACACCAGATTCCCCATGAGTACCAAAATAAGCAGTGCCGCTGCCCCGCAGGCTACCAGCAGCTTGCGCTTGGAACGGGGTATGCGAGGGCGTTTTTTGTTATTTACTTGCTTTCGTACTTGTTTCTTAGGCAATTCAGTCTCCCAGATCCCAGTTCATGATCCGCCCGGCTTCCCGGTTGGCTTCGTTGATGGTGGTATAATCGTTCAGTGAGCTCTGTTCCTTCTGCAGCAGCGAGATCTGGTTCTCATAGGATTCGATCTCCTCCTGCAGGGAATTGATCTGTGTGTGGATCTTCGCTACCCGGGCACTGCCGTCTATGGCCAGAATGGCCGTAGCTGCGATCAAAAACACGGTCAGCAGCAGCAGCACCCTGGAAAGGGCCTCCTGCTTATCCTTTTTGGGCGCCGTCGCCTGGGCCCGGACCTTTTCCGCCGCTTCGGCCTTGGGCTGGGGGCGCACGGCAGTGCCCTCCTCGCTCATGACCTTCAGTTCCACGGCGCTCTTATGGGTGGGCGCATAGATCCGGGTGGCAGGTGCATTAGCCCCCCGCTTCTCGGTGTCAAAGGATACTTCCATTCTATGTCCTCCCTTTCCGGCTTATAGCAGTTCTCGAAAACAAGAGCTGCATCCTTCTGCCGGCTGCTTTTCTTCCCTGTCATGCCTGCTGTTTGAAAAGCGGCCGAAGTTCATTGCGATTCTTTTAGAAACTCTGCCAAAGGCAGCTTCCAATATTTCTTTACAACTTTTCTATGGCCCGGAGCTTGCAGCATTGGGAGCGTGTATTCTCCCTCTGCTCCTGCTCAGAAGCAGTCAATGGCTTTCTTGTCAAAATTCTGGCTGTGGGCACCTTGCCGCAGGTACAGATGGGCGCCTTGGGCGGGCAGGTGCAGGGCTTTTCAAAACTGCGGAACAGATTTTTAACGATCCTGTCCTCCAGAGAATGAAAGGTCAGCACCACCAGCCGCCCTCCCGGCTGCAAAAGGTCGTGGGCATCCCGCAGGGCCTGTTCCAGCCCCCGAAGCTCCCCGTTGACCTCTATGCGGATAGCCTGAAAACACCGCCGGGCCGGGTGCTGGCTCTCTTTATTGCGCACCCTGGCCGGGATGGCATACTTGATGATCTCCGCCAGCTGGGTGGTAGTCCGGATGGGCTCCTTTTCCCTCTCCCGCAGGATGTGGGAAGCCACCGGACCGGAAAATTTTTCTTCACCATATTCCCAGAAGATCTGCCGCAGCTGCTCGTAAGAATAGGTGTTCACCACTTCACAGGCAGAAAGGGCAGCACTTTGATCCATACGCATATCCAGCGGCGCCTCCTGCTTATAGGAAAAGCCCCGCTCCGGGTTATCCAGCTGATAGGAGCTGACCCCCAGATCCAGCAATATGCCGTTGACCCGGGTGACTCCCTCTGCCTGCAGAAGCGCCTTCATTTCAAAGAAATTCCCGTGGAGAGCGGTAAATCTTTCTCCGAAGGGAGCAAGCCGCAATGAGGCTGCCCGGATAGCCTCCCAGTCCCGGTCTATGCCGTAAAGACGCCCTCCGGCAGGCAGCACTTCCAGCACCCTTTGCGCATGGCCGCCGCCGCCCAAGGTACCGTCCACAAAAATGCCTCCCCGGGATGGCTCCAGAAGAGAAAGCACCTCCCCCGCCATAATGGGGGCGTGATAAAAAGGAACCGCCTGATCCGTCATGGCCGGAGCCTCCTTTCCCATTTAACTTATATGGATAGATACTGTATTATAACGCAAACGCACCGCCTTGTCACCCCGATAAATGTGTACAAATAACAACATTTTAGAAGCATCCACATTCTTTTTGGTTCCTGCAGGGGATATTTTCCCCGGCTTCATGAACAAACGGTAAAAATATCCTCCCGGATCGGGCTCGAAATACTCATTTGTGGTATACTGATTTATTGTTTTATAAACTGGGGTTTTATGGACCAGGTAAAAACCCCCGGGAGGAGTTGCTATGGAATATTCCGTTTCCAATATAACCGTCATGGAGGGGCTGGACGCCGTGCGCATGCGCCCCGGTATGTATATAGGCACCACGGGCCCCAAGGGGCTCCATCACCTGCTGTGGGAGATCGTAGACAACGCTGTAGACGAAGCCGCCAACGGCTATGCCAACGAGATTTCCGTCACCCTCAACAAGGATGGCTCCGCCACCGTCAGCGACAACGGCCGGGGTATCCCTGTAGGCATTCACGAAAAGCTGGGTGTTTCCGGGGTGGAAGTGGTATTTACCCAGCTCCACGCAGGGGGGAAATTCGGCCATGATTCCTATGGCTATTCCGGCGGCCTGCACGGCGTGGGCGCCTCCGTGGTCAATGCTCTGAGTCGCTGGGTCACGGTGGAGGTATGCACCCAAAACCGGGCTTACAAACAGGAATTTGCCAGCATCACCGATCCGGAAACGGGACACATTACCTCCGGTCATCCTCTGTACCCCCTGAAGGAAACGGGCCGCACCCGCAAGCAGGGCTCCACCATCACTTTCATGCCCGATGACCGGGTCTTTGAAACGGTGGAATTTAATTATGAGACCATCTCCAAGCACCTTCGGGAGCTTGGCTATCTGAACCGGGGCGTAAAGTTCACCCTGTCGGACCGCCGGGGCAGGGAACCAAAGGAACAGGTATACTGCTTTGAAGGCGGGCTCAGCGACTTTGTGCGCTATCTCAATACGGATAAAACCGTTTTGTATGAGCCGCCCATCCATATCTGGGGCAAAAGCGGGGATATTCTGGTGGAACTGGCAGTACAGCACAACGACGGCTATACCGAAAGCCTTTTTTCTTACGTAAACAACATTCCCACTACGGAGGGCGGCACCCACGAAACCGGCTTCAAGGCCGCTTTTACCAAGGTCATGAACGACTGGTGCCGCAAGAACGGCCTGCTCAAAGACAAGGATCCATCCCTGACGGGGGATGACTTCCGTGAGGGTCTTACCGCTGTTCTCTCTCTGAAGATGCGGGATATCCAGTTTGAGGGGCAGACCAAGACCAAGCTTGGAAACACCGAAGCCCGTCCTGCCGTAGAGGCGGTGATCAATCAGGAGCTGGTGCCCTATCTGGAAAACATCAAAAACGCTGAAGCTGCCGCCGCTATTGCCGATAAAGCCCTCAAGGCCTCCAAAGTCCGGGCCGCCGCACGAAAAGCCAAGGAAAATGCCCGGGAAAAGAACAAGCTGGAAAATGCGCCTCTGGTAGGCAAACTGGCCAGCTGCACCGGCCGAAACTATGGGGAAAACGAGCTTTTCATCGTAGAAGGAGATTCCGCCGGCGGTTCTGCCAAGCAGGGCCGGGACCGGAAGTTCCAGGCCATTCTCCCCCTGCGTGGAAAACCCCTGAATGTGGAAAAAAAGCGTCTGGAACAGGTATTGCAGAATGAGGAATTCCGATCTATCATCACCGCGCTGGGCACAGGCATAGGAGAGGATTTCAACCTTTCCAACCTGCGTTACAACAAGGTCATCATTCTTTCCGATGCGGATCAGGACGGAGCCCATATCCGGGCCATTCTGCTGACATTCTTTTACCGCTACATGAAGGAGCTTATCACCGACGGCCATGTATACATCGGCATGGCACCCCTGTACCGGGTGCAGAAAAAAGACGGTGGCCCCGTCTATTGCTATGATGACCCCGCCCTGAAAGAAGCACTTAAAACCGCAGGCAAAAACTATACCCTGCAGCGCTACAAGGGATTGGGCGAAATGAACCCGGAGCAGCTGTGGGAAACCACCATGGATCCCGCTCACCGGCGTCTGATCCGGGTGAATATAGAGGATGCGGCAGATGTGGAGCATCTGGTCACGGTGCTCATGGGCGACAAGGTGCAGTCCAGAAAAGAATACATCTTTGCCTATGCTGACTTCAACAAAGACAAGACCGCCTTTGAAAAGCTCAAAGCCGGAAAGTAAGCGGCGCCCGGCGCAGAGGAATACAGTATGAAAAAGAAAAGCGAAATTACAGAAAAGCCCCAGGAGATCATCCTTCTGCAAAGCATGGACGAAGTCATGCACAAATCCATGCTCCCCTATGCCGAACATGTTATTCTGGAACGGGCCCTGCCCCGGGTGGAAGACGGTCTGAAGCCCGTTCAGCGCCGGATCCTGTATACCATGCTGGAACTGGGCCTGTCCCCGGATAAACCCCACCGCAAAAGCGCCCGTATCGTAGGCGATTGCCTGGGTAAATACCATCCCCACGGGGATTCTTCCGTATACGAAGCCATGGTACATCTGGCGCAGCCCTTCAGCATGAGCCTTCCTTTGGTGGACGGTCATGGAAATTTTGGTTCCATCGACGGAGATTCCGCCGCTGCCATGCGGTATACGGAAGCCCGTATGACCGGAGCGGCCATGGAACTGCTCCGTGATATTGATCTGGACACGGTGGACTGGACACTGAACTTTGACGATACCCTCAAGGAACCGGAGCTGCTGCCCGGCCGATTCCCCAACCTGCTGATCAACGGCGCTTCCGGCATTGCCGTGGGCCTGGCCACCAACATTCCGCCCCACAACCCCGGGGAAGCCATTGATGCTGCCATCGCCCTGATGGATGATCCCTCTCTTCCCATCCGTCAGTTGATGCACTATCTGCCCGCTCCGGATTTCCCCACAGGCGGATACCTGATCCAGTCCCCGGAGATTGCCCAGGCCTATGAAACCGGCCGGGGCAAGCTGACCATGCGGGCCAAGACCCATATGGAAACGCAGAAAAACGGCCGCACCCATATCGTTATCACCGAGATCCCTTATGGGCTCAACAAGGCCGCCATGCTCCAGAAGATTCTGGAAGTTACGCAGGAAAAGAAATCCCTTTTCTCCGGCATTACAGATATTCGGGACGAAAGCGACCGGACGGGCCTTCGCGCCATCATCGAAGTAAAAAAGGATGCCGATCCGGAGAAGATACTCCAGTATCTGTTCAAATACACGGATCTGCAGTGTACCTTCGGCGCCAATTTCACCGCCATTGCCGAAGGCAAGCCCCAGCAGCTGAACCTGAAGCAGGTGCTGGAATATTTTATTGCCCACCAGAAGAACGTCCTTACCCGGCGCACCAAATGCCAGCTGGAAACAGCCCGCAAGCGGGAGCACATTCTGGAAGGCCTGATGGTGGCGGTGGACCATGTAGACGAGGTCATCCGCCTTATCCGCAGCAGCAAAACCCCCAAGCAGGCCCGGGACCGGCTTATGGAGACCTATTCCCTCAGCGAACTGCAGGCCCAGGCCATTCTGGATCTGCGTCTCCAACGGCTGACCAATTTGGAGCTGGTTTCCATAGAAAAGGAATATGCCGATATAAAAAAGCGGATTCAGGAGCTGCTGGCTATCTTGGGCTCTGAAAAAAAGCTCATTGCCCTCATTAAAAAGGAGTTGCTGGAAATCCGCACTCTGTTTCCTATCCCCCGGCGGACCCAGGTCATTGCCGGAGAGACTGCCATTGCCGCCCCTCAGGAAGAGAAGGTAGTGGAGCAGGTCGCCATTGCTCTGTGCGAAGGGGGAGCGGACCGCTCTGCCAACGCCGGAATGCTCATCCGCCGCTGGCCCGCCAGGCTTTTTAACCTGAATGACATCCGGGCAGACGTCCCACGCTTCCTTGTCATAGCCAACAGCGATACAAAGTTGCGGCTGTTTACCAACCGGGGTGCTCTGATCCTGCTGAATGTAGAGGATATTCCCGAAACCAAACCCACCGGCAAAGCGGCCAATCTTGCCGCCCTGCTGGCCCTGGAAAAAGAAGAAAAGATCATTGCCGCCTTCCCGGAGGAAAGTGAAGGAGACTATCTTTTCTATACCCGCAGCGGCATGGTCAAGCGCACGGCCTGCGCGGAATACAGCCCCAAGGCCAAACGCACCGCCGCCCTTTCGCTGAAAGAAGGCGATTCCCTTATCGGCATGGAAAAAGCAGAGGGCCCCTCTGTGCTCATGGTCACGGCTCTGGGCATGAGCATTCGTTTTGACTGGCAGGAAGTGCCCCAGACGGGCCGTGTCTCTGCCGGAGTCCGGGGGATCAAGCTGGATGCCAAGGACCGGGTGCTCTTTGCGGGACAAACCGGAGAAGAAGGGGAGCTGCTGGTGCTTACAGACAGAGGGTTTGCCAAGCGGAGTTTCCTTTTTGATTATGAGCTGCAGGCCCGCAACGGCAAGGGGCTCAAAACCTTTGATTTCCGTAAGAACGGCGCCAACGGCCGGGAACTGGTCTATGCCTCCCCTGTGACGCTGCCCTTTAATCTGCGTATCCGCCAGCGAAAGAGTGCTGCGACCCTGCTGAATACCGAAGAGATCCACATAGAGCCACGCTTCTCCAAGGGATCCATGCTCATCCCCGTGCTTCTGGATGACGATGTACTGGGCGCCGATAAGGTGCTGGAATGATCCTCGCTTCTTCATAAAGCAAGCTCCGGTTTTAGGGTTCCTGAAACCGGAGTTTTTCTATGCGCCGCAGAAACATCGACCCATGAAGCAAACATTCTGCGGAAACAGATTGGTGAGACTTTGCAGCCATACCGGCTGCAAAGCCGACAGGATTTATGCAAACCCAGCCGCAAGATTCTTTACCGGACCTTTACTAAAAAACGGCGTGACTGCAAGGGTCACGCCGTTTCCGTTTTTATAAAAGGCTCTCAAAGTCAAAAGTTTTTCCCACAAGGATCACTGCTGCTCCACCTGGGGATCTTCTTCCTTATTCCAGACTTCCGCATCCCCCTCGGATGCGGGTGCATCGTCTTCCTGAGACATTGATTCGGAAGGTTCCTCGCCTGCGGGCTTTTCTTTCCCATCGGCAGGCGCGGTCTCCTTCTGCGGCAGTGCCTCTACCGGCCAACGGCGGCTGAAGATAAAGAGCGCCACACCGGCGGCAAAGATAAACAAACTGATGAACTGGCTGGTGGACAGAGCCCCCACGTTCCCCCGGTAATCGTCCCGATAAAACTCGATGATGAACCGCCACACCGCATACAGCAGCATGTACAGGCTGGATACGGTGCCCCGGCGGAGCTTACGGCTGTTATACAGCAAGGTTAAGAATATGCCCAGCACTGCCAGGAACATGGCTTCCATGATCTGTGTGCCCAGACGGGAAACACCATTGAGGGTAAAGCACAAAAAGCCCTCATGGACGATGCCGAAGCAGCACCCGGCCATCAGGCAACCTACCCGGCCCCCGGCATGCGCAAAGCAGAAGCAAGGCAGCAGCAAGTCCGTCAGGGAAACGAAATTGACTTTGTTTTTCCGGCAGGCAACGGCCGCCCCCAGCAGGCCGCCCAGCAGGCCGCCATAAAACACCAGCCCGGTGGATATCGTTTCCCACAGCTGGCTCCAGCTTTCGGGCATGGAAGGGGGATCAGTGATAAAGTACAGAAGCTTGGCGCCCAGCATCCCCAGAATAATGGCCCAGATCAGGGTATCCAGAACGGCGTCTGCCGACAGGGGCGATTTTTTACGCAGAAAATACAGAACGATCAGCGCCACCACAGTGCCCGCCAGCGCACACAGGCCGTACATGGGCAAGGAGAGGCTGCCGATAACCAGAAAAGGATGCATATCTTTCCTCCAAAAACAGGATAATTTATCATAGCACAGCCGCCGAGGAAAGTAAAGCGGCCATCTATCGGCGCGCAAAAGCAAACGCCGAGCAATTCAAAAGCGAAGCGTTGGAAGGGACGCTTCATACTCTCTTCTGCTGCGGTTTTCCTGCCGATGTATATAGGGCACGCTCTTTTTCTCCCGGCGGGCTTTTCTCCTCGGGAGCGGTGTGCTATACTATAAATATGGAAAGCTTATTTGATGACAACAGCAGAAAGCAGGCCCCCCTGGCCGATCGTATGCGTCCCCGAACCCTGGATGAGTTCATCGGGCAGCAGCATATTGTAGGCCCCGGACGGCTTCTGCGCCGGGCCATTATGACCGACAGTCTTCAATCCTCCATCTTCTTTGGCCCTCCCGGCACGGGAAAGACCACGCTGGCCGGGATCGTTGCCAATGCCACCGGCGGGCGGTTTGTAAAGCTCAATGCCGTATCCTCCGGGGTAAAAGAGCTGCGGGATATTCTTCACGAAGCGGAACAGCACCTGCGGCTGTACAACAAGCCTACTTATCTGCTGCTGGATGAATGCCACCGCTGGAGCAAGGCCCAGAGCGACGGGCTCCTTCCCGCACTGGAAAACGGCACCGTCCGCTTTATCGGCTCCACTACGGAAAACCCCATGGTATCCATGACCGGCGCTATCGTGTCCCGGTGTCGGTTGTTTCAGTTTTATCCTCTGCAAAGAAGCGATATAGAGGCGGCTCTGCGCCGCGCCCTTGCCGATAAGGAACGCGGGTTGGGGAACTTCCATGCTCAGCTGGAAAACGAAGGCATGGAGGTTTTTCTGCGTCTGTGCAATGGGGATTGCCGCAGCGCCCTGAATGCTCTGGAGCTGGCTGTACTGACCACCGCTCCCGGGGAAGACGGAATCATCCGCATCAACGCCCAGGTGGCTGCAGAATCCGCCCAGCAGAAGGTGATCGCCCTGGACGACCAGCTGTTTTACGATATGCTCTCGGCCTTTTGCAAAAGTTTGCGCGGCAGTGACGCCGACGCTGCGCTGGCCTGGTTCTCCCGGCTGATTTATGCTGGCTGCGACCCCCGAATTATCGCCCGGCGGCTCATTGCCCATGCCAGCGAAGACATCGGCCTAGCCAATCCCAACGCCATGGTGCAGGCGGTAAGCGCTGCTCAGGCATTGGAACTTATCGGCATGCCGGAAGCCAGACTTCCGCTGGCGCAGGCCATTATCTATCTGTGCGAATCCCCCAAATCCAATGCCGTAGTGATGGCCGTAGACAGCGCCATGACCGATGCGCAGCAGGGGATCCAGCAGCCGGTACCCAATCACTTGCGTGACACCGCCTATAAAGGCGCGGCCAAACTGGGGTACGGCAAGGGTTACAAATACCCTCATGATTACCCCGGCCACTTTGTAGTACAGCAATATATGCCTACGGAGCTTGTCGGCCGCCGCTACTATCTGCCCAGCGATCAGGGGCAGGAAAAGAAAATCCAGGAAAATCACCAGCTGCGGGAAAGCTTGCAGCGGAAAAAGTAATTTTACAGGCTGCCCTGATCGCCGGGAATGCTTCGGTGATCTGTTCAGTTCCATGCCGTAGATCTCCTTTGGGGCAGGCGGCAGTACTCCCGGAATATAAAAAGCAGACGCTCCTATTACAAAAGCGTCTGCTTTTTCACGTTCACTCTATTCCCTGCCCAGCAAGCGGCTCAGGGGAATGGCATCAAAATAATCGTTGGTAAGCTTGTCAAAATCTTCCCACATTTTGAAGGTAGGACAGGCAGCCGTACGGCCGCAGGGCTCTCCTTTGCTGGAAAGACAGCTTACGGGGGCCAGGTCTCCTTCGGTCAGGCGCAGCACCTCTCCCACGGTGATGGAAGCCGGCGCCCGGGTCAGCCGATACCCTCCCCCTTTGCCGGTGACCCCTGCCACAAGCCCGCCTTTTACCAGCACGGGCATGATGCTTTCCATGTATTTCTGAGAGATATCCTGTCGTTTGGCCATCTCCTTCATGGGCACATACCCTTCCTGCTGATGCAGCGCCAGATCCACCAGGATCCGCAGGGCATACCGCCCCCTGCTGGAAACGATCATCCCTGCTGATCCACGCAGTGGGCGCAGTCGTGGGTGGGTGCGAACTTTTCTGCGTCGTAGGGAATGTTGTTCCGGTCATAATAGTCTTTGACCGCCGCCTTAATGGCCTCCTCTGCCAGCACGGAGCAGTGCATCTTGTGAGGGGGCAGCCCGTTGAGCGCCTCTGCCACAGCCTTATTGGAAAGCTGCAGAGCTTCGCTGAGAGGCTTTCCCTTGATCATTTCCGTAGCCATAGAGCTGGAAGCGATGGCGCTGCCGCAGCCGAAGGTCTCAAACTTTACGTCGGTAACGATATCATTTTCGATCTTCAGATAAATCTTCATGATATCTCCGCATACGGCGTTGCCGACTTCGCCTACGCCGCTGGGATCCTGCATTTCGCCTACGTTCCGGGGATGCTTGAAGTGGTCCATGACCGTTTCGCTGTATAATGCCATTGTATATATCCTCTCTTTACACGCTTTTTCTATAACTTTTCCGGGGTTCAGATCACAAAAGGCTTTCTGCCGGAGGCTTTGTCCTTCCAGAGGGGGGACATATTCCGCAGATATTCCACCACCTCGGTAACGGAAGCTACGATATAGTCCACATCCGCCTGTGTGGTATCCTCGGCAATAGTCAGCCGCAGGGAACCGTGAGCCACTTCATGGGGCCGCCCGATGGCCAGCAGCACATGGCTGGGATCCAGAGAACCGGAAGTACAGGCAGAACCGGAGCTGGCGCAGATCCCCTTATCATCCAGCAGCAGCAGCAGACTTTCCCCCTCCACACCCTCAAAGCAGAAGCTCACGTTTCCGGGAAGCCTGTGGACGGGATCCCCGTTCAACGCTCCGTGAGGGATCCTGGCCAGACCCTGGATAAGCCGGTCTCTGAGAGCGGAAACCTTTTGGGAGGTTTCGGGAATATGGGCACAGGCATCTTCCAGCGCAGCAGCCATGCCCATGATGCCGGGAATATTTTCCGTACCGGCCCGCTTTCCCCGCTCCTGTGCACCGCCTTCGATCAGGCTGGAAAGGATCACGCCCTGACGGGCATACAGGGCGCCCACTCCCTTGGGGCCGTGGAACTTATGAGCGGAAAGGGAGAGCATATCGATATTGTCTTCCACCACATTGATCGCCACATGGCCGGCAGCCTGTACAGCGTCCGTATGGAACAGAACCCCTTTCTCCCGGCAGACCTTTCCGATCTCCCGGATGGGCAGAATAGAGCCGATCTCGTTGTTGGCAAACATGAGGGTCACCAGGCAGGTATCCGGCCGAATGGCGGCAGCCACTTCTTCCGGGGCAATGTTGCCATATTCATGCACAGGCAGCAACTGCACCTCGTAGCCTTCTTTTTCCAGCTTTTTCAGGGTATGCAACACGGCATGATGCTCAAAGGCAGAAGAGATGATGTGCCTCTTTCCCTTTTTGGCTCCCAGCCGGGCGGCAGAAAGGATAGCCTGATTGTCTGCTTCGCTGCCGCCGGAAGTAAAGTATATCTCCCGTGGCTTGGCGCCCAGACATTTGGCAATCCTGGCCCGTGCGTCTTCCAGGGCTTCTTTTGCTTCCTGCCCCACGGTATGCAGGCTGGAAGGATTGCCGTAGATCTTGTCCATATAGGGCAGCATGGCCTCCAGTGCATGGCGGCTCATTCTGGTGGTTGCGGCGTTATCCGCGTATATCATAGTGTCGCTCCTTTTACCTATCGATCTTGTGGGTAGTATACCCCATATTACCTACCATTTCAATAGGGTAATGTGAACTTTTTAAGGAAATACCGTCCCGGCGTATGCGATTTATATTCCCGTCGTTCCTTTGTTTTCAGATAAGAAGCATCGGGGTATATGAAAAGCTTTGCATATCTCCCTCGGACAGGCAATGCTGCTGAACTGCGCAGACCGGTTAACAGGCGCCCCGCATCCCCGTTGCTTCCGTTTTTCTGGTCCGTGATTTTGTATCCGGCCAAAGAAAAAGGGCCGTGAAAGAACGTTTTTCGCTCCTTCGCAGCCCTGCTGTATCTGCATATGCTCTTTATTCAGGCCGGGTATAAATACCCTTTTCCCTTTGGAGCAGCCCCAGAGTGATCATCTCCCGTCGAATGGTGCAGAAGTCATCATAATGATCCAGGATCTTGAAATTGACCTCCTGTTCCGTATAGGAGCGTCCCTTTTCAAAATCTTCTACCATATAATCCAGCAGCACCTTGCGTTTTTTCAGCTGGGCAGGCATGGCGATGATGATGCCCTCCCGCAGAAAGGCCCGAAATACCTGCTTGGCAAAAGCTTCATCATATTGCAGCTCCGTATCCAGTCCCATGGGTATACCTCCCGTTTTTCGTTCAGTATACCCTATCTGCGCCCAAGATGACAAGTACCTACAGGGTTTCGTCCTTCAGAGCATCGGCAGGGGCGTCATTGCGGATCTTCCCGGCGGCATAAAACATGGAGGCAAACACTACCGCAAACACGCTGCCCACAGCCACCGCCACGCTGCCCCAGGGCATATAGAATTGCTGTTCCACTGCCGAATCCGTAGCCTGGAAAATGAGATAGGACATCCCCGCAGAAAACAGCAGCCCCCAGAACAATCCCTTGTATCCATAGATCAGGCATTCAAAGCGCAGCATTCGTCCAAAGTCACGTTTGGACAGTCCTACGCTCCGAAGGGTGGCAAACTCCCTTCTCCGCAGCAGCACGCCGGTGGAAATGGTATTGAACACATTGGCCATGGCGATCAGGCTGATCAGCGCAATAAAACCGTAAGAGAACACCCGCACTACGGTGACCATGGCCTTCTCCTGTTCCTGATTCTCCGCCTCGTCATGCAGCACCCCTACGCCAACCGGCAGCAGCTTTTCCATCTCCGCACAGGCGCCCGCATGATCCGGCGCGATAAAGCTGTACAGAAGCCAGCTGATCCGGTCTATATCCTCCAGAGAACCACCTTCGCCCGCATATGTTTCCAAAGCGGACCAGGGCAGCAGCGCATACAGTTCCGAGGGTTCGCTGAGGAAAAAGGGCCTCCCGCTGCACAGCCCGCCGATGGTCAGTTCTCCCCTGCGCACTATTTCTTCCTGCGGGAGGCGCAGAGCCTTGCTTGTATCCAGCTCCGGCGCTTCACCTGCGCGCTGGGCCGCCAGCCATTGCTCCGCATACTCTGTGGGATAGAACTCATATACGCTCCCTTCTCCGGTAATTTCCATAAGCTCGTATCCTTCCGGAGGGGTATACAGATTGGAATAGAACTCGCAATGCACAGGCAGTGCGCCGGCTTTCATAAAAGTGGACTTTACGACCCGGGGACCGCCGCCGTCACCGGAATAAGTCACCATGGTAAGGTCGTTGCACAGCAAAGCCTGTGGGTTCTCCTTATCCATGAACCGCGCCGGATCCAAGCCCTGCTGGCGGCAGATCTCCGCAAAGGCAGTGTCCTGAACAAAGACCAGTTCCATGGCGCAGCTGTACTTCGCCTCCTGTCCGTCATTTTCCTTTGAGGCCAGAGCGTTGACGGGTACATTGACCTGCAGATTGACTTTTCGGAAATAGGCGCTTTCCTGTACCGAAGGGGCTTTTGCAAGAGCTTTCAAACGGGTCTCCGGATCCGTTTGATCCGAAGGATCCTGCCGGTACTCTATATCTTCAGATGTATACCCGGCATAGGCGGCCAACCCGCCTATGGCAGACTGCATATAAGCGCAAAAGGAGCTGGCTGAAAGGAACAGCGTTACGCTGAGCGTCAGGGAAAGGATGGTGACCCTGTACTGCTTCCGGTTTCGTTTAAAGCTCTTTTGGGCCAGCATGCCCTCGAAGCCGAAAAGCTTATAGCAAAGTTTTCCCGTTTTAACCTCCCGGGGCCGGATGCGGGTATCCCTGCTCTGGCGGATGGCTTCCATCGGGGATACAGACAGGGCCCGACGGGCAGGAATCCATGCGGAGACCAGAGTAGTCAGCAAACACAGCAAAGCGGAGATCCCCAATCCCGGCCAGCTGACGACCAGACGCATCTGCACTTCCGGCACATCGCTCAAAATGAAACGGAAAGAATCCCGCAGGCAATACAAAGTAATTCCAATGCCCAGACAGCCCACTGCCGCACCCAAAGGGATGCCGATCAGGCTGAGCAGCAGCGCTTCATACAGCACCGTTCCCCGCAGCTGCTTTCTGGTAGCGCCTACGGATTTGAGAATACCGAACTGTTTTGTCCGCTGAGAAATGGAGATGGAAAAGGCATTGTAAATCAGCAAAATACTGCCTGCGCTGATGAGACCCACCAGTATGGCCACCAGACTGAAATACGCAGTGGTCAAGTTGCCGCCCCGAAAGGCGCCGGAATAGCTGAGCAGATCCCTGTGTGCCTCCCAGACATAGGGCAGCTCACACGATGCCATAAAAGAATAGAACCGACTGGGGTGCGTCACCGTGAAAAACACCGTGCATGCCCCTGTACCTCCGCCCATGGTCAGTGCTGTAAATCCGGCAGCATCATAGGGCTCTATGCCGGGATCCAACCGTTCGTATACGCCGACCAGCGTATAGATTCTTTTCTCTGTTTGGGAAAGGAATTCCCCTTCTTCAACGGCCTGATTCGGCCCGAGGGTCTGTCCCCCGGTGCTCCGGCGGCTGCCCACTTCCAGTGCCAGCGTATCTCCCGGCTCCAGCTCCACCCCATACCGAAAGATATTGTCCGGCAGGATAAGCTCCCGGTCATTTTCCGGCAGGCGGCCCTTGACCAGACGAACGGATACCAGATCCTGCATGGTGTCTGCACCCATATCCTCCAGACACAGGTAGGGAGTAGACCCGCTGCTGTTCTCTATCTCCGCCCAGCCGGCCTGCCGCCAGAAGCCGACCCGGTCAATGCCGGGTGTTTGAGCAATAGAGGGTACTTCCTCTGCAGGAACATTTCTAAACAGGCCGTGATACGCCCCGGCAAGAGCGGTTTCTCCCCGTACCAGATACTGTATGCCGCTGTTTCCTCCTTCGATGACCGCCGTGAGCAAGGCCATGGAAAGGATAATGCCTATGATCGTTACAAGGGTACGGGTAGGGTTCTTTTCCAGAGAACGGCGGGTAAAACGATGAAATACGTTCATGGGCGCTCCTCTCTTACAGGGAGGTATCCCGAAGGATGCGGCCATCCTCAATGGCAATGACCCGCCGGGCCTGCAGAGCGATCTGCTCGTCGTGGGTAATGATGATCAGGGTCTGCCCGTATTTTTTATTGGAAAATTTCAGCAGCTCCACAATCTCCTGGCTGTTTTTGCTGTCCAGATTTCCCGTAGGTTCATCGGCCAGCACCACCGCCGGAGCACTCATAAGCGCCCGCCCGATGGACACCCGCTGCTGCTGCCCCCCGGAAAGCTGGTTGGGCAGATTCTTTTTGCGGTTGTTCAGATCCAGCGTCACCAGCAGCTCGTTGAGCCGTTCCTCGTTTACCGCCCGGCCATCCATCAGCAGGGGCAGGGTCATGTTTTCCACTACGTTGAGTACGGGGATCAGATTGTAAAACTGATAGATAAGCCCCACCTGCCGCCGGCGGAAAATGGCCAGCTGATCTTCGTTCTGGGCGTATACATCCTGCCCGCCCACAAACACTTTGCCGGAGGTCGGTCGGTCTACCCCGCCCAGAATATGCAGCAGCGTGCTCTTGCCGGAGCCAGACGGCCCGATAATGGCTACGAATTCCCCCTGTTCTACAGAAAAAGATACATCGTCTACGGCTTTTACCTGATTTTCTCCTTTGCCGTAGATCTTGCTTACATGCTCTGCCCGGATGATCTCCATATGCATACCATCGCTCTTTGTAAGAGAGCGCCCTTTCTTTTTGTTGACTCTTCTTACAGCTTAGCAGCGGAAAGTGACGGAAAGGTTACAGAAACGGTTTTTACACTACGGATTTGTAAAAGCGCAAAGTGAACAGTGCCCCGCCCTCCGGCGCATTTCGGGCCTGAATGGTTCCGTTCTGCCGGGTCATGACCATGCGTGCCAGAGCAAGACCGATGCCAATGCTTTCCTCACCGGCATTCTGCCCCCGGTAAAAGCGCTCAAAAAGGTGGGGGATATCCTCTGCGGCAAAGCCTTTTCCCGTATCCTGAACGGTTATTTCAGTAAAAAGAGCCGTTTCCCGGACACGCAGGGTAATGCTGCCGCCATCGGGCGTATGCTCCATACAGTTTTTCAGCACATTGCCCAAAGCCTCGGCGCTCCAGAGAAGATCTCCGGTAAAAGCTTCCTGCCCCGCCTGCATATGCAGAGAGATATCCCTCAGTTCCAGGGGAATCCGCAGCGGTTCCAGCGCCTTTTGCATCAGGGTAAAGGCAAAGAGTTTGTCGGCCCGGAAAGCGGCGGTGCCTGCCTCCAGCTTTGCCATTTTCAGCAAAGCCTCAATGAGCCAGTCCATGCGGTTCAGGGCTATCTTTATACCGTGGAGCAATTCCAGCGCTTCCTGCCGGGAAAGATCCTCCCGGCTGAGCAGGGCTACGCTCAAGTGCAGGCTGGTCAGCGGGGTACGCAGCTGGTGAGAGATATCCGCCATGGAGCGGGCCAGCTGCTCCTTATCCCGGGTCAGGGCTTCGGTCTGTTCCCTGAGCATAAGGGTCATCTTCCGTATCTGAGAAAGGAGTATGGAAAGCTCCCCCTCTTTATACTGGTACAGCAGCAGTTCCTGCTGCCCGTGAAGGATAGCGTCCAGCTCCCGGCTGAGTGTCTCCATGTCCCGGCAGCGACGGCTCAGGCACAGCAGATGCATCCCGGTAAACAGCAGCCCCCCTCCCAGCGCCAGTGCTCCCGCCCACAGGCTGAAGAAGCAGAGGCCGCCGGCAAGCAGTACCGTCAGCAGCAGAAAAACCAGCAGTTCTTTTTTTATTTCCGGATCCCGCAGCAGGTTCATATCAGTCCGCCCTGTATCCTAAGCCCCGAACGGTTTTAATGATCCTGGGGGCGGCAGGATCCTCTTCGATCTTGTCACGCAGGCGTTTGATGCACACGGTAAGGGTATTGTCGTTAACAAACTCTCCCCCCATATCCCACAGCTCCTCCAGAAGGCGGTTCCGGGAAAGGAGCTTTCCCCGGTTCCCGGCAAAAAGCAGCAGCATCCGGTATTCCAGTGCAGACAGAGCCAGCGGCACCCCCTCCCGGTACACCTCTCCTTTATCCGTATCCAGCGTTAAGGGGCCCAGCGTCAGCCGGGCCGCATCGGCTCCGCTGCGGCGCAGTGCGCTTCGAATGCGGGAAAGAAGTTCCCGTGGCCGGAAAGGCTTTGCTATATAATCATCGGCGCCCATGTCCAACCCTGCCACCGTGCTGCTTTCATCTCCGGAAGCAGTAAGAAAAAACACAGGGACGGAACTTTGCGCTTTGATGGCCCGGCAGGTATCAAAGCCGTTCCCCTCCCGCAGGGTGATATCCAGCAGCACCAGATCAAAAGAATGCCGGCTCAGCAGCTCCAGCGCCGCCCGCTGCCCATCGGCGGTCTCCGTTTCAAACCCTTCCTCCCGTAAAAAGGCGGTGAGGGCATTGAGGATCATGGGATCATCCTCCACCAGCAGCAATCTGGCCATGGCAAACTCCTTTCAAAAGAAATGTCTTTGCCCTATTATATCCGGGGAGCAGACGGCTGTCCACACAAAAAAGCCGCCCCCTTCGCAGGAGACGGCCGCCCCAAAGACCCAAAGAAAATTCAGGAGCACAGTACCTTTTGACCTGAAGCAGGTATCGCCTCCTCTTTGGGCGCAGGTGCAAAAAGATTGGTATGTGCCCGAAGAAAAACGGCAAACAACACCAGAGAAAGCACACAGCACACCCCATCGGTAACAGGTGTGGCCCAGACCATGCCGTATACGGGAGATACGGTACGCAGCAGGAACATCAAGGGGATATCCAGCACGCCTTTGCGGAACACCGCCAGGAAAAAGGAGCGCATACCCTTCCCTGTGGCCTGGAAAAAGGAAATACATGTATAAGCGCAGGCGGAAAAGGGTGCTCCCAGACAGAGGATCCGCAAAAAGTCGGCGCCATAGCGAACGGAATCAGAGCCATGACGGATAAACAGTCCAATAAGAGGCCGGCTCCACAGCAGGCATACGATGGTACACAAAGCAGCCAGCCCTACGGAGATGCCCATGGACAGGGACACGGTCTTTTTCATCCGCCGATGATCCCCGGAAGCATAGGTGTATCCGATGAGGGGCAGTACCCCCTGCGCCATGCCCCGCACCATGCAGTGGGCCAGCATATTCACCTTTTTAGCCACGCCCAGCCCCGCCTGGAAGGAGATGCCGTTTACAGCCATGAGCGCATCCAATACCGCAAAGGAAATATTTTCAAAGAGCGTCATCAGGCAGGCAGGGAGACCGGCCGCCAGCACTCCCATCGGCACCGCCTGAGAAAGCATGGCCTTTCCGGGAATGAAAGACAGGCAGGAGCGTTTCCGTTTACGGATAAGCACCCATACAAAATACAGCAGCGCAAATACGTTGGAAAGGCTGGTGGCAACGGCGGCGCCCAGCACCTCCCGTCCCGCGGGCAAAAGTACGAACATAAACAGGGGATCCAGCGCCATGTTCAGCAAGCCGCCCAAAGCGATGCCTGCGCTGGCATGGAGGGAGCGGCCTTCGGACCGAATCAGATGACTCAGCAGGGTAGCCACCGCAGTAGGAAGTCCCCCCAGTGTCACGGTGCAGAACAGGTATTCCTTGGCCAACACATGTACCTGCGGATCCGTGCCCCCCAGCAGATCGATAAAGGGATCTGCCCAGATATAAGCACACAGGCTGTAAAGTGCGGTAACACCCAGACAGCCCCACAGCGCAAACGCAGAGGCATACCCGGCTTTTTTGGTATCGCCGTCTCCCATGGCGCGGGCAATGACGCTGGCCCCGCCGATGCCGAACAGATTGGCAACGGCGGAAAGAAACATAAACGCCGGCATACAGATAGTGACGGCGGAAAGCATGGCATCGCTCCCCGTAAGGCCTACAAAAAAAGTATCCGCCATGTTGTACAGCACCAGAATGATCTGGCCCAGCACCGCAGGAAGAGCCAGCTTCCAGATGGCCTCTGGAACCGGGGTGCTTTCAAACAATTCCTTTTTTGCGATCATACCGGATACCTCCTTGCTTTTGGATGTACTGTATGATATGCTGTTTTCAGATAAAGTCAAATTATAATATTTTAGCTCACTATAATTTTAAATAATGAGGTATTCTATGATAAGTGCTAAAATGCAAACGCTGCTCATGGTGGCAGAACTGCAGAACTTTACAAAAGCGGCTCAGGCTCTTTCCATGACCCAGCCGGCCGTCAGCCATCACATCAAGCAATTGGAAGAGGAACTGGGAGCGCCCCTGTTTATCCGCGGAAAAAATGGCCTGCTTTTGACCCCGCAGGGCGAGATTGCCATCCAATACGCCCGGCGTATCAAAGCTTTGGATGAAAAAATGCGGTTGGAGCTGCAAAATGCAGAAAAAAATCTGACCAGCCTGCGCATCGGCATTACCCATACTTCCGAAAGCAATCTGACCACCCAGGTACTGGCAAAATGCAGCAGCCAGCACCCCGGTCTGAGCATCACAATAACTACGGACACGATAAAAAATCTTTATGATTATCTGGGGAACTATGAGATCGATCTGGCCATTGTGGAGGGGCAGGTGACCAATCCCCGCTTCTCTTCCATGATGCTGGATACGGATTACCTGGTATGCGTCATGTCCAACGATAATCCCCTGGCCAGAAAAGTCATGGTGACATTGGAGGAGCTCAAGCGGCAGCAGATGATCCTGCGGCTGCCCTCCTCCGCCACCCGGATGCAGTTTGAAAGCAGTCTGGAAAGTCACGGGGAAAGCATACAAAGCTTTAACGTGATACTGGAAGTGGATAACATCGCCACCATCAAAGACCTTATCCGAAAGGATCTGGGGGTTTCCATCCTGCCTCGCAGCGCCTGTATGGATGAACTGTGCAAGGGAAAGATCACCGCCCTGCCCATCGAAAATCTGAGTATGGTCCGGGAGACACGCATTGTATACAACCGGGACTTCGGGCACGTGGACATTCTCCGGGAGATCACCCGTATCTATCAGCACGAGCTCAACGCTTACCACTTTTAAGGTAATACGCCGTTACGTTCCAATGAAAATTTTTCATGCCGGCAGGAAACTTCTGCCGGCATCTTGTTTATATTCACGTAAGTAAACAATATAATATGTCGTTTATTCTTGAAAACGGCTTTTCCGGTATAAGTACCCCCTGCACTGAAACGCTTCTTCGGGATAGCGGCTTGGGGCGCACCGTTCCTGACAAACAAAAAGCTCCCGAAGGAGCAATCTGTTCGTTTGCAAGCACTTTTCGTGCAGTTGGCGATCCCAAAAAGCCATGTCGCATGCAGATCATGCCGTATTGCACCTATTCCCGCCAAAATGCATACATAAGTCCATTCCAGCTTTCCCGACCGCAATCAAAAAGGTCGAGTATCCTCTGCTTCTCCCCGCCGTGCGCCCTGTTATAGCAGTATCATCCGACCAAAATCGCAGCTGCGGTGATAGTCCGGTGTATCTGAGGTCACCGGATTCCAGGCCAGATAATGGAGATGATCCGTCAGATCCCCGCACTTGTATACGTTGCCCCGCAGCTCCATCCCCGGCACAAAAATTTTAAATGCCGGATACAAAGTGCGCATAAAAGCTGCAGGCAGGCAATAATACGCCTCCCATCCCGTCGTTGTATACCCGGTACGGATCTGAAAAAGCTTTCCCCCGTCCCGGGGCAAAAGCCGCAGGCGATCCCCCCGTCCATAGCCGATGCCTGCATTAAATGCCCCGTTGGGATTCACTTCAAAGTTTATATACCGGCCGTCTCCCTGCACAGGCGCCAGAAAGAACTCCATGCAGCTGTCATTGCACACAGGATCCGTAAGCCCGGTATATTGCGCACGAATATTCTTTTCTTCGGCTCGCTGGTACACATACAGATGCTCCGCATCATAGCAAAGCTTCTGCAGCATGGAAACCTCTGCTTTTGTGCGCCACAGCGGGATATCCGCCGAAAGAGCCGGGATATGTGTCCACTCCGGTTCCGTCCCTGCCCGCTGAATGCTGTATTCCCGCATATCTCTCCTTTTGTATCAGATCAGTCGGTGTACGCTGTCCACTTCCCCGTTTTTGATATATACCCGAGGCACTCTGGGAGCAATCAGGCACACGATCTCATACCCGATGGTACCAGAAAGCTCCGCTATATCATCGGCGGTGATGCAGTCTTCCCCGTCACGTCCGATAACGGTTGCCACGTCCCACTCCTTCACCTGGGGAATATGGGTCACATCCACCATGACCTGATCCATACACACCCGGCCTACGATAGGCGCCCGCTGTCCGTGCAGAAGCACATATCCCTTGTTGGAAAGATGGCGGGGCAGTCCGTCTGCATAGCCGATGGCCAAAGTAGCAATGCGCATGGGCGCCTGCGTCACATAGGTCATGCCGTAGCTGACAGGCGTCCCGGCTGGTACGGTTTTAAGGAATGTCACATGGGTTTTCAGGCTCATCACCGGCTGCAAGGGCTCCAAACGGTGCATATCCACTTCTCTGGAAGGCAGCAACCCATACAGAATAACTCCCTGCCGCACCATGTCGTAATAATCCTGCCGTCCCATCAATGCTGCGCTGTTGGAAATGTGCAGCAACGGAATATGCAGCCCCCGCCGTTTTATTTCTTCCGACACCCGTGCAAACCGATCTGCCTGCAGATTCGCATAAGCCGTATCCAGCGTATCCGCCGCCGCGAAATGAGAGAACAGCCCCACTACCCGGCCGCCGGGCAATGCGCAGATCTGTGCAATACGCTCCGCTGCCTGCTCCCAGGGCAGACCCAGCCGCCCCATCCCCGTATCCACGGCAATATGCAGGGAGACTTCCTTTCCCCGGCTGGCCGCATAGGCACACACGGCCTCCGCTTCCTCTACCGAGGCCACGGTAGCCTCTATATCATAGCGCAGCAGTTCAAAAAAGCATGCCTCCGGCGTGGGCGACAGCAAAAATACAGGCGTACGTATCCCCGCTTCCCGCAGCTGTACGGCTTCGTCTGCAGTGGCTACGGCATACCGGTCCGCCCGGCCGGAAAGCTCCCGGGCAATACGCACTGCTCCGTGGCCGTACGCATCAGCCTTGATCACGGCTGCCATCTGCACTCCCTGCGGGATATGCTTCCGGGCGGCGTCAAAATTGTGCACCAGGGCATTCAGATCCACTTCTTCCCAGGTGCGCAGGGCATCAAAGTTCATCATCATGGGCAGTTCCCCTCTGGGGCATGTTTTTCGGCCCCGGGATTCCCGTAAACAGGGGATGATCGTAACGCAGACGCATTCTATCCCAAAGGCCGTATTTCTCTGTATTGGCAATGGCATGAATCATTTTTTCTTCCACATCCGGCACCAGCCGGGCCAGATACCCGATCAGTTCCTTGGCTTCCTCCCGCTTGGTATGCCCCGCAGCCGGACAGTTGGCCTTCTGTACCGGCAGCTCCCGGCTCCTTGATACGGAAAGGGCATATTTTTCAGGCAGGAAGATCAGCGGTCTGATCAGCGTAACGTCCGCCCGGCTCAGATAGGTCAGCGGGCCGAAGGTGTTGATCCGTCCTTCGTACAGCATACTCATAAGGAATGTCTCCAGCACGTCCTCTCGATTATGCCCCAAAGCCACCTTGTTGCAGCCCCTGTCCCGGGCGGCATTATTCAATGCACCCCGGCGAAGCTTGGCGCACAGAGCGCAGGGATTCTTTTCCTGCCGGATATGGAATACCACCTCTCCGATATCTGTTTTCAGCACGGTATAGTCTATGCCAATGCGGGCAGCAAAAGCCTTTATGCTTTCCCAGTCCTGCTCCACGATCCCCAGATCCAGGGATACGGCGCATACCTCAAATTTTGTTCTGGAAAAGTTTTGATAGAGTTTCAGTGCTTCCATCAAAAGCAGGGAATCCTTCCCGCCGGAAACGCCGATACAGATCCTGTCTCCGTCCTCTATCATATGATACCGCTCATCTGCCCGGCGGATACTGCCCAATACTCGCTTCATGCTGCCTCCATTTTTAGAGCAATTTTTCAAAATCCGGCAGCGCTTTACCATAAATACATAAAGGAAAGGCCCCCGGCAAAGCGCAGGCGCCGTCTGCAAAAAAGCTGCCGCCCCTGCCTTTAGAAATTGCTACAGTAGATTATACACGTCCCCCGTGTTTCTGTAAAGAATGGGCCGTGCACCGATTGTCGCCGAAACGCTGAGACGTCATGAAATATTTACACTTTGGACGCACCCTGTAAACGCTTTTCTGCCATGCTATAAAGACTACTTTTAATTGGGAGCGACCCATGAAAAAAAGATTTCCGGCAGCGCTGCTGCTTCTGTTTATGCTGCTGTGCGGCTGCCAAAAAAAAACCGGTTCCCCCATTCTCCCGCTGGAAAGCTCTATGCCTCCGGTTTCTGCAGCGGGAACAGTATATACCCCCGCTCCCGCTGCTTCCTCCACCCCGCAGGCCACGCCTTCCCCCAGTCCGCTGCCCACTCTAGCTCCCGTGCCCACTCCGCCCGGTCTTCTGGGCCGCCGGCATGAAGAAAAGTTCACTTTGGAAGAGATCTGCACTGATTCTTCCTATACCAGCCCCCGGCAAAGCCTTTCCTGGTACATGGTGGAAGACAGGGAGACCTTTGGCAAGCTTGTGACCTATTATGTGGTAGATATCTGGATCCGGGATGTAACGCTGCTGCGCACCGCTTTCGCCCAGGATCAGTTCAAAGCCCGTTATATACAGGATATCGAGGATATATCCCGGCAGACGGGGGCCATAGCCGCTCTTTCCGGAGATTTTGCCGTCTACCGGAAAAAGGGACTGGTCATACGCAACGGAGAGGTGCTGCGCAAAAGTCTGGATAGCAGCAGGGATGTGGGCGTGCTGTATAAGGACGGTACCTTTGCCTGCTATGAAGCGGGACAGGTACCCCTGGAAGATATCCTTTCCCGGGATCCCTGGCAGAGCTGGTGCTTCGGTCCCTCTCTGCTGACGACAGACGGAGGCCACAAAAGCCGCTTTCACACCACGGTGGCGGCGACTAACCCCCGGGCGGCCTTTGGATATTATGAACCGGGGCATTACTGTTTTGTGCTGGTAGACGGCCGCAGCAAAAAGCACTCTCTTGGACTTACCATGGAGGAGCTTTCCACCCTGATGGAGTCTTTGGGCTGCTGCGCCGCCATAAATCTGGACGGCGGTGCTACGGCCCAGTTGAGCTGGAACCATGCCCTCGTTAACCAACCCAGCGGCGGCGGCCGGCGGATCAATGATATTCTCTATCTGGCCCCGGAAGCTCAACCCTGAAAAACAGCATAAAAAAAGCCCCGTTCAATCGGGGCAAATGCTTCAGTTTTCTCGTTTGGCATCCAGATACGCATAAAGGGTATATTTGCTGATGCCGAAATACTTGGAGATCTTATCTCCGCTCTTGGTTACCAGGAAAGCCCCTGCCTTATTCAGGAAATCAATGGCCTGGATCTTATCGTTCTTGTTCATCAGTGCCACCGGTTTACCTACTTCTTCTACGCTCTGCTCGATAAGATCCTCCAGCAGCTCATTCACATTCTGAGGGATGGCTCGGGGTTCCTTTTTCTCCTCTCCGTGGTGAAGCAGGGAGCCGACTGCTTTTTGAGCCATGATCAAATCGGTAATGTCATAATTGATGCAGAAAATACCGTCTATACGGCCGCCTTCCCCCCGGATATATACGGTGCTGGATTTTAAGATCCTGCCGTCATGGGTTTTGAGCAGATAGCCTGTCCTGTCCTTAAGTTCTTCGGGGTGCTGCGCCTGCATGGCCTCCAAAGCGATCTGCGAAGGGCCGTCGCCCTGCTGCCGCTGAGATACATGTCCGTTTTCTATGGTTACGATGGTATGCTCCGGATCTCCGCCGGTAAGGTCATGGACCAATACCTCGCAGTTCTCCCCAAACTCATTTGCCAGAGCTTTTGCCAGCCGTTTATAAAATTCAAGATTCATTCCGCTGCCTCCCATTGGGCTGTTTGTATTATCATACCTATTTTCCGCAAAAAATGCAACCGCATATTTGTAAACATAAAAGCATTGAAATATCAGAACGGATAAGGTAGAATAAGCATATATTGCCAAGCAGCAGGAAAGGAAAGCAAAAACATGGAAAACATATATGAAGAAGAACGGGATCTGGTAACTTTTTCCGATGACGAAGGGAATGAGTTCTCCCTGGAAGTCATGGACTATTTTGAGTATGAGGGCCAGGAATATGCGGTTCTCTGCCAGCTGGAAGAGGATGTGCCCGAAGGCACCGATACGGAAGTGTACATCATGAAAGTTTCCGAGGAAGGTGAAGACGAGATCTTCCTGCCCGCCGATGAAGACAAAATGGACGAGCTCACCCAGATCGTGGAAAAGATGCTGGATGAGATGACCTGCTGCGGCGACTGCGGTGCTTGCGATGTAGCCGACTGCGCAGACAGAGAATAACTTCATATTCCTTAAAAAGCAAAAGACCCCTGAGGGGTCTTTTTTATTGCAGATCGCAGCAGCTTAAGTCTCTCCCTCCGCAGCGGTTTGCGATGCCACATACAAAACATCGCTGATGGAACGACCGCCGTCTGCCGGGCGGTTATACACCTCACCCTGCCAGCACAGCACCGCTGACTGTCCTCCGTCCAAATTGTAAGCGGCAGCAAAGCCCATGTTCTTGCAGAACACCGCCAGATCCTCCATGGTCAGCCCCATGGAATATCTGGGCTGCCGTCCATCAATAAGCACTATGGCATAATGCCCGGGCTCATAGTATCCCAACACGCAGCGCGGATTCCTGTCCTTGATCTGGGACTTGGGAAACTCCTTCCGAGGCCCCCCGTCCTTATCCAGTAATCCGGGGCCAAAGGTCCATACCTGCCAGGGATCCTGCGCCAGAATATCCTCCACTTCATACTCTTCCGGCGTATAGGTGGCCATTACGCCGTCCCGGTACAGCACACAGATATCATACTTTCCTTTTGTTTTGCGGTACAATTCCCCGTTTCGCACCACCAGCCCCATGTTCCGGGTGTAAAAATCCCCGGAAGCGGCAAAGAGCGCCTGAACTCTGTCTGACATTTTCTTTACGGAAGCCGCCGTATTCTTGTCTGAAAAACCGTTCTTCCCTGCGGCGGCAGTGCGCAGCAGTGTTACATCCTGCACATAGATATCTACTACATGGTAGGTGATATAATCCTGATAGGTCTCCTCATCCTTCTCCGTTCGGATAGAAAGGGCAATATTCTCTTCTGCATAACGATCCGCTTCCCGCACCGGTTCTCCGTAGGAAAACACATCAAAGCGGCCGCCCAAAAGCCCTGCCGGCGTAGGAGCAGGCGTATCCGTAGGAACGGGAGTAGGGGACGGTGCATCCGTAGGTTCCGGGGTAGGCACCGGGGTATCTGTAGGCACTGGGGTAAAGGTAACGATGGCTACCGCTACCTCTTCCTGGTCTATCCGGCTGGACTGCTCCCCTGGTGCCTGAGTCGGCTGGGGAGCGCTGCCCTCCCTGCATCCGCCCAGCAGCAGGCAGAGCCCCATCAGGAGCACCATAAGAATATACTTCATAGAGAATGCTTCTTCCTTTTGCAACTGTACAATGGGAAAAGTATAGCACCGATGGGAAATTCTGTCGATAGCGGCGAAGAAAAAAGAAGATTTCCCACCTGTGCTCTGAAATTTTTGTTCCGAAGAAAAATTTTTCTTGCATTTCAAACCGGGATGCGGTATAATACCCCTTGCATCGGGGATGTAGCTCAGCTGGTTAGAGCGCTGTGTTCACATCGCAGAGGTCTAGGGTTCGAGTCCCTACATCCCCACCATTGATCCACCGTATTTTTGACAGGGTACGGTGGATTTTTTATGCCCCCAAAGCCACATAAAATGAAACCTTGCAGATGCGCCTATACGAAATTCATTTTTAGCCAAGCTCATGATAATACGGGCAGACGTCTTCATAACTTCCGTCCTTCATGCGAAACCCCTTCGGGATTACGCCAAGCTGCACAAATCCCAGTCGTTCATACAGATGCCGGGCATGAATGTTCGAAGCAACGACCGCATTAAATTGCAGGACTCCAAAACCGTGTGCCGCTCCTTGCACCAGGCAATCCTGCACCAGTTTTTTCCCCAATGTGCAGGCCGCGTGCATCTTGACGAACGGCATAGCTGGCATTGCAGATATGACTGCATCGACCCACATTATTGGGATGCAAAATATACAGGCCATAAACTTTTCCCGTATCAACATCCTCCGCAATGGCACTAAAAGTCTGACCTGCAAAAAACACCTTTCCCGTGTCTGCCGTAAGCAAGTCTTCCTGCGGAAAAGCGATGCCATCCTCAACAACTTCATTCCAAATCTGAATCATTTGAGGCAGATCTTCTTCTGTGTATTTTCTGATAATAATATTCATGTTCGTATAACCTTCTTCTTAATTAGTGCTTTCAAGTTACACTTGAATATAATCCTAATATCTTTTATGGCTTGCCGAGCGGATTATAGCACGCCAAAGCAAATTCAGCAATCAGGATGCCTGAAAGTACCGTCAACAGGCTGTGGAGCAACCGTGCAGCAAATCCCTTTCACACCGGCAGCAGATGGATATAAAAAGATCCGGACGCCCCTATACATAAACGCCCAGGCTTTCGGCGGCCGGACGGACCAGCCACTCCCGCCGCAGTTCCCACACCATTCCCTGCACATTCTGCAGATCGACCTGCTTTACCGGATCCATACGGTTTTCCGGCAGCAGAAGCCGTTCCCAGCTTTCAAAGATCCGCTGTTTCCACTGGGGGTAAAAAGCGGTTGTCATGACCTGTACCGTATTCAGCCCCTGCCGTGCCATTTCCCGCTCAAATGCAGCCGTATCCGCCCGATCCTTTCCTATATAGCGCAGCTGCAATACCCGATTCCACAGATCCAGACGAAACAGCAGGATCTGTTCCTCAGGCACATCCAGCACCAGCGTATGGGCAGACTGATCCACCAGTCTTTTATCCGGAAATACCCAATAGGGCAGCTCTGCTCCCTTTGGCCGTGGCATAAAAGCCTGCGCTCTTTCTGCCAGGAATTCATAAGCAGTCAGGAAACCCGGCGCACAGTTCCCATACTTCTTTTGTATCATATCCGCCCGGCAATGGCAAATGCCCTCCCGCTCCAACACCTCCGCAACGACAGGAGCCTGCGCCGTATACACCCGCAATGTCATAGGACCTGTACCAGCCATTCTTTTCTGAGCTCCCACACTGTCCCATAACAGCTGTCGTTTCCGGCGGAGACGGAAGGATCAAACAAACGCTGCCAGCTGTCGGTGATCTCCTGCTTCAGTTCCGGATAAAAGTGGGACATACAAACTTTTGCATCGCTGAGACCCAGCGTATTCAGTTTTTTTCGATGTGCCCGTCCATCCTCTTCTCCGGCAGGAATGTAGGTATAGTTCAGGATCATCCCCCATTTGGCTATGTTCACCGGCGTTACCAGTTCCGGAGGGATCTCCAGTTCCAGCAGGACGCCCGCCTCGTCCGGCACCATGGCTGCATCCCGGGTATAGGACAGCCACACCACGCATTCTGCTTCCGGCGGCTTGGCTGCCAGCCCCGGATGATGGGCCGAAAGCCAGTCATAGGCTTCCAGCATCAGGGGCGCATGCTCCTGCAGATCTGCAAACAGGTTCTTTCTGCCGGCAGTATATCTGCCCGTTTCCAGCAATGTTTTCAGCACCATCGGGTGCTGCTTGGTCCAAAAACGCATAGTGCTCCTTTCCGCTCGCCTTCCGTACCAAAGCGATACGGGCTCCGCCGTATCCCCGGCAGAGCCCGCTTTCTCCCGCGCATTCCCTTTCAGCGCCGTGAATTCTGTTTTAGTTTTCCTTGGAAATATCTGTACCGAAGTATTTTTCAGACAGAGCCGTCAGCGTGCCATCAGCACTGAGTTCCGCAAGAGCCTGATTGATGGCATCCAGCAGGGTGGCGGAATCTGCCCCCTTGCGCACGGGGATGGCGACCCGTTCCACATCATCGGAATAAGCGGCGATCTTAATGTTTGCTTCCGGATGTGCATTTTTATAATCGGCAAAAACGACCTCTGCATTTAAAGTAGCATCGATACGGCCGGAAAGCAGCAGCTCGATGGTCTGGTTCAGATCGTCTACACCGGTAACCGTAGCGCCATAGGCCTCGGCCTGTTCTGCATAGGTGCTGGAGATGGTGTTGGCCGTGGTCTTGCCCTTAAGATCCTCCATGGAATGGATATCTTCATACTCCCCCCTTACGATGACCGCCGTGCGGTTGTAAGCATAGGGGGTGGAAAAATCATACTTTTCCTGGCGCTCCGCCGTGATGCCCACGCCATTGACCATGATGTCATAACGGCCGTCATCCAGTCCGGCCAGCAGACCGTCCCATTCACCTTCCACAAAATTCACGGTCACACCCAGCTTTTCTGCGATCTTCTGGGCGATCTCCACATCGTAGCCCACCAGCTCATCCTGTTCGTTATGATAAGTCCAGGGCGCCCAGGTGCCCTCCATGGCCACGGTGATGCTGCCCTTCTGCCGGATCCGCTCCAGCTGGTCGCCTTCGGTCTGATTGTTTTTCTTCTGACATCCGGCTGCTCCCAGAGTCATAAGCAGCAGAGCTGCCAGCAGCGCGCAAAGAGTTCTTTTGATTTTCATGTTCTTATACACTCCTTCTTACTTCTAATATTATCTGTTATGTTCAATCCTCCATACCGGCAGACCCCTGTATGGATCTCAAAAAAGCTTTGGTGCGCTCCTGCACGGGATGCTGGAAGAAATCCCGGGAACTTCCCGCCTCCACCACAGCGCCGTTTTCCATGAACACTACCCGGTTGGATACGTTGCGGGCAAAGCTCATTTCATGGGTCACCACCAGCATGGTCATGCCCTCCCGGGCCAGCTCCTGCATGACGGAAAGGACTTCCCCCGTCAGCTCCGGATCCAAGGCAGAAGTGGGTTCGTCAAAATAGATGATCTCCGGTTTGGAGGCAATGGCCCGCGCAATGGCTACCCGCTGCTGCTGTCCCCCGGAAAGCTGAGAAGGGTAATACTCCGTTCTGTCCCCAAGCCCCACTTTTTCCAGTGCGCGCAGTCCCAGCTGCTCCGCCTCCGCTTTGGGCATTTTCCGCCCGATGATAAGCCCCTCTGTCACATTCTGCAAAGCCGTTTTGTTGGCAAAAAGGTTAAAGCTCTGGAACACAAAGGCAGTTTTCCGCCGGATCCGGGCAATGTTCTTCTTGGATATATGAGCCATGGCAAACCGTTCTCCGTCAAAAACCATCTCTCCTTCATCCGCCTGTTCCAGATAATTCAGGCAGCGGAGAAAAGTGGTCTTTCCCGAACCGCTGGGGCCTACTATGGCGATAACATCTCCCTGCTCAACGGAAAGATCGATCCCTTTGAGCACGGGGTTGCCGCCAAAGGCTTTTTTCACGCCCTGTACTTCCAGCATGGCTCAGGCCCTCCTTTTCCGGTCGTATTGGAGTTTCTTCTCCCCTACTGCCTGAAGCTTGGTCAGCACGGTAGAAAAGATCAGATAGATAAGTCCTACCTCCAGATACAGCAGCAGTGGTTCATAGGTTCTGGCTACAATACGCTGTGTCACCATAAACATCTCCGTTACAGTGATGTTGGCCGCCAGAGACGTATCCTTTACCATGGAGATCAGGGAGTTGGACAGGGGCGGAAAAGCCGTGCGCATGGCCTGCGGCAGCACAATGCGGAAGATTGTCTGCAAATAGGACATGCCGGCGCAAAGCCCCGCCTCCAGCTGACCCTTTGGCACGGATTCCAAAGCCGCCCGAACGGTTTCTGCGCAATAAGCGCCTTCGTTCAGGGCAAAGACGATCACCGCCGCCGGAAACGGCTCCAGCAGGATTCCTACCCGGGAAAGGCCGAAGAACACTACAAACAGCTGCACCAGCAGGGGGGTGCCCCGAAAGATCCATATATAGAACCGGGCCAGCTGCCGCAGCACCTTAACATTGGCAAACTGCACCAGCGCCGTGATCACGGCGATCACCATTGCCAAAGAAAAGGCGATCACCGTCAGCGGAATGGTGACCGTCAAACCGGGAATAAGTATTTTGGGGAACGATTCCAGAAACAGTTCCCACAGGCGGCCTTCAAACATTTTTACTTCCTTTTCCGGCGGCTTCTGCGGGATGCCCGCCGGACATTGTCATACATGTATTCCGTATTAGTATACTGGGCTATTGTGCAATTGGCAAATGCTTTTCCGAAATAATTAAACCTGAAATGAAAACTTTTTCTATAGAAGAATCTGATACCGGCAAACAGAACGGATGAAATGTGTGTGTGTTCTTCATATCTTTCCGTTCTGTCGCGCCTGCATGTTATTACTCTCTGATACCATCCGCCCAGGGAAAATCTCTTATTGACATTGCTTCCTGACTGCGGCATTTATTATAAAAGATGTTCTGAAGAAGCAAGCCTTCGTTTTTCCGCATGAGCTTGCAATGTCTCGGCAGCACCTTTTTCCTATTGACAGGAGAGCCGGCATCGAATATACTATGAATGAGGCCATCCTGTGCAGCTGACCCGGGCAATTGCAGCCCGGCACGGGCACACAGATCTTGAGCCTCTGTTTTATTTATGTAGTACACGCCGGTCTCTCCGGCGTTTTCTTTTTCCATAACCTGTACAAGCAACTTGCTCACCGCATTTTGCCGCCCCTGTACGCTGACCACATGATTGCTGTCAATGGTTTCTTTATGGAGAACACCCGTTCCTCCGACACGCACCGCCGCTGTCACCTGTTTCTCGTTTACCTCCCCTTTCACAATGGCCACTACGCTATTGTCGGGATGAATGGCAGATTCAATGATAGCCACAGGCTTTTCCAAAAGAGACGGAAGCTTTTTCAACAGATCCGCTCCCATAAGATGATCTGCGTTTTTCGTTCCGTTCAGAGCGTAGTCTACATGGACCTGATCCATGGTCAACGGGGGTGCGCTCAAGCCCACTTTCTGGAAGATGTCCGGCGTCTTGCCCAGCACAAAGGTATCGGTCCTTGGGAACTTACCGGCCGCATAATCGTCTATCTGCTGCGCAAAGTATCTAAAGTATCTGAAGTAGTCACAACGCTCCGTATTCAGAGAGAATTTTCTATTGACAGATTCGCCGGTTTGTGGCATAGTATCTGCAGATTCAGATTGCTGATTCACGCGAGATTGGCTACTCGCGGCTTCAGCAGTCTGAATTTTTTCGTTAATGCCGCATCATATCCGAAGAACTTCTTTGCATAGGCTGCCTTTTGTCTTTCTCTCTCCCGTTTTCTGTACTCTCGATCATGTTGCCAAAGATACCTGCTGCTTCTCCTGCACCTTTTTGAGCACTTCATCCAGACCGTCCAGCCATTTGTCTGCGGTCTTTTCGTCTGTGATCTCATGCTTCGGCGTGGCACCGGACTTACGTGTTGTATTGCATTTGCAAACAGGCTATACTTATGTATAATAGTGGGATCTCATCACTGCCGGAAAGGAATGCACCCAATGAAAAAAACGTTTACCCATTTTGCGGCTTTTCTGCTTTTGCTGCTGCTCGGCTGTCAGGCACAGCCCGCTTCGGAAAAAGCCTCCGCCCCGTCAGAACCGGCTCCGGTCACGGAGACAGTCTCTGCCGCACCCCTGCCGCAGCAGGAGGCGCCTCAGCTGCCGGACATATGCCGCCTGTACTATGATTATACGAAGCTGGCATATATCGTTCCTGCCGCCAGCGACCTGCCCCTTTCCGCAGAAGCCAAAAGAGGCGCTCCCGATGTGCTGGGTCTCTGGTATCAGGGCGAATTTACGGATATCTCCCAGGAGGGCTTCTCTGTTTCCGAACTGACAGAAGGAAAAGCCACAGAAGCCGGAGATTACGGCCGCTTCTGCTGGAACGGACAGCGGTACCACTGCATCCATGTGCAGGCCGCAGACAGTTATATCCCCAATCTGACCAGCGACTGCGGAGGCATTCTCTGGCTGGAGCTCACCGGCAGCTGCTGGGGCGATGATGGCACAACGGAGGGCGGCTACTTCACGGGCTTTGACACGGTGATCCTTACCGGCAGCGGCACTCTGGAGCTGAAACAGAATCTGGATTGCGGCAGGGGAGAACGGCCCTTCCCTGCGCTGATTCTGGACGGGCCGGAAGTTACCTGTCCATCGGCATCCCTTGTCCCCAACACTGCTGCGGATACCACCGCTAACCTTGTACTGCTTTCCGGAAGGCTGCGCACGGAGGCTTTGATCATCGGAGGAGATGTTTGCATCACCGGAGGATCTCTTTCTGTCAATATGCTGATCGACTGTCTTCGGCTGGTATGCCGCGGCGGCGAAACCATACTTACCGAAGGCTGGGGCAATGCGGAAGAATGGGCCAGCAAAGTCCCAGCCGTATTGCTTACCGGCGGAACATTGACGGCGGATCTGTGGCTGGATGAGCGGACGGTATACTATCTCTGGGCAGGCTCCATTACCGGCCCCGGGCTGGCTCATCTGCCCGGCGTTCACCTGTTGGGAGAAAATGTGACTGTCAGGGATACACTGGAAAGCTGAGCTCCATGCAAAAAGCCGGTGTGTTCCAACGACTCCCATTACCTGTGCCGTTCAATACGAAATTAACACTTTTCACGTCAGAAAATCCTGCCTGCACCCTGAAAATCAGTGTACTGAAAAAGGAGCCCCGAAGGGTTCCTTTTTCATTGGAATTCTCACGAAATATATTTATGCCCGGTACACGATCTTCCCGTTGACCAGAGTCATCCATGCCTCCCCGCCGATACGGGTCAAAGGATCGGCGGTCCAGATGACTATATCGGCGTCTTTCCCCGGCTCCAGACTGCCTACCCGGTCATCTACGCCCAATTGCCGGGCGGGATTGATGGTCACGGCCCGCCAGGCTTCCTCCATATCCAGTCCCGCGCTGGCCGCCAGACCCGCACACAGGGGCAGGTATTGCAGGGGGATCACCGGCGCATCGGTAATGATGGAGATATCCACCCCGGCCTTATGCAGTATCCCCGCCGTTGCAAAGCTTTTGTGACTGAGCTCCACCTTGCTCTTTTTTCCGAAGGAGGGGCCGACAAACGCAGGGAACCCTTCTTTGGCCAGTTCATCGGCGATCAGGGCTCCGTCGGTGCAGTGATCCAGCGTCAGCTTCAACCCGAACTCCCGGGCGATGCGGATAGCGGTAAAAATATCGTCCGCCCGGTGCGCATGAACCTTCAGGGGCAGCTCTCCCGCCAGCACCGGCAACATGGCTTCCAGCTTGGGATCATAGGCGGGAGGCTTTTCTCCTGCCTTTTCCTGGGCATATCTCTGGGTATGCCGAAGCAGATCCCGCAGCAGGGATGCCACCCCCATACGAGTCATAGGCGTCTTGCGTCCGTTCTGACCGTAGCAGTTCTTGGGGTTTTCCCCGAAGGCGGCCTTCATGGCGGCAGGTGCTTTCAGGATCATATCATCCACCCGCTTGCCCGCCAGTTTGATCACCGCAAAGGTGCCGCCGATAACATTGGCACTGCCAGGGCCCGTGCAGGCCGTAGTCACACCTCCGCGCAGAGCATTGGCAAAAGCTTCGTCCTGGGGATTAATGGAATCTATGGCACGAAGCTGCGGTGTTAAAGGATCGGTAATCTCGTTATAGTCCCGTCCTTCCCAGCCGGTTGCCTCGTTATCCAGGCCAATGTGGCAGTGGGCCTCCACGCAGCCGGGAGTTACCAGCCGTCCTTCGGCTTCGATCATCTCTGCCCCCTGCGGGATCTCCAGTTCCGGCCCCATGGCGGCGATCCTGCCATCATCCCCAATAAGCAGATCCCCCCGAAGCAATTCCTGCCCGATAATGGGTTTTATGTGTCCGTTTCGGATCAGCAGCATATGCCATACCTCATTTCTTTTTTGTTCAGTATAGCATATTCGCCTGTCTTTTGCAAAAAATACAGCTTCAAACTACGTGATCCGCTGCCCGAATGAAAAAACCTGCCCGGTAGCAGGGAACCCGTGCCCTCGTCAAGCCATCCGTCTTCAAGGAATTTTCTCCACACATGCAAAAAAGGCCCCGAAGAGCCTTTTTCATCCTTATTCCTCCCCCAGTCCTGCCGGCGGGACCGCCGTACCGGGGGTCTCCAGCCCACCGTCTTCCAGCAGACTCTCATAGGCTTCCGGGCTTTGGGGAAAGGTGGCCATAAGGCCCGTAGTCTCCATACCGGAGGCAACGTTGCTCATGACCGGATACTCTGTTTGGGTCTTTTTGTTTTTCTTTGCCATGCACACAGTATGTCCATGTGTTTTCTGCATTATTCATCAGGAATTCGCAATTCGTACAAGTATGGCTCTTGAAGGCTCCGGTCACACTGTGATAAAATAAAAAAAATTTACCACAAGAAAAGGATGCAAAAGCATTGTTGAAAAAGTTTGCCGCGCTGCTGTTGGTTGCCCTGACACTGGCTGCCGCCGGATGCAGCCCTCAGGCCGCACAGGCCCAGCTGCCTACCGAAGCTCCCGTAACACAGCCCCCTGCCACGCAGGTTCCCACCCCCGTGGCGGACAGCGTCTCCATAGTCGCCGTAACTCCGGCCCCTACGGAAACGCCTGTGCCCACCCCTACTCCCAGCCCCACACCAGAGCCTACGCCCGTGCCTGCGCCTACGGCCATCCCCTTCTCTTATTATGCGCCCACGGTAAACATGACCTTTGAGGAGCTTATTGGCGGTCTGGAAGATACTTTCCACGAAAGCGAAGGAACGGAGGCCAACTGGCCCAAAGGCTATCCGCCTGCAGATACATACTATGTTATTGTAGATGAATACTGGCAGGTGGTCATGGTCTACACCAAGGATGCAAACGGCGAATATACCCAGCCCGTGCGCTACATGCTCTGCACTACCGGCAGCAAAAAGCTGGGGCCTACCCGCAAAGGCATCTATCCCCTGAAGGAGTGCCGGATCCGTTTTGGCACCTTTGCCGGCGGTGATTATGCCGCCCAGTACTGGACGCTCATCGTTTCCCGGACTTATTTCCACTCCATTCTGTACACTAAAAAGGATTTTTCCACCCTGATCGTTAAGGAATACAACAACCTGGGCACACGGGCCAGCCATGGCTGTATCCGGCTGCCCGTACCGGACGCCCGCTGGATCTGGTATAATCTGGCCCCCGGCACCCAGATAGAGATCCGGGTGGGGAGCAAATCGGATGAAGCTACCAAAGCCATCCGGGAGCAGCTGAAGCTGGCGCCCGTCCCCGATTACTGGCCCCAAAAGCTTTTGCTGAAGGATATCCCCTATACGGATAACTGGCGGATCGAGGATGTGGATACCACGGTGCCCTTCGTCAACGCTACTCCGCCCCCGGTCCCCAAGAGCTGAGAACTGAATGTGCAAAAAAGAGACAGGCGCTCGCCTGTCTCTTTTTTATATGCCTTTATTTGCGGGCCTCTGTTTGCTGAACCGCCGAAGACCTCCGCCTGCGATTACTTGCCGTTTACGCTGACGCCCGGGATACGCACGGCCAGGGGGCCTTCATATCCGGCATCCTGATACCGTTCCAGAGAGAATGTCAGCGAACCCTGCTTTTCCAACAGGCTGCCGCTAATGCTGCCGCCGGTGAGCTTTTCCACGCCCTTGTCCGTATACAGATAAGCCAGACGGATCTCCCCACCGAAATATCCGGAAAATACATCCAGCTGAAAATCGGAGAAGGAAACAGGATACAGGCACCCTTTCTTCATCTGTTCAAAAGGAACCGTCCCGTTATCCAGCCGCACCCGGCGGTATTCTCCCACAGGCTCCTCCCCCATATACCGGCAGAAACGGGTAGGCCCATGGAGACACTGCACCTGTCCCTCTTTCAGCAGCAGCCGCTCCTTCATGGGTACGCCATCCCAGGAATAGGGGGCCGAAGGCACCAGCGTCAGGTTCAGTCCTTCTCCGGTAAGCGCAGCTCCCTGCGTCTGCACCCCCTTCTTCCAATCGGAATATCCGGGATACAGCTGAGAGGCATTGGTTCTTGCCACATACAGATCCAGCAGCGTATACACATGCTCGCCGGAAAGCACCACATCGTATACACCGGCTTTGGGCGCTTTTCTGGCATGGGCTCTGTCCCGGACAGTATCCAGTGCCCGGCGCACCTTTTCCGTCAGGGCCTGAGTATCCAGTCCCTCATACCGGAAGGAGAAGTACTGCTCCACATCCTGAGGCTCCTTGGACTGAGCTACAAACTCTCCCGAAACGCTGTACTGGCCATAGGAAACATCCGTTCCCAGCGAGTTGCAGATCTTTGTTTCTTTCCGCTGCACAAACAGCTCCGCGCTGTTAAGGAAGGCATCCTTTCTGTTGTCGGCTGCAAAAAGTGCTTTGGCCATTTCTTCCGCATTCCGGGTCAGGCTCCGGCCGCTGAGAGTGGAGGCTACTTCCTCAAAAGGAGCCTGAGGCCCGGCATATAGTTCATAAAAGTCATTCTTCACATGACCTGCCGCACAATATGCTTCTTCCAGAGTCTTGAAGATATCCTTTTGCTCCATGCCCGGAAAAAGAAGCACTTTGGCTGAACCCCTGTACTTTTTCTCTCCCTCGGCAAAGTCGTGATATACATATACGGTATACTCCGTCACGTCCTTCATCCGGCGCATATCCAGCTGCCGGCGGATAAAAAACAGCTCTGCGGTAGAGCGCTGTTCCTTCACAATGGAATATACGGGGATCTCCAGCGCCCGGAGCGCTTCCATAATTTTCTTTTCCATAACTGCCTCCTTCCTTAACCCAGCCGGATCCTGGCCTTTATGTAGGGGCCGCCGTCAGAGACCTTGACCCATTCCTTATAGCCCTTGCCGCAGAACCCTCCGCCGGAGAGCTGTACCTCCGGGCTCATCATAGTGATGGACTTCAGCAGATCCGGCACATAGCCCGTCAATACAATGGGGGAGAATATCTTTCCTGTGAGCTTTCCGTCCTGTATCTCCCGTGCAATGGATACCATGCACTGAATGCCCCAGTTTTTGGGATCCTCCATACCGGAACTGGGCGCTTCCAGCAGAAATCCATGCCGGATAGAAGCGATCATATCCTCCACTTTATCCGTGCCCCCTTCAAAAAAGGTGTTGGTCATGCGGGTATAGGCTTTCCGTTCAAAGCTTTCCCGGCGACCGTTCCCCGTAGGCGGCGTGATAAGCGCCTCCGCAGAGCGTATGTCGCTGATGCCCGTCTTCAGGATGCCCTTATCGATGATGACGGTATCATGGGCCAGCGTTCCTTCGTCGTCAAAGAAATAGCTGCCCGTCTGGCTGCCTACGCAGGCCCCGTCGTGCATGGTCACCAGAGGAGAAGCCACCTGCTTGCCCACGTACTGTTTGGCCAGCGCCCGGTCCTTCACAAACATGTCCATCTCTACCCCGTGTCCGAAGGCTTCATGAACGATCATCCCCGTTACATCCGGGTCACAGACACATTCATATTCCCCGGGCACGATACTTTGGGAATCCAGCAGTTCCAGCGCGGTTTTGGCAACATCTTCCACGCTGTGCTCCATCCGCTCCAACACCTCTGCGCCTCCGGCAGCGGAAAATCCTTTGTAGGCATCCTTTATCTCCTGTCCCCGGCGGGCCAGCGCCACCAGCGTCCCGCAAGTCCACAAAAGATTCTGCATCAGATCCCTGCGGCGGGAAAGGAAGAGCTTGTGGATCTCCTGATAGGCTGCAAATGCGGAGAAATCCATGATCCTGGGATCCACGGCCTTCCCCTTTTCCCGCAGGGCGGTGAGCCGGACCAGAATGGCTTCGTCTCCCAGCTGCGCCGGGTGGATCTCATACTCTGCTGCGGTGCCGAACAATGCCGGTTCATCCTGCGGCACGCCCTTTTCCATAAAGGATACCCCTTCCGGCAGATTGGAAAGCTCCGTCAGCCCTTCTTTGATGGCCTTGCGGATAGCAGGCAGCGTCTCCCAGGACACATCCGTGCAGGCATATTCTCCATAGCCCTTCTCGTCCATGACCCGGATAACAAAGCCCCGTTTGGTAAGCAGTTCATCCTGCGTCACCAACGATCCCTGGCCGGAGACCCTGTAGTTTTTGGAATAACTGTCCTGCCCCAGAATGCTGGCATAGGCATATTCCTCCAGCAGGGAGGAAAGCAGCTCCTGCATCACCGGTTTTCTTTCCAGCAGGAAGGAACTGGAAGCGACCTTCATATGTATACCTCCTGTTATGTTCTGTTTGTAAGTATACCACAACCGCAAAAAATAGGAAAGGCTGTTGAGAAATTTCTGTGACAACCGGCAGATCGCATTGCGTCCCTCTTGACAAACGGGGTATACTATAAGGTACTGTAATATACAAAAAAGAAGGGACAGGAACATGACGAAAATAGACATATTCTCCGGCTTTCTGGGAGCGGGCAAAACCACTCTTATCCGCAAGCTTATAAAAGAAGCCTTTGCCGGCGAAAAGCTGGTGCTTATTGAAAATGAATTCGGCGAGATCGGCGTAGACGGCGCCTTTATGCAGGATGCGGGCATAGAAGTCACGGAAATGAATTCCGGCTGCATCTGCTGCTCTCTGGTAGGGGATTTCGGCAAGGCCCTGAAGAAGGTGCTGGAAACCTATGCTCCGGATCGGATCCTGATCGAGCCCAGCGGCGTAGGCAAACTCAGCGATGTGATCAAAGCCGTAGAGAAAGTAGATTCCCGGGATCTGGTTCTCAACAGCTTCACCACCGTAGTGGATGCAAAAAAAGCAAAGATATACATGAAGAACTTTGGCGAATTCTTTAACAATCAGGTAGAAAACGCCAATTCCATCATTCTCAGCCGTACGGCCGGTATGGACCCCGCCAAGCTTTCTGCCGCCATAGTCCTCCTGCGCGAAAAGAATCCGGAGGCTACCCTCATTACTACCCCCTGGGAAGAACTGGACGGAAAGACCATTCTGGCTGCCATGGAAAAAAGGAGTACGCTGGAAGCGGCCCTCCGGGAACTGGAGCAGGAGGCCGAGACCCACGAGGAGCACGATCACTGCTGCCACCATCACGATCACGAAGAAGAGGAATGCAGCGATCCCGACTGCGCCTGCCACCATCATCATGACCATGAGGAAGAGGAGTGCGATGACCCGGATTGTGCCTGCCATCATCATCACCACCATCACGGCCATGATGCCGATGAAGTATTCGTAAGCTGGGGTGCGGAGACCCCCAGAAAATTTACCGAAGAAGAGCTGCGGCACATCCTTGCACAGCTGGAAAGCGGGGAATACGGCACCGTTCTCCGGAGCAAAGGTCTTGTAGATGCGGCAGACGGCCAATGGCTGTACTTTGACTATGTACCCGGAGAACCGGACATCCGCCGGGGAGCTCCCGGAGTTACGGGGCGCATTTGTGTCATTGGTTCTCAACTCAAAGAAGACAACCTCCAGGCGCTGTTTAACGTATAACCGGCCAAAAGGTGGAATATATGGACATTCCTGTTTTTCTGTTCACCGGCTTTCTGGATGGAGGCAAGACTACTTTTATCCAGAGCCTGCTCATGGACAAGGAGTTTAACAAAGGCCAGACCATACTGGTGCTTCAATGCGAAGAGGGAGAAGAGGAGCTGGATCTCTCCAAACTGCCCGGTAATACCCGCGTCTTTACAGAATCCATAGACGAGGAGGATGCGCTCAGTGAAGAGCTGCTTCTTCGGCTGCAAAAGAAATACAAGCCCACCCGGATCATGGTGGAATACAACGGCATGTGGATGCTGGACAGCCTTTTTGAAGCTCTGCCTGAAAACTGGGCGATTGCCGGAGAAACTCTGTTTCTGGACAGCACCACCTTTCTCTCCTACAACACCAATATGCGCCAGCTGGTATTCAACAAGCTGCGGACAGCGGAACTGGTGCTTTTTAACCGGGTCACAGAGCAGACAGACAAGATGGCTCTGCACAAAATCGTCCGGGCAGTATCCCGTCAATGCGATATAGCCTACAGTTATGAAGATGGGCGCACTGAATATGATGAGATCATCGATCCCCTGCCCTTTGACATAAATGCCCCGGTGATCGTGGTAGAAGACAAGGATTACGCCCTGTTTTATCAGGATCTGATCGAAGATTTCAAGAAATACCACGGCAAAACCGTAGAAATGAATCTGTTGGTGGCTACCCGGGGCCGCATGCCCAAGGATACCTTTGTAGCCGGCAGGCAGATGATCATGTGCTGTGCCAATGATGTGCAGTTTGCGGCCTTTGCCTTCCGTTATGATAAGGTCGGAGAACTCAAGCATGCCCAGTGGTATCGGATCCGCGCCACGATCGAAGTGCGCTTTTCCGCCGTTTACGGCAAAAAGGGTCCGGTATTCAAAGTAGATTCCATCACCCCGACTCAGGAACCCCAGGAGCCTGTAGCCACTTTCTATTAAGAACTTTCTACTGCAGCAGAACAGCCGTCTCTGATTGAGGGACGGCTGTTTTACTGATAAGCGAAAATCCAAACCGGCCGGTGCTTACAACTGTTCCGGCAGCAGCCGGGGCGGCAGCGTCTTCAGCCGGCTTCGAGCTGTTTCCAACAGCGGCAGATACTCCTTCCGGTGCTCTCCATACCAGCGGATCAGCCCTCTGGCGGTATCCTGAGCCTGCATATAGGCCGAAAGAGAAATATTCCCGGCAGTCAGGGCCCTTTCCAGTTCCGGCTCATCCAGCAGCACCGGTTCCCCTTCCAGGGGAAATACCACATCCAGCAGCAGATCCGTAAAGACCGGATCACTTGGATCGGAAAAATCCACGTCCAGCGTCATATCAAAATAACTCTGAAAATACCTTCCGTTTCCATCCCACATAGCTGTCAGCCACCAGCGGCCATGACTCGGCGCAGCCTGAAGCCACTCATATCCTCTATCCGCAATAGTCAGGCCCGGCACTCTCACCGGGGCCACAGGTTCTACAAAGGTCAGCAGTCCCATAGCCCCAGTAAAAACTGAGCTTTCTACGTATTCCATCCGCAGGGCGGCCTTCCGTACCGGCGGCCATTCCCAACGGGTCATGTGTTTGCGTTTCAATCCCATGAATCACCTTAATAAGAGGCAGGTATAAAACATGCAGCCGGAAACTGTTTCTTCATTGTGTGGCATAGCCACCTTCCGGATAAAATTCAATTTCAGTATAGCACATCCCCGGGAAGGGAACAATCTTTCCAAACACGCTTTTCTACGTGCACTATGGCCGCGCATGGCTCCAAGAAAGCACGGGAAAAGCAGAAAATCCTGTTCCCATCCACATTGGAAACATTGCTTTAATTTCCCGTGTTTTTGCAAATAACAGCTTTATCGGAATGTTTTTCCATAAATGCCAGGCATACAAAAAGCTCCGGGCGAGCATTTCCCAGAGCTTTGATTGAGTGGATAGAATCGGGAACCAAGGCTCCCGATCCGCTCTGCAAGAGAAAAGGAGAACTTATCTCTTGGAGAACTGGGGCGCACGACGGGCTGCGTGGAGACCGTATTTTTTGCGCTCTTTCATTCTGGGGTCACGGGTCATGAACCCGGCCTTCTTCAGGGCGCCCCGCAGCTCAGGATCGGCTACGCACAGAGCCCGGGAGATGCCGTGACGGATAGCACCGGCCTGACCGGTGGTGCCGCCGCCGTAGACGTTGACGCTGACGTCAAACTTGCCCAGAGTATCGGTGAGGTTCAAGGGAGCACGAACGATCATCTTCAGGGTCTCAAGGCCAAAATAATCGTCCAGATCACGCTTGTTGATAACAATATTGCCGGTGCCGCCGGGAATCAAACGAACCCGGGCAACGGACTTCTTGCGCCTGCCAGTGGCGATGAAAGCGGTTTTTGCCATAGTCGTTCTCCTTCCTTATTTGAGCACCAGAACTTCGGGCTGCTGAGCCTCATGCTTATGATCGGGGCCAGCATACACGCGGAGCTTCTTGAGCATCTGCCGGCCCAGGGGTCCCTTGGGCATCATGCGGCGGATGGACTCATACACGGCGAAGCAGGGCTTCTTGGCAAGCAGATCCCCATAGGTGATCTCCTTCAGCCCGCCGGGATAACCGGTGTGGTACTTATAGGTCTTGTCCTCCAGCTTTTTGCCGGTGAGACGAACCTTGTCGGCATTGATGATGATCACATGATCACCGGTGTCCACATGGGGGGTGTAAATGGGCTTGTTCTTACCTCTGAGGATAGCGGCTACCTGGGAGCTCAGACGGCCGAGGACCATATCTGTTGCATCCACAACGTACCAGCGGTGCTCAACGGTTTCGCCCTTTGCCATATAGGTCTTCATGGCGATTCCTCCGAATTAAAGTATAATCAATCTTGCTGTCTCGGGCTCCGCTTGGCGGGGCTAGTGCCGCACTTCACCCAATGGCACTTGACTATAGTAGCAAAACAGGCGTGGATTGTCAAGGGAAAAATGCACAAATTCCGGGAAAAATTCGGTCTTTTTTATTTATGTGCATAACGGCTTTGGGTTCCGGGCACACTCTTTCCATGGAAAAGAAGGAAAGAGCAATGCCGCGATCTACCTATTACTATCTGCTGCTGGGGCTTCTGCTTCTGACCGTTTGTCTGGCCATACTGGTGCCCCTGTTCAAAAAGGATCCCCCGCCTAAAAATTCGGTATTCGTCTGTATGCCTGCCGCAGAAGCAGAGGAGGTATATGCATGAAGCCCCGAACAAAATTTTACCCCATACTGGTGCCCTCCGTCCGGCGGGATGCGCCGGGAGACAAAGAGATCCGCCGGGCAGAAACCACGCCGAAGGAGGAACGGGAAAAATGCTGGGTTCCATGATAACGCCCCAGGAATATCAGGCTCGGGTGCAGAAACATATTCCCCGTTCTCCCACCCTGCGCATGTGTCTGCAGGCTTTTATATCCGGCGGGCTGATCTGCTGCCTAGGACAGCTGATCAAAGATCTGTCACTGCTGTATCTTACAAAGGATCCGGAAGCTGCCGGTACCATCGTTTCCCTGACGCTGATTTTCCTTACCGGTCTTCTGACCGCCCTGGGCGTTTTTGACAGGATCGCCTCTTTTGCCGGAGCAGGCACCGTGGTGCCCATTACCGGCTTTGCCAACTCCATCGTCTCTCCGGCCATGGAATTCAAAGCGGAAGGAATGATCCTGGGCACCGCCTGCAAGATGTTCCAGATCGCCGGGCCCGTACTGGTCTATGGCATAGGCAGCAGCGTAATAGCAGGGATCCTGTACTATTTGCTGCATCTGCCTGGTTAAATCCGTTTCTTTCAGCTCCCCGCCGGGAGCTTTTCCTGTTTTTAGCAGCGCACCGGGTTCGATCCTGCATCTGCTCCGTTTTACAGAGGCAGCCGCATATATATCTCTTTTTTCAGGGAACCGTCAAGCAGTTGAAACGCCCCCGGCATCTCCCCCACGGGCGCATAGCCCATCCGTTCATACAGGCGGCGGGCCCTGTCATTTCCTTCCATATAGGAAAGTTCCAGCTGCATAAGCCCCCATTTTCTCCCCAGGGCGGCCATCTCTTCCATCATAACGGTCGCCAGACCCAGCCCCCAGTATTCCCGAAGCAGCGAGAGCCCCACCGTCCCCCGGTGACGGGTCTTGAGCCGTTCTCCCCGGTTAAGCTGACAGCTGCCTGCCGCTTTGCCCTCCACATAACACATCAGAAAATATTTCTCGGGCGAACGCAGGGCCTCTTCCAGAATTCGGGCTTCTTCCTCCGGTGTTACAGTTATTTCACTGGGATACCGAATCAAAAACTCGGTTTCCGTACAGACCTGCTTCCACAGGGTCAGCATGGCGATCCCGTCCCGGCCTTCCCCGGAACGCAGCACCGCTTCCCGTCCATCCGGAAGCCTCCAGTTTTTTCCTTTATACAGCATATTTATAGTCCCGCAGGCAGTTCTTCCCGTTTGGGGCAGGAGCGGGCTCCCTGCCGGCTGACGCAGAAAGAGCCGCAGCAGGTGCCCCGGCGATTGGCTGCCTCAGGAGACAGGCCTTCCCAAAGAGCGGAAAGGAACCCGGCGTTATAAGCATCCCCGGCACCCACGCAGTCTGCCACCGGCACGGGGAAAGCCGGATTGGAATATACGCCCTGATTGGTGTATACATCAGCGCCCAAAGCCCCCCTGCGCGCCACTACCATCGGCACCTGTTCCAGTAACATTTGCGCCGCCTTTACGGGATCCTCCTCCCCCGCCAGGGGGCAAAGCTCCTCCTGTTCCGAGCCGAAAAGCACCGTGCAGCAGCCCAGAGCCCGCCGGATGTTCCCCGCAAAGAAGGGATCCTTCTGGCTCTCCATCCGGGCATTAATATCCAGACTCACCGGAATGCCTCTCCTTTTGCAGGCTTCCATCAGGGCCAGCTGAGTCTCTGCCGCCGGATCCTCCCGCAAGGTGATGCCGGAAGCGTGGAACCAGCCCGTTTCTTCCAAAATGGCTTCCGGCACCTGTTCCGGCAGAATGTGGTGCTGGCTGGCCCCCGTCTGAGGGAACGCAAAGGGCGTCCGCTCCCCTTGTGCATCCACTACAATGAGTACCTCCATGGTCATCAGTTCCGGGTACAGCTTCAGGCACCTGGTGTCCACTCCGTCCTCTTCCAACCCCCGGCGCAGGGCTCGTCCAAAGCCGTCTTCCCCCGCAGAGCCTGCGAAAAGCACAGGAATGCCCAGCCTCCCCAGTCCGGAGGCGGTATTGGCCGCACTTCCCCCATGGGAAAAGCGCACCCGGGTATCCGAAGGCCGACTGCCTGCAATATGAGCGGCCCCATAGGGAATCAGCAAATCGGGACATATATCTCCGAAACAAAGAATCTTCTTCACTTACTCAGTCCTCCGTGCGGTCAATGTGTACCCGCGGTTCATAGCGGCTGTCCAGGATCCTTAACCCTTCCGTCAACCGCTGCCGCACTTCTTCATCGGAAAGAGGCAGCGAAAAAGGGACGGCGGCATCAAAGGTCAGCATCAAGGTTTTGTCCCGGTGCGTCAGATGAAAATCATGCACGCCGCAGCGCTCATCCAGACACAGCAGCAGCGCGTGGATCCGGGAGAGAGCTTCCTGGGCTTCGGGACTTTTCTCCGAAACCGGATCCAGATGAATGGTGGCAATGCAGCCGTAGGTTTCTTCCAGAGTCTCCTCCACCCGGTCTATGAGGGCATGCGCTTCTTTCAGCCGCAGCTCCCCGTCCATTTCCGCATGGAGAGTAAGCATGAACCGCCCCGGGCCATAATCATGGATCACCAGATCATGCACGCCCTGCACACCGGGAAAGCCCATAACCGTGGCAACGATTTTTTCGGTCAGTTCTTTATCCGCAGGTTTTCCCAAAAGCAGCGCAAAGGTATCGCTGACGGCTCTGACCCCGCCCCAAAGGATCACCAGTGAAACGATCAGCCCGCACCAGGCATCTATATTGACCTTAAAGAGCACGTAGACGCCCGTGCTGACCAGCACCACGGCGGTGGTCAGCACATCAAAAAAGCTGTCCTGCGCCGTAGCCAACAGTGCCGAAGATTGGATCTCTTTCCCGTATTTGCGGTTGTACAGGCCCATATACAGCTTGACCAGCATGGAGAGCAGCAGCGCCCAAAAAGTCAGGGGTGAAAAGGAAGGCGCTTCCCCACCCCTGAAGATTCCTTCCAAAGAGCTTTTTCCCAGTTCCGCACCCATAAGCAGTATCAGAAAGGCTACGATCAAAGCGCTCACATATTCTGCCCGCCCATGGCCGAAAGGATGCTCCTTGTCTGCATGCTTTCCCGCAATGCGGAAGCCTGCCAGCGAAACCAGAGAAGAAAGTGCATCGCTGAGGTTGTTGAACCCGTCCGCCATAATGGCCAGCGAACCGGCAATCCCGCCTGCAAGCAGCTTCATAGCGCATAAAAGCACGTTGAAGCACACCCCCACGATGCCGCACAGGCTTCCTACGGCCCGGCGATCCCGGGGATCTTTTATAAACAGCTTCCGAAAAAAAGCGATCATGGTTGTCTCCTTCATTTGTATTGTATCAATATAGCATTTTGCCTGCCGCGATGCAAGAAAAATGCCTTCAAATCTTTTTCTCCAATACCGGCGCCGCATATGGGATTTACTTCCGTATACCTTGCAATCCGTCCGGTTTTCTGTATAATATAATCATAGAAACAAATTCTTAGAAGAGGAGGTATCCCATGAACTTTCTGAGCCTTCTGGGCGGCCTGGCCGTGCCCTGCATCGTATGCTTCGTTATCGGTCTGGTGCTGCTGATCGTGGAAATGTTCATTCCCGGCTTCGGGGTCTGCGGCACCTTGGGTATTCTGGCCTTTCTGGCGGTGATCGTCATGCAGTTCATGGCCAATTCCCTGGCAGCCGCCATGATCGTTACCGCCATTATGCTGCTGCTGCTGACGCTGATGATCCTGCTTTGCCTGCATTCCTTCCAGCGAGGGCTGCTTTCCCGCTCTCCCATTGTGAATCACCAGAGCATCGAAAAACAGCTCCCCACCGACACCTCCCTGGTGGATAAGACCGGCGTGGCCCTGACGGCGCTGCGGCCCACCGGGTTGGCTGAGATTGAAGACCGGCGACTCAACGTGGAAACCGCCGGAGAATTCATTCCCGCGGGCACACCCATCCGGGTGGTACAGGAAAGTCCCCTGCGTATTCTTGTGCAGGAACAGGCATAAAAGAAAGGTCGTTAATGAAATACTGTAAAAAATGCGGTGTTCTGTATACTACGGATGTATGCCCCAAATGCGGGGTAGAATATCCCCCCGAGCAGGAACAGCGCCCCCTTACCGAAGAAGAAAAGCACCAGCGTAACCGCCAGTGGATAGGCATTCTGATAGGCGTTCCTCTGTTTATCGCTGCCATCTATCTGATAATCCACCTGTTTTACGGAGGCCTGTAAGCCTCTTCTGCTGCTAAAAGAACTCATGGGACCCACTTAATTTTATCTGGAGGTTAAAACAAAATGCCCTTTGCCCTTATTATCGTTGTTCTGATCATACTGTTTCTGACGCTGCTGTTCAGCTTTGTTCCCATCGGCCTGCTGATCTCTGCCAGCGCTTCCGGCGTAAAGGTGAACATTTCCACGCTGGTAGGTATGCGCCTGCGGAAAGTATCTCCCTCCCGCATCGTCAATCCCCTTATCAAGGCAACCAAGGCCGGCATGGATCTGCCCATTGGCAAACTGGAAGCCCACTACATGGCTGGCGGCAACGTAGACAGAGTAGTCAACGCCCTTATCGCCGCCCGCGGCGCCGGGATCCCCCTGGATTTTGAAAAAGCCTGCACCATCGATCTGGCCGGGCGGAATGTGCTGGAAGCAGTGCAGATGAGCGTCAACCCCAAGGTCATCGAAACGCCCGTCATCGCCGCCGTGGCCATGGACGGCATCGAGCTGCGGGCCAAGGCCCGGGTCACCGTGCGGGCCAACATCGATCGCCTGGTTGGCGGTGCCGGAGAAGAGACCATCATCGCCCGTATCGGCGAAGGTATCGTCACTACCGTAGGTTCCTCCCAAAGCCATAAGGAAGTGCTGGAGAACCCTGATTCCATCTCCCGTACGGTTTTGAGCAAGGGTCTGGATGCAGGAACCGCGTTTGAGATCCTCTCCATCGACATTGCCGATGTGGACGTGGGCCGGAACGTAGGCGCCCAGCTGCAGATCGATCAGGCCGAAGCCGATAAGCGCATCGCCGAAGCCAAGGCCGAAGAACGCCGGGCCATGGCCGTAGCTCAGGAAAAGGAAAACGAAGCCCAGGTAGCCGCCATGCGGGCCAAGGTCATCGAAGCGGAGGCCCAGGTGCCACTGGCCATTTCCCAGGCCTTCCGGGACGGTAAGCTGGGAGTCATGGATTATTATAATATGAAGAATGTAGTCTCCGATACGGAAATGCGCAGCGCCATCTCCCAGGCCGCCTCTCCCAAGGAGAGTAAGTAACGCCCCATGGATGGCATTCTGCTGCTCTTCTTTATTGCGGCTGCGGTCATAAGCCTGTCTAAATCCGCCGCCAGGAAAAAACGGCCGGCCCCCCAAAAACCGGCCGCTTCCGCAGCGGAACAAAAGGTGCAGCCTCCGGCTCCCCGAACGCCCATACAGCCTACGGTCAGTTCCCGTGTAGCGCCTTCTTTAGGCAAAGCCGCTGTCAACACTTCCAAGACAGGTCATACCCACAGTGTGCATGTGGTAGAGCCCTCTTTTTACGGCGGCCATGCGCACGAAGAAAACAGTATGGCCGGCCCCGGCAAGGACTGCGAAACTGTAGACACCCGTCCCCGACCCACGGAAGAAATGGAATCTTCTTCCGCCACCCCTGCTCAGCCCTCTATCCGGCTGGACTTTGGACCCAACCAGGTGGTCAATGGATTGCTTTACGCCGAAATCCTGGGAAAACCAAAAGCGTTGCGCTGATATGAAACCCCTGAACTCCCTGAAAACCGTGATTACTCTGGTGCCATTGGCCGTATTGTGCATACTTTACGGCCTTTGGCTGGTTTTGGAGCCTCCGGTTTACCTGGAATCCGTTCTGTACGGAACTTTGGTTCTGGGGCTTTTCTGCGCCCTGTACATCCGTTTTATTCCCGCCTGTGCTGCTCAGTTGGAACAGCGCAGCCGAAGCGAGGAGGATCCCCTTCCCTTCCGCACGCACAGTGCCGGAGGGCGGGAGCTCCTGCGGCTGCTGGTGATCCTGATAGCGGCCCGAGCCATGCTGTTTATTTTGGTCTATCTGCTCCATCTGCAGCTCAACGGTTTTACGGGCACTTTTTTTGATGTGCAGCGCATCTGGGCTGACCACCCGGATTCCCCCAGATACATTTCCATTGTCAACAAAGGCTATTTTGCCGAAACAGACGGTCTATATCTGAATCTGGCCTTCGAACCGCTGTATTCCTTTGTCATTCACCTGCTCAATCCGGTATACACCAGTTCCATCCGGGCAGGCTTTTTCCTGGCCAACATAAACGCCGTACTTTCCGGTCTGTTTCTGTATGAACTCGTGCTCCATGACCGGGACAGGCGTTCGGCACGCCGTGCAGTGCGTTACTTCTGCCTGCTGCCGCCCACGTTCCTGCTCAGCTGTGTGCTGCCCGACAGCACCTTTATGCTCTTTTCCATTCTGTGTGTATATTGCGCCCGGAAAAAACACATAGCCCTGGCTTCTCTGTTTGGTGCTTTAGCTACCCTTACCCGCATGGAAGGATTGGCTCTGCTGGCGCCGGTGTTCATTGAATTCTTCTCTCAGGCTGCTCCCCCTGCCCGGGAAGGAGATCCCGTCTGGAAGACTGCCTGCAGACGCTGGTGCCCTGGACTGTGGATCCTGCTGATCCCCGCTGCTTTTATGGTATACATGGGCATCAATTACTATGTGGCCGGAGATCCCTTTGCCTTCACCCGCTGCCTGTATGAAGCCTACGGACAGAAATACGCATTGTTCTGCCAGGCAGGCGGAAGCCTGTGGGACAACCTGATCACCGCCTATCTGCACTATGACTATCCCGTCCTGCTGGCTCAGTGGATCCCCGGGGCGGCGGCTCTGGTCCTGAGTCTTATATGCATGCTGCAGGGGCAGCGGCGCTTACCCGCTTCTTATGTGGGGTATTATATTGCCTATGTACTTATGTCCGTGAGCGCCACCAGTCTCCCCTCTCTCCCACGGCAGCTGTTTTTATGCTTTCCCGGGGTGCTGGCCTTTGTGACCCTGACCCGGCGCCGGTGGTTGGATTGGCTGCTTCTGCTGCTTTGCTTCATAGGACTGATCGGGTATCTGGGTATGTATGTAGCAGGCTGGCCGGTACAGTAAAAAACCTTCCGCTCTTGACAAATGCGTCCCGGATGCTACAATAAATCATAGCTTGAGCGAATGTGGTGGAACGGCATACACATCAGACTTAAAATCTGACGCCGAAAGGTTGCGGGTTCAAATCCCGCCATTCGCACCAAAAGTCCACCGTAATTTTGATAGAATTACGGTGGACTTTTTTAAGCAATGTAAATAATTGAATCCACATACAGGAGTGCGATTTCATGCGTGAGGTGCGATTCCATATTCGTCGGAAATCCACATTTGCGGGAGCTCTTTTGCCGTATCGAATGTACATTAACGGTCAGTACATCGGAACAATACGCAACGGAAAATCACTGGATGCAAACGTTCCCAAAGCAGGCGTTTATTATATTGAGGATGATATTCTGTCTTCGCGAAACGCTGTGATATATGATAATGGGCTATCCGAATATAGCGTTGTAATAAAGCGAGCCGGAGGGTGGCGCACGGAATCATACAACGAGTTTTACATGGAGAAAGGTAACGTCTTGGAGCAACTGCCGTCTTTCCACTGGGAAAAGCTCTTTGAACTACAGCAATCTATGTCTCAGAGTGAAAGGCTGCTCGCCCTTAGCGTGGAGTTTTGGATATCCGCCATGGACGATTTGCATGAGGTCCTTGCTTCAGAACATCTTTTTGAAATCATAGCCGCTTTACAAACAATCGGTGCACATAAGTATCACGATTTGCTTCTCAAAATTATGAATGACGATTTTGATGATGTCCGTTTTCCGTTGGACGATAACCAGATCGAGCAGATGCAGCCGAAAATCGAGGACGCAAACCGGGCATTTTGGAAAAATAAGGGCGCAGAAGCGGAGTTTCGTGGGGCAGTCACGAATTTTCTGATAACAAACCTGGATGCTTCTGGCCACGTTTTTGAAGTAATAGATCAGTCATGAGAATTTTTTCCACAGAGGGGGCGCATTTCCAAAAACTACTGCACCCCTTTTGCGCCGAAAATGCACCCCCTTGAAATTCTATTAAAGTTAGGGTTATTTGCCATGCAGAGTGTCCTTATAGGATCTGAGTATCCTGTAATGGACACTCTGCTTTTTTATGTGAAGAATGGCGAAAAGCTGGAGCTGCCGATCATCATCCGTTCCCGCACGCACAGCAGCTTGTGCCTTGTTTTAGGCAGAGATAAAAACTATTACCTTTTGAACCGCTCACCGACAAAATACTCCTTGATTTTCGCCCCTGACCCTCGCTGTCTGTTCAGCTGTTTTTGTCTCAGATCCGCAAGCAATTTGCTTTCTGATGAATGGATCGCTATTTGATTCATGCAGATCATTTTTTCGCTAATGAACCGATCCGTTAGCGGCATCAAAAACCAACAGATATCACTGTTTCAGAAAATCCCGTGAGGTTGCTCATGATGCCTTCGATCAGCAGCTCTTTCTGCCAGTCTGGCAGTCAGTTGGTGAAAAAGATCCCCTATCTTATGCGCTTAAAACATGATGGACAACAAAAGGATCATGGTCGTACCCGATAATAATGCCACTGGCTATGAGCAGTTTCATACTTCGGCTTTTACCCCTGCTCATAAAGCAGGTCATACTTTTCATACCAGGCCCGCAGGGTGCCATCTTGGGCCCACTGCACCAGCAACGCGTCCAGCAGGCTGAGCAAGGCTTTTTCGGAGGCAGGGGCAACAAGATGATACTGCACGGTGCCGATGTTCCCGGGGCACAGGCGCATATCCTCATCCATAAAAGTCAGAGCCGCTGTCCGGGGCATGGCGCAGTAATCCACCGTTCCTGCCCGCAGAGCCACCAGCATATCGTAGTAGGCGGCGTAGGGAAGAATGGAAAGGGTAGGCTCCTCATCCTGCTGGTAGCGGGTGAGCACTTTGTAAGCATCGGTATCCTTCAACGCGGCGACGCGCTTTTCGCTCAGGGGCTGGGTGCCGTAGCCCACCAGCACCACAGCGTCAGTATAAAAGGGCACGGTGGTAGCAGTGTATTCCCGGGAGGAAAAACCGGACATGCTCACCGCCGCCAGATCGATAAGCCCATCAGCCATTTTCCACTGAGCGGTCTGTCGGGTGACCCCTACGGTCTGGCAGCTTTCCGTATCTTCAAAAAGGAACCGACTTAAAGCGGCGGCCAGCTCATCCTCCAATCCCAGACCCTGAACGTTCAGCCCGAAAAGGTTTTCATCCACCCCTATATGCAAGCTTCCTTTGGCCCGAACCAGATCCAGATCCGCATTGTGCAGCGCAGACAGGGAAGGCTCGTTGATCCACAAAATCAGCAGCACCAGCAGCAGCAGGGCGGCGAACAGGAACACCTGCCTTACGGGCAATTTTTCCTGCCAGTCCTCTCTGAACCACCGACGCCGGTGTTTCTGTACTTTTTTGTTGAATTTCGTTTCCATATTCACTTGAAGTATAGCAAAAAATGCCCCATATAACAAGCCCCGGGCACTCTGTACAACGGCGCGCTTTTGCGGTACACTGTATATGTAGAAATGTATCAAAACATCCGCAATGATTTTTGGAGGCTGTATGAGATTGTTTATTGCCATTCCACTGCCCAAAGACGTGCAGAAAAGCGTGTGGGCCTTTGAAGAAGCTCTGCGGGAGAATGCTTCTTCCGGTAATTTTGTACCCAGAGGGAATCATCATATCACCCTGCGCTTTGTCGGGAAAAGCAGCAAACTGGCTGAACTGGCGTATGCCATGCACGAGGCCGTTCGGGATGCCCGCCCCTTCCCGCTGAAGCTGAGGGCGTATGGCTCCTTTAGTCACGGCGGGGCCCGGACCAGCTATCTGGGTGTGGACGGAGAGCTCAGCGAGCTGCATCGGATCCACCAGATGTTGGAAAGCGCCCTGTGGGAGCAGGGCTTCAACGGCGGCCGCGGGCGGCTGGTGCCCCATATCACGCTGGGCCGGGCGGTGGAGCATGGGGATATCTCCGGTTTGAAGACCCCCAATACACCGTTTGTGGTGCGTTCCATCGTGCTGTATGAAAGCACCAACGAACGGGGACGCATGGTCTATACCCCCCTGCATACGGAAAAGTTCTGAAACGGGGGCAACGCCCTCTTTTATTTTGACGGCGCTCTTTTGGCGGGAAAGGAAACAGAATGCCTGCATCTTCTCTGACAGTGGTTCTGGGCCGAGCCGGCAGCGGCAAAAGCCGACGGCTGTATGAATGTATGGCTGCCCATATGCAAAAGGGGGAACCTGCTGTGCTGCTGACAGCGGAGCAATCCACCTATGAGGCGGAAAAGGCGTTATGCACCCTGTGCGGCGGTCTGGTAGGGGGGCAGGTGCTGAGTCTGACCAGATTCTCCCAGCGGGTACTCAGTGAGCAGGGGGTCTTTTTGCCCTATCTTTCCGCACAGGGCCGGTTGATGGTTGTGCGCAAGGCAGCTTTGCGCCGGCAGCAGGAGCTGACTCTTTTTGCACCCATTGCGGCGGGAAAAGGGTTTGCCCGGAAGATAGACGAACTTATCACCCGTTTTAAGCAGAGCGGTGTAAGGCCGGAGCAATTGAAAGCTGCAGCAGAAAAACTTCCTGAAGACAGTCTGCTGCGGGGAAAACTGATGGATTTTTCCCTGCTGTATGAAGAAGTGCAGGCCTATCTGCAGGACAGGTATTTGACAGAAGGAGATCTGTGGACCCGGGCGGGAGAATGTTTTTCCGCTTCGGCTCTGTGCAGAAGCCATATCTATGTGGACGGGATCGATCTGCCCAGCCGGCAGTTGTTCGACTTTCTGGAAGGGCTGCTGGGGGTGTGCCTGTCCATGACTGTGGCCCTGCGAGCGGATCCCTGGGATCCGGAAAATACTCTTTTTGCCCCAGACCAGCGTACAAAAGAAAAGCTCATGGACATGACCTGCCGGGCTTCGGTGCCATTTAAGACCGTGTCCCTGCCCCGGCGGGAAGAAGGGCCTGCCTCTTTAGCACATATGGAAGCGCAGCTGTTTGCGGATGTGCCCCGGCCTTTTTCGCAGGAGGCGCAGGAGGTGCATCTGTGTGCCTGCGTCGACAGAGAGCTGGAAGCATCCCTGCTGGGAGACAGGATACTGTCTATGACCCGAAACGGATATCGTTACCGGGATATGGCTGTGCTGGTCACGGATAAAGAAGGATACATTGCCCCGGTACTGCGGGCTTTCCGCCGCCGGGGGATCCCTGTGTTTTACGATGCGGGCAGACCCGTAAGCGGTCACGGGGCCATGGCCCTGCTGGTATCGGCTCTGCGCTTTTGCCAGAGCGGAGATATGGAGCAGGCGCTGACCCTGATGAAAACAGGCTATGCCGGGGTAAGCCGGGAGCAGGGCGAGATCTTTGAAAACTATGTTCTGCGCTACGGCCTGTACGGCAGCGCTTTGGGAAAGCCCTTTTCTTTTGGAGAGGTGCCCGAAGAAGCCGAACAAGCCCGGCAGCTGCTGGCAGAACCACTGCTGGCCTTGAAACAGGAGCAAAGCGGCGCCGCTTCCGCCAGGGAGCGGGTACAGGGTGTCTACGACTACCTGGAAAAGCTGTCTCTGCGAGCGCAGCTGCAGCAGAGGGCGGAGGAACTTCTGGCGCAGGGAGATCCCCAGCAGGCTCTGCTGCACAGCCAGGTATGGAACGTTTTATGCGAACTGCTGACCCAGTTGTACACCATCCTGGGGGAGGATCCCCTGCCCCTGAAAGAATTCGTCTCTCTGGTGGAAGAAGGGGCCGCCGGCTACACCCTGGGGGTTCTGCCGGGAACGGCGGATCAGGTGCTGCTGGGGGATTTTGCCCGTACCCGCAGCCCCTATATCCGCATACTGTTCGTGCTTGGATGCAGCGAAGGACTGCTACCCCAGGATCATCCCGATGACGGGCTCATTGACGATGGGGAGCTGGAACTCCTGCGTGACGGAGGACTGGAGCTTTGGCAAAACACGGAGCATCTGACTGAATTTGACCGGCTGGAACTGTATACTGCTCTGTGCAAGGCCCGGGAAGAACTGTATTTTTCTTATGCCTATACGGCGGGCGGGCAAGAGATAGCCCCTTCGCCGCTGATAAAAGAATTGAAAGAGCTTTTCCCTCGGTGTGCCCGGGAAGAAGTGCTTTCACTGAAGGAAACGCCTCTGTATGAAGAAGGCGGGTTTGACCGGCTGACGGAGACGCTGCGACTGTTTGTGCAGGACGGAGTAGTTTCTGCGGACTTGGGGACGCTGTATGGATACTTTTCTCAAAAGTCCCCGTACAAGGAAGCTTTGCCCGGTTTGATGGAAAGCATGGCAGGGCGGCCACCTTCCCTGCGTCTGGGCCGGGCCATGGCCCGGGAAATGTATGGAACCAGACCGCTTTTGAGCGCCAGCCGATTGGAACTGTTCAACAAATGTCCCTTTGCCCACTATATGCGCTATGGTCTTTTAGCCAAAGAGCGCCGGGAGAGCGGGGAGCAGGCCGCCGATGCAGGCACGTTTTTCCATGAGGCCCTTCAGCGTTTTCTGCAGCGGTGCCGGGAGAAAGGATTGGCGCTCCACACCCTGGGGGAGGAGGAAGCCATGGCTGTGGTAAGCGAGATCCTGCCGGAACTCATCGCCATGCATAACGACGGAATCTTTCTGCGGGACGATCGGCTCCGGGCCGGTCTGTTCCTGCGCATAGACATGCTCAAGCGCTGCGTGCTCTCCCTGCTGCGGCAGGTGCAGGCCGGTACCTTTACCCCTGAAGAGGGAGAGTTTACCTTCGGCCCCGGCCAGCCCTGCCCGGCCATGAAGATCCCCTTGAAAGAAGGCGGCTCTCTGCCCCTGTACGGCCGTATCGACCGATTGGATGTAAGCCCGCAGGAGGGGTTGTTCCGCATTGTGGATTATAAAATGGGGGATAAGAAATTCGATCCTGCTGCCATGGAAGCAGGGCTGACGCTGCAGCTGCCTTTGTATCTGGCCGCCGCCGGGGAAAAGGGAGCGCCTGCGGGGATGTATTATATGCCCCTGTACCTCCCTGCCCGAAAGGAGGGAGAGGAACGCTCTCATGTGCTGCGGGGCGTGACCTGTGAGGAGGAAGAGACCCTTCAGGCCACAGAGCGGGGGCTGGCCGGAAAGTCGGGCATTATCGAAGGACTGCGGGCAGACGATAAGGGAGGCTACCACGGAACTCTGTGCAGCCGGGAAGAGCTGAAACGGCTTTTGAGCCGTGCGGTAAAAAAGGCTGGACGCACTGCCGATACCATGCTGGAAGGAGAGGCTTCCGCCGCACCCTATAAAGAATCCTGCGCTTACTGTCCTCACCGGTCAGTATGCCGCTTTGATTTGTCCATACCGGGCTGCCGGTATAAATCGCTGGGCAGGATGACCCTGTCTCAGCTCCTGTCCCTGACGGAGGAACCCTCTGCCCGGGGCGGAAAGGAGGAGGATCATGGCCTGGACAACTGAACAGCAGCGGGCGATAGACGCCCGGGGAAACCTGATCGTATCTGCCGCCGCCGGAGCAGGAAAGACCGCCGTGCTTACCGAGCGGGTAGCCAGGCTGGTGGAGCAGGGAGCTTCCATGGACCGGATGCTTATCCTTACCTTTACCCGGGCTGCTGCCGGAGAAATGAAGGGTCGTATTGAAGATCGGCTTTTACTGCTGGCACGGGAAGCAGCAGGCGAAGTGCAAAAGCGGCTCAGGCGGCAGGCGCTCCTTTGCCGCAGTGCCCAGATATCCACCATCCATGCTTTCTGCGCCAGAGTGGTGAACCGGCATTTTCATATGGCGGAGCTTTCTCCGGGAGTGACAACGCTGGATGAAACGGAAAGCGCCGTGCTCATGGAGCAGGCCGCTGCCGAGGCCCTGCTGCTTTTTGCCCGGGAAAAAGAGGAAACCTATCAAACCCTGCTGCGGGCCTTTGACCGGGAGGAAAAGGTGCTGGAAGGGCTGCTGAAACTCCACGGCTTTTTGTGTGCCCAGCCGGACAGAGAACGGTGGCTGGCACAGACCCGGGAAAGCCTTTTCAGTGGAGAAGCCCTGCAAAAAGCGGGAGAACTGTGCATGCAGGAGGGAAAACGCCGGCTACACCTGGTAGCTAAAGATCTGCAGGAGTATCTGCCCCTTATAGACTGCCAATATGGCAAGGTCATTGCTTATATGCAAGGCGTGCTGGAGAGCACGGAGCGGGCTTTGGCGGCGGCAGATTTTTATGCTTATACCGATGCCCTGGAGCAGATCCCCTTTGGGGTGCTACGTTTTCCAAAGACTATAGAAGCGGAAGAAAAGAACCGCATTGTGGAACTGCGGGACCGGCTGAAAAAGTGTGTAAACGATCAGATCCTTCTTTTTTTCCGGGACAGAGAACAGGAACAGGCTGTACAGAACCAGTCTGCCAAAGGGCTGCAGGCACTTTTTGACCTTTGGGAAGCCTTTGACCGGGCCTATACCCAAAAGAAAAAGGATCGGGACAGGATCGACTTTAACGATCAGGAGCATTACTGCGCCCGGATCCTTTCGGATGAACGTGTCGCCCGGGAATATCGGGAGCGCTTTGATTACATTATTGTGGACGAGTACCAGGACAGCAACCGGGTCCAGGAAGCCATCCTTCAGCGGATATGCAGGGAGGACAATCTGTTTTTCGTAGGAGATGTAAAGCAGAGCATCTACGGCTTCCGTATGGCGGAGCCGGGACTGTTTTTGGAAAAGCTTTCCTCCTTTACCGGAGCAGCAGGGCAGCGGGTGGATCTGAACTGTAACTTCCGTTCCAGTCAGGCAGTGCTGGATGCTGTAAATTCGGTTTTTGAAAAGCTTATGGGGCCTGGTATGGGGGATATCCTCTATGATGAGACCGCCGCCCTGAAGCCCGGACGTTCCCAGCCGGAGGGTCTTGCGGAGCTTCATTTGATAGAAGGAGAGGACGATCCGCAGGGAGAACCCCTGGATTCCCCCGAAGCAGAGGCGCGCTTCTGCGCCGAAAAGATCCGCTCCATTATGGAAGAGGAACGCCTTTGCCTGCCGGGAGGGGATGAGCGGCCTTATGCCTACAGCGACTTTGTCATCCTCCTGCGAAGCACCGGCCAGGCCCGGGTATTTGCCCGCACATTGGCGCTTTGTGGTGTACCCTGCTATGCTCAGCTGACGGGGGGATACTTTGAATCCATAGAAGTGGCGGTGTTTTTGAACCTGCTGCGAATCATTGATAACCGGCGGCAGGATATTCCTCTGCTCAGTGTGCTGCGTTCCGCCATGGGAGGCTTTTCAGATGAAGCGCTCATCGGCTTGCGTTCCCGGTGCCCTCAGGGAGAATATTTGGACTGCCTGCTGCTGGAAGCCCAAAGGGAGACGCAGGGGCAGGCGGCTGCCTTTTTGGAAAGACTGGAACGCTACCGGCAGATGAGTCTGTTGCTGCCGGTGGAGGAACTGGTCAGCAGGCTGCTGGATGATACGGGGTTTTACCGGGAGATGGGCGCCATGCCCGGGGGCAGGCAGCGGCAAAGCAATCTGGATGCGTTGGTGGAGAAGGCGCGTGCCTACGATGGCACGGGTGCTTTCGGTTTGCGGGGCTTTTTGAAGTATATGGATATGGCCCGGGACTCCGATAAAGCGGGGGCCGCTCAGTCCGTCACCGCTGATGCAGTGCGGATACTCTCCATCCATAAGAGCAAAGGGTTGGAGTTTCCGGTGGTATTTTTGTGTGATCTGGGCCGCCGGTTCAACCGCCGGGACGAGCAGGAAAGTCTCCTTTTGGACGGAGATTGGGGAGCCGCCCTGAGTTTTGTAGACAAGGACAGAGTCAAGCGGGTGCCGTTGCTGTATAAAGCTATCCGTCTGCTGGGCCGGCAAAGGCAGATCGAAGAAGAAATGCGGGTGCTGTATGTGGCCATGACCCGTCCAAAAGGACGGCTGTATATGGTGGGCAGCCGAAAAAATGCCGAAGTCTGGGTCAGGGAAACGCCTCCCTGCACGCCCTGGGCCCTGTATGAGGGGGATACTCCTTTACGCTGGCTGCTGTTGACTTTGCGCGGCAGGGTGCCGCTGTGCATCCATGGCAAGGAAGAATTTGCGCCGCCCCCCAAAGCACAGGCACCTCTTCTGCCCCAGGGAGATCCGCAGCTGGTGGAAAAGCTTGCGGAGCGGTATGCCTGGCAGTATCCCTTTGCGGAAGCTACAGGCTTGCCCCACAAGACCTCCGTTACTGCTTTGAGTCACCGGGAGGAAGAAACTCCCGTCTTTGATCCGCCTCCCTTTGCGCAGGAGCAGGACAATCCGCTGGTTCACGGCACGCTGATCCATGCGCTTTTGCAGCACATCTCCCTGCATCCCGGCCCGGGAGATTGGGAGCAGGCCATGACAGGCCTTTCCGCCCGGGATCGTCGGGCTATGGAATGGTTCCTCTCTTCTCCTCTGTTCCGCCGTATGCAGGCCAGTGCAGATTGCCGGCGGGAACTGCCTTTTACCCTGGCGGCCCGGGCGGATACACTGCCCGGCATGGAAGGGGCCGCCCCTGAGGAACGGGTGCTGCTGCAGGGCGTTATAGACGCCTGCTTCCGGGAGAAAGACGGCTGGGTACTGCTGGACTATAAGACGGATCGTCTGCGGGATCAACCGGCCGCAGCTGCGGCGGAGAAGCACCGGCATCAGGTAGAGCTGTATGCTTCCGTACTTCGGAATCTGACGGGGATCCCGGTGAAAGAAAAATATATCGTATTTCTTACGGAAAAGGAGGTCGCCGCCCTGTGAACCAGCTTCCCGAAGCTTTTTTGACCCGTATGCGCCGCCAGCTGGAGGCGGAGTTTGAAGCCTATATGACCGCCATGGCCCAGCCCCCTCGCCGTGGAGGACGGGTCAACGGCCTGAAGCTGTCTCCGGAGGCATTGTTTGCCATACGGCCGGAGTTCGTACCCGTGGGGAATGAACAGTTTCTGCTGCCGGAGGGAACTGCTCCGGGAAAGGATCCGCTTCATTGCGCCGGAGCCTATTATATTCAGGAGCTTTCCGCACAGATGCCCGCTTCCCTGTTGGATGTAGAACCGGGTATGGCTGTGCTGGATCTGTGTGCGGCGCCCGGAGGAAAATCCGCACAGCTGGGACAGGCGCTCCAGGGGCAGGGATTGCTGGTGAGCAACGAGATCGTGCCCGGCCGGACACAGATCCTTTGCGGAAATCTGGAGCGCATGGGCATAGAGAACGCTCTGATCACGTCCATGGAGCCGGAGGCTCTGTGCAGCAGCACGGGCCCGGTGTTTGACCGGGTGCTGGTAGACGCCCCCTGCGCGGGAGAAGGTATGTTCCGTAAGGATCCCCAGGCAGCGGCGGAGTGGTCTCCAGAGCACGTGCGCAGCTGTGCCCGGCGGCAAAGAAGCATCCTTATGAGCGCGCAAAAGACCCTGAAACCCGGGGGAATGCTGGTATACTCCACCTGCTCCTTTTCTCCGGAAGAAAACGAAGAAACGGTGGAATGGTTTCTGTCTGCCTGTCCGGATTTCACTCTGGAGCAATGCCGGACACTGTATCCCCACAACAGTCTGGGGGAGGGACAGTTTGCTGCATTGCTGCGGCGGCAGGGTCCGCTTCTTCCTACGCTCTGGCGGCAGGAGAAGAGCGATTCCTGCCCTTTGTATGAAGCCTTTGCCAAAGACTTCCTGAAGCCCATGCACGGCCCGCTGCGTCTGCTGCCTGACGGCCGGTTGCTGCGTTTGCCGCCTTTGCCTTTTGCTTTGACAGGAATGCGCATCCTTCGTGCGGGGCTGCTGTTGGGTGAGATCCAGCGGGGCCGTTTTATCCCCGCCCACGCGCTGGCTTTGGCGGCGGAGCGGCTCTTTCGCCATAGCCCGGAACTGTCTTTGGAAGAAGCACTTCGATACCTGCATGGGGAGACGCTGCCAGCAAACATCACCGGCTGGTGCGCCCCTTCCTATGAGGGGCTTCCCCTGGGCCTTGCCAAGGGGGCCGGAGGGATCCTTAAAAACCATTTGCCCAAAGGACTGCGGATGTAGCACTGCGTCCATTGCCCGGAGGAGAAAATTCTTCGGGCGTTTTTGTGTCCGGCCCGTAAATGGGCTTTGAACATGCTATAATAAACCGATTTAATAAACAGGAGAACGAAAGAATGCAGATACAGATACAGGTGTGGGACGTCTCTCAGGCGGAGACGATCATTCGTTTCAATCGGAAATGCTTTCTCACGGACCTTTGGAAACCGGAGGATTGGCGGGAGCTGCTGGCGGATCCAAGGGCCATCTATTACGGAGCCGTAGACATGGATACCGGAGCGCTGGCAGGAAATCTGTTTATCTATAACTGGCAGGGTGAACAGGACTACATAAAGATCATGAACCTGGGGGTGCATCCGGACTATCGGGACCAAGGGCTGGCGCACAGGCTGCTGACGCATGCAGCCCGGGAGATGACGGCTTTGGGCATGAAGCGTTTTTGCGGGGAGACCCGGACTTCCAATCAGGCCATGCGGAAGGTCTTTGAAGCATGCGGCTACAGGCTGGAGCGGACGGAAGCGGGATACTATGCCGATCCGGAAGAAAGCGCCTGCAAATATGTGCTTTGCCTTGAGTAACACCGGGCGCTCAAAAGCCGCCAGGCACCCCCGAGGGGGGGAACGTAAGCGGCTCTTGAGCGGATTATGAGGTTGGGGCATCCTGCGGAGGATGGGGCTTTCCCCCGCAAGTTTGGAAAAAAGAGGTATGAGGCTCTATATAAAAGGGATCGTCTCCCTGAGGAGCCAAAGGGATCACACGGCTTTGCGGCTCTGCTCCTCCATCAGCAGTTTATCGGCCACCAGGGCAATGAATTCCCCGTTGGTGGGCTTATCGTTTTTACCGTAGATGTTATAACCGAATAGAGAGTTCAGATTCTCTATTTTCCCTCGGGTCCAGGCTACTTCGATGGCATGACGGATGGCCCGCTCCACCTTGCTGGGAGAAGTGTCAAACCGCTTGGCAATGCCCGGATACAGCTCTTTTGTGATGCGGTTGATGAGATCCGGGTCGTTATACACCAGACGGATCCCTTCCCGCAGATAATGATAGCCCTTGATATGGGCGGGAATGCCGGCTACCAGGAAGATGGCCGTGACCTTTTCATCAAAGGATTTGGGCGTTTGCGCATAGGGGAGGATGGCTCCCTTGCTCTGCTCGTTATCCAGCATCTCCATAAGGCGCTTGCCCAGGGTTTCCGGCTCTACGGGTTTGACCATGTAATACCGGGCACCCAAAGCGCAGCAGCGGCGGACCATGGCTTCGTTCCGCAGAGCGGAGATCACCACGGGAACAGGAGCTTCCCCCGGGCTCATGACGCTGAGCTCCTCCAGGACGGAAAGCCCGTCCACATTGGGCATGATCAGATCCAGGGTCATAACGTCATATCGTTTTTCTTTCAGTTTATCCAGGGCTTCCCGGCCGTCGGCAGCAGTATCCACCTCACTGAAGCGATCCTGGGCTCCCAGATAGCCTTTCATCATATCGGTGAACTGGGTGTTGTCATCCACGAGCAGAACTTTGTATTTAGCCATATGCCTTCCTCCTTTTGGTGCTTTGATTGTACCATCGAAGGCGGCGGGACGTTAGAGTGATAAATTGGCGACTGCACGGGAATGGAACGCAAAATTTATATCCCCCTTCTTTCGACCCGCCCAGCTGCATAAGCTGACAGAAGGCACATTCTTGCGCCGGAAACCCTTTGAAAACGCCCGCTGAGGAGAATATACGCATATTCATTCCGTGTCCAAATTGTGAATAAACGTATATCTATCCACGTTGTCCACCGAGTTATCCACATTTCCACTGCCCTGAAGCGGGGAGGAACGGAAGTTATCCACCTTTTGAACCGACTGCATAGGCCGCATAGACGCTCTGCATACACAAAAACGCAGCCTGAATACAGGTGCATAGCGTATCTATATTTTCACTCTGATAAAAAAACTTTTTCAAAAGCAGAAGCTCCCCCGACTGCAAAAGCGGGAGAGCTGAATGGATTTTTTCTCTGTTGCTGCAGGACCCGTCTTGCGCTGAAGACGGGAACATCTGCGTGACAATGTTATTCTTGTGTATGGAAACCGGGCATAAATTTCGTATTTATCAATATGAACGGTGAACTCATAGACCCGGCTTCATGGCAGCCAGTGCCCTTCAACATGTCCGCTCCGTCTTTATTATTTGAGAAGATAAATCGAACGGCAGCGGACGATACACAGAAAACGCCCCGGCAGGGATAGCCGTGCCGGGGCAGAAATACTATTATTGCAGCAGGGAAAAGAGCAACGCCTCCATGGCTTCTTCCAGAGCAGAGAGCTTGTCTTTCAGTATCTCCTGCGTGGGCGCCTTGGAGCCGGTATACAGCTTCAGCTTTGGCTCCGTGCCACTGGGCCGTACCATGGCATAGTCTCCGTCCTCTAAAGTCAGCCGCAGCACGTTGCTGGGAGGCAATTTTGTGACGGCGCTGTTTTCATAATCCAGCACCTGGACGACCTTCTGTCCGGCCAGAGCAGCGGGGGGCGCCTTGCGCAAAGCTTCCATGGCGGCGGCGATCTTCTCCAGACCGGCCTTTCCCTCCAGCGTATAAGACTTGGCGCCTTCTCCAAAGAAGCCGAACTTGGCATACAGCTCCTGCAGGGCGTCATACAGGGTCATGCCCCGCTGCCGGTAACGAATGGCTGCCTGTGCCACCAGCATGGCGGAGCAGATGGCGTCCTTATCCCGGCTGAAGCCTCCGGCCAGATACCCATAGCTTTCCTCAAAGCCAAAGAGGAAGGTATGCTCCCCCGTTTCTTCGCATTGGGCGATCTGCTGGGAGATGAACCGGAAACCTGTGAGCACCTCTTTCAAAGCTACGCCGAAATGCGCACAGATAGCATCGGACAAACGGGTGGAAACGATGGAGCGCACCACCAGACCGTTCCGTGGCAAGGTGCCCAAGCGCTGCCGCTCACTGAGAAGGCTGTACAGCAGAATGGAGGCGATCTGGTTTCCCGTAAGCACAGACCAGCCCCCGTCATGCCGGCGGACGGCTACGCCCAACCGGTCGGAATCCGGATCGCTGGCCAGGATCAGATCCGCATGCTTCTCCTCTGCCAGTGCCATGCCCAGGGTGAAAGCATTGGGATCCTCCGGATTGGGCGCCTTGACCGTAGGGAAGTTTCCATCGGGCAGAGCCTGCTCCGGTACCACATACACATGCTCCAGCCCCATGCGGCTCAATATGGTGGTGACGGGCACATAGCCTGCTCCATGCAGGGGTGTGTATACCAGCACCAGATCTTTTCCGGCCTGCTTCAGGCCTTCCGGATCCTGCAAAAGGCTCATGGTAGCTTTGTAATAGGCTTCGTCCACCTCCCGGCCTATAAGGGTAATGCGGCCCGAAGCCAGCGCCTCTTCATAAGGCATATAGGCGGTAACAAAGTCCGGTACCTGACGGATGCAGGCGGTGATGGCCTCTGCCTGTTCCGGATCCACCTGGCCGCCATGGGCCCAGTAGACCTTGTAACCATTGTATTTGGGAGGATTGTGACTGGCGGTGATGACCACCCCGGCGGTGCAGTGCAGATACCGCACCGTAAAACTCAGCTGGGGTACGGCATGCAGGGTGGAAAACAGGTGTACCTGTATGCCATGAGCCGCCAGCACGCAGGCGGTTTCCCGGGCAAATACATCAGAGCATCGGCGGGAATCATAGGCAATGGCTACAGACTTTTGCTCCGCTCCGGGCAGGGAGGTCAGATACCGGGCCAGCCCCTCCGTAGCCTTGCGTACGTTATATGCATTCATCCGGTTGTCGCCGGGGCCCAGAATGCCCCGGAGCCCCGCCGTGCCGAAGGACAGCTCCTGATAAAAGCGGTCCTCGATCTCCGTTTGGTCGCCTGCCAGAGCAAGCAGCTCTTTTTTGCTTTCTTCATCTACCAGCGGACTGGTGCACCAGAGAGTATACCGTTCCTGTACGTTCATGGAAAACTCCTTTCTACCGTTTCCGGGTTCTTTATTGCATTCAGCTTTGTAAAAGCTGCAGCAGGACAAAATTGGCCGCCGTCAGCCCGGCGGCGTTGGTCACGGGGCACAGGCTGCCTATGGTAGTTTGCCCCTCCTGCCGGGTAGCTTTCTCCGGAGAAAATACTACATCCAACCGGGTAATGCCCCGCTTACGCAGTTCCTGCCGCATACGCCGAGCCAAGCGGCAGCCCTGTGTGGAAAACAGATCCACCACGGAAAAGGCTCCGCCGTCCAGACGGTTCCCCGCCCCCATGCAGCACAGGATGGGTACGTTCCGCCTGCGGGCGGTCTCGATAAGAGCCAGCTTCCCGGGGATATCGTCGATGGCATCGATGATATAATCGCAGGGAGGCAGCAGTGAATCGACATTCTCCGGGGTGATCCGTCCAAAATGTACGCTGATGCGGCAGTCGGATACGTCCTCCAGCCGCCTCCGTGCCGCTTCGGTCTTGGGCAGGCCCAGGGTGGATTTGGCGGCAAAAAGCTGCCGGTTCAGGTTGCTGGGTTCTACATAATCCCCATCTATCAGGTGCATGGCGCCCAGACCGCTGCGGCACAGGGCTTCGGCGCAGCTGCCGCCAACACCCCCCAGGCCTGCCTGCACAACGGTTTTGTCCTGCAGCCGCTGCACTGCCTCCTGCCCCAGCAGAAGAGCCGTGCGAGTGAGGAAAGGAGATATATTTTCTGCCATAGCTATTCTTCCTTTTGGGTCAATTCTTCCCAGGGGAGTTCCCTGGGACTGATGAAGGTTTGTCCCAATACCGTCAGCTCTCTGGCCAGAAGCAGCTGCGCCCGTTGGCGAAAGCGGCGGTTGGCTTCAAAACTGCCGTATTTGTCGTCCCCTAGCACGGGGCAGCCCAATGCCGCCATCTGCAGACGGATCTGGTGCGTGCGACCGGTAAACAGCCGGATGCGCACCTTGCACAACGGAGGCTTTACGGCCTCTACCTGATAGGCAAGCTCCATACGTAAGGCCCCGGGGATACCTTCTTTTACAAGGCGCATGGGCCGTTCCCCTTCCTCCTTCAGGGCATAGTGGATCAGCCGGCCGCTTTTTTCCGCCGGGATGCCAAAGAGCACCGCTTCATAAACCTTCTTCGTTTCGTGGTGGAAAAAGGCTTCCTCCAGGGCAATGCGGCTTTGTTCGTTCCGGGCAAAAACCACCAGTCCCTGTGTATTGCTGTCCAGTCGGTGGACGGGGTACAGCGGGGCGCTTACGGCGCTGAGCTGATATAAAAGATCGCTCTCCACCTCGGTACCGGGGTTCTTGTCTGCTACAAGAATATTTTCATCCTCATAGAGCACGGCCCCCGCTTCGAAGGCCGGGAGGTATTTTACCGTGGCGGGGAATTCTTTCCATGGAGGCAGGGAGTAAAAGGTCATGCTTTCTCCCAGCGTGGGGTGCTGCAAAGTCAGGGCATAGGCCCACAGGCGGATCTGGGAGCCGGGCCGGGCGGCAGGGTTGTACCGCTGATCCCCCAGAATGGGGCAGCCCATGTGACACAGCTGCACCCGGATCTGATGGGGCCGGCCGCTCATAAGGGATACATCCAGTAAAGACAACCCCGGCGCACGGTTCAGAGTGCGGAAGGACAAGCGCGCTTCCTTGGAACCGGGCACCCCCGGAGCCGTTACGGAAACGGTGTTGGTCTTTTCGTCTTTATACAGCCAGTCGGTAAGCTTTCCGAAAGCCGGCGCCGTCCCTTCCACTATGGCTGCATAGCGCTTTTTGGCCCGGCGGCTTTTAAATTGCTCTGTCAGCCGGGCGGCTGCCTTGCTGGTGCGGGCAAAAACCATTACGCCCCCCACGGGTCTGTCCAGCCGATGCACCAGCCCCAGATATACTTCGCCGGGCTTATGATACTTCTCCTTGATATAAGCCTTACAGGCGGTGAGCAGATCCATATCCCCGGAAGCATCCCCTTGTACGGGCACATTCACCGGTTTTTCCACCACCAGCAGGTGATTGTCTTCATATAAAACCTTCAAAACGGCTCCTTTTTCTGGTTTATGGGCATATAGTCAGGCCAGCTCCGTCACTTTTTAAGCATGACTGCACGGCATCCAGCGGCCGGTGGCCCCGCAGGGCAGCACCAGATCTTCCCGGCGAATAGGCAGGCCCACCTCCTCTGCCTGGACAATCCCCGCGGGCAGAGCCACCGTAAGGACGTTTTTGAGCACCGAAGGGGCCAGTCCCGTGGTGTAGCTGTTGATCAAAAAGAAGCAGGGATCCGGGGAGAGGATCTTTACACATTCCTGCACCAGCTCATACAGTCCCGTTTCTATCTTCCACATTTCTCCGCCCGGGCCCCGGCCGTAGCTGGGAGGATCCATAAGGATACCCTCATAGAAATTGCCCCGGCGCTGTTCCCGGCGGACAAACTTCAGGCAGTCATCCACGATATAGCGGATGGGCGCCTCTTCCAATCCGGAAGCGGCGGCATTGTCTTTGGCCCATTGCACCATACCCTTGGCGGCGTCCACATGCACTACCTGTGCCCCGGCTTTGGCGCAGGCGCAGGTAGCGCCCCCCGTATAGGCAAACAGATTCAGCACCCGGGGAGCTTTGCCGCGGGTCTGCATATACCGGCCGATCTCTCCGGCCATAAAGTCCCAGTTTACCGCCTGTTCGGGGAACAGCCCCGTGTGCTTGAAGCCCGTAGGCCGCACCACAAAAGTCAGCCCCTTATAGCGGATCTTCCAGCTTTCCGGCAGCTCCCGGGCGTATTCCCAATGACCGCCGCCGGTACTGGCCCGCAGATATACGGCATCGGCAGTATGTGGTTCCATGGGCCACACCGCCTGGGGGTCCGGCCGCAGGAGGGTCACATCGCCCCAGCGTTCCAGTTTGTTGCCGTTACCGGCATCCAGAATTGCAAAATCCTTCCAATCTTTGGCTAAAAACATATTTCTTCTCCTAAAAATGCGGGGTCATGCAAAAAAAGCTTTTTTCTTTCCCTTTGCGTTTCGGGGATATTCCCGGATGCGGGTCACATATTCCAGATTGACGGCCTGCAGGCCATCGCTACATTCCAGAATAAGTCCGCCGCCGGTCACTTCTTTAACGGTGCCCTGTATACTGCCCATGGTATCCGTGACGGTGTAGACAAGACATTCCTTACCGATAAACTGCTTTGCAAGCATTTCCATAGCTGTATTCTCCTTCCGGGTTCTTGCCCTTTTCCTGTTCGCATATATGACCGCCTGCCTTCTCCTTTCCAGCATGGGAAAGAAGATAATAAAAAGCAAAGCGAACAAAAGCAGGCAGTATTCCAAGCGCTTTCCTCCCAAAACTATTTCATCATTCTGTAGTATACCATGGGTGCGGAACATGGAAAAGCAGTTTATGTAGGGAAAAGTCGATTAAGATGTAAAAAATACGGCAGGATCTTCTTCGGCTATGGCAAAAACCTTTTATTCATGGTATACTGGCTGCACTTGCGCCGGGTTTTCCGGCCGTCCAGTTTCCCAAGAAAGGATGGGTATCCCCCATGCGCCAAATGAAACGGCTTCTTATTCTGCTTCTGTGCCTGCTCCTGCTTTGTCTGCCTGTTGCAGCGGCAGGAGAAGAAGAAACTTCGGCTTCCCGGCTGGAAGCAGAGTTGGATGTTCCGGAGCAGCAGAAGGATCTGTCTCTGCTGCAGGACGGCCGTATCAGCACCTATGTGGATTTTAAAGCCGGAAACCGGCTGCTGGCCCGGGTGAAAGAGCCGCCGCAGGGAGTCTATATCCAATGGCAGCGGCTGCCGGGAGAGGTGGCCCTTGCCTGGTTGGACGAGGCGGGAAATACTCTTTCCCGTGAGACTCTGACCCCGGCTTTTGTCAATGTGTATGTGTCTGCGCCTCAGAATGCAATGGGACTGGAACTGACCTTTTCTGCAAAGGCGACAGTATGCGGATTGGAATTTTACGGCCCCGGGCGGCTGCCTGATGCTTTGCAGCAGTGGAAACCGCCTATGGAAACGCCTGCCTATATGCTCTTATGCGGATACCCGGGGGATGAACTTTTATATTTTGGCGGGCTGGTACCATTGTGCCTGAACGACGGGATCCCTCTGTCCATCACTTATATAAGTGCCTATTCCCGTCAGCGGCAGGAAGAAGGACTGGAGGCCCTGTGGGCGCTGGGCATGAAGCATTACCCCGTGTACCTGGGAGTGGAGACCGGGCGGAACCGGGAGGTTGAATATCTGCGCGGAAACTGGCGCACCAACCCCGGCACGCTGGTGGAAAAACTTCTGCTTGCCTATTCTCCACATGTTCTGCTTTCCTTTGAGGAGGAGGGAGAACGGCTGGTTTCCTATAAGGATGAGGAGCGCAAGACCCGCAGCATGGGCGAGGCACAGACTGCTCTGACGGGGAAAGCCGCTGTAGACGGAGCTGCCGCAGCAGCAAAAAGCGGCTGGCAGGGTTTGCTGCTGGCAAAGGGCATGGGCAGCGGCACACTGTCGGCAGATATGGAAGCCCCCTTAGGCCTGTATGCAGACAGATCCGCCCGGGAAACGGCTCAAAATATCTATGATGTCTGTTACCGCTCTTTGGCGTCCTTCGACTTTTCTGTAGAGGAACGAGGAGATTTTACCTGCCTGCAGGGAGAACCGAAGGGGAGCAGTCTGTTTTCTGCAGTGGACTATGCACCCCTGCATAGCCCCGTGCCTACGGCTTCCCCTTCACCCTCCCCCACACTGGAGCCTACGGCGACCCCCGCCCCTGTACCTGCTGCCACTCCTGAGCAGAAAGAAGCACCGGAACCGGAGGAGAAATCATCGTCCCTGTGGAGCCGTCCCATGTTCTGGCTTTTGGGCGGTGTGGTGCTGGGAGCTTTGGCCGGAAGCGCCCTGTATTTATTGAAGCAGTTCAAGTTTGAGGATATGCCCCTGTGGCTATTGGTTCTGGTTCCGGTATGTATCGGGCTGCTTTGCGCTCTGCTGGGGGCAAGATCCATCCGGGAAATGGAATCGGCCCGGCAGGCCGCCGCAGTCGTTTCAACAGCCGCTCCCAGTGCCGCACCGGAATCTGCGCCGGAGCCTTCTCCCACCGCCGTCCCGGAGGAAAGTCCCCTTCCAGAAGTGCCGGAAGAAACAGCGCAGCCGGGAAAATGGACAGATAAGTTCCTTCCGAAGGGAGCAGAAGAAGAGATCACGGCGGATGTGGAAAACGGGCATTGGAGCTACAAAAGCCAGACCCTGTCTGTGGAGATCACCCGACATGCCGACAGCCGCCCCCTGGTCTGGTTTGTGGCAGATATTTATATGCAGGGCGCTAATGCCTTTCGCCCCGCTTTCGGCAACGAAGGCAGAACAGGACGCACGCCTTTGATGCCCTGGAAGATGGCCCGGCTGAACAAGGCCGTACTGCTGGTCACCGGAGACAATATGCTCCACATGGAAGCGGATATAAAGGGCGCCATCCTGCGGGACGGACGGATCTATTCCGCTTCCAATAAAGGCTCTGTCGCCGCCTTTGCCAGTGACAGGCCGGAGATGGATGTGTTTTCTGCCAGAAGCTATACCGCCGAAGGGCTTTTGGCTGCGGGATATGAGAACACCTATGCCTTTGGACCCATTCTGCTGCGTGATGGGGAAATCAGCGAAGAAGAGATCGCAAAATCCCATGTGGGCAAGGCCAATCCCCGCTGCGGCGTGGGCATGGTAGAGCCCGGTCATTTTGTAGCCATTGTAGTAGACGGCCGCAGGAGCGAATACAGCGTAGGCGTGACCTTGACGGAATTTGCCCGGATGTTCAAGGATATGGGCTGCCGGAACGCATTCAATATGGACGGAGGCGTATCTGCCTGCATGATCTTCATGGGAGAACAGCTGAACTCCCACGGCAACGTGGCGAACTACAGCAAGCAGCGGCATATGCCGGATGGAGTGATCTTTGGCTACAGCGAGCAGGTGCCCAGTCTGGAGGATCCCATCTATAACGACGGTATTGACACCACCTATAATATTCGCCGGGACTGACGGATCTTTGAGCAAATACGAATATAACAAAAAGGCTCCCCATGGGAGTCTTTTTGCATTAAGGATCGCAAATGACAGATCAGGCAAGAGGGGCACTGTAAAGAAGAGCTCAGCGCTCCTTTCGCGTCAGGAGCATCCCTATGACGGAGCCGATCAGGATCACCGGTGCCGCCCTGACAAACACCCACTCAAAGGCGTGAAAGGCTGCCCCGAAAACGGCAGTCTCCGGATCATTGTAATTCCAGTCCAGATAGGGGCTGGCAGATATGGCCAGGAATACAAAAACCGCTGTCGTGGCACCACACAGCAGGATAAACAGCCAATGCAGCAGTTTTCTTCTGCGGATCTTTCTCTGTGCAAGCTGCAAATTTATGACTTCCAGTTTTTCACAGATAGCTTTCAGGTCATCCGCTTCCGGCTTCGTTACGGTTTCTCCCAGCAGTGTGCTCACGGGGGTCTCCAGTGTTTGCGACAGAGCGATCAGCATAGCGGAATCCGGAACCGACAGCCCCTGTTCCCATTTGGATATGGTTTGCCGCACTACGTTCAGTTTTACGGCCAGTTCCTCCTGTGAAAGTCCTTTTGCTTTTCTGAAGGTTTTAATATTTTCACTCAACAATTCCGAAAGGCTCCTTTCTTTTGCTGCCGGTATTCTATCGAAATTCCTTCGTTGCGGCAAGCAACGTAAAGTAACATCCTCTAAAGGCGGCATAAACAGAGAAAATCCGGCTGCCGGAAAATGGCTTTCCGTAAAATGTCGGGCATTTGAATGCAGCAAACAGTTTTACGATTTTACCTGGATTTTACAATAGAATGATACCCGATTTGACGTCTGCCTGCTACTGTAAAATCGGGAGTGTGAGGAAAATGAGTATTTTCGATTTTTTAACCATGATCGGCGGGCTTTGCCTGTTCCTGTTTGGAATGAGTCTTATGGGTCAGGCGCTGGAGCGCAGAGCCGGAAGAGAACTTAAAATCGTATTGGGAAAACTGACAGGCAGCAAAGCGGCAGGTCTTTTGACCGGTCTGGGAGTAACTGCGATCATTCAAAGCTCTTCCGCCACCACAGTCATGGTGGTGGGCTTTGTAAATTCGGGCATTATGACGCTGCGCCAGTCCATCCATGTCATTATGGGCGCCAACATCGGCACCACGGTTACCGCCTGGATACTGAGCCTTGCGGGGATCGACAGTGGAAACATGTGGGTGCAGCTTTTGAAGCCTTCTTCCTTTACGCCGATTCTGGCGCTTGTAGGCATTATCTTTTACATGTTCTGCAAAGCGGATAAAAAGAAGGATACGGGGCTGATCCTGCTGGGATTTGCAACTTTGATGTTCGGCATGGAAACCATGTCCGGCGCCGTATCCGGGCTGAAAGACATCCCGGAATTCGAGCAAATGTTTCTTATGTTCACCAATCCGGTGCTGGGCGTTCTTGTAGGCGCCATCGTTACGGCCATCATACAGTCAAGCTCGGCTTCCGTAGGCATACTGCAGGCGCTGACTTCAACAGGCGCCGTATCTTACGGGGCGGCTGTGCCGATCATCATGGGGCAGAACATCGGCACCTGTGTTACTGCGCTGATCTCTTCGGTGGGCGCCAACAAAAATGCAAAACGCGCAGCCATGGTGCATCTGTCTTTCAATGTGATCGGCACGGCAGTCTGGCTCACGGTTTATTGCATTATAAAAGCAGTTTTTGCACCTGCCATTCTGGAAGCATCGGCATCGCTGTTGGGGATCGCCGTTATCCATTCGGTGTTCAATGTACTGTGTACGCTGCTGCTGCTTCCCTTTGGGGATCTGCTGGAAAAGCTTGTATGCCGGCTTGTACCAGATTCCAAAGAAAAGGAAAAGGCCAACGAACTGGATGAGCGTCTGCTGGCTACGCCGTCTCTGGCGCTGGCACAAAGCAGAGCTGTGGCGGTGAAAATGGCAGATTGCGCTGTAAATGCTTTAAGAAAATCACTGTTGAGCATTGAAAAGTATACGCCGGGTGCAGCCGATGAAATACGGCAGGCCGAAAGCAAATGCGATACATATGAGGATATACTGGGGACCTATTTGATCAAGGTCAGTTCTTCAAAGCTCAGTCAGGAAGAAAGCGAGGAAGCAACCGCACTGCTCAAGGTGATCGGGGATTATGAGCGCATTTCCGACCATGCGGTGAACATTCTGGGATCTGCGGAAGAGCTTCGGGATAAGAAGCTGTCGTTGACGCAGGATGCCATGAAGGAATACAAGGTCATGGCAAAGGCTGTGGATGAGGTTTTAACGCTGGCACAAACCGCATTTGTCCGGTCGGATATGGAGGCGGCTTCCAGGGTGGAACCTTTGGAACAGGTTATTGACGGCCTGAAAGAGCAGCTCCGCACGGATCATATTCTGCGGATGCAAAAAGGAAAGTGTTCTGTAGAGGTAGGGTTCGTCTGGTCGGATCTGCTGACCAATATGGAACGCGTCAGCGATCATTGTTCCAACATTGCCGGCTGTGTCATAGACAACGCCGAACATACCCTGAACCTGCATGAAACCTTAAAAAAGGCGAAGACGGGCAACGATGGGTATCAGTCCGCTTATCAGGCATATATGCAGAAGTACGATGTATAAAGGCGGCAATACGCCGCCCGGCTTACCCCCGTTGAAATGCGGCATGACCGTATTCCCAACGGGGGTTTTAGCTTCCTGCTTTTTTGGCCTGCGGATGATAAGTTATGAACACGGTACACGGATGCATTCAGGACTGATCTCGCAGCAGGCATCACAGAAAATGGAGAAGGATTCCCGTTACAAGATTCCCAGTTCCTGTAAGGATACTCTGCATGGAGAACCGTGAAGCTGCATCATAGGCAGACTGCATTTACCTTTTCTCATGGCAATGCACTTTTCCGTCAAGAGGAGTGCTTTACTTTTGTTCCCCATGTGATATACTAAAAAGGTTAAGACTTTATAAAAAGAAGGGAGCGCCTATGGGTCTGCCGGCCAAACTGGTCTATGCGCAGCTGCATTTTTTCAAACCTCTGGTAGCCAATCTGTCTCTGGAGACCATCCGCCGGGGGCAGGATAAGCTGGGGGAGCTTATGGAAGCCCTGCACAAGCGGGATGTGCTGGTGCGTGCACATACTTTTGATTCTTTTGAAGGTGCCTGGATCATTCCCAAGGACGAACGCCGTCAGGGGGTCATTTTATACCTGCATGGAGGTGGATATACCTGCGGGGATCTGGAATACGCCAAGGGCTTCGGCGCCACGCTGGCCGATGAAGAGGGGGTGCGGGTATTCTGCGCCGCCTACCGTCTGGCTCCTGAATCCCCCTTTCCCGCAGCGGTGGACGATGCGTTGGAGGCCTACCGCTATCTGCTGTCCAAAGGGTACGGCCCCCGTCACATTCTCCTGTGCGGAGAAAGCGCCGGAGGCGGGCTTTGCTACGCACTGTGCCTGAAGCTGAAGGAACTGGGCATGGAGCAGCCCTGCGGCGTTATTGCCATCTCTCCCTGGACGGACCTGACCGGCTCCGGCGCTTCCTACGAAGCCAACCGGGATAAAGATCCTTCCCTGACCCGGGAGGTGCTGGACTTTTATGCCCGCTGCTATGCCGGGGAAGCGGATAAAAAATCTCCGCTGCTCTCGCCTCTTTTCGGGGATCTGGCAGGACTCCCCCCTTCCCTGCTGTTTGCGGGCGGAGATGAGATCCTGCTGGATGATTCCCGGAGGCTTCAGGAGCAGTTGACGGCCTGCGGCTGCAAAAGCAGGCTGCACATTGCCCCGGAGCGCTGGCACGCCTATGTGCTCTATCAGCTCAACGAAAATCAGAATGACTTTGAAGCCATTCGCGAGTTCCTCAACCGGTATCTTTGCCAGGAGCGCAAGCTCCGCTGGATGCGTCTGGACAACGCCGCCAAGATTTATCCTGCCGCCCGGCGGAAAAACTGGAACAATTTCTTCCGCCTGTCCGCCACACTGGCGGAACCGGTAGACCGGCAGGTGCTGCAGTCGGCGCTGGATGTTACCGTGCGCCGCTTCCCCTCCATGGCGGTACGGCTGCGCAAGGGAATCTTCTGGTACTATCTGGAAGAGCTCTCCCGCGCCCCCAGGATCCGTGAAGAAAAACCCTGGCCCCTGGCGCATGTGCCCTTCAAAGAGGTACGGGAATGTGCCTTTCGGGTGATCGTATACAAAAACCGCATTGCAGTGGAGCTATTCCATGCCCTTACCGACGGGAACGGCGCTCTAACCTTTGTTAAAACTCTGGTGGCGGAATATCTTTCCCAAAAATACGGGGTGGATATTCCCAATGAAGACGGCGTGCTCTGCCGGCTGGAGGCACCTTCCGCAGGAGAACTGGAAGACAGCTTCCTGAAGTATTCCGGGGCCGTCCGGGCCAGTCGCCGGGAACGCACCGCCTATCACCTGTCCGGCACGCCGGAACCGGACGGTGCTTTGAACCTGGTGACCCTGATGCTGGATGCACAGGCCCTTCGGGAGCGCGCCAAAGCCTGTTCGGTAACGGTGACGGAGTTCCTTTGCGCCGCCATGATGGCCGCCATTCTGGAGCTGCAGCGGGAAAAGGTGCATTTTGTACGGAACCGGCGCCCGGTAAAAGTGCTGATCCCGGTAAATCTGCGCAAGCTGTTCCCCAGCACTTCCCTGCGAAACTTTGCCCTGTATGTGACCCCGGAGGTGGATCCCCAGCTGGGCGAATATACCTTTGAGGAGCTGTGTACCATCGTGCATCACCGCATGGGGCTGGACTGCACGGCCAAGCTCATGGGCACCCGCATTGCCGCCAACGTAAGCAGCGAACAGGCACTGCTGCTGAAGCTTATGCCCCTGTTCATTAAAAATGCCGCCATGAAGGCCGTTTTTGATGCGGTAGGGGAACGAAAAAGCTGCCTGTGCCTTTCCAACCTTGGGCTGGTCACCCTGCCTAAAGCTATGGAACCCTATGTGCAGCGCATGGACTTTATTATCGGCCCTCAGGCCCGGGCGCCCCATAATGTGGGGATCCTCAGTTATAAGGGCACGGTTTACATCAACATGATCCGCAACATCCGGGAATCGGAGCTGGAGCTTCGCTTCTTCCGGGTCCTGCACAATCAGGGACTTCGGATAAAAGTGGAAAGCAACCAACCCTGAATACCGTATCAAGAGAGGAGAAGGCATTATGTATTGTGTACGCTGCGGGGCTGAGCTCAGCGACAGCGAAGAAAAGTGCCCACTGTGCGGCACCATTGTGTTTCACCCGGACATTCCCCGCCCTCAGGGAGAAAAGCCTTACCCGGTAGATACCGCCAGACAGGAGACCGCCAGCCGGGCCGGTGTACTGTTTTTGCTGACCATGGGCTTTGTGCTGCCCCTGATCTTGTGCCTGCTGTGTGACTGGAAGATCAACGGCAGCATCGTCTGGTCTGGCTATGTATCCGGGGCGCTGGTGCTCCTGTACGTAATGATCGTGCTGCCCCTTTGGTTCAAAAAGCCCATTCCCGTAGTATTTGTATCTGCGGATTTTGCGGCGCTGGGACTGTTTTTGCTGTATATCGACTTTGCCACCCATGGACACTGGTTTTTAACTTTTGCCCTGCCGGTAACCGGGGGGCTTATGCTTATTGCCGATGCCGCCGTAACGCTGCTTTGTTATGTGCGCCGGGGTCGGCTGTATATCTACGCCGGGACCCTTCTGGTTACGGGCGGCTTTATGGTGTTGGTAGAATTCCTGCTGAACCTGACCTTCGGTCTTCATGACCGGCTCATGTGGTCTCTGTATCCGCTGGCTGCCTGCACCCTGCTGGGCATCACTCTGCTGGTCATCGCACTTTGCCCACCCATGCGGGAGGGACTGCGGCGAAAGTTCTTCCTGTAAGGAGACGCCGCCATGAAAGTATTGCTGACGGGCTTTGCCCCCTTTGGCGGAGAAACTCTGAATCCCTCCTGGGAGGCGGTAAAAGCGGTAAAAGCACCTGCCGGCATGGAGCTGCACAAGCTGGAGGTGCCCGTATCCTTTCGGGCTTCCGGAGAACTGGTGTGCCGGATCATGGATACGCTTTCTCCGGATGCTGTGCTGTGTGTGGGGCAGGCAGGCGGCCGCCGGGAAGTGACTCCCGAGCGGGTTGCGCTGAACGTGGACGATGCTTCTCTCCCCGATAACAACGGCGACCGGCCTACGGACCGCCCCATAGACCCCTTTGGACCGGTGGCTTACTTTTCCGACCTGCCGGTAAAATCCATGGCGCAACATATTCGGAAAGCGGGGGTACCTGCCGCCCTTTCCAACAGTGCCGGCACCTATGTGTGCAACCACCTTATGTACACCGTACTGCACCATGGTGCCCTTCATACCCCAAGGATACGGGGCGGGTTTATCCACGTGCCATACATCCCGGAACAGGTTCAGGGAAAAGGCGTTCCCAGTCTGCCGCTTTCCCAGCTGGTGACTGCGTTGGAAGCCGCTCTCTCCGCCCTGATGGAAACGCCCTGTAATGCCCAAGAGGACGGCTCCTGGGGCCGGATCTGCTGATTTTATGGCCGGAATATATCTATACTCTTGAGCAGTTGGATCATTTTTATAGGAAGAAAGAGTAAAAAGCCTTAGTCTGCATATCCTCATCGGCCGCACCGGCGATTGCTGCGTCCCTATTATAACCGGAGAACGTAACCGTCATTTATGCGACGGAACTGCTCTATTCTCCTCGTTCCAACAGCCGGAAATCTTTCTCAAAGCGGATCCCGAGCACCCCGGAGATTTTCAACCCCGGCTGCAGCCAAATAGTCGTCCAAATGCTGAAAGATGCAGGCAAACGCTTCTCCGCATATGTCCAAAAGCCAGCGGGCTTTGCCGCAGGCACCCGGGAAATGGAGCGAACATACACAGTGTAAAGAATACGCAGCTTGCATATTCCCGCGCACATAAAAATCCGGTTCGTACTTTGTTTGCGAACCGGATCTTTGTTTTTCCTTTAGGTTTCTTTGGGTTCTTCAGAAGTCTCTGCGCCGGAGTCCGTTTGCTTCATGAGGGCTTCAAACTCTTCCCCGGAGATGGTCTCCTTTTCCATCAGGGTTCCGGCAATGGCTTCCAACCGGCTGCGGTTCTCTTCCAACAGCTTCAGTGCCGTTTCATAGGCCCGCTGCACCAGTTCGATGACCTCCCTGTCGATCCGGGCGGCGGTATCCTGCGAACAGGTCAACGCCGTATCCGAAGAGAGATAGGGATTGATCATTTGCTCAAAGGCTACAAAGCCCAGCTTATCGCTCATACCGTATCGGGTGATCATGGCGCGGGCCAGCTTGGTAGCTTCTTCAATATCATTGGAAGCCCCGGTGGTCACGCTGTGGCACATGATCTGCTCTGCCGCCCGTCCCCCTGCCAGAGTAACCAGCTTGGCAAAAGCTTCTTCCTTATCCATAAGGAAATGCTCTCCTTCATCCGCCTGCAGGGTAAAGCCCAGCGCCCCGCTGGTACGGGGAATGATGGTGATCTTGTGAACAGGGGCTGCATGTTCCTGGCAGGCGGTGACGATAGCGTGTCCCACCTCGTGGTAGGCGATGGTTTGCTTTTCCTTTCGGGAGATGACCATGCTTTTACGCTGTTTCCCGGCCAGAGCTGTATCCACGCTGTCTTCCAGATCCCGCTGGATCACCGCTCTGCGGCCGTTGCGCACGGCGCAAAGAGCCGCTTCGTTGACCACGTTGGCCAGATCCGCACCGGAAGCGCCGGGCGTGATCCGGGCGATAGCCGCCAGATCAATATCTCCCTGTGTCTTTACTTTGGCAGCATGGATGCGCAGAATAGCCTCCCGCCCGCCCTGATCGGGAAGTTCTACGGGCACCCGGCGGTCAAAACGGCCCGGGCGCAGCAATGCCTTATCCAGAGAATCCGGCCGGTTGGTGGCCGCCAGCACGATCACGCCGCTGTTCTCCTCAAAGCCATCCATCTCCGAAAGCAGCTGGTTCAGCGTCTGCTCCCGTTCGTCGTTACTGCCCATACCATCTCTCTTTTTGGCTACGGCATCGATCTCGTCGATAAAGACGATGCAGGGGGCCTTCTCCCGGGCTTCCTTGAACAGATCCCGCACCTTGCTGGCGCCCATGCCCACGAACAGCTCCACAAACTCCGGACCGCTGATGGAGAGGAAAGGTACGCCTGCCTCTCCGGCTACCGCCCGGGCCAACAAAGTCTTTCCCGTGCCCGGAGGGCCATACAGCAGGGCGCCCCGGGGCATCTTGGCCCCGACCTCTGCATATTTTCTTGGATCATGCAGGTAGCTGACGATCTCCTGCAGGGATTCCTTGGCTTCGTCCTGCCCGGCCACGTCCTTAAAGGTGGTGGTAATATCGTTGCCTTCCACAGAGCGGGCATTGGATTTGCCAAAGCCCATAAGCCCGCCCCCCGCGCCTACCTTGCCCAGACGGCGTGTGAGGAAAGCCAGGATCAGGCCGAAGACCAACAGCGGCAGCCCGTATTGCAGGATCATATAAAACAGTATGGACCGTTCTTCACTGACAGCACTGAAAGTAACGCCTGCCGCCTGCAGACGATCCGTCAGTTTTTCATCCCCCACCAGATAGGCAAAATATTCTTTTTTCGCAGAAGCTGCCGTGGGAAGCTTCCATGCGGTGCCGTTTTCATTCCCGGCATCCCCCTGGCCCAGTATCCGGAAGCCGAACAGGCTCTCCTGCTCCGGCAACGCGGAGGGCGATGCTTCCGCCTGCTGCTGCGCTTTTTCTTTCGCCTGCTCCTGCAGGGCGTTTTCTCCCTCTTTCGTGAGCGTGTAGCGCACCTGGTTGGAACGGATCTCTACCTTCTCTATATATCCCTTCTCCAGATGGGACAGGAAGGTATCGTAGCTGACCTCCGTTTCCGAAGCACTGCCGGAAAGAAGGCTGGGAGCCAGCGTCACATAGATCAGTGTCGCTATGGACAGCGCCAATATGATCCAGAACAACAGCGGCCGCCTGGACTGAGGAGCGGGGCTGTCTTGCTTTTGCTTTTTGTTTTTGTCTTGCTGCATAGTTTTCCTTCTTCTGCCATTTTGGACAGACCTAACCTTATGTAGGTATATTGTATCAGGATTTAAAGAAAAATCCACCCCGAAGGAGAAAAGAAACTTTACCGGATTGCAAATCCATTGTGAAAAGAATGGAAATTCCTGCCGGGGAGCTTCTCCTTACATAGGCATAGGCGCGCCCTCTGTGCTATACTGTGTAAAGAGTAATTTCCATATGCGAGGAATTGTTGGGATCATGCTTTTTTATGTGTACCTGCTGCTGGCACTGGCAGCCGTAGTTTGTTTTGGACTCTTTGCACCGGGGCCGAAGCTCTGGATGCTGCCCCTGATCTTTCTGGGAACACTGGGCGTTTTTCTGTTGCTCCATGCACTGGTGCTGTGTATTGCCAGCCTGTTTGCCGGGCGGAAAGAGCAGCTGGAGGAAGGGATAGCTTTCTACAAAAAGCTGATGCTTTGCTCCATCAGCGCCTTTCTGGCGCTGGGGCGGGTGCGCTGTACACTGGAAGGAGAGGAGAAGCTGCCCAAAAAGGGAGGGTTTCTGCTGGTATGCAATCACCTGAGCATGTTTGATCCCATGGCGGCCATGGCGCTGCTGCGCAAAAAAGGATTGGTGTTTATCACCAAAAAAGAAAATATCTCCATTCCCGTAGGCGGCCCCCTGATCGCCGCCATGGGCTGCCCCGTGCTGGATCGTGGTGACAGCCGCATGGCCGTGCGGCTCATGCAGCAGGTAGCCCGCCGGATGTCTGCCGGGGAAGCCATCGGGGTATATCCGGAAGGCACCCGCTCCAAGACCGGCCTGCTGGGCGACTTCAAACCCGGCGCTTTCAAATGCGCCCTGTGGGGGAAGGTGCCCGTGGTGGTAGCCGTCATAGAAGGCTCTGAACAGGTGCACAAACGGTTCTTCTTCCGTTCCACCCATATCCGCATGCGTATTCTGGAGGTGCTCCCCTATGAGACGCTGCGCACCATGGATACCGGTGCCATCAGCCGGCATGCCCGGGCCATCATGATCGAAGAAGGAGGACTCCATGCCGCCTAAAGCCATACTTTTTGACCTGGACGGCACCCTGACGGATAACCGGGTGGGCATTACCGGAGGCTGTATGGCCGCCCAGAAGGCCATGGGGCTGCCTGTGTCCGCCCGGGAGGAGCTATATTGTTTCATCGGCCCGCCTCTGGTAGAAGCTTTCATGGAAAAATGGGATCTGACCCGGGCGCAGGCGCTGGAGGCCCTTGCCCACTACCGGGCCTATTACGAAAAGCAGGGCATTTTTGAAAATGTACCTTACGCCGGTATTCATTCCCTTCTGACCCGATTGAAAGAAGCCGGTGCCCGGCTGTATGTGGCTACCAGCAAGCCGGAGCCCAGCTCCCTGAAGATCCTGGAACGGTTTGAACTGCTGCCCTATTTCGACGGCGTGGCCGGGAGTCTGCTCAACGAAACCCGCACAAAAAAGAGCGAAGTTCTCCAATACGCACTGGAACACTTTGCTCTAAGCAAAACCTCTTCCGTGATGGTGGGGGATCGCAGCCACGATGTGGAAGGTGCCGCTGCGGTGGGGCTGCCCTGTGTGGGGGTGCTGTACGGCTTCGGCTCCAGGCAGGAACTGGAGCAGGCCGGTGCCGCCGCCATTGCAGAAGATATCCCTGCGCTGGAAGGACTGCTGCTGCGCTGGCTTCAGACATAATATTTGTTTTACATGCCCCGGATCCCTCCGGGGCTTTTTCTGAAAGGCGCCATCGCCCGTCTTTTATTCGTTTTATTGGCAGAAAAAGTGTGAACTTTCTCTTATGTTTGTTTTTACCTACTTTTAATTATGGTTGAATTATGCTACACTGTATTAATATTGGAGAAATGTACTGTTGATTTATAAACTATACACACAGCGCACAGTTCCAGGAAGAATGCAGACTTACCTTTCCCGCTTTTAAGCAAAATTCAGTAAAGGACGCTGTACTATGTTTGTTGCACCGGATTATATGCAGCCTTTTGCAAAGAAATTGTACCTCTCCTCCCCCACCATGCATGGAGAAGAGCTGATTTATATGAAAGAAGCCTTCGACACCAACTGGATGTCTACCGTAGGGGAAAACATTGACCGGGTGGAGGAACAGATCGCACAGAAGCTGGGCGGCTATGCCGTAGCCCTGTCCTCCGGAACGGCAGCTCTGCATCTGGCCATGAAACTGGGCGGTATCAAACCGGGGGATCTGGTTTTTTCCAGCGACATGACCTTTTCCGCCACTACCAATCCTGTTGTGTATGAGGGTGCCCGGCAGGTATTTATCGATACGGAACGGGATACCTGGAACATGGACCCGGAAGCGTTGGAACAGGCTTTTTCCATTTATCCCGGAGTAAAGGCGGTGGTGCTGGCCAACCTGTACGGCACCCCCGGAAAACTGGACGAGCTCGTTTCCATTGCACACCGCCACGGAGCCATTGTCATTGAAGATGCGGCGGAATCCCTGGGCGCCAGCTATAAGGGCCGCCAGACCGGGCTGCTGGGAGATATCGGCGTTATCAGCTTCAACGGAAACAAGATCATCACCGGTTCTGCCGGAGGGATGCTGCTGACCCATACCCGGGCCGAAGCGGACAAGGCCCGGAAATGGTCCACCCAGAGCCGGGAAAATGCGCCCTGGTATCAGCATGAGGAGCTGGGCTACAACTACCGCATGAGTAATGTCATTGCCGGGGTGGTTCGCGGCCAGCTGCCCTATCTGGAAGAACATATTGCCCAGAAACGGGCTATTTATATGCGCTATAAAGAAGGCTTTAAGGATCTGCCCGTAACCATGAACCCCTATGACGGACAAAATTCCCAGCCCAATTTCTGGCTCAGCTGCCTGCTCCTTCAGGAGGAGGCCATGTGCCCCCAGGTACGTTCGGATACGCAGGCCCTGTATACCCCGCAGACGGGCAGATCCTGCCCCACGGAAATTCTGGAGACCCTGGCCAGGTATAATGCCGAAGGCCGCCCCCTTTGGAAGCCCATGCACCTGCAGCCCCTTTACCGGATGCATCCCTTTGTCACCGCCCGGGGCAACGGCCGGGGTCAGTCTAACGCCTATATCTCCGGCGAGATGACCGACGTGGGCGCCGACCTGTTTGCCCGGGGACTGTGTCTGCCTTCCGATAACAAGATGACCACGGAACAGCAGGATCAAGTCATAGAGATCGTGAGGGCCTGCTTCCGGTGAAGAAAGAGCTTTACGCCCGGCCTTATATGCGCCTGAAGCGGGTGCTGGATCTGCTGCTGGCCCTGTTGCTCTCGCCCCTGGCCCTGCTCATCGTGAGCCTGTGCTATGCAGGCATCAAGCTGGAAAGTCATGGCCCCGCCTTTTTCGTTCAGGAACGGCCGGGATATAAAGGAAAGATCTTCCGTATCTACAAACTGCGCACCATGTCGGTGGAAACGGAACGCAATGGTGTGCCCCTTTCGGATATGGAACGCATGACTCGCATGGGCCGGGTCATCCGAGCCTGCAGCTTTGACGAGCTGCCCCAGCTGTATAATATCCTCCGGGGAGAAATGAGCTTCATCGGCCCCCGGCCCCTGCTGGTAAAGTATCTGCCCCTGTATACAAAAGAGCAGATGCGCCGCCATGATGTACTGCCCGGGATCTCCGGCTGGGCCCAGGTCAACGGTCGAAACGAGATCAGTTGGGAGCAGAAATTTGAGCGGGACGTATGGTATGTGGATCATGTCTGCTTTCGGCTGGACGTAAAGATCTTCTGGATGACCATATGCAACGTGTTGCGCCGGGAGGGCATCAACTCCGGCAGCAACGATACCATGGCCGCCTTTACCGGAACATCGGCACAGGAGGAAAACTGATCCGTGGAAACCCCATACTTCCTTATCCATACCGGCCTGCTGGAAGAAAACTACCACGCCTTTGACCGGGCTTTGAATGCCTGCTGGGGGCGTCACCGGATCGCTTATTCCGTCAAAACCAACAGCCTCCCCTTTGTGCTGCAGTTTCTTCATGAGCGGGGCGCCATGGCGGAGGTGGTTTCAGATGACGAATATGCACTGGCCGGACTGTGCGGTTTTGCCCCAGAGGAGATCGTGTTCAACGGCCCCATTAAGGGAAAAGACTGTTTTCTCAATGCTGTTCTCTCCGGGGCCCGCGTACATATGGATTCCCGCCGGGAACTGGACTGGCTGGATCTGCTGCCTCAGAACCGCCTCTTTTCGGTTGGTCTGCGGGTAAATCTGGATCTGCCCTCCCTCTGCTCACAGGACGTGGGCCTTGAAGGAGAGGGCTACCGCTTCGGTTTTTCCTATGAAAACGGAGACCTTGCCTGGGTCCTTTCCCGACTGGCCACCCATAAAAACCTTCGGCTGGGCGGACTGCATCTCCACTGCAACAGTATTACCCGCAGTCCACGCGTCTATGGGTTTATGGCCCGGAAGACGGTGGATATCTGCCGGGAATTTGGTCTGCTCCCGGACTATGTGGACATGGGCGGCGGATTCTTCGGCGGCGTACCGGGAAAGCCTGCTCCGAAAGAATATGTACAAGCCATGGCCGAACCTTTGCAGAAAGCGCTGGATCCGAAAAAAACGGAACTGGTCATAGAACCGGGTTCTGCGCTTATCGGTTCGGCGGCAGATTTGGTTACCACCGTTCTGGATGTAAAGGAGAACCTCTACGGGCGCATCGTCACCACCGATGGCGGAAGGGTGAATCTGGATCCGCTGTGGAAAAAGGAACGGTATGCCTACGAGGTCTCCGCTCCAAAGCGCGCTTCCGTGCCCCTGCAGATCGTCTGCGGCTACACCTGCATGGATCATGACCGAATCATGCGTCTGGTGGATGCGCCTGCTTTGGAACCGGGTGATATTATCACCTACAAACGGGTGGGGGCCTATACCATGACTTTTGAAAGCATGTTCATCCGCCGGCACCCGGAGGTATATGCGGAAACGGACGGCCATTTACGCCTGATCCGCAGCAAGCCCTCCATGGAAACTTTTAAGGCCCTGCTGGAAGTTCCATCAATGGAAGAAAGGTAGAAATCCTCTATGCGTATACTGTTTTGCAGCGCCGGGCGCCGGTGCGAGCTGCTGAAAGACTTCAGAAAATCCATGGAGCCCGGCTCATGGCTGGTGGCGGCGGATCTGAATCCCTATGCGCCTGCCCTGTATATGGCAGATGCACGGTATCTGGTCCCCCGCATCGATGATCCGGGATACATTCCTGCCATTCTGGATATATGCCGGAAGGAGCGCATCCAAGCGGTGACTACCCTCATTGACCCTGAAATCGCGCTGCTGGCCGCTCACCGGGAGGAATTTGCCGCCCTGGGAGTGGAGGTGCTGGCCCCGTATCTGCCCACGGCCCGGCTGTGCTTTGATAAGTTTGAAATGTTCCGCTATCTTTGTAAGAAGGGCATCCCTACGGTCGTGACCTGGGGCGATCTGCCTTCTTTTACCCGTGCGCTGGAAAAGGGAGAAGTCTCCTTCCCCGTGTTCGTCAAACCCCGTACAGGCAGCGGCAGCGTAGGCGCCCGGAAGATCTTCTCCATGGAAGCGCTGGCAGAGGCCATGGCCGCCGACCCCGGATTGATCATTCAGGAATTCATGGACTGCCTGGATCTGGATGCGGATGTATACATCGATACCGTTTCCCACAAGGCCGTGGCTGCTTTTTCCAAAAAGAAGCTGGAGACCCGCATCGGCGGGGCCAGCAAAACCGTTTCCTTCAAGGATCCGGCTCTGTTTGCCTTTATCGAGCAAATCGTGGAAGTGCTGGACTTTAACGGCCCGGTAGACATGGACTTTTTCTGCCGGGAGGGACGTTATTATCTTTCCGAAGTGAACCCCCGTTTCGGCGGGGCGTATCTCCATGCTTATGGGGCCGGAGTAGATTTTATCCGATGTATCGAAAACAATCTCAAGGGCATAGCCAATCCTCCCGCTCTGGGTCAGTATGAAGAAGGTGTGATCATGATGATGTATGACAGTGTGATCATCCTTCGACCCGGGGAGCTGGCGCAATAAGGAGCTAACTATGCGTATCCTGTATGTAACTACCGTAGGATGCACCATGAGCTTTTTTAAGGCTTTTATTCGTGAGCTTTTAGAGCAGGGGCATCAGGTAGATCTTGCCGCAAATTATGAGGAGGAAGCTATCCCCGAATGCTTTGCACAGTGGGGCTGCCGGATATATGCCTTATCCTGTACCCGCTCTCCCCTCTCTGCCGGTAATCTGCATACGGTCCGCCAGCTGAAACGGCTTGCGCTGAAAAACCAATACGATATCATTCATTGCCATACACCCATTGCGGCCGCTTGTACCCGCCTTGCCTGCGCCAGCCTGCGGAAGAAAGGGCCACTGGTTTTGTATACCGCCCACGGGCTTCATTTTTATAAAGGAGCACCGCTGCAAAACTGGCTGCTGTATTATCCGGTGGAATGGATCTGCTCCTTTTGGACGGATGCCCTGATCACTATCAATCACGAAGATCTGACGCTGGCCGAAAGGCACCTGCATGCCAAGCACACATTTTATGTGCCGGGGGTCGGCATCGACACTGCGCATTTTTTGAATGCGTCGCCAAACCGGCTGCAGCTGCGGAACGAGCTGGCCATTCCGGAAAAAGCCGTCCTGCTGCTTTCGGTGGGCGAGCTGAATGAAAATAAAAACCAGTCGCTGGTGATCCGCGCGCTGGCTGAAACAGGCAGAAGAGATATCTTTTATGCACTTGCCGGGACAGGCCCTTGCAAAGAAGCGCTTCAGACTCTGGCTGTATCCCTGGGAATAGAGACGCAGGTTCGTTTTCTGGGCTATAGAACGGATACTGCGGCTCTGTATAAAACAGCAGACCTGTTTGTGCATCCGTCTTACCGGGAAGGTCTTCCTGTAGCCGTGATCGAAGCGATGGCCGCCGGTCTTCCCTGCCTGTGCAGCCGGATACGCGGAAATACAGATCTTATAGACTCTAACGGCGGCGCTTTCTTTGATCCTCACTGTCAGGAAAGTTTTATAGGTGCGCTGTATCAGCTACTGTCCGCAGATACAGCCTCTATGAGCAGGCATAACGCACAGGCGGCTCTTGCGTATGACGTGCAGAAGATCAATGCTTCCATGCTGCAGCTGTACACACAGATGATAAACGGCCGCGAAGGATAGTTCCCATGAAAATACTCCACGTGCTCAATACCAACAGGTTTTCCGGCGCGGAAAACGTAGCCTGTCAGATCATCGGCATACTGGATTCCACAGAAGGCATCCAGTCGGTTTACTGCAGCCCGGAGGGACCTATCCGGCAGACGCTTGCCCAAAAGAACATTGTGTTTGCTCCCATGGCCGCTTTAAACCGCCGGGAGCTGCGCCGCGTCATTCGGGAAGTGCAGCCGGATGTTCTTCACACCCATGATATGCGGGCTGCATGGACGGCCTTTACCGCCCACACCGGCTTGCCCGTTATTTCTCACATTCATAATAACGCCTTTGATTCCAGAAGGGTGTCTTTCCGCTCCATTGCTTTTTTGCTTGCCTCTTTTCGGCTGCAGCATATTTTCTGGGTGTCCCAAAGCGCAATGTGCGACTATGCCTTTTCTCGCTTTGTCCGAAAAAAGAGTTCGGTGCTCCCCAACATTCTGGATGTGCCCGCCTTATACCGAACTGCGGAGTCGGACACCGCTTCTTATTCGTACGATGTTGTTTTTCTTGGCCGGCTGGATTTTGAGAAGGATCCCGAAAAGGCTCTGCGGGTTTTTTCCCTGGTTGCTGCAAAACATCCCGAAGCCACTTTTGCGTTTATCGGGGACGGCCCGCTTATGCCTGTGCTTAAAGAGCTTTGCCACCGGCTGGCGCTGGAAAACAGCGTTTCTTTTCTCGGATTTCAGAAAAAGCCGCTGAAAATGCTGCAGGACGCCAAATGTATGCTTATGACCTCCCGTTGGGAAGGACTTCCCATGAGTGCGCTGGAAGCAATGGCTCTGGGTGTGCCTTTGGTATGCACCCCCACCGATGGGCTTAACGCATTGATTACAGAAGGCGAAACCGGTTTTTTGCGCCGCAATGAACAGGAGCTGGCTGCCTGCATTTCTACACTTCTTGACTCTCCGCAGAAGCAGTTGCGGATGTCTGATGCATGCAAACGGCAGGCTCTTGTAATAAACGACATGGATTCCTACAAAAAAACGCTGCTGCTCTGTTACCGGCAGGCGCTGAAAGGGGAAAAAAACTAATGAAGAAAATTGCTTTTTATATCAATGTCCTCAGCCACGGCGGAGCGGAAAGAGTCATTGCGAACCTTGCCGCCGCTTTTCAGGCAGGCGGTTACGACTGCACGGTGATCACCACTTACCCAAACGAAGGCGAATATCCCCTGAGCGCCGGTGTACACCGCATTTCTCTGTTTAATGAAAAGCCGAGCGGAAACCGATTGGTACGCAATGTGCATACGATCCGACGTCTCCGACGGGCGCTGAAAACAGTCCAGCCTGCGGTGCTCATAGCTGCTATGGCAGAGCCCAATTTCAGAGCCGTTCTGGCCGCAGAAGGACTGGGAATAAAAACAATACTGTCTGTCTGCAGCGATCCGGACAGAGAATATGCGGGATTCGTATACCGGCTGGGGGCAAAGCTTCTTTTCCCCAGGGCAGCAGGAACAGTGTTCCAGACCCGCGAGGCGCAAAGCTGGTTCCCGTTAAAAGTGCAGGCCCGTTCTGCCATTCTTATGAACCAGATAGACCCCCGCTTCTATGAAACACGGCAGTGCTCGGAGAAAAACTACTTTGTAGCCACGGGGCGCCTTGTGCCGCCCAAGAACTACCCGGTCATGCTGCGGGCTTTTGCGCGCGTGCTTAAAGCCTATCCTCAGGAAAAGCTATGCATCTTTGGAGAAGGCGAATTGAAGGATACTTTACAGGCATTGATCCAAAGCTATGGGGCAGAAAATTCCATTAGGCTTATGGGCAGCAGCGAAAATATTCCCGAAGCGCTAAGTGCCGCTAAAGGCTTTTTGCTTTCTTCTGACTATGAAGGGATGCCCAACGGCCTTTTGGAAGCAATGGCCATGGGGCTTCCCTGCATCAGCACGGATTGCCCCTGCGGCGGGCCGCGAGAAGTCATTCATCCTATGGAAAACGGCATTCTTGTGCCTGTTGGCGATGATGAGGCAATGGCCAACGCCATTATACGCCTGCTTGAAGATGCGTCCCTGCGATCCTGCCTGGGGCAAAATGCACAGAAAACAGCGGAAGCCTTCCGCCCGGAACCGGTCTTCCGGCACTGGAAAGAATTTGTTGAGACCAGATAAAGCGCATTGTTATCCAATGCAGCAAAGTCAGAAGGAGAATGATACATGCAGGCTGACATTAAGTCCATGGGGATTTATGGAGGCACTTTAGCACTTACGTTGCTGCTCAGCTTTCTATACAACCGGCAAACCCTGAACAGAAAATGGAAAGAGCTTCTCTGGGTCGCCGTTATTGCCCTTCCTCTTTCGATCTTAGGCGGACTGCGCAGCGGAATCGGAACGGACTATTTCAATTACTGCAAGATTTTCCAGCTGATTTCTTTCCGCTCTCTGTCTGGATTGGCGGATGTACGGCTGGAATATGGCTTTGTTTTACTGGTGAAGGGGGTGCAGCTGATCACTTCGAGCTATGCAGTCTGCTTCTTCGTCATTCAGTTTATTACTTTGTTTGCGGCGTTTTATTGTTTTTCCAAGCTGCGCAGCAAGATGGACATGACCATTGCCGTCCTGCTTTACTATCTGATCTGCTATCATCAATCCTTAAATGTAATCCGACAAAGCCTTGCCGTCAGCTTTGTTATGCTGGCACTTGTGTATTTTACAGAAAAGAAATACATTTTCTATGCTGCCTGCAATCTGCTGGCCGTCCTGTTCCACTATTCCGCCATTGTCACCTTAGTCTTTGGTCCGGTGATCTTTCTTTTTGGAAGAGAGCGGAAGGCTCTTTCCCCGGAAACTTCCCTGCAAGTTCAAAAACGCCGGTTGTTTATTTACCTCGGTCTTATGGTGTTTTTATCCTTGCTCATGCCTTTTGCCGTTCGAATCGCAGGCAAATTCTCTGTTTTCAGCTGGTATGCCGATTATCTGAAGAACATACAGCCGGGTATTGGTACTGCCGCTTTATATGTTCTGATGGTGGGACCCGCTCTTGTTTTTAAAACAAATACTCTGTGTACGCATAAAGAGCTTTCCCAGCTCAAATACGTTATTTTAATGTATCTGCCGCTTTCCATTCTGGGGTACGGCTCCACATGGGGTTCCCGCATCACCATGTATACCGTCAATCTCATGCCGCTGTTCGTGCCGCTGCTTATCCGCGAACCCAAGGATGCGCCGCGGTTCTCCGTCTCGAACTGGGTAGGGCTATATTACATTGCCTACTATACAGCTTCATTCGTTTATGATATTCTGATCCTGAATTATAATGAAACATTCCCGTACCGAACAATTTGGGGGTAATACAGAAAGATCCGCATGGAAAACACACAGATCGGCGTCAGCATAGTCTGCAACGCCTTTAATCATGAACGATATATCGCCCAGGCTCTGGAGAGCTTTCTGATGCAGAAAACCGATTTCCCCTTCGAGATCCTGGTACACGACGATGCTTCTACGGATGGCACCGCAGAGATCATCCGCACTTATGCAAAACGCTTTCCGCAGATAGTGCTGCCATTATTTCAGACGGAAAACCAATACTCTAAAAATGTCAGCATCGGCTCCAGCTTTCAGTATCCGCGGGCACACGGAAAGTATATTGCGCTCTGCGAAGGGGATGATTACTGGCTTTCGCCCGATAAGCTTCAGCAGCAATTTGACTTTATGGAGGCGCATCCGCTCTGTGCCTGGTGCTTCAGCGGTGCAGCGGCGGTAGATCGCGCGGGAAACCGGCTGTCTTTTTTCGGGCCGGAGGATCTTCCCCGTTACTTCTCTGCCGAGGACGTTATTGCCGGCGGCGGCGGATTCTGTGCCACCAATACCATCTTCGCCCACACAGAATTCTTTCGCTGTATGCCCTCCTATGTGCAGACATATTCTTTGGACTATATGGTGCAGATATACCTGTCCACCTGTGGGGATACCTATGGAATATCCGGAGAGTTGTCCGCCTACCGCCGGAATACGGAAGGCTCCTGGTCGGAACGTATGTACCGGGCACCGGAAGCGTATGTTCGCCATGAGCAAAAGCTGAAAAAGCATCTGGCACTGTTTGATGAAGCAACAGGCGAAAAATATCACGCTGCCGTATCTGCTGCAGTGGATAAACTGGACTTTGACATTCTGTACTTTCAGCGAAATTACCGGGCCTTGCGCCAGCCTCGCTTCAAGGCCGTATATGCCGCCATGTCTCCCAAGGCACGGCTTAAATTCCGCTTGGATCAGTTTTTTCCGGAATTGATGAATTTATATGATAAAATGAAGAAAAAACATGGACAATTATAAAAAGAAAGTAACCTCCAACCTCCTCTGGCGTTTCGCAGAAAGATGCGGCGCTCAGGGCATGGCTCTTATCGTATCCATCATTCTGGCCCGGCTCCTTTCCCCGGACGCTTATGGGCAGCTTGCGCTGATCACGGTGATCACCTCCCTGCTGCAGGTTTTTGTAGACAGCGGCATGGCCAACGCCCTTATCCAGAAAAAAGAAACGGATCAGCTGGACTATTCCTCCGTATTCTATTTCAACATGGTGTTCTGCCTGCTTCTGTATGGAGGACTGTTTTTCCTGGCTCCCGTCATCGCCCGGGGATATAAAAACGAAGCCCTGACAGCGGTCATACGGGTATTGGGTCTTACGGTGATCCTTTCCGGCCTCACCAATGTGCAGCAGGCGTATGTGTCCAAGACCCTGCAGTTTAAACGCTTCTTTTTTGCCACTCTGTGCGGCTCTGCTGCCGGGGCCGTAACGGGTATCGCCATGGCCTACAGCGGTTATGAACTTTGGGCGCTGGTAGGGCAGCGGCTGGTAAACCTGCTGGTAAACTGCGTGGTGCTGTGGTTCACCGTAGAGTGGCGGCCCATATGGGCCTTTTCCTGGGCCCGGCTCAAGGGGCTCATTTCCTATGGCTGGAAGCTGCTGGTCTCTTCCCTGCTGGATACCGCCTACACCAAGGGCTGGCAGCTGATCATCGGGCTCCGGTATACGGATGCGGATCTTGCCTATTATAATCAGGGAGAGCAGTTTCCCAACCTGATCGTTTCCAATATCAATGCCTCTATCGACAGCGTGCTGCTGCCGGTGCTTTCGGAGCAGCAGGATGAAAAGGACCGGGTGCGAGACATGACCCGCCGAGCCATCCGTACGGGCACTTATATCATCATGCCCATGATGATGGGGCTGGCCGCCTGCGCCTCCTCTCTGGTTTCCATTATCCTGACGGATAAATGGCTGCCCGCAGTGCCTTTTTTGCGGATTTTCTGCATCACCTATATGTTTTATCCCCTGCATACAGCCAATCTGAATGCAGTCAAAGCCATGGGCCGCAGCGATACCTTTTTAAAGCTGGATGTTTTAAAAAAGCTTTTAGGTTTGTGCCTGTTGCTGCTCACCATGCGTCTGGGGGTCATGGCTATGGCTTGCAGCCTGCTGGTAAACAGTTTGTTCAGCCAGCTTATAAATGCCTGGCCCAACAAAAAACTTCTGGGCTATGCTTATCCTCAGCAGATCCGGGATATCCTGCCCGCCCTGCTTCTTTCCCTGGGTATGGGAGGTGCCGTTTATGCGGTAGAACTTCTGGGTCTGGGCAGTTGGCCCACCCTGCTTATTCAGGTGCCTTTGGGAGTTCTCCTGTATGTGCTGGGCTCCAAGCTGTGCAGGTTGGAAAGTTATGAATATCTGCTCGCTGCCATAAAGTCCATGACGGGAAAAGGACGCAAATAAAAAGGAGGCCTGCGCCATGAAAAAGCTTTTGCTGCTGGGTGGCTCCCCCCAGCAGGTCATTGCCATAGAAAAGGCAAAACAGCTGGGATACTATACCGTTCTCTGCGATTACCTGCCGGACAACCCCGGTCAGTATGCCGCTCACAAGTTTTATCCGGTCAGCACCACCGACCGGCAGGCCGTGCTGGAAGTGGCCCGCCAGGAGCAGGCGCAAGGTGTACTGGCGTATGCTTCTGACCCTGCCGCCCCCACTGCCGCCTTTGTGGCTCAGGAAATGGGACTGCCCGGCAACCCTTTGAATTCGGTGGAAATCCTGTGCAATAAGGACAAGTTCCGCGCTTTCCTCCGGGAAAACGGATTCCATACACCGCTGGCCAGAGGATATGGATCCGTGGAAGAAGTGCAGGAGGATCTTACCCGGGGGTATTTTCCCTTCCCTGTGCTGGTCAAGCCCGTGGACTCTTCCGGCAGCAAGGGAGTATCCGTTCTTTTCGAAGCCGAACACGCAAAGCCCGCCTTGGAAAATGCACTGTCCTTTTCCCGCAGCGGCCGTATCCTTGTGGAGGAATACATCGAAAAGGCGCATCCCTATCTGATCGGCGGGGATATTCTGGTAGCCGACGGAAAAATCGTTCTCTGGGGCCTGTTGAACTGCCACCGGGATCCCAGAGCCAATCCTCTGGTGCCGGCGGGAAAAAGCTATCCGCCTGCATTAACTTCTGCTGTGGAAAGCCGGGTAAAAGAAACGCTGCAAAATTTGGTTTCCTGCCTGCATATTCAGAATTGCTGCATGAATGTGGAACTGGTAGCAGACAAGCAAAACCGGGTATTTCCTTTGGACATAGGCCCCCGCTGCGGCGGAAACATGATCCCGGATCTGTTGGAGTGCATCTTTGGGGTGCACACGGCTGCGCTTTCCGTACAGATGGCCATGGGCCAGCCCATCTGCATAAATGCCTCCCCCTCTCCCGACTGCTTTGCAACTTATAATCTGCACAGCACGGGCAGCGGAATTTTGAAAGAGTTTTACTTTGATAAGAAAGCGAAGGACCATGTGTTCCGCAAATGTTTTTATAAACAGCCGGGAGACAGGGTGGACTTTTTTGACAATGCCTCCAAAGCTTTGGGGATCGTTTTCCTGCGCTTTCAAACACCGGAAGAGACCTGTTTCTTCATGGATCATGCCGGGGAGCATATACAGGCAGTGCTTGTATGAACAGGCCGAAAGCTTCCAGCTTCTGTCTGCCCCTAAAAAATGGCAGAATATCGATATGACTTTACAGACCCGAAAACCATAGAAAGCTGGTGGAACTGAATGGATAAGATCAATGTGACCCGCTCGTCCATGCCGGACTTTGAAGAATACTGCCGGGAGATCCGAGATTTGTGGGACAGCCGCTGGCTCACAAACATGGGGGATAAGCATAAAGCCCTGGAAGCCGCCCTGCAGGAGTATCTGGGTGTATCTCACATCACTTTGTTTACCAACGGCCATCTGGCCCTGGAAAACATACTGGAAGCCATGCATCTGCCCAAAGGCTCCCGGATCATTACCACGCCTTTTACCTTTGCTTCCACCACCCATGCTATCGTTCGCTGCGGCTTTACTCCTGTGTTCTGCGACATAGACCCGCATGACTTTACCCTGGATCCCGCCAGACTGGAGACTTTGATCACCCCAGATACATCTGCCATTCTTCCCGTGCATGTATACGGCAACATCTGCCATGCGGAAGCGATAGAAGCCATCGCCCGTACCCGCGGGTTGAAAGTCATCTATGATGCCGCCCATGCCTTCGGTGTGCGGTATAAGGGCGCCGGCGTCGGAACGCTGGGAGATGCCTCCATGTTCAGCTTCCACGCTACCAAGGTGTTCCATACCATTGAAGGCGGAGCCGTATGCTATGGGGACGGCAATCTGGAGCAGGTGCTCAATGATCTGAAAAATTTCGGCATCCATGGACCGGAGACCGTGCCGTTTGTGGGAGGCAATGCCAAGATGAATGAGTTCTGCGCCGCCATGGGGTTATGTAATCTTCGCCACATAACGGAAGAAATAGAAAAACGGAAGCAGGCCGTCCTGCGGTATCGGCAAAACCTATCCGGCATACCGGGGCTGCGTCTGAACCCGGAACAGCCGGATGTAACGCCCAACTATGCCTATTTCCCCGTACTGTTTGAAAACTTCCGTTATACCCGGGATCAGGTATGGGAACGGCTGCAGCAGCAGGGTATCTATGCCCGCAAGTATTTCTACCCCCTGACCAACAGCTTTGACTGCTACCGGGGCCGCCCGGGCTTTGATCCCTCCGCCACACCAGAGGCCGCCCATGCGGCAGAAGCCGTGCTGACCCTTCCCCTCTATGCCGGTCTTTCTCCCGAAGAAGTGGATCGTGTGTGCCAGTGTATACTGAACTGAAAGGAGCGCTTTATGAAAGGAATTGTTTTAGCTGGCGGAAAGGGCACCCGCTTGTACCCGATGACAAAGGCTGTCTCCAAACAGCTGCTGCCTATCTATGATAAGCCCCTTATCTATTATCCGCTTTCCATTTTGCTGCTGGCCGGACTGCAGGATATTTTGATCATTTCCACGCCGGAGGATACTCCTGTTTATGAAAAACTGCTGGGGGATGGCTCCCGTTTGGGCGTTTGTTTGTCCTATCAGGTACAACAGGCTCCCCGCGGTCTGGCTGAGGCCTTTATCATCGGTGAATCTTTTATCGGCACAGACAGCGTTTGCCTGATCCTGGGCGACAATATGTTCTACGGGCAAAACATGAGCCGTATTTTGTGGAACGCACGCGACAGAAAATCCGGAGCCACCATTTTTGGCTATCCGGTAAAAGATCCACGCACCTTTGGCGTAGTGGAATTTGACAAAGACCGCAACGTACTCTCCCTGGAAGAAAAACCTTCCATACCCAAAAGCAATTATGCCGTGCCCGGACTGTATTTTTACGATAATCAGGTGGTAGATATCGCAAAGCGCATTCGTCCCTCTTCCCGTGGCGAGCTGGAAATCACTTCCGTTAATAATGAATATCTGCGGATGGGGCAGCTGCATGTGGAACTTATGGGACGGGGCATGGCCTGGCTGGATACCGGCACGCCGCAGGGCATGCTTAAGGCTGCAGAATATGTAGAGGCGGTGCAGTCCCGCCAGGGATTTTACATCTCCTGTCTGGAAGAAATTGCCTGGCGCCGCGGCTTCATTAGCCGTGCGCAGCTGCAAACCTTAGGTGAAGAACTGAAAATGACGGAATATGGGCAGTATCTGCTTTCTATTTCCAGGGAGGAACTGTAATGAAAACCTATCTGGTCACCGGTGGCGCCGGGTTCATCGGCAGCAACTTTGTTCTGTACATGCTCAACAAATACCCGGATATCCGCATTCTTAACGTGGATGCCCTGACCTATGCCGGGAATCTTGAAAATCTGAAAGCCGTAGAGGGAGATCCACGCCACGTTTTTATTCAGGCGGACGTAACGGATCAGAAAGCACTGGAACCGCTCTTTGCCGAAAACGAGATCGACTATGTGATCCATTTTGCTGCCGAAAGCCATGTGGACCGCTCCCTCCATGACCCGGGTCTGTTTGCCAGAACCAATATTCTGGGCACACTGAACCTGCTGGATCTGGCCCGCCGGTACTGGTCTGCAGGAAACGATGTATACCGGGATGGCGTCAAATACCTGCAGGTTTCCACAGATGAGGTATACGGCTCTTTGGGGGCCGAGGGCTTCTTTTCCGAAACTACGCCCCTGGATCCTCACAGTCCCTACTCTGCCAGCAAGACCGGTGCCGACCTGTTTGTCAAGGCCTACAGCGATTCCTTTAAGCTGCCGGTGAACATCACCCGCTGTTCCAACAACTATGGGCCCTTCCAGTTCCCGGAAAAGCTTATTCCCCTGATGATACACAACTGTCTCCACCACAAGCCTCTGCCCGTATACGGAGACGGGATGCAGGTGCGGGACTGGCTGTATGTGGAGGATCACTGCAAGGCTATCGACATGGTTGCCCGCCAAGGTCGCCCCGGAGAAGTATACAATGTAGGCGGCCACAACGAACGCACCAACGTATGCATCGTCCGCAGCATTATCCGCTATATCCACGATCATGTGGATGCTGCCGTTACCGATGCGCTCATTCAGCATGTGGAAGACAGAAAAGGCCATGACCGCCGTTACGGCATCGACCCCCGGAAGATCGGAAAAGAACTGGGCTGGTATCCGGAGACCACCTTTGAAGCAGGCATAGAAAAAACCATCCAGTGGTATCTGGATAATCAGCAGTGGCTGCACAACGTTACCGACGGCAGCTATCAGAAGTATTACGAAGAGATGTACGCAGGCAGATAAGAGGCTGTCACAGGCAAGTCTTTGCATTACTATAATAAAGCCGCCATACCTGCCGCGGGCAGGCAATACGGCGTTCCTCTTTCCCCCTTGGCAAAACGGGGGGATTTATTGTATACTGGGGGCAAACAAACACCGGAGGATATTCACATGCAGGGTGATAAAAAAGAAATGTTTCTGGAAGGAAGAATGCAGTTGGTACAGGATGTTCTGGGAAAGGATATCCGGTATGTGGGCGTAAATGACCGGGAGATCGATCTGTTCGAAGGCCAGTATACCGTTCCCCGGGGCATGGCGTATAACTCCTATGTCATTCTGGATGAAAAGATCGCCGTACTGGATACGGTAGACGCTCACTTCGGCCGGGAATGGCTGGATACTCTCCACGAGGTTCTGAACGGCCGGATGCCTGACTATCTGATCGTGCACCATATGGAACCGGATCATTCCGCCAATATCGCTCTGTTCATGGATACCTATCCCAACGCAGTGATCGTGGCTTCCCAGAAGGCCTTTGTAATGATGGGCAATTTCTTTGGCACGGAGTACCCGGAGCGCCGTCTGGTGGTCAGCGAAGGTACCGTACTGCCCCTGGGCCGCCGCAGCCTACGCTTTATCGCCGCTCCCATGGTCCATTGGCCGGAGGTGATGCTGAGCTTTGAGGAGCTTTCCGGCACACTGTTTTCTGCCGACGCCTTCGGTAAATTCGGTGCTCTGGATGCGGAGGAAGACTGGGCCTGCGAAGCACGCCGGTATTATATCGGCATTGTGGGCAAATATAGCCAGCCTGTACAGACCCTGCTAAAAAAAGCCGCTAAACTGGATATACGCCGCATCTGTCCCCTTCACGGGCCCATCCTTACAAAAGATCTGGGCTTTTATCTGAATCTGTACAACATCTGGTCCAGCTATCAGGTGGAGAGCGAGGGTGTAGTTATTGCATACACCTCCGTTTATGGGCATACCAGAGCCGCCGCAGAGCTTCTTGCCCAAAAACTGGAAGAGCGCGGTTGCCCCAAAGTCGTGCTTACAGATCTGGCCCGCTGCGACATGGCAGAAGCCGTAGAAGATGCTTTCCGCTATGGCAAACTGGTGTTGGCTACCACCACCTATAACGGAGACGTGTTCCCCTATATGGGAGAATTTATCCGCCATCTGACGGAACGGGGGTATCAGAACCGCACCGTGGCCTTTATGGAAAACGGTTCCTGGGCACCCACCGCCGCCAAGGTCATGGGGAATATGCTGGCCGGCTCCAAAAACCTGACGGTGCTGCCCACCGTAGTGCGGATTCTTTCCGCCCTGAACAAAGAAAGCCGGGCCCAGGTGGAAGCTTTGGCCGCAGAGCTCTGGCCCCAGGCATAAGCCATGAAACTTTCATTCCCGAATATAAAAGGGCCATGGGGCAAATGCCCTTGGCTCCTTTTTCTGCTGCTTGTAGTTCTGCTGGCCGGCTGTGCACAAGAGAACACCAATCTGCAGGTTGAAGAGGCTGGAATTTCCATTTCACAGGTCCCCACACCGGTGCCCTCTCCCGCCCCGACAGCGATCCCTACCAATACCCCCACGCCCACGGCGGTTCCCACCGATACCCCCGCACCTACACCTACCCCCCTGCCCATGGCAGGGATCGTCATTGGCATTGACCCGGGGCACCAGCGGATTTATGATCCCAAGCCCGAACCCGTAGCTCCCGGTTCCTCTCAAACCAAGCAGCGGGTAGCGGGTGGCGCCCGGGGCGTAAAGTCCAGGGTGCTGGAATACCAGGTGAATCTGGCTGTGGGCCTGATGCTTCGGGATCTGCTGGAGCAGGCAGGCGCTACCGTGTATATGACCCGCACTACTCACGATGTGAACATCTCCAATAAGGAGCGAGCAGAGTTTTTCAATGCGCACAACGTGGATATGGGCATTCGCCTGCACTGCAACCGATCTGACAATGCAAAAAAGACAGGCGCCTATATCCTTCTGCCTGCCGAAGAGCGAACGGACTGGTATGATACCAATCTGGCTATGGCCGCCAGTGTGATACACCACTACTGCGAAGCTACCGGTATGGAAATGGCTGCCAAAGACGGCATTGTTGCCCGCAGGGATCAAACGGGATTCAACTGGTGTACCCGGCCGACTTTCAATATTGAAATGGGGTATATGAGTCACCCGGAAGACGATGCCCGTCTGTCTGACCCGGCTTTTCGCCAAACGGCTGCCCAGGGGCTCTTTGCCGGCATATTCGCTTATTTCTGCCCGGATGAGGAGATCCCTTCCCTTGCGCTCAAAGAAGAAACCCTTTCCGCCGCAGCGGCCGCCATGGAGGAATAGGCATCTGGCTTGCAGCGGCCGCTCCAAATGCATTGAATCTGCCGCACGATAGGTTTTCTGCCGGTCGGCATGCCGCCCATTTCAGCGGATACACTGCAAAAGCTGAAACAGCAGAAAACCGCATGGGATCCCCCCGCATAATGCCTCAAAAACAGTATGCAGCCCCTCTTTCCATACGTTTTCAGGGAAACATACGCTCTGCCGGCCTGTATTGGAAACCGCTTCTGATACCTGCCTGACAAATGGCAATTCATGCAGCAATGCCCCTGATATGGTTTAATCTCTGATGCAAAAGCCGGATCCTTGCAGGATCCGGCTTTTTTGTGCAATGACCGTCACGATGAGCAGGTCTGCCTGCTGCCCGTTCCTTTTGCTTTTCAATAAGGGAGTCGCATCCCCAAATATTCGGCCGTTGCTCTATACCCCCAGCAGCCACAGGAGCATGGAAGCCCCCAGCAGCCCATACCCCACCCAGGGGGGACGGCTGCGGTTGGGCAGAAAATAGGGAGACAAACCAAACAACCCCAGGAACCAGAGCAGACAGGCAACAGGCCCCGGAGCCGGAGGATACAGGGGTGCCGCGATCCCCAGTTCCGTAACTTTTAAAATATAAGCCAATACACCTTTAGGCAGCAGAGAAGCCAGCTTCCCCAGCGGATGCCAGAGAGCATCCAGCCCCAGCGCCAGCCACCCGGGCACCAGGAACAACGCCGCTATTGGCAAAACCAGGGGCGAAAGCAGAATACCGATCCACTGCACCTGTCCGGTAGTCCTGGCCAACAGCGGCATTGTCCCCAGCATAGCCGCCAGCGCTCCGGCAAAGGCTGTTCGCAGCACCTCCCCCAAAACAGTTCGGGCCGGAAGAAGTTCTTCCAGAGGCTGGGTAAGCATCAGCAGCCCGAAAACCGATCCGAAGGACAGGCAAAATCCCAGGGATTCCAGATATCTTGGATCCAGCACGACCAGCAGGCTGAAAGCCAGCGCCAGCGCCGAAAAGTTATCCTCCTCCCAGCTGCCTGTGCGCAGCAAAAACAGAGTGAATACCATCACTGACGCCCGCAGGGTAGAAGGGGAAAATCCTGTCAAGGCACTGTACAGCAGCAGCACGCTGCCGGAAAGCAGCGCCCGCAGCCACCGCCGCCTGCCCCGAAAAAGCGTCAGTATTCCTCCGCAGACAATGCCTACATGCAGCCCGGATACCGTCAGCAGATGCAGTAGTCCGCTTTGCAGAAACGCCCGGTAGGAGCCGTAGCCCATATCCTTCTTTTCCCCTAAAAGCATCCCCTTGGCTTCCGGCGCATAAGGACCGAACAGCAGCTCTATACGCTTTTCCAGCGCCGACCGAAGTTTCAGTGCCCAACCATATAGTAACGGCGCTCCGCCCCGGGTGATCTCCGGATCGGAAAGCGCCTCCGCCTGTCCCCGCAGATCTGCATGGGCATCGCTTTCGGGTCTGAGCCGAACCTGCATCGTCAGACGGTCTCCATAATTTATCGCCTGTTCTTTCGGCAGGCTCAATTCCAATGCCCCCGATCCGGAAACGCCGTTTATCTCCAGCTGTCGAAGAAGCACGGTCTGTTCGTCCTCTCCGGAGCCGGGCAGACTCCATACCGTGCCGGAAAGGAGCGCTTCTCCTGCCGGAAGTATTCCCTGCGGCAGGAACAGTCCACGCAGCAGCGCCAGACCCAGGCACAGGGGCAGCAGAAACAGGCTCTGCCACCGATATAACAGCCACCCCGCCAGGCATAGAGCCAAGGCCCCGGGCAGCAGCAGCCACAGCCCCGTTAGGCGTAAGGAAAGAAGCCCTCCCAGCAGAGCGCCTATGGCCCCATAAACCAGGGGCCGCCGGTTCCAGAGGGGTTCCCGCATTTCCATATATACAGTATAATTGGATTTATTTGAACCTGCAAGGGGCGTTCCCTGTCTGCACAGGGTTCATTTTCCCCAGAACGACTGACTTCATTGCTATATGTCTGCCGTGGGAGCCCAGCCAAGGGAATGCAGCACCTGCTCCGCCAGCAGTTGGGGCTGGCAGCCATCGGTCGTCAGGCGAATATCTGCGGGCAATGCGGCAGAGCCCGCTCTGGCCAGGGGAATGCTTTCCATGCACCAGCAGTCTTCTTCTTCCCCCCGGGCAAGGATCCGGTCATGAAGTGTGGCCGCTTCCGCTTCCAGTATTACCAGCCGCGCGTCCAGTCCTTTTTCCTTCATGGGCAGAAGTATATCCCGGTAAGACTGGGTCCGCACCAGCGTCATAGGCACCAGAACGGTTTTCCAGCGCCCATACAGATCCTCCAGCAGCTGCCGGCAAAACACCCGCCACAGAGGATAATCCTCAAAAATCACTCCCATGGGCTCCCCCGGATAATTGCCCCGGACGGCATTGCCTACAGCTTCCGCATCAAAAATCATGGCTCCCGGCAGCTGCCCGGCCAGCACCTCTGCCAAAGTGGATTTGCCTACCCCATAGGGACCTGATATCCAGAGTATCATAATGGGCTCCTTGCTTTTTTGTATCTATGCATATACTATAACAGTTCCAAAAAGCAAGAGCAACCTTTTTCCCCGCCCCGCTTCCGCCCATTGCCTTTTTCTTTCCCGATACCTGTATCCGGCTGTTCGAAGAATGGCTGCAAATACCCCTCCCTCCTATGGCAAGGAGCCGTTGCATTGAACGGGAAAACGTGCTATAGTGAATGCAAACAGCAGCCGGGAGGAACAGCATGGATCCAAGATTAAGACAGGTCCTGAAAGACACCCGCCGTATGGCCTTTCTGGGCGGAGCGGGACTGTCTACGGAAAGCGGTATCCCCGATTTCCGCAGCGAGGACGGCATCTACAAGGCCCAGCAGGCCTATGGCTATCCCCCGGAAGTACTGCTGAGTCATGATTTTTTCATGGCAAAGCCGGAGATCTTTTTTGATTACTATCGCAAGTACCTGCTTTACCCCAATGCCAAACCTAACAAAGCCCACTATGCCCTGGCCCGATTGGAACAGATGGGTAAGCTCACTGCTGTCATCACCCAGAACATTGATGGGCTCCATCAGGCGGCAGGGAGCAAAAACGTATTGGAGCTTCATGGCAGTGTTCACCGGAACTACTGCATGAACTGCCATAAAAGCTATTCTATGGATCACATCCGGGAAAGCAGCGGTGTCCCCCGGTGTAGCTGCGGCGGCATCATTAAGCCCGATGTGGTCCTGTATGGAGAAGGGCTGGACGAAAAGACTCTGGTCAGCGCCGTGACCCACATATCCCGGGCGGATACCCTTATGGTAGGTGGCACCTCTTTGGTGGTATATCCTGCAGCCGGGTTGGTGGATTACTTTACCGGCCGGGAGCTGGTGCTCATCAACCTCTCGCGCACCGACCGGGACGGGGAGGCTACCCTGTGCCTGCATGAAAAGATCGGGCAGGCGCTGGAAGATGTTCTGAGCGATGATACCCTCTGACGCATCCGTTTGTACACACCTGCATTACTTTATAAATAAAAAGAAGGAATTGATATGAGCCAAAACTGTACGCCCCAGGACTGCGGCAGCTGCAAGCTGAACTGCCCCAGCCGTATGCCCCAGCATGAAAAGCTCCATCCCGCTTCCTCCGTTAAGAAGGTCATTGCCGTTATGAGCGGCAAGGGCGGCGTGGGCAAATCCATGGTCACCTCTCTGCTGGCCACCATTACCCAGCGGGCCGGCTATAAAGCCGCCATTCTGGATGCAGACGTTACCGGTCCCTCCATCCCCCAGGCCTTTGGCGTACATTCCAAGGCTCAGGGCACCGAGGACGCCATTTTTTCCGTTTCCACCCCCACAGGCATTCAGATCATGAGCCTGAATCTGCTGCTGGAGGATGAGACCTCTCCGGTGGTATGGCGGGGTCCCGTCATTGCCGGTGCGGTAAAGCAGTTTTGGACGGACGTCATCTGGAAGGATGTGGATGTAATGTATATCGACATGCCCCCGGGCACCGGAGATGTCCCCCTGACGGTTTTGCAATCCATCCCCGTAGACGGCATCGTGGTGGTTACCAGCCCTCAGGAACTGGTGGGTATGATCGTGGAAAAAGCCGTAAAAATGGCCGAGCTTATGAAAGTACCTGTTCTGGGGCTGGTAGAGAATATGTCCTATTTTGTCTGCCCGGACTGCGGCAAGCAGCATTTTCTCTTTGGCCAGAGCCATCTGGAGCAGATCGCAGAAAAGTACGGCATCCCCAATACGGCCCGGATCCCTCTGAATCAGAAGCTTACCGCCGCTGCCGACGCCGGGCTTATGGAGCTTTTTGAAGGCGACTGGCTGGACAATCTGGTGCAGGCCATTCTGGCTTTGGAAAAATAACCCCGCACCGGGAAAAAGTCAAAAAAAGCCTTGCAAAAATGCCTGAGATATGCTATAAATGTAAGGCTAACGGTCCTTCTTGCTTTCTTGAAGAAGGAAAGCCAACAGACCACAAGGAGGTGAAAGAATGAATCAGTATGAAGTTTTGTACCTGATCACGCCGGAACTGGACGAAGAGACCAACAAGGCCGTCATCGAGAAGTTTGCAGGCATCATCACTGCCAATGGCGGTGAGATCGTGAAGCAGGACGAATGGGGCAAGCGCCGTTTAGCTTACGCCATCGACTACAAGACCGAGGGATATTATGTGCTGGTGGACTTTAATGCCGCCCCCACTCTGCCCGCGGAATTGGAGCGTAACTTCCGCAACGATGAGCGCATCCTGCGCTACATGGTTACCAGCAAAGTCGCATAAGGGCCTTGGCCATTTGGCCGTGACGAACCGCACGAGAGAGTTTTTAAGGAGTCAAGCATGAATAAGATAGTTTTGATCGGCAATCTGACCCATGATCCCGAAACCCGTTCCACCCCCAATGGGGTAACGGTATGCAGCTTTACCATCGCCGTTAACCGCAGGTTTGCGTCCCAGGGCGGTGAAAAGCAGACCGATTTTTTCCGCATCAACGCCTGGCGGCAGCTGGGCGATTTGTGTGCCCGGTATCTTACCAAGGGCCGCAAGGTAGCGGTCATCGGCGAGCTTCAGGCCCGGACCTACGAAGCGAAGGATGGCACGACCCGTCTTTCTTTGGATGTATCTGCCGACGAAGTAGAATTCCTCTCCCCCAAGGGCCAGGAGGATGGAAGCGCCAACTACAGCGCGCCCCGTCCCCAGCAAAGCCATGGGAGCAGTCAGGATATGGCCGGCTTCAATGATATATCCTCTGACGACATTCCATTTTAAATTAAAATTAACAGGAGGCTTGCACCATGGAAGAGCGCAAAATGCGTCCCCGTCCCAGAAGAAGCAGACGCAAGGTTTGCAAGTTCTGCGTTGAAAAGGCTACCAGCATCGATTATAAGGACACCAAAAAGCTTCAGGGCTTCATCTCCGAAGCCGGGAAGATCCTGCCCCGCCGCATGTCCGGCGTGTGCGCCAAGCACCAGCGTGATTTGGCCGTGGCAATCAAGCGTGCCCGCGTCATGGCTCTGCTGCCCTTTGCCGCAGAAAGATAAACAACACCGTATCCATTGACCGTTTAGCATCAAAGCACCGTAGATCCGGTGCTTTTTTTATAACAGGAGGAAGTTTGCCATGGATCAAGACCAGATCTGTGCCCTGCTTTGCAGCCGAAACATTGCCTATGAACGCACGGAACACAAGGCCGTTTTTAACATGGCCGAAGCAGCGCAGCTTTCCCTGCCCCACCCGGAGGCAGAAGCAAAAAACCTTTTTGTCCGGGACGAAAAAAAGCGGAATTACTATATGATCACCGTTAAAGGAAATAAACGGGTAGATTTAAAAGCCTTCCGTCAGGCGCAGGGCATACGTCCCCTTAGCTTCGCCTCTGAAGAAGACCTGATGGAGCTGCTGGGCCTTATCCCCGGCGCCGTTACACCTTTGGGACTGCTCAACGATGCGCAGAAGCGCATGAAGCTCTTTCTGGATCAAAGCTTTCTGGATCCCCCGGGGCTTATTGGCGTTCATCCCAACGATAATACCGCTACCCTGTGGCTGAAAACAGAAGATCTTATCCGTCTCCTCCGGGAACAGGGCTGCGATGCGCAGCTTTTTACTCTATGATCCGCCAGGGCCCGCAGCCAAGGAGGAGCCCCATCCTGCGCCGCTCTGCAGAAATCTGCGATCTGCCTGTACCGGCGGGCATTCGCCCTTTTTCCCCCTTGCCCTTTGCCGCCCGCCATGCTATTCTTATTTGTATATTCGTTTTATGGGGGAAAGTATGCAGCCTGCAAAAACCGATCGAAAACATTCTGCTATCCTGACATGCATTTTGTGGATACTGGAGGGAATTCTGGTGGGCTTTGGCGCCATTTTGCCGGGAGTCAGCGGCGGAGCTTTGTGCGCCGCCTTCGGCATGTATCACCCGTTGATCGAAACCTTCTCCGCGCCCAGAGACGGTATCCGGAAATACTGGCGCATGCTGCTGTTCTTTGCCGTAGGCGCAGGCATTGGTTTTGTGGGACTTTCCGGCCTGACGGCCCGCCTGATGGATAAGAACACCACCCTGGTAGTCTGTGCCTTTGCAGGCTTTATTTTGGGCACTCTGCCCGATCTCTGGCATGAAGCCGGTGAGCAGGGACGTCCCAGGGGGGCCTATTGGGGACTGGTTCTGTCTTTTCTGCTGATGCTGGGTGCCCTGACCCTGCTTAAGACCCAGGTCAACGTGACCATTGCCCCGGGCATCCCCGGATATCTCCTTTGCGGCGCTCTGTGGGGTCTGAGTTTCATTGTACCGGGGTTGAGTTCCTCTTCCCTGCTGCTGTTCTTCGGTCTGTATAAGCCCATGTCTGAGGGGATCGCCCGGCTGGATATGCTGGTGCTGCTGCCCATGGCCGTCAGCGGCCTGCTTTGCGTACTGCTGCTTTCCAAAGCGGTAAGCTGGGCCTACAAGCGCTGGTACGCCATTGTTTCCCACTGCGTTATGGGCATTGTTGCGGCCACGGCGGTAATGATCCTGCCGGTATCGGCCTTCACCTCCGGCCAGCGGATACTGGGGCTTCCGGCCCTGCTGGTTTTCCCGCTGCTGATCTGCCTGGGAGCCCTGACCTCCTACTGGCTGACCATCCTTTGCAGCCGTTTGAAACGATCTGCCTGATCCCCCGCCAATATTCTATAACCCAGCCGAAGGTCTAAAAGCCTTCGGCCTTTTTGTTTCAAAGAGACTGCATTGGGTGGCCGCTTTGCAACACAAGCGGAATCGTTGACAGAGGCAACGGCTCCCGGTAAAATGAGTAATATAAAGATTTCGCAAAAGATATGACGTAATTTAGCCGCTCGGGGGTCACCTGCCGATACCCCGGATGGCCACGTTATTTGTCAGGATATATTGCTGAGAATTTACCGTTAGAAGCTATTGAGCCCCCTGTGCCGCACATAATTCATCCGCTCAACTCCAATCATAAAACAAAAAGCCCGATCCTGTAAAATCGGACTTTTGGCGTCCCCGGCGCGATTCGAACGCGCGGCCTTTCGCTTAGGAGTATGGCTTGCCACATGATACACGGTTCTGGTGTAACTTCCAATACCTTCCCTTACGCAGAATGACTTGTAGTAAACGAACTTTATGGTGCAAAACGCTCATTCTGACGCACTTTTATGGGTCCGTCGGGTGGTCCTATTAGCAAACTCTTAGCAAGAGACATTCCATGAAGTGCCGATAACTACTGACATTCTACACCCTTTAGATCCTGCATTTGCAGAGGCGCTCAAAGCGAAGAATGCAGCAGCTAATGCAAGAGCAAAGGCGAAGATGGATGATCTTACGGAACGGGCCAAAACCGATCCTGAAGCAGCCAGAGATCTGGAAGAAAAGATAGAACGCCGACGCAGCTATAGTTTGGGCGAAGTGAAAAGACAGATTCGTTTATATCCCAGTCATCGGGGTTGCTTTGTATAAGGTAGCATCTTCCTAAGGGAGCGATGCTTGCAAAAAGCACGTCTCCAATGCGTATATCAGATCTGCGGTGAACGATTGACCTTGCAGACTCGTCGATCGTGTCACAGCCTGTAAAGTCAATCCTTCCTTCCTGAGTCAGATTCTTAACCGTAAGATATTGAATACCACCCTCACTGAATGTAAAGTTTTGGCGGGGATTAAGGCCAGTCCGTACACTGTCAATCAGGTCGCTATACTTTCCTGCTCTCCACCCCTTCGGTACCTCTCTCCTCAGTTCCTGGCACCATACCATCTCCCCGCCGCTGCTGCGGTAGGGCTTGCCGTTTTCATCCGGGAAATCAAACTGCACAAACCAGTAGTCATAGAGGGTGCGGGCCATGCATTCCAGCTCGGCGCAGAGGCGGGTGTTGAGGTCAATTTTCTGATCCACAGGGAAAATAGCATCAACAGCTCTGTTCTGTTCTTCTAAGGATGGTAGTGGGATTTCATAGCCCGGGAAATCATCAACAGACAGTCGATCTACAGTGCTTCCACGAACTTTATGTGACTGCGTGAAATGTGTCCATTCAGGCGACAGAAAGAAATAGTATAACCATCTTGGGTTGACCTTAGCTTTATCGCAGCGCACAATGCCAAGTCTACGCCCCAAGCAGCCATAGAAATCTTTCGGGATAAGCACATACCTGCCCAACGTTGCTTCGTACGAAAAGACAATATCATCTTCCTGCGGGGTTACGCGGCGTGTCCAAATAACATAATCGTCTTCGGACAGATGCGCGAACCCAGACGGATTGAAACGCCCGTCATCTGTTATCCCATCAAGACCAAGGTATATCGGACCCTCTGCTATCTTCTTGGGTGTCGCATGTGGCCCGTCGAAGACAGTTGCAATGTCTCCTATCCTGACCTTATTCATACTTCACCCGCCCAACTGCTCCATGATCTCCGTCTCCAGCCGATGCCCTTCCTCAAACATCGCCTGCAGTCGGGATTGGTAGCCCTGCATTTTCTCCGCAAACTCAGCCGGAGTCAGGTTCACGTACTCGATCCTCACCTCGAAATACTGCCCAGCGGAGAAGCTGTATTTCTTTTCCTTGATCTGCTCCTCACTGACGACGACGCAGAAATCATCGACCGGCTCTCCGGCGTTGAAGGCAGTGATGATCCGCTCGATCTCCTCGTCGGAGAGGACAGTGCGCTGGTTATCGTCCACCTTTACCTTGCTGCCCAGCTTGCTGGCATCCATCAGAATGACATCCCCGGTGTGATCCTTATCGATGAACACCACGGAAACGTTTGTGCCGGTGTTGGCAAAGATATTGCTGGGCATACTGACTACGCCCCGGAGCCAGTGATGATCCACCAGATGCTGACGAATCTTCAGCGGGATGCCGCTTCCGGCTGTCAGGAAGCCCGTGGGCACCACCACAGCTGCCTTGCCATGCTCATTCAGGGAGACGATGATGTGCTGCAGGAACATTTGATAGACGGCCATGCTGTCCAGCTTCTTGTTGGGGATATTGGGCACCCCGGCGAAGAAGCGGGCTTTGTAGGCTTTACCGGCAAGCTGATCCCGGGTTTTGCTGAAATCCATGTTGAAGGGTGGATTGCTGACGATGAAATCGAAGGTGGCGATGCCATTGCCCCGGGCGTTCAGGTGCCGAGGGCTCACAAGAGTATCGTCATGAATTACATTGGGCAGGGAGTGCACCAGGCTGTTCAGGATCAGGTTCAGGCGCAGGAATTCATTGGATTTCTGGCTGATGTCCTGGGTGTAGATGGTACACTTATTCTCGCCGATGGCGTGGGCCGTGGCCAGAACCAACGTGCCAGAGCCGGCGGCGGGATCATAAACGGACACGTCCTGCACAGGTTCGCGCACCAGGATGCGGGCCAGAATCGTGGCGATGGCATGGGGCGTGTAGTACTCAGCGTATTTACCGCTGTCCTTGTTGTAATCCTTCACCAAGTACTCGAAGATGTCGGCGAAGAAATCATACTTCTGGTCGAACACAGCGGAGAAAGAATCCGACACCAGCTGTCCGATCAGTGCACGACAGAAAGGCGCTTTCTTTTCCTCCTCAATCACATACTGAGATAGGCCGCCGAAGAGACGGATGCGGGAGGATGTGCCTGCCGACACCGAAAAGACCTCCAGATTCTGATCGGAGATGTCCTTCAGGGTCGCGTCGAACAGCTCATGGAAGCGCTCCTCATTCTGGCGGTTGTACAGAGCGGAGATGAGCTGATTCCGCTGCAGGCGGGCGGTGTCGGGAGCCAGCTGATAGAGGATCAGCGTAAAGTCGTCTTCGCTGAGTGTGGCAAGATACTCCTCCACTTGTGCGTCGGTGCTTCCCTGCAGAGCAGGAACCACCTTCCGTACCTGCCAGAGGAACTTGTCGTTCAGAAATTTGTAGAGGAAAACCTCGGTTATGATTTTGTATTCGCTGGCGGCATTGCCCAGGCCGAAATTGGCACAGATGGTCTTCAGACCATCAATCATGGCCTTGGTTTGCCGGGTAATCTCAATCGTATCCATCAGCTGGCCCATGTCCTTTCACGGAAGTATTCCCTGGAGATCGTCTGCCCCATAAACTGCACCTGCGGCAGGGTGAAGGGCAGATGGCTGGAACGCAGAGCGTCAATAATCTGAGGCATCAGCGCCTTAGTGAAATAGGCTTCATTCCGCAGGATGCCGCTGTTCATCATCACGCTCTCATCGGTTGAGTGCTTCAAGCGCATTAGCACCTGATGGATCTGCACATCGCTGCCGATGGGGGGCGGATTTGCCTTCAGACGCTTGTGAATGCGCATAAAGCGTGGATCGTTCTCGTAACGCTGGGTCAGCATTGCATCCCGGCGGTTGAGCTCCGCAGCCTGTGCCCGGATGCGATCCAGGGCGGTCATATCCTCCCGCATCTCCTCGGCGGTAAGTTCCTCGATCTTTTTCTTCTGCAGCAGCCGCTGCAGCTCTTCCAGCAGTGTGACATACTCCGGATCGTCCGGGTCGTGATTGCTGTGCATCGTCTGTCGGGTACGCTCCAGCATCTCCCGGTAACTGTCCGCGATGACCATTTCATCCTTGGAGATCCGCTTGAATACAAATTGGATCTGATCCATGGCGATGTTCAGCACAGACTGCATATCAACGGCTTGATCCAGCGTTTCGCGCTGATTCAGCAGTTTGATCCGATTGGTGACCTCGGTCAGCATGGCAGAAGCGTTGCTCACGGTGAAAGATGAGGCAAGGGCATCATAGCCATACAGCCGGGCAACATTCGCCATTTCTCGATACTGGGTCAGAGCTTTTTGCAGTTGAAGCAATTCCGGTTTGCCCACATTGTCAGAGATCTGCTGCGTGAAGACAGAGATGTTGTCCCGGTCATAGAGGAACAGTACGTCCTCAATAGCCGTCAGAGCGGTCCTGATTTCATCTTCGGTCATGAAGATGCTGTCATACTCGGAAAAAGCATCACCCAGCTCCGTTTGCAGCTCCCGCATGTATTCCTGATTGGTCTTGTCGAACTCTTTCCGGATGTCGGCAAAGTCAATCACGGTGCCGAAACGATGCTGTCCATAGGGTCGATTAACACGGGTAAGCGCCTGCAGCAGGTTGTGATCCTTGATCACTCTGCCTACGTACAGCCGCTTGAGCCGAGGTGCGTCAAAGCCCGTCAGTAGCATGTTGAAGACAATCAGAATATCGATAGCGCCCTTCTTGAAGTCGATACGCTCCTGCTTTCTGGTTTCGATGTCATCCTCATCGTGCAGGATCAGCGCGACCTTCAGATCCGGCAGATCCTTCATCTGCCGGAAGACCTCCCGGGCCTGCTTGGAGGAATCGCAGATGATCATTCCGCCGATGGAGGGATCGTGAAGCCTGACGCGGGCTTGTGTGAAATCCTCCACGATATACTGCACCAACGGCTGAACATACTTCTCATGGGCATAGAGGTCTTCCCGTTGAATGGAGCGCTCGAGAGTGCGGATGCTCTCCAGAACGCCTTGCATCTGCACACGGTATTCGGTGCGGATACCCTCCCGCATCAACCGCAGGGTATAGCCATCCTTGATGGAGGCATTGTAGTAGTATTTATGAATGTAGGGTCCAAAGACATCTTTGGTGTTATAGCCTTCACCGATCAGCGGAGTGCCGGTCAGTGCAATCCATATCGCCTGCCGGTCCGAAGCCTGCAAATAAGACAGGAATGAGCCTTTAGGATTGTAGCTGCGGTGCGCTTCATCCATGAAGTACACACGCTGTACCCGAAGGCCGTAGTCACTTGGCTGAGCTACCGCTTCATCGGAGAACTTCTGGATATTCACCACGGTTATGGAGAGACCGCCGGAGGTGCTGCTCTCCCGAACCGGTGTCAAAGCCTTTTCAAAAGCATCCTTGGAATTGACTTCGTTGACCGTCAGTCCTCTGGCGCGGAATTCATCCGCTGCCTGCTGAAGCAGATCCAACCGATCCACGATGAAGTAGAACCGGGCGATCACTCCCTGATGCTGGAAATAGTCCGACAGGTACCGGACATTGAAGTAGGCCAATGCTGTTTTACCGCTTCCCTGGGTGTGCCAGATGACACCTTTTCGGCCGCCATCAGAGATTCGCTTTTCAATGGCCTGCGTGGCGAACAACTGCGGGTAGCGCATCACATGCTTCTCTGTCTCCGTGATGCCGTTATCGTTCACCCGATCAACATAGACCAAACCATAGCGCAGCAAGAACAGCAGTCGATCCCTGCTGGCCATGGAAGAGAGAATGCGGTGCGTCGGTGTGGTAGGGCTCAGATTGGTCAGATACTCTGCATGGTGCTTGATGGCAGGGAGATGTGTGTCCAGCAGGATCTTCCGTTCCGCCGTGGGATCCAAATCCGCAATCTGCGCAAACCGGCCTTCCTGTTCCTCTCGAAAATGATCGAAGAACAGTCGCTTCTTTCCGATGGTCGCATAGAAAGCGCCGGAGAGCGGAGGCGTCTCGGAATCATCATATTCTCCATTGTTCGAGAAGATCATCAACTGGGTCATGTTGATGAACCGCCGGAACTTTGGATTCCTCAGCCGGCGATCCATCCGATCCCGTTCAGCCTGGATGCCATCTACATTGTTGGGTCGTTTGACCTCGATGAACACCAGCGGCAATCCGTTGATCAGCAACGTGATGTCAGGCCTGAATTCGTCCTGATCTCTCTTGCAGGGTAGTTCAGTGACCACATGCCAACTATTCTGATCTGGATGCTCAAAGTCAATCAGCTTCAACCCGCTGCAGCCAGCCTGAAGAAGCTTGAAAAACTCGCGACCCAGATCGTCATTATCCAAGGCGTTCCGAATCTCCTGGATGATGTCAGTAGCCTTCTCCTCGCTTACGGGCTGCATGTTGATCTGTGCCAGGGAGTCGCGAAATATGGAGAGGAAGATATTGGTTTCCTCGTCATGCTCGCATTCCTGGAGCGAGAGGTAGCTATAACCAAGCCTTGTCAGATGCAGCAAGGCTGGAATTTTCACCCGCTCGTCCTCTGGACGTCCCATGTTGTCACCCCCAACTACAGATGTGCGCCCGTTGGCTATCATGTAGCGTTTATGTTTGTCTCCGAGATTCTATCAGTATGCCGTCCTTCTGTGCTAATACAATCCTGTGTCCGAAGTATCTCTCAGCTTCCTCTGAGTGATCTACAACGACAATCGTTTTACCTTTCGCTCGAATGCGATCAAAGAAAGAAGCGACAAGATATATTTCAGATGGACTTAACCCTTTGAACGGTTCATCAATGCCGAGAACCTTCGCTGTTGATTTGGCAGCCTTCATGATCTTGATGCGGATATTTTCTCCACCTGAAAGAGTGGAAGTAGGTTGCCCAATCTTCAAGTGCCCCAGGAGGATTGAAGATGCTTCTTCGAAGGTAGTACTGATCTTGGAGTCGAGCTTTCTAAAGTACTGAATACCTTCATCAATGGTCATGTTCCATATATCAAATATGGTTTTGCCATCAATCTTATATTTCTTCAGAACTTTGTTGAATCCTGTTCCTTCACACTCTTCGCAAGGCAGTATTGATTTTGTCCTGGCATCGTATCCGTACTCTATGTAGCCGACACCACCGCAAACCGGGCAAGCTCCATCGCAGCCGGATTGGTTGGAGAACCAACGCCGGTCTTTCCCAGTTTTCTTCGCAAATAGATCCTGGATTCTTCCAAACAGATCCAGAGCTGTAATAACACTGGAAGTTTTGTTTCCCATCATTGGTTTCTGGTTTATATACAAGTACTCATCAAAAACCTGCGGGAAATACTCACGAAGCAGTGTTGATTTTCCGACCCCGGAAGGCCCGGTGATCATATTCATAGCTGCCTGCATAATTGAAATCCGGACACCTTGGTACTGATAAACAGGGCTTGATACTTCTATTGGTAGCATAGCATCAGTCTTGGACACACTCAAAGAGCGCGATTGACTCTCTTGCTGGATATATTGAGCAGCATCAATCATCTGTCCGCCCTTTGAACCGCCACCTGGGCCAAGAGCATAGATTCTGCGGGCTTTGCTGACAAACACGTCGCTATGATCGACCACAAGAACAGTATGACGGTCACAGAGAGCTATGATGTTTTCATAGATTGCTTTCTTCTCGCGTCCCGACAACCCTGCCAGAGGTTCATCCAGTACAACCAGCATATCAGAAAGCTGCGCATTAAAAACCTGCACCATTCTCAGGCGCTGCAATTCTCCACCAGACAAAGTCGGTATTGCGCGATGGAAGAACAGATGCCCCAGATTTAGATCAATAGCCTTTTTCAGAAAGGAGTGGAGACTATTGAAAGCAAAAGAGATACGAACATCCTTTACCTTTTTCTTTGATTCCTCTACGAAATTGATGAGTTCCGCAAAGGGCATAGTCATGAAGTCGCCAATTGACAGACCGTTAAACAGGTACTGCCGTTGTTCAGCTCCGTACTTCTGACCTCCACAACATGGGCAAGTCCTCTCGCTATAAAACCTGCTCGCGGTACTGTAATCTGGCATCATCGCTTTTCCAGTCATGATACCATAATAGCAGGATGTACGTTGTGAGGTTCCGTTGGTTCGCTTATAGAGAAACTTGTACTTAGTCTTCCCTTCACCATAGAGAAGCAGATGCTTTTCTTTTTCCGACAGCTGCCGGAATGTTTTTGATGGGTCAATTCCTACATCGTGGCAGTAAGCGACAAGAATCTGGCGGTAGAAATCTTTGAATTTATTCCAGCATCGGAAAGGATTCTGTGAGATCGGAAGGCTGTAATCGATAATCCTGTTTTCGTCGATAACGCTGATAAAACCAAGTCCATGACAGTTTTCGCACAGATTAGCAGCTCGGTTTAATGTGAAGTGCTCCTCTGGGATACCTGTCATGGACGCAAAAATGAAAGCGATACTCCGGTTAAGACCGAAATACGTTCCAATGGTTGAGTGCATATTATTGTTGCTGTTAGATTGTCTGATCGGCACAGCAACAACCATATTGTGATACCCCTTAACCTTGTAAGAGGGTTCAGCAACATCGTCAGCAAACATGGCCATATATTCATGCTGACCAATCTGTGCAATTGTATCGTATGCTAAAGATGACTTTCCACTACCGGATGGCCCGATAATCAGGTTAAGAGCTCTTTTTTCAAGCTCAACATCAAGGCCTCTAAGATTGTTGGTTTCGATTCCTTCAACCCGAATGACATCAGCCATTTTTACCCCTGCTTTCGCATATGATGCGATATAGATCACGGATGAAGAAATCCAGCGTCTTCTTGGCATGCACGCAGAATCGCTCGTCAACGGAATGAATCGTGTTGCCTGGCTTCAGGTGCATTGCATTGATCGGGCAACCTCCGCCGCAGATTCCAAGGGCCGGGCAGTCGAGACAACAATCTTTGTTCAGCGGTGTAAGCTGCGACCACTCGATAAACGTTGGATCCTTTGTGGCATCAAATGATTGATCGTAAATCGAAGTGACAAAGTATTTTTTATCGTACAGGCATCCATGACAGATGCCGACCTGGCCGTTAGGTGCCACAACGATCTGTCCGCCCGCTGTTGCGGCACAGTCAGAATAATAGACCTGCGCCTTGGAGAAAGAGTCGAGTTTCCGCATCATACGGTCTTCGTATATGCCTTTTTTCCGAAGCTCTACAAACTCATCAATGATGAATTGAGCTGCTGCTTCATTGTAGCTTTCCGGAAGAACGAATGTATCACTCGACATTAAGATGTTAAACCCAAAGGACTTGACACCGTAATTGTCTACAAGATTCAGAATATTCACGGTGTCTTTGATTGTTTCCTCACTCAGTGTCACAGAGAGTGCGACGTCTACGCCCAAGCGTTTGCAAAGGTCCAGAGTCTTAAGCACACGGGCAAAGACGGGGTTTCCACCGAGATCAACACGCATATTGTTCGCGGCATCGGTAAAACCATCGCAAGAGATAGCAATTGAGACGCCGAGCTCCTTGAGCTTCAGAATGCGTTCTTCAGTCAGCAATAATCCGTTCGTGACCATGGACATCTCGACATTCTTAACGCACTTCTCAACACTCCTGAGTGCATTGAGTCTTTCAGCAATGTGAACAAGTACCGGAAAATTGACCATTGGCTCGCCGCCATAGAAAATCACGACCGGATTTGCGTCTTCAAAATCCAGATCAGAAAGTTTCATCTGCCTGATGAAAAAATCAATTGCCTGATCTGCTGTCTCAACGCTCATATCCTCAAGCAAGAACTGCCGCCGTTTTTCTTCATCGTTGTTTCCGAGGAAGCAGTATTTGCAGGCCAGATTGCACTGCTCACTTAGAATCATGTAGCAGACACTAATAGCGGGGACAGGTGCTCTGGAGCGGATAAACCTGAGCACCTTATCATCTTCATCATCCGTTTTGGTAAGCACCTTGCATTTTATCAGTTCAGCGACTTCGTTGGTCAGATTTTCCGGTGCATTTTCGGGGGTAGAGCAAAGAGGACTTGCAAGCCACACCTGCAAGTCCTCATAAGCCTTTCTCGTCAAATACACAGGTTTCATCCTCAGCGAGTGATAAAGGGCTATCGCATCACCGAGGTCATACTCATGTGCAAAGCGAGAAAGCTTTACCATTCGATATCCTCCTTCTCAGGAGCCCGCTTGCACCTGGAGCAGGAGCAGGCGCAAGTGCAGGAGTTGCACTTCACACAGGCGCACTTTGCCATGGAGATGTTGCTCATATCAGAGATGTTGCCGAACATCTGGGCATACTCGTTCGTGGTTGCACTCATGTTACAGAACCTCCCATTCTTCGTCCGTAACCTCAGGGCGATTGTCAGTGTACTTGCACTTAGAGCTGCAGCTGCACTTACAGCCAGTGCACTGAGACATGCACTTCTCGCGGGGACCAGCCATCATTGTGGGGGTAATGTTGCCGTAAAGCGCATTGTACGCATCTCCAGAATAAGAGACCATGTACTGCACCTCCTTCTATAGGTTGATGCCAGTATACATGTAAACTATAACATTGTCAATAATGTATTTTTTGCTTTCGTTCTATTCGACGTTATTGTTTTTCTTTCTCAAGGGCGTTTAATACAACATATAGTATGTACCATTATATTGATGCCTATATATTGATAATTGTGGAAAATGCGATTCTGGAAGGAACTGCGTTTCAAAGTAGCTCAAATCCCTTATGTATCAAGGGCTTTTTGGCAATTAACGAATAGAACGAATATGAATACAAAGGGAGAGGGCGAAAAATCTTCGGAAGATTTTTGGGTCAAGGCGGAACGCCTGTATTATTCCGCCCTGATCGGCTACATCTGGTACGAGGCCCCGGAGGAAGAACGCAACTTCATCACCCTTCTGGACCTGATCAACGCCAGCGAAGCAAGGGAGGACGATGAGGAATACCAAAGCCCGGTAGATATCCTCTTTCAGCAGCTCGCGGAAAAGGAGCCGGACCATTTCGCGGTAAAGCAGTACCGCAAGTTCAAAATGGCGGCGGGTGCTGTATGCTTTAGAAGACTTCTTAATCAGTCGATTAGGAAGTCGCCTAAAACATACAACCTTACATAATCGAAGAAAGGAGAAATCGCATGGATACAAGAATGATAACTGCCCTGTACGAGCGACTAAGCCGTGATGATGACTTAGAGGGCGAATCCAACAGCATATCCAATCAAAAACGCCAGTTGGAAGACTATGCTCGTTCGCAGGGCTTCCTGAATCCAGTCCATTTTACGGACGATGGCATATGCCAAGCAGCAGGACTACCCAACAGAACGGTGCATTCCCTGAGGCATACGAACATCACGATGCAGATAGCTGCGGGCGTGCCATTGGTGACGGTCTCGGGTCGAGCAGGTCATGCGAGGACAAGCACGACAACGGATATATATAGCCACTTCCTGAAAAGCTCAGACAGAACGGCAGCAAAGACACTTGAAAATGTATTCTGCAAAGGATAAAAAAAGCAAAGCAAAACCGGATTCCACGATGGAATCCGGTTTTTTGGCGTTCCCGAGAGGATTCGAACCTCCGGCCTGTCGCTTAGGAGGCGACCGCTCTATCCTGCTGAGCTACGGGAACATAACGTATTTTATTTTAGATAGACCGTTTTATATTTCAAAAACGCGGGTGCCAAATCGGGTGCCAAATCCCGATTTGATGGCTGCGGCAGTTTGCATATCTCACAAAAAACCGCATTCTACGGGCTTTTTTCGATGCATCCCGTGGCACTTGGAGGATATAGCCTTCCCTTAGGAGGCGAACGCTCTATCCTGCTGAGCTACGGAGACATGAGAAATTCAAAACAAAGATTTGCACTACAAAAACATAAATATTATAAGGTGACAGAAACGGATTGTCAACCGGTTTTAACCCATGAGGCATGTGGATGGATGTAACAGAATTTCGGAAAGAATGTAAACCTTGCCGTCTCAGGATGGACAGTGCCGTGAAGCATGTTAAAATGGATAAAAAAGGAAAAAGGATACGGATATATGGATAATAACAGCACACTCTCCGCCGAAAAAATGGTGGGGCAGGGCATCTCTCCCAAACAAAAGAAAGAAGCCTTTGCCGCCCAATTACTGCGGGGAGCGGTGATCGGCGTGGCCGGGATGCTCCCCGGCGTCAGCGGCGGCGTGCTGGCAGTAGCCATGGGCGTATATAGACCGGTACTGGAAGCGCTGAACGGTTTGTTCAAAAGCTTTCGCCGGAGTTTTTTATATCTGATGCCATTGGGTCTGGGCGGAACGGCCGGTCTGTTTTTGACGGGCTGGGCCGTGAAATGGCTGTTGGGTCAGTTCCGCATTGGGGTCATGTGGGCGCTTATGGGCATGGTACTGGGAGGATTGCCTTCTCTGATACAGGAGGCCAATCAGCGGGGCTTTAAAGCCCGGTATCTGGCAGCGCTGCTGGCCGGAGGGCTGCTGATCGGCGGCACAGTGTTCTTGCAGCATCATCTTACCGGCGGGCAAAAGCTTCTCTTTAATGGCTGGACCAGCCTGCTGTGCGGGGCGCTCATGGGGCTGGGCACGGTGATCCCCGGGCTGACCACCTCCTTTTTAATGATTCACCTGGGGCTCTATGAGCCACTGCTGAGCGCCTTTACGGGGATGGATATCCCCATGCTGCTGTGTGCCGGAGCAGGTGCATTGGTGGTAATCATACTGTTGCTGAAAGCCATGAAGCGGCTTTTTGACCGGCATTATGGGTATGCATATTATGGCGCCATTGGACTGCTGCTGGTCAGCGTGGGGCTGATCTTTCCCGGATTCGATGCCGGCTGGGGTGCAGCTGCGGACATAGCAGTATTTGCAGTATGTTTTGTGCTGACCTGGTTCCTGTGCCGGCTGCCTGGAGAGGAACCCTTGGCAGCAGCGACCCCCGTTGTGGAAACAGAAAAAGTACAGCCCCGCCGTCCTGCCGCATAACTCCCTTAAACTACCGGACACAAGCCCCTCACCCGGAAAAACAACACTCCGACAGATGCATTTCTGCCGCTGAATGAAAGCCGCATCCGTACAGTTCTAAATGACAGCGTGCAAAGCTCCAGGACGCCTTTCTTATATTGGATGTTCATGTAACCCGCACGGACAAAAGGAGCTGAAATTTTTTCTAAATGTAAGAAACCACATAAAACCCACACAAAGCTCTGGTATACTGCCATCTGTAAACAAGAGGAGGAGGAGTGATACCTCCTCCGGGTATAAACAGATCCGAAGGGATCATGATACATATAGGAGGTACAGATGGTACAGACAAAAAAATGCAGGATCGACGGCATGACCTGCACCAACTGCGAAATGCGCATCGGCAAGACTCTGCGGGCTATGAAGGGAGTCATAAAGGCCAACGTGTCCTTTAAAACCGCCAGCGCAGAAATCACTTTTGAAGATAAGAAAACCACCTGGAGCAAGATCCTGGCGGCCATCGAGGGGTTAGGATATTCGGTGGAAAGCGCAGAAGGGATCTCCCCCAAGCGCATCTGGAAGAATGTAGGGATGCTGGCCTGCATCGTAGCCCTGTATCTGCTGCTGGATTATACCGGTGTGCTGAACCTGCTGGTGCCCAGCCAACTGGCAGACGGCTCCATGGGCTACGGAATGCTGTTCGTCATCGGCCTGATCACTTCCGTGCACTGCATCGCCATGTGCGGCGGCATCAACCTTTCCCAGTGCCTGCCCAAAGAAGGTGAGCCCAACCGTTTGGGCGCCGTGTGGTATAACCTGGGCCGTGTGGTCTCCTATACGCTGGCAGGCTTTATTCTGGGTCTGGTGGGCATGTTCCTGGGCGGCGGCGCCGGCGGCGGTCTTTCCACCACGTTCCAGGGCATCATCAAGATCATTGCCGGCGTGTTCATGGTCATCATGGGCATCAATATGCTGAATCTGGTACCCGGGCTCCGGGGCTTCGGCATCCATATGCCAAAGGGATTCGTTAAAAAGGTTGGTGCCGGGCGTGCCAAAGCCACTCAGCCATTTGTGATCGGCCTGCTTAACGGCCTTATGCCCTGCGGTCCTCTCCAGTCCATGCAGCTGGTGGCGCTGGCTTCCGGCAGCCCCGTTACGGGCGCTTTGAGCATGCTCATGTTCAGCCTGGGCACCGTGCCCCTGATGCTGGGCTTCGGCAGCCTGGTTTCTGCTCTGGGGCAGCGGTTTACCCGGGTGGTCACCAAGGTGGGGGCTGTGCTGGTCACGGTCATGGGTCTGTCCATGTTCAGTCAGGGCGGCATCCTTTCCGGCCTGCTGACTCCCTTTGCTCTGAAGGTTCTGCTGTTCATCGGCGTGATCGTCTGCATCCTTTCCGAGCTTCCCTATCGTAAGCAGATCGTCAAAAAAGCCCTGCTGGGCACCACCGCCATTGTGGCCGTAGCTCTGATAGGTATGAATATGGGCAAATCCACTGCCCTGGCAGAGGTGGATCCTTCCACCGCGTCCGGTTCCGTCTTGGAAAACGGCGTGCAGGTGGTGGAGAGCGAGCTGACAGCCAGCACCTATCCCAATATTGTGGTAAAGGCCGGTACTCCCGTTCGCTGGAATCTGAAAGCCCCTGCCGGCACCATCAACGGCTGCAACAACCGGATCGTCATCCCTTCCCTGGGCAAAGAAGTTTCTTTGAAGGAAGGGGACAATATCATAGAGTTCACCCCTCAGTCTGCCGGCGTGATCCAGTATACCTGCTGGATGGGTATGATCCGGGCCCAGATCCTGGTACAGGATGAGAACGGCAATCTCCCCGCTTCTGCAGACGGCACTGCCAGCGGCACCGATGCCTACAGTAGCGTATACACCGGCACCACCCGTTCCGGCTGCTGCGGCGGCATGAGCCGTTTGTACAGCAGCAGCACCGATACCGGCAGCAGCTACGGCTACGGCAGCTATGGCTATAACAACTACAGCTACGGCAGCCAGACCTCTTCTTCCGCACTGAATGCCGATGGCACCGTGAATACAGACGGCGCTGTGACTGCCATAGACGGCAACGGTGTGCAGGTGGTCAACAGCCAGCTGACCGCAAGCAGCTACCCCACCATTCTGGTAAAGGCAGGTACCCCGGTTCGCTGGGTACTCAATGTCCCCCAGGGCAGTCTCAACGGCTGCAACTACCGGATCCTCTGTTCCCAGCTGGGGCTGGATATGGTGCTCAAAGAAGGGGACAACCTGATTGAGTTCACCCCCACAGAAGCCGGTGTGATCCAGTATACCTGCTGGATGGGCATGATTCGGGCCCGGATCCTTATCGCAGATGAAACCGGTACCGTCCCCGCCGTAGGTGACTATGACATAAGCGCTTCTTCCGGAGGCTGCTGCGGCAACGGCAGTATCGAACGCACGGGCACTACCGGCGCAGGCTGCTGCGGCGGCGGACTGGGCCAGAACTAAGCATCTTTCCTGATTCCCTTCTCGCATACATGAACCCCTGCAAAAGGCAGGCTCCCAAGAGCCTGCCTTTTGCGTTGGATCGATATAAGCTTATATTTTGAACTGTACGATGAAACACACGCCTTCCGGCTGATTTTCCGCCCGAATGGTTCCCCGGTGAGCCTCTGCAATGGATCTGGCAATAGCAAGTCCCAGGCCGAAGCTGCGCCCGGCAGTGCGGGCACTGTCCGCCCGGTAGAACCGTTCACAAATGGGGCAGATCCTTCTGATCGATCGGTGCGCCCGTGTTGTATACACGCAGCCGAATATAAGGCTCTTCCTGCGCCAGCGTCATGGTGACCTTCCCACCGATGGAAGCATAGGAAAAGGCATACTTGCTTGCACCTCTTGTTTCTATCATAGCATAAAGCCTTGAATATTTCTTGAAAAACAGAAATCTCTTGAACCATAATGACATAAAAGCACACCGGAGGGGCTGAGGCCGCCTGTAAGCAAGCGCCCCGTATGTATACCATGCAAGGTTCAACATGTTTGATCGAAAAAGGTCCCGGTATGTTACGCCCGCAAGTTCCGCCGCACAAACTATTCCATCAACAACGCCGAAAGGTTAAAAGAAAACTTTCTTTGGCTGCATCTGCCGCACTGCGCGCTCCTACAAGAGGGAAAGAGGTTGAAAGAAGAACATGCGGTACAGCACCGCCGCATTTGATAAAATCCTTTTGAGAAAACTAGAACAGATGCTTTTACTGTACTAAAAACAAAAAATCCCCTGTTTTAGGGGATTTTTTTGGCAAAGCACGCGAATTGTAATACCACTGCACCCCACCTTGTTTCCCGGGGTGCATTTTGGTATCGGGTGGGGTGCATTTTAGCGCAGGTGGGGTGCATTTTCAGAGGGCGGGGTGCATCGCAGAGTTATCTTGACTATTCAGCGATTTGGAGTGATTACTACTCCAAAATAAGAGCTTGGAGGTTTTATGGATAAAAAGCAAAATGCAGCGGAGACAGTTTATCGGCTCTCGGTTGTGGTACTGGATACTCTCTTGATGAAACATGCACTTTCATCAGAAGAGTATGACCGCTTGAGACGTCATTTGGCTGAAGACACCGGTGCTCCTATTGGATTGCTCGAATCTGAAAACATGCTATGGAAGAAAGAATTGTAATAAGGATTGATGCGCCTTCTTTGCCGCAAATCTCAAAGCGACCTGCATTTAAGCGCGTTGCCGCATATGCACGCGTTTCGACTTCATCAGAAGAGCAGCTGAATAGTGTTGAAGCTCAGAAATCATACTATAAAGAGTACATTGACAGACACAAAGAATGGGTCTTCGCCGGGCTCTATACTGATGAGGGCATTTCCGGCCTTTCGTAGGAAACGTGCAATTGTACTGTACTTAATTGCATAGTTGTTCTGGTTACATTCAACTAGACCATATCCAATTAGGTGGAACAACGCATCTTTCTCTTGGATCTGTGCCAGAATAGCGTCTCCTTCAAGAGCCAATACCTTCAGAATATTATACTCCTTTGGATAACTCGTCATTAGGATATTCAAAATCATCCAGAAGAAGCTAATAGCCTCACTGCTCTTCTCAAATTCCGGGATTGCCTTGTCATATATAGACTTTGATATCACAGCAGGACGCTTGATTCCTGAAGCCCTAGTGTACTTATTTATGTGGCTACACAAGATTCGCATCAGGTATGGATGACCTCCGCAATCGCTTGTTAGTTTGCTTACGGAGTACTCATCAAATGATAATCCCATGTATCCACCAAGCGTATTAACCATGTGCCGGGTATCATCAATTGTAAACGCTTGCAGATACGCTCCTTGGTTCGACTCAGACAATTGTCTGAACATAGGATTGGGTTTCTTATTTTCGCCTATTGTTGGGACCTCGTTAATCATGGGATTAGTTCCAGCAACCATTATACTAAGTTGCTTTGGATATTTAGAATAATAACCCTTGATTACATTCCAAAAATGTATAAAGTTTTCTCCATCATACCAAATGTTGTTTGAATCTTCGCCTTGCACAACGCCAAAGGTGATTGCTTCAATCTCATCAAACATGATTGTAAGCGGAAACGCAACATCCTTAAGGCACGCAAGCATATCCTCTTCGAAAAAAATTGCTGTATCAGGCGAGCGGTAGTCAGATTCGTGGATGTTCGAAGCATCCATATTGAATTCTTGATAGACATCAAGAATGACCTTACATAAGGCGGTACGCCAATCTAAACTGCTCAGACTTTCACAGGGAATATAAATCGTGGGATATGCCTGCTGACGGAGCAATCCTTGAACTGCATATAGCAAGGATGTCTTACCACTTCGGCGCAGTCCAAAAACGCCACTATGTGCGTTGTTCTTACACTTGGAGGCAATATCCTGAGCGAAATCACGTCTGCCAAAGAAGAACACGTCGTTTTGGATTGGCGCCAGCATAGAGAATAAGTCTGTATCAAATAGATACTTCTTAAACCTATCCTGTACCATAGACTCTGAAGGATTACTCAACAGTTCCCTGTATGTAAAAGGTACAACAATCTGGTTTAGGTTGCTATCTTTTAGGAGTGAAGCAAGTTTGTTCTCAATATTGTCATCATGACAGATAAACAGATGGCAACCTCTATCAAGTCTTAATACGGACGGATTTCGCTTATATACATATGCTGCTGCATCAAGAGAACGTGGCTCAAAGCTGACATAATCGCAAAAAATAACGACAATCTCACGCATAAGCTGGAATGTTCTGTTAAAGAATTCCGTTGGCTTTATTAAGCAATATCTATATGTGCTTTCACCTATTTTGAATTCTTCGCCACCTGATGTCACATAAAAAACTTTGCTTAAAAATCTAATAATGTTTTTTTCGTCATTATTAAACTGCTCTAAACGAACATTGGGATTCATTCCGGGATTAGCAACCATAGATTTTTCGGTCGCTTGAAAAACTTTTCTTACATTAATAGCAGCACGGCCACCATTTCGACCTGGTATTACATCAAATTCAACTACATCGCCTTCTTCCAACTGCCTAATTGAACAGTTGGTCAGATTATTTTTATGAAAAAAGACCGATTCCATTGTCGGTTCTACCGAGATAAATCCATAGGAATAATTCCTAATTTCGTAGATGCTACCTTTCATCAAAACATCCCCCAACATTTTACAACTCGATAATATTATATCAAAGTCGATGATTTTATGCAAGAATATCCCTCAAATAGTCCTTTTGAATACAACATATTTGTGCGAATATGCAATATCAGACACAGTTTTCTCGACTGTGCTCTATAAACCAATCAGTTACACAAGAGTGTTATTTTAGCAATTCTTCATATTGTCTCACAGGATTTAAGAAATAATCAAAAATATTAAATAAAGGAAAAGGCACATAACCCGAAGATTATGTGCCCTGACGCTTGGAAACTTAGCAAACGCTACCACTAGCGATTGCACGGTTCCGGGCAGCACCGACCGCGTAGATCGATACTTCCTTGATCGCATCGGGTTCCATTCGCAGAGCGAAGATGGTACCGACGGCGATCACGCCAAGGGCCAGAACGACTTTGTAGTCGATTATGACCTTAACGTCCATAGCACTACCTCCTTTCCAGGGCCACGCCCTTAGAATAAAAATGGAGTGCTATGCCGCCCTACGTCATGTTAATTATATCACAGAGAGGTCATTTTTTCAAGATTGGGAGGTTTTCAGAAAGAAAAAGCATTGCCTGCAAATACATTGAAAACCTCCTGCTGCCAGAACCCAATATTAGTCGAAACGTAGGCATATCCAGCGACTTTGTGCCTGCGTTCCAGCGCTTTTGGAAGATGAGTCCCCCGGAATGATGGTGGCTGGAATCACCGTAACCGACCGTGGGACTTGCGTAACCCGTGCCATGTTAATCACCCATGGTCAAGAGGCCACCGAGCATATGGTGGAACGCGCTGAGAGTGAAGACAAACACCATCGTGAAGAGTGTGCAAAGTGGCAGACATCCTTCTCCCAGAAGAACGATTGAGAATTTTCAATGGTTGTAGCTTTCTCACAAAAGACGATGTTGTCGGGGTATCGACTTACCCTTAGATGACTCAGAGCAATCAATAGAATCAGTGGCAGGAGGCCAACTCCAATACCTGAAGGCAAAGTGTACTTCTCTCAAACAGTTTATAGCGTCCTCAAGAGGAATCACTAATTTACGGCTCATGCTTGTGCTGTGTCCATCAAAGCAGGGAGCATTTGTGCAGAACCGGGCTACTGACGAAATGTACAGTAGCCCGGTATAATTTTTGTGCATTATCCTACGTCTGCGCGGACGTAGACAAGCCTATCTTCTCACAGTATTATTTGTGTGTTAGCCGTCATTCTTCAGCAGGTATTTATTGCTGACGACCTTCATGGAAAGGCTGGCGCTGATTAGAGGGCAGAAGACCGGCTCCGTCGGGCGGATCACGATGCCTTCCTTCTTACCGCCGTTTGGATATTCGCCGTCAGCGCGGGCCAACAGAGCCTCTACGGTGGGGTACTTGGACGGCAGGTCCGTGTCCACTTCCTCAATAGGTACAGGTGTAATGTCGAGCGCTTCACAGATCTGGAGCATTCGCTTGAGCCCCACCCGCTTGCCGTTTTCCCGGATGGTGAACACATACCACTCTGGCTTTGCGAGACGCAGGCGGTTTTGCTGAATGCCGGGAGCGCAGAGCTCGCCCTGAATGGTTAGCGTCTTCAGGCCCAGCGTTTTCATGTAGTCCTCCATTTTTGCCTGATACTCACGAGCCTTCACCAGCTTATAGAAGGAACTGCTGCCGTCGTCCTTGTATTCGTAATTGTGGCCGGTGACGTGGAAGCCGTTCTCGTCGATCCCGATAGAGTGGGACGAGCCGTCCATTTTTGTGCTGATATAGTATTCCAATCCTGCAAAGGCCTGAATCAGTTCAGGTTCCTCCTGAACGCGGGTCTCATCCGTATGAGGAATGTCATAGGGCAACGTGCCGATGACGGTGCCGCCGGTTGTGGCCCTTTCCTCGATCTCCCATTTTCGCACACCGAGCAGTTCCGTCACGTCGTCGCCCACATCGGCGTCCTTCGGGATCTCCGGGAACTGGCTGACGGGGAGCAGCAGGCCCTGCGAAATCTGGCCGCGAAAACGCATGGTCCGCAGCCGGAAGCCTTCACCCATGATGTCGGTCTTTTTATAGCTCGATGAGCGCATGAACTCAAACTCGTCCCGGATGGGCAGGAAGCTGTCGATCTCGAAATAGACTGCGGTATCCATCGGCTGAAACTGGCCTTTGTTCACAACACACTGCCAGCCCAGCACGTGGGCCAGTTCAATACGGTCCGCCCCCTCAATGGGCTCAATTTTCCAAATGCGCTGAATGCTTGCAAGTTTTCTCATTTTCGTTTCTCCTCTAACGGTAGATATTCTGTCTCAGACAGATCGGTATAATCATCTGGGCTGGCGTAGCACCGACGCAGGTAATCATGGCCGCCATCCACGGAAACGTGGCCACAGCTGCAGGTTTTGAAATCGTGACGATAGGTGCTCTCAATCACCTCGCCGCAGTGATTACACCGGGCGGCATTTCGAATGATGCGGATTTTGTGCTTAGGCCTTGTCTCCGCCATCCGATTCAGCCTCCTTTTCCTTCTTCCACGCCTCGTACTTTTTCACGTGCTCCGGGTCCTGAAAATAACGCTGCACGGCTTCGTACACGGCCTTTCCTAGCTGCTTTTTCTGAAGCTCTGAGGGAGCCACGTTGTGCATGTTGAAGGCAGCCATCTGGTTTCCCGTGGCAAGATCAATCACGGAGACCGGGCAGCCTCTGCGGATGGGTGCCTGTCGCTCCGGAGGGAGCGCTTTCAGAACGGCCAACTGGTGGTCGTTAAAGTCCTCCGGCTTCAGCTCGTCATCCGGAATGCCGCTGTGGTTGAATTCAATGATGGTCGTGCCCTTGGGCTCTTTACGCTTTGCCATGATCCACCTCCGGATAATCCGCCTCGTAAGCGTCGATGATCCGCTGCAGGAGCGGGTTAGTCTCCATCTCTCGGACCTTATACAGGTGCACGTCGTTCTCACAGCCGTCAAAGTCTTCGGCCTCGGTCCACTGCTCCGAGAGTCTGCTGATCCCACGATAGGGCTGTTTGCCGAGGTAAAGACTGACCCATTCAACACGGGCATTGTTCAGAATCGGCGGTACGGGGTTGTTGGCAAGCATGACGCGCATATCGCTGGTTGCCGCAGCGAGGGTCGCCCGGATGAGTTCCCAGCAATGCAGGCTGACGGTCCACATCTGGTGGATCAGCGGAAAGCTGTAGTCATAGGGGTGCTCTGTGTCCGGAATGATAGCGACCACAAAATAGCGCATGCGCTTGGCGTTGTCATCCACGCAGATGCTGCCATACATCGTGTCCGGGTTCCGCTCCGCAATGATGTAAGTCAGATACGGAATCCCATCAGGCAGCAGACTGTGAAACGCCTCTGTGGCGGCGGTGGATGTCTCCTCGTCAATCCAGTCCGGATTCAGTGGAGCGCAGTCCTGCGACTTGTCCTTCGGGACGCACGGCCCGTTTAGCAGATCAGCCACATAGGCCTTGTCTTTCATAAGCTCAGAGATATTCATGCTACAAATCCTTTCTGTTCCCACCCACCATCCCGTATTCGGTTTATGCTGCTTCAATAAAACACTCAGGGTGATCCTCCGGATTCACGAGAAGCTGGTACTGACAGCCTTCATCCGTGATTTTCTGCTCCAGGATACGGAGCAGGGTTAACTTGTGCAGAGATGCGTAGGTATAGGAAACGGAATAATTCAGTGTGGCGACAAACATTTCTGACGAGAACGTGTCGTAGCCAAAGGCCTCATAAATAGCGGTGATGGCTTTCTTCTGATGGGGCTTGAGCTTGGAGAATTCTGTTTGCAGTTCCCGGTTAATCGTGTAGTCGCCATCAGGCTGCTTCGTAATCAGACCAAGCTGGGCTGCCAGCGCGGTGTCGGCCAGCCACATGTTGCCGCTGTAGCCTCGCGCTTCGTAATCGCTGCGAAGAAGCGTCCCTTTGGCGAGGCAGGATCGCAACACTTCGGAAACGCGCCTGTCCCTGTTGGAGGTAGAGGATTCGGATAGAATGTTCAGCTGATCCAACACATCCTGCGAATATCCTTCTGCCAAAGCTGCCACAGTCTCTGGCGCAGAGTTTTTGTCCTCTGGCAGGCGCGCAAGCGGAGTAGGCTCTCCGGCAAAGAGCGTGGGATGATCGTTGGGATTGACGCGCAGGCGGTACACAAAAACGTCGTTCTCCTGGCAGTCGATCAACTGGAGCATGGAAAGCTGATGAAGCAACGAACATGTACTGGATTTTCCCAGCTTCATAGCCGCCATCGCGTCTTCCCTGGTAAAGGGCTCCAGTCCGAAGCACTGATACAGGGCTGAAAGCGCCGTCTTCTGGGAGCCGCTGGGCGCTGGCAAGGTTTCAATGATGCTTCGGTTGATCCTGTATACACCGGGAGCCACCTTTTTCACGATACCCATTTGCTCAGGGAGCAGCATGTCCGTATAGATTTTTGCTGCATCTTCCTCGTCCGTATAGCTCGCAGCCGTGATCATCCCTTTGGGAAGGCTGGCAGCCAGAATCTCTCCGATACGGCGGTCTTTAGCCGATCTGGCCGAGCTGCGGAGCTCCGCAATGGCCTGCATGATCTCCGGGGAATAATCCTGTAGCTCAAGAGGCAGTTGGGAGGTGGCGAACTGATAAATCATGCAACGATTGGTCCGTTTCCCGACGCTTTCAATCAGGCTCATCTCTCTGAGGTGTGTCACAAAATTGCCTGCCTGCTTCAAAGCAAAGCCGCAGCCATGGACAATGTCGTCTACTGTAAACGTGTATGTCTGCTTGTCCATCAGGCTGAGCAAGAATTTTGCGCCGGTTTTCATGACTGGGCCACTGTTCGAGGCCAGGTGGTGGAGCTCGTCCCGCACCCTTGCTATACTGGTCTCCGAATCCATTTCCGTCTCGTTTCCGGCCCAAGAATTTGCCGAGAGCCAGTCCTTGTTTTCACCTCCTCTCTCCGGGTAGTTAGGGTCGGTTTCGGTCGGAACCCCGCTTGCCTCCGCAGTCTCCGGTCCCGGTGGCGCAGGCCTCCCACTGTCAGGTGGCGTCGGGTCAAGCGTAGGCACGGCAGTTGCCATGAGCGGTGTACGGGCCAGTGCCAGTTCTGCCTGCCGAGACCGTTCTTCCTTTTGCATTTGCCGTAGCCGCCGTTCCTCCACAGCGCGGGAGAGGAGCTCAAGATAATACTCAATAAAGTAGGTCAAATCGCAGCCATTCTCCTCCCGCAGAATGTTGAGCATGGCCTCGTAATAGCTGTAGCTCTTTCGAGCGATGAGGGCGGACAGGCTGATCTCGCTAAAAAACGTATACCCGGCCCGAAGCAGGATGATGTTGGAAACCATCCTGCCCAGACGCTCATTGCCCTCCGGGAAAGGACGCAGGATCATCAGGTACGCCTGCGCCACAGCGGCTTTGACCAGCGGGTGTGTGTTCGGCAATTCCAGAAAGGCGGACAGCTCACCCAGTCTGTCCGGTATGGTTCGCACAGAGGGAAACTCAAAGGCTTCTCCACTGGTGGGAGTAAAATCCACTTCGTTTGTGGAGCGGTAATCCTGCCCACCCTGATCCATCCCATCTGTGAGTAAGTAGACCAGCTCTTTCAGATATTCCGCGTCGATAGGCCGGTAGAGATTGCCGCTGGCATAGCTGCTGGCCTGTCGGTTGTTTGTAATCATCTGCTCCTCGATGTCTCTTGGCGGCAGATCGCTCGTGAGAAAGTCCATAGCGGCCTGAATGCTGATCTGGGAGCCTTCCACATAACTGGTGTAGAACACCTCCTCCAGCGTAGAGACCGGCAGAGTCTCCGTGTAAGGATCAAACTCAGTCTCGATTTCATACAGGGCTTCCACGACCTTCTCACTGGCGGCAACCATCTTATCCGTCGTGACGAACCAGTATGGAAGGCCTTTGTAGTTGTACAGGGGCAGCACTGTGCTTCTGGACCGTCGCTGATTCAGCAGCTCCTGCCACAGTGCGTCCGGCTGCGTCCCCAGAGGGATGCGGGAGATCATGTCGCGTTTCGAGGTATAACGCTGTTCTAAATGCCTGAATAGCTTTTCTCGGTCCATCGGCTACCTCCTTGACGCGCTTACTGCTGCTCCACGTCCAGAGCCTGTGCGCCTTTCAGATCAAACCGGATGGCCTGATGGGTGGGAAGATACTCCCCATAGCACATTCTGGGCCGATCATCCTCCCAGCCGACCATGTGCTTAATCTTGCGCAGAAGGCTTCTGCCGCTGATTTCAAACTGCACCGTTCGTTCTTCAGGTACCACTACAGCCTGCTGATCGTCAATCGTGCAGGCCCGGAGCAGCAGCATCTTTTCTTCTTTGTTTATGAGAATCTGAACCTGCCGAGGCCAGTCAAGCGCATCCAGCACACCCTCGTTGAGAAGGATGGAATCCTCCATCAGGTTCAGCGTCAATATGATTTGCGGGCTCATTACAATACCTCCGTTGTATCGGATGTGATAGGCAGCTGTTCCGCTGCGGGTTCACTAGCAGTCAGATCAGAAGATACGAAGCCTTCAGTCAGATCGATCTCCGTCGAGGCCCTGTGTTCATCGACGCTGAGGCCAAAGGTCTCCAGCCATTCGCTGGGTAGGATCGGTTTGGGCCGCTTGATCTTGCCGGTCTCTGGGTCACGGCTCTGGGGCAGGAAGGCCTCCTTGGCGCTCAGGTCAAAGAGGTACAGGCTCTCGCCCTGATAGTTGATCCGCATGCCCTGTAGCTTATACCGGTAGATGGACTCCCAGCCCATCAGGTCATAGAGCTTCGTGGTAAAGGGCCTGCAGGTGATCTCGCGGCTCTTGCGTTTGTCTCCTTTGACGACACACCAGCGCACAGCGTCACGGGCACCCTCGTCACAGGGCCGGATGGCCAGCTTGCGTTCTGTGGGATTGATCAGAAACTGAATGTAAGTCGCGTCCTCCAGCTTGCTGATGCAGGAATTGTTGAACGTGATGCTGTTGCCGCGAATGGTCATGGCCGGATCAAAGCGGTGGGAGATGAATTCCCGCCGTACCACCTGATATCCGGCAAAGCTGAAGCTTGCCTCTTCGGCGATGCGCTTGGCTTCCTGCCGTTCTTCGCGGGTTAGGCTGCTGATGCCCGGTGCCGCCGATGCACCCGGCTGCGAGACACCAGAGAATGGGGTGCGTTGCATACCGGGTGGACTGGGTCGGAATCCCTGCCTCTGTTGGGGCCAAGGCTGCATGTTGTCCACCATAGTCAAAACCTCCTGTTACTTAGTCTTTCGGTGGCGCATGAACTCCGGGTGCACCACCTGATAATCCTTCCTGTCGAACACAAGCGGGTCTTCATGTTTGGAAGACTCCTGATCTGTATCGGCAGAGGCACTGTTTGTGATTGGCTGTTTACACTGATCCTGTTGCATTGGTCATACTCCCTTCAATTTGCGGCTGAGCAGGGCGCTCCAGCTCTTTTACCTGTAATTGGCGTTGCCTCTTGGACTTCTCCGGCCATATTTTTGCCACCAGCAGTCGGTCAAGCTCCATGCATATCTCCACGGCGCTGTCGATCAGGTTTCCCTCGCCCAGAGGGCTGCGGAGAAGCTCCTGATAGGCCCTATGCATGATGGGCTCCTCAAAAGCACCATATACCATCCGGCTGGACTCTTCGTGGAGCAGGCATTCACAGCGGTAAATATAGCCCAGCCAATAGGCGTAGGACAGCTCGTCCACATTTCGATTGGGTTCTTCGGGCAGCTCCGCCAGAGCCGGTGGCAGCCGCAGCCGCTCAGCCTCATAGGCCTGCGAGAGCAGCAGACTCTTGTTCTGGTCGTCCTCAGCCTTGGAGACAATATCGTCGATCCAGTAAAGGGCTTCCACAATCACCTCTGGGCTTTTCAGCAGCATAGGGATACGGAGCAGGTTGGAGAGCTCATCATTCTCCATGCCGTTTGCAGCGGCGAAGCTGACGTCAAAGACGCCTGCCAGCTGGCTTGTCATGAATAGGGGCGCGAACTCCTCCATAGAAAAGCCCATAGAGGCGGCCTCCATGAACAGGTTGCCCTGCTTATGGCAGTAGGCCAGATCACGGCCTGTAAACTGCCGCGCCACCTTGATGACCTGACTGTTCTGTGGCGATGCCCGCGCAAGGCGCATCAGGCGCTTTACGTTCGCAGATAGCGGGCGGCTCTTGGCCGGGTTTCGGGACGTCTGCATGGCTCATTCCTCCTCGCCCATGGGCTCGACCACGATGGGCTCGCCCGGATAGGCTTCCTGGCTCTGTGGAAGGACCGGTGGGTCATCCATAATCTCAAGGAGCAGGTCATCCACGGTACCGGCATCAACGGTGTGGGTGATATCCAGCGGCCTCGCTTCTACCATCATGTCCCACTCTTCATCAGAGCTCTCCGCACTTAAGCCGCGCACACCGGAATCGTGCTGAAAAGCCGGGGTACCGAAGAGCTTCTTGTTCACCTCCACGGCCTGCTGAAACTTTTCTTCCATATCCCGGATTTCCTGCGGCTCATCCTCATCGGGCGGATAGTAGTAGCTCTTGGCGTCCTCCCGCTCCTCGGTATTGGCTTCCGCTTCCTTCCGGGCAATGATCACTTCATCCTTTTTGCTCATAGCGCGGCCCACGTAGTTGTCCAGATCAAAGACAAGCACCGTGTCGCCGAGGACCGCTGCATTGGGGTTTTTCATGGCTTGGCATGGGACCCGAAAGGCGTAATCCATCTCCCAGCCCATGCTGTCATAGAAAACCTTGCACAGAGGCGCTGCGCTTTTGTACTTGGCGTCCCATGGAATCGCGTTGGGATGGTCCGGCCTGCAGGGTCGAATGACCATCATGCGCTCCACAGGGTTAAACAGGAGCTCCACGTTCTCCGCACCGGGCAACTTCGAGATACAGCTTTTATTGAAGGTGATGCCCTTTGTTGTGATACGAATGACAGGCTCATGGACGCGGGAGAACATATCTCCACTGACCACCTGAAAGGATTTCACGGCATCTTCCTTGGCCTGATTCTCCGCAGCCTCCATGGTTTTCCCCTCAAGCTCGTCCTTGATCTCCTGCTCGGCGGCAGTGAGATCGCGGGCGATCTGTGCAATGCCGTGGTCGTCTACAAGACCGCCAATGCGTCGTCCGCCTTCCGGCAAATACTCCGAGGCCAGATCCACTTCCAAATCCTCGTCGAGCATACCCATGGCGATTTGACCGGCGCGGTAGTAATCCTCAAAGTCAAAGCCTGCCCAAGCACGATTCATGGAGATATACCCGGCAAGAGCACCGTGATCGATGATGCGCATGGGAAGGTAGGTGCCCTCGTGGCCGTACTTCCGGCTGTTGAGAATCCGCTGGGCGGCATTCCACATGGAGCGGCTGACAATGGCCTCGTGGTGGTCTGGCTGAAAATACTTGTTTTTCTTGCCATTGTTCTTTTTGGACTTGTGGTCCTTATAGTTGGGCGTGTAGGTCTTTCGGGCCAGCACGTCGCCACAGTGCTTTTCGTTGCGCAGGATGGACACGACACCACTGGCAGTCCAGTGGGTGTTCATGGTCCCGTCCCTGCGTCGGCCACCGGTGGGAATCGCCATCTCGGTAAGGACCTCCGCCATCTCCTCCGGAGAGCCGCCGTTGACCAGCGTGGAGTACATCCAGCGCACAACACGGGCTTCATTCTCATTGACGGACAGCACCTTTTTCTTGCCACCGAAGCCATCCGGGACCTCGATCTTGTCATAGCCAAAAAGGCGCGGCGTCAGGAAGCGGCCTCGACTGAAACGCCACTCCAGCGAGAGCAGGATCGCCTCGCTTTTCATATGGCTTTCCTCCTGCGCCACCATTGCCAGAACGAAAAGAATGATGCCGCTAGTCTGGGACATGGTGTCCAGATTCTCCTGCTCGAAAAAGACCCGGACTGGAGGGTCGTGGTTCTGCAGGGCTTCGACCCAGCCGATGCAGTCCATCAGATTTCGAGCGAAGCGACTCACTGCCTTTGTGATAACCATGTCGATTTTACCGTCCATACAGTCCTTCATGAGCTTCTGAAAGCCCTGCCGATGGTCCGTGTTCGTGCCGGAAAAGCCGTCATCGACATAGCAGCCCGCGTACTTCCAGTTGGGGTTCTCCTTGATCTTTTTCATGTACTGCTGGATCTGGAGGTGGATGGAAAGGGCCTGATCGATATCATCTGTCGAGACGCGGCAGTATGCGGCCACCCGGAGAATCCGTTCCTCCTCCGGCCTTTCGGTGGCGGCGGCGATCATCCGGACGTTTCTTCCGTCCTGTGAGGCGATCTGTTTTACAAGTGCGTTTTTGGATCGCTGTCGTTCGGATTCAAAGCTGGCACCTACCGGGGCTTTCTTCGGACGCGATGCTCGTTCCTGAGCAACCTGCCGAACATCTTCCATACCATCACCTCCCGCTTACTGTATTTCATTGCTGCGTACACGTTTACAACCTCCTTCCCGAAAGGATGTTAGATTTGCCATAATGGCAGTACCATATTTGCATAGAGTAGGAGGTTTATCCACGTCTGCGCAGACGTATTTTGGCGAAAAATTGATGAAAAAAGCCCACCTCCGCAGACTTCCGCGAAGTGTGGGCAAGAGGGCAGGCCTTATGGTTCGCTCTCAAAGATAATTTCGTATGGGTCCAGCTCGAGGACGGCGCAGATACGGAGGCCCACCTTCATGGGACAATTCGAGAGCTGGTGTTCTCCGTATTCGTATCGCTGGTATTGGTGGATGCTCATGTGCAGCTCCAAAGCCACCTCTTCCTGCGTCATGCCGAGCTCCAGACGGCGCTCACGCAGAATCTGACCTGCCCGGTTTCGCATTTCACAGCCCTGCCTTTATTTTACTTCCGTCCTTAAACGTGACCCAGACCTCATCCTTCCTGTGGACCGTCATGTAATCCACCATCGCAAGCCAGTCATCATCCCGGAACTCTGTCAGAAGGTCCAGCTTCCGCAGGTACTGGAAATGCTGGTCAATCTCCTGACGCCTTGCCTGTCTCCGGGTGATTTCAGCGATCACATCAGCTTTCTTTGCCTCGGCCTGATTGAGCCTCGCCTCCAAGGCCGCAATCTGCTCCTGATAGGCTGTCTGGTTAAGGGCAATCCTTGCATTTTCATGGATACAATTATCTATGAGGCCGCTTACCACGTTGAGCTCCGTCTCAACCTCAGCCAGCTCCCGTTCCAGCGCATCAGTCGCCAGCTTTGGAGCCATGTACGATTCAAACACGGAGATCAGCTCCTCCCGCTCCGTGATGGCGATATTGGCGGCCTGCAGGAAAAGCCTTTTAATCTCGTCCTCTGTGAGCGTCGGCGTGGTGCATTTTTCGCCGTCAAACTTGTGATTGCATTGCCAGATGACCCGCCGATACTTATCTGTGGAGTGCCACACCTTTGAGCCGTACCAGCTTCCGCAGTCGCCGCACTTGATCTTACTGGAAAAGATGCTGACGGAGCTAATGCGATTCTGGCCCTTGGTCCGGGCGGCCATTTTTGTCTGAACCAGTGCAAAGGTCTTCTCGTCGATGATCGCTTCGTGGTTACCCTTGACGTAGTACTGCGGAATCTCACCTTCGTTTTTCTTCGTTTTCTTCGTTAGGAAGTCCGTGGTGTAGGATTTTTGCAGAAGCGCATCGCCCTTGTACTTTTCATTCGTCAGGATGCTCTTGATAGAGGTGGCGTACCATTTTTCCTTGCCAGAGGGCGTCGGTATGCCCTCATTCGTGAGTGTCCGGGCAATCAGGGTTGGTGACATGCCGGTAAGGAAAAGCCCGTAAATACGGCGGACCAGCTTCGCCTGCTCCGGGTTCACGACAAGGTTGCCGTCCTCACCACGGTCGTAGCCGAGAAAACGTCCGAAGGGCACCGTAACCTTGCCGTCTGCAAAGCGCTTCCGCTGGCCCCATGTGCAGTTCTCAGAAATGCTGCGGCTTTCCTCCTGCGCAAGGCTGGACATGATCGTCAGGAGCAGCTCGCCCTTACCGTCGAAGGTCCAGATATTCTCCTTCTCGGAGTATATCTCAATAAAAAGTTACTTCACGATATTGTAAAATACACAAGATATAGCGTTTTATTCAAATATACTACCACTACATATAGTCCTGCTTTTAACATCGTTTCATATTTTCAAGCGACTTCCAGCAGATTTAAGCGACAAATAAGCGACAAATTTTAGCCGTCCGAAAGGGCGGTTTTCTTTTTGCCTATGCCGCTTTACTCTGCTTTTCGGAACAGCGCCATATCAATGGCCTGCATTGCCTTGACTTCACTTTCTGCAAATACATGACTGTAGGTGTCAAGCGTGGTTTTGGTAGTGCTGTGCCCCAGTCTGTCTGCAATCACACGGGCGGCAACATTGGAGTTAATGAGCAGTGAAGCGTGGGTATGTCGGAGCGAATGCAGATGGATACCCGGCAGACCTGCCTTTTCGCAGATGCGTTTCAGCTTTACATTCAGGTTTGCACCAATCAGATAATTGCCCGTGCTGTTGGTAAACACAGCATCCGGGACTTTCCACGCACCGCCAGCCTTGAAGCGTTCAACAGCCTGTTGCTTTTTGTGCTGTTTGAGCAAATCAAGAATGTATTCCGGCAAAACAATACGGCGCTCGCTCCCGGATGTTTTGGGGGTATCTCTGCTAAACTGCCCATTCATCCGCACCAGCGTATGCCGGATATACAGCACCCCGGTATCAAGTTCAATATCATCCCAATGCAGGGCGCACAACTCGCCGGAGCGGATGCCCGTTGCAAGAAACAGATTGCAGATAACTTCAAACTGGAAATCATTCTGTTCATGCAAGGCTTGCAGAAAATCACGGCATTGCTGTTCGTCAAGAAATTCAGCGGGCTTTGTGTCCACTTTCGGCGGCGTTGCCAGTTTGCATGGATTGCGGCGCATAATCTCTTTCTTAACTGCCGCTGTGAAAATAGCGGACAAGTTCAGCTTGATTTTGTTGACTGTAGCGCCCGTCAAGCCCGGTTCGCTGACGTTCTCAAAAACCTGTTCCAGTTTCATGCCGAGGGCTGCAGCGATCTTTTCGGCATTCTCCCGGCGTGTTGTCTTTCCCGCAAGTACATGAAACAGAATCGACCTGCTGACCCCCGCTTTTTCATAAAAGGTTTCCCGCTTGATGCCGTCAAACAGCGCCTTGTCCCGGATGCGGTAATGGGTTTCCAGATTGCCGTCTTTCTGCAAGTCCGAAAAGAGCCTGTCCAGCATGGGCGGGGTAATGTTTTTCAGCTTTTCCCGGCCAATGGCGGGCAGAACATGACGTTCCATTTCCCCTTTGTAATTCTGTAGGGTTTTTGGTTTCAAGACGGACGGCGCAACTGTGGTGTAATACCATTCTGCCAATTCCGAAAGCGTCCTGTTTTCGTCAAGTGCAACATACCCCTGAATCTTTTCTTCCCACACCGCCGCGTACTGTTTTGCCAGCTTTTCGGCCTTGCCCGGTGTCACCCCGTCCGGCGGGCGGTATGTTGTGGTTTTCTTACGCTGTCTGCCCTGTTCATCATACCCCATGTATGCGGTTATGGTGTAGGTATCGCCGCGCTTTCTGATACTTGCCATATACAAGCACCCCTTTCCTGTAATTTATATGTTAGGGCATTATTTTGAGAAAAACTCAAGCAGATAGCCCTGCATATACTGTTCGGCTTTCCATTCATAGAACTGCGCCTGTTCGTTCTGTTCGCCGCTGTCATTGTGCTGTCTTGCCATACCGTAATATGTGGTGGCTTTTTCCAGCGCTATATAAAAATCCTTATCCCCCAGCAATCTGTCCAGAATGGACAGCATAGCGGGCGTATCTTCAAAATATCCGTCCTTGACCAGCCGCATATTTTCAACGGTCTGTTCGGACAGCCCAAGCATTTCCCGCACAGGAATATCTTCCACCACAATGCCCGTCAACAGATAATCTGTTGTTACATGGTAGTATTCCGCAATCTTCAACAGCTTTTCGCCGTTGGGTGTGGTGTCGCCGGAACAATACTGTGCCAGGGACTGCGGACGGATGCCCACGAATTGTGCAAGTTCTTTTTGCGTTGTGCCATGCTGTGCCATAAGCCACCGTAGCGTTGAGGCAAAGCAGGCGTTGTAGCGGTCTATGCTGCTATTTCTTTTTTCTGTTTGTGTCATGTGCGTTCACTCCTTAAATGACGGTTTTACTGAACTTTGTTTATAGAGAACAGGAAAACTTGACTTATGCGGTTTGCCTGCTATAATAAGAGTATACACAGTAAAAACGCATTTGTCAATGTGCAGATACAGGAAAAACGAAATTTTCAGAAAGGGGGCGCAGCGCATGGAACAGAAACCAGCCCTGACCATTCGAGAAACCGCAAAAGAATACAACTTCCCGGAATACGCAATCCGCACCCTTGTAAAGCGTGGCGCGTTTCCCGTGATACAAGTCGGCAGTCGGTGCTATATCACCCGTGAAGCATTCGCGGAGTATCTGAAGAAAGGGGGCGCACGGTATGAGCCTTAATACCATTACTTTGCAATACAGCGGTGTTCGGGGACAGCAGAAAAATACAAGCTACCCATTCCGCAAAGAAATCAGCACCCCGGAAGAATTAGCCGAAATCGCAGAGTTTGACCATGTGTGCGCCGTCTATGCGGACGGCAAAAACACAAAGGGCAGAATGGTGCGGGGCTACCGCAGCAGGAAAACCTTTTTAGAAGCAAACTGCCTGCCCCAAGACTGTGACAACGCCAATTCAGACCCCCTTGCCCCGGATGTTCCCCCGGAAGAATGGAAAACACCTGCAGATGTCCGCGCCGCGTTTCCGGGCGTTCCTTTCTATGTGGTATACTCCCGTAACCATATGAAAGAAAAGAACGGCAAGCCAGCCCGTCCCAAATTTCACACCTATTTTGTGACCCGGAAAATCACAAACACTGCGACCATGGATGCCTTGAAAAAGCGGGTGCAGGAATATTTCCCGGCGTTTGACAAAGAAGCCCTTGATAGTGCCCGGTTCTTGTTCGGGGTGGAAAACCCACAGGTTGAATATTATGACGGTGATACACCGCTGGATGTATTCATGGAGAATTTAGAAAAGCTGCCGGAGCAAATTCCAGAGGGACAGCGAAACGGTACGATTTCCCGGTATGCTGCCCGCGTATTCAAAAAGTACGGTGATACCGATGAAGCGGAACGTCTGATTATGGAAGCCAATGAAACCCGCTGTCTGCCGCCTATGGAAGATAGTGAAGTGCAGGGCATTCTTGCAAGCGCCCGTTCCTTTTTCCATGACACCATTGAAAAAGACCCGAACTATATCGGTCCGGAAGAATATGCCGCAATGGACTTTGCGGGTAGCGGGAAGAAAAAGCCTGTCACAAGCGAGGATATAAAGGAAATCCTGAACCGCATGAATATTACCGTTCGCCTGAATGTGCTGTCCGGCATGGTGGAAATCACCGGTATGCCGCCGCAGTATTCCAAAGCCAACGCAGCCAATGTCCTGCCCGTTCTGCTGTCTGACTATATGACAACGCACGGGATGAAATTTACCCGGCAGGGGCTGGATGACAGCCTTGTGCTGATTGAGGACGAAAACCGCTTCAACCCCATTGCCGATATGCTGCATACGGTGCGGCATGACGGAAAAGACCGCCTTGCAGAACTTGCGGAAATCGCGGGCATTGCTGAGGATGAAACCGCCTGCCTGTATCTGCGGAAATGGCTGCACCAGTCTGTTGCAATGGCTCTGAATGACGATACGGACCCCTACGGCGCGGACGGCGTTCTTGTGATTCAGAACCCGCAGGGCGCGGGAAAAACCCTGCTGTTTTCCAAACTTGCCCTGTATGCGGACTGGTTCGCCGAGGGTATCAGCATTGACCTGGACAAGAAAGACAGCGTAATACAGGCAACAGGCTGTTGGATTGCGGAATTAGGCGAACTGGACAGCACCCTAAAGCGGGAGCAGCTTTCCCTGAAAGCGTTTATCACTTCCCGCACAGACATCTACCGCCAGCCCTATGCCCGCGCAGCCACCAGAAAGCCCCGGCGTACCAGCTTTTGCGCCACCGTCAACCCCACGGAATTTCTGAACGATGAAACAGGTAGCCGCCGTTGGTGGGTTATTCGTCCGTCACGGATTGATGTTGAACGCCTGAAAGGTTTGTCCCGTGAATGGGTGTGCCAACTGTGGGCGCAGGTGTATTCGCAACTCTATCTGCCGAACCCGCAGGGTTTCCGTCTGACAGAGGACGAGCGGAAAAAGCTGACTGCGGATAATGAGCAGTTCAGCAAGCCGTTACCCGGTGAAACGGAAATCCTGGACAAGCTGGAATGGGAAAGCCCTGTCAAGCAATGGAAATGGTACAAGGTGACACAGGTGCGTGATCTGCTGAACCTGAAACCGCTGACCACCGCGCAGGTGGGACGGGCGCTGACCAAGATTTCCACCCATGACTGCCGGGTGCAGACCAAAGCGCCGGGCAATGTCAAGCAATACCTGCTGCCGCCAATGTGCCGGGGTACGGGTTATTTCCACAGTGTTGAGGACTTCGACCCGGTACTTGCGCCTGACCACCCGATGCCGCTGACAGGCGTGAACAACCTAACGGCATGAAAATGTTAGGGCAGTTAGGGCAACTTTCTATAAAGCGGAAAAAATCGAATGAAGTAATGGTGCGAGATAGGATTAGAAAAAATAGCAAAGATAAAGAAATTACCCTAACTGCCCTAACAACCCTAACATTGCAAAGCCCAGGCGAAGCCCCCCGGGGCGGCGTGGCAGGAGCAAGCCCACGGGCACCGGTGCCGGGGGTAACTTTTCCCCCGAACGAAAAACAAAATCAGGCGGTGAACAATTCATTCGCCGCCGGAAAGGAGTACAAGCATATGAACCCTTTGACAAAGCTATTCAGCCGGAAAGCAGAACCCACTCAGGGAATAACCCTTGAAATTCAGAGCGGTTTCACAGCATTCAGCGGCACGGCATACGGCAACGCGGCGTTTCGCAGCGCCGTGGACACCATCGCTCGCCATGCCGCCAAGCTGAAAGCCCACGCGGACAATCCGCAGCTTGAAACCCTGCTGCAAACAAGCCCCAACCCCTACATGACCGCCTATGACCTGCTGTACAGAACGGCAACGGCCTATTACACCACCAACAACGCCTTTGTTCTGACAGAGCGCACACAGGGTATCACGGCGTTCTATCCGCTGACCCCGGCAAGCGTGGAGTTTATCGGCGCACAAGACGGCGGGATTTACGCAAAAATGGTTTTCACAGACGGCAAGCAAGTGTTGCTGCCCTATGCGGATGTCATTCACCTGCGCCGCCATTACAGCACCAATGAAATGCTGGGCAGCGATAACGCGCCGCTGTACCCGCTGATTGATACCGCCCACACCCTGACCGAAGCCACGGGCGCAGCCGTGAAAAATGCAACCAACATCCGGGGCGTATTGAAGTTCACAAGCCTTGTCAACCCCGCGCAGGTGAAAGCGGAAAAGGAACAGTTTGTCCGGGATTACTTCAACCCCGCCAATACCGGGGGCATTGCCGCCACAGACCAGCGGTTTGAATTTATCCCCACCACCCAGGCGGCGTATACCGTCCCCCATGAGCAGACCGATGCCGTGAACAGGCAGATATACAGCTATTTGGGGCTTTCCCCCAAAATCGTTTCCGGGGACTACACCGAAGATGAATTTGCGGCGTTCTATGAAAGCCTGATTGAACCCCTTGCCATTCAGATGTCCCTTGAATTTACAAGGAAGTGCGGCACACAAGTGACCTTTACCGCAGAACGCCTTGAATTTTCCAGCGCGGCAACCAGAATATCCCTGCTGCGGGAACTGCTGCCCTTTGGTGTCATTTCCATCAACGAAGCCCGCCGTCTGCTTGCCCTGCCGGAAGTGGCAGACGGGGACAAGCGTTTGCAATCCCTGAACTATGTGACGGCAGACAAAGCGGAACAATATCAACTACAGGAAAGCGAGGAACCAAGCCATGAAGCAGACACAGACACGGGCGTATAACGTCCGGGCAAGCGAAAAGCCCCTTGTGATTGAGGGAACCGCCGTTGTGTTCGACAAGCCCGCAGATATGGGCGGCTACACAGAGTATATTGCAAGAAATGCCCTTGACGGTGTAGACCTTTCCAATATCACCCTGCTTGTCAACCATGACGGCACGGGCATTCCCCTTGCCAGAAGCCCCAAAACCCTGACCCTGACGGTGACGGACACCGGACTGGAAATGCGGGCTGAACTGCCCGACACAGAGCAGGGGCGCAGCGTATATGAAGCCGTCAAGCGGGGCGATCTGTCCCAGATGTCCTTTGCCTTTGATGTGGCGCAGCACACCTTTGACGAACAGAAGCGAGAATGCACCATAACGAAAATTGCAGCGGTTTACGAAATCAGCATTGTAAACCGGGCAGCATATCCACAAACCAATGTACAGGCGAGAGCCGGAAAGGAAGAAAACACCATGACCAATTTTAACCCCATCGAAAGCGCCGTTCTGAACGCGGCACAGACCCCCGCAGACACCCATGCCGCCCCGGAATACCGCAGCGCCTTTTTCAAGAAGCTGTTGGGCAAAGACCTGACCGACCCTGAAAACCGCGCTTATTCCGTAGCGCAGGCAGAAAAGCGTTCGGACAGTTTCAACACCCTGTCCAACAGTGCCGCCGTTATCCCCACTCAGACCTTGAAAGAGGTTATCAAGCAGGCGCGGGACACGAACGGGCTGTTCAACGAAGTCCGCATTTTCAATGTTCCGTCCAACCTGTCTGTACCTGTGGGAACCCCCGCAGACCCCGCCCAATGGCACACCGAGGGCGCACCCATTGACCGCAACCATGTCGTGACCACCGCTGTGACCTTTTCCGGGAACGAACTGGTAAAGGTGCTGTCCATGTCTGCCGCTGCCCGCCGCATGGAAATTGCTGCCTTTGAAAGCTACATCACGCAGGAATTGCGCAGTGCCATTGCGGACGCTATCGGCGCGGCCATTGTGTCCGGCAGTGGCGCGGGCCAGCCCTGCGGCATTCTGCCCGGTATCAACTGGACGGCAGACAACACTGTTACCACCAAAACCCTGACCGCAGACAATTTGCTTGCCGCCGTGGCAAAGCTGCCTGCCGGGTATGCGGGCGGGGCAAAGTTTGCCATGAGTACCGCAACCCTGTTCGGGCAGGTGTATCCGCTGAAAAATCTGGACGGGGATTATCTCTTTACCGATACGGAAAAGGGCGGTGTGCGCCGTCTGTTCGGCTTTGAAATCGTCCTTGACGATAACATTCCGGCAGGCACGGTGCTGTTCGGCAATTTCCACTACTACGGCGTGAACATCCCTGCGGGCGTTGCCGTGGAAATGAGCCGGGACAGCGGTTTTACCAGCGGCCTGATTGACTATCGTGCCCTGTGCATTGCGGACGGCAAGCCCATTGTCCCCGGTGCGTTCGTCAAGCTGGAAGTTTCTGCGGCGTAAAGAAAGGGGGCGGCAAGGATGATTTTCAGCCTGAACGAAGCAAATGAAATCCTGCACCTTGACGGCGGGGACAATGACGCGCAGGTAATGGCGCTGATCGAAGCGTTGCCGCCCTACCTTTACCACACGACCGGGTATCAAGCCACGGGGGAATATTCCCCTGTGGCAAAGACCGCCGCCCGATTTATCCTGTGGCAATGGTACTATGGCGAAAGCGCAGATACAGACAAGGTGCAGCGGGTAATTGACTGCCTGCTGAAAGCCCTGTCCGCTGAAAGGGCGCTGCCATGAGCCGGGCAGCATTCTACCATTCCCCACAGTGGCGCAGGCTGTCCCGGGCGTTTTTGCTGTCCCGGAACTATATCTGCCAGCGGTGCGGCGCACCTGCGGAAATTGCCCACCACAAACAACACCTGACCGCCGCCAATGTAAGCAACCCCGAAATCAGCCTGAACCCGAACAACCTGGAAGCCCTCTGCCTTGCCTGCCACAATGCCGAGCATTTCAGCGCAGGCGGGGCGACGGCGGCAGGGCTTGCCTTTGACGGTGACGGCAACCTGATACAAGAAAGCGAGGAAAACAGCCATGATTGAATCTTTCCAGACCGAACGCCAGATGACCGCCAATGCGTTAAACGCAGAACTCCTTTATATGGAACAGGAACTTGCGAAAATCAAGGAACGCGGGGACTATAAGGAATATACCGCCCTTATGAGAACCTACCTTGCCACGCAGAAAGCCTTTCTGAAAATCGTAGCGGAAATGGACGGCGAAGCCCCGGAAACGGATGCTTTGCTGGACTTTGCCGCAGGGCAGTCCGCATGAACTATATCACCCAGTATAATGACCTGATGCAGCGGGGCGAAATCCCCGCTTGCAGGCGGGTAAAAGCGGTATATGCCCGTCTTGCAGAGGAAACCCGAACCCCGGGGCAGTATGTCTTTGATGAAGCAAAAGCAGACCGCCCCATTGCCTTTATAGAGCGTTTCTGCCGCCACAGCAAGGGGGAATGGGCAGGACAGCCTGTGCGACTGGAACTGTTTCAGAAAGCCTTTCTGCAAGCCCTGTTCGGCTTTATTGACCCCGCCACGGGACTGCGCCGTTACCGGGAAGCATTTTTCCTTGTGGGGCGTAAGAACGGCAAAAGCACCCTGCTTGCGGGGCTTGCCCTGTATATGCTGATTGCGGACGGCGAGGGCGGCGCAGAGGTATACAGCACGGCAACAAAATATGCGCAGGCGCGTTTGCTGTTCGATGAATGCCATAACATGGTAAAGCAGTCCCCGGAACTGTCCAAACATTTCCGAAAGCGGAAAAGCGACCTGTACTATATTCCCACTATGTCCAAGCTGCAGCCCCTTTCCCGCAATTCTGACAGCCTTGACGGTCTGAACGCCAGCTTTGTGATTATGGACGAACTGCACGGGATTAAGGACAGAAACCTGTATGAAGTCATGCGGCAGAGCCAAAGCGCACGGCGGCAGCCCCTGCTTGTGATGATTACCACAGCGGGCACGGTGCGGGAATGTATTTTTGATGATATGTATAACCACACCTGCGAAGTGGCAGACGGCGTTATTACAGACAACAGCTTTCTGCCTGTGCTGTACGAACTGGACAAGCGGGACGAATGGACAGACCCCACGGCATGGAAAAAGGCAAATCCAGCGTTGGGCAGTATCAAAAAGCTGGATGATTTGCAGCTAAAGGTGGAACGGGCAAAGCAGAACCCCAATGACCTTTCCGGGGTGCTGTGCAAGGAATTTAACATCCGGGAAACCGTCAAAACGGCGTGGCTGTCCTTTGACGCAATCAACAATACGGAAACCTTTGACCTGGAACAATTCCGAGGCGCGTACTGTATTGGCGGCGTTGACCTTTCCATTACCACAGACCTGACCTGTGCAAGCCTGCTGTTCATGCGCCGGGGCAGTGACCGCAAATACATTGCACAAATGTATTTTCTGCCCGCAGACCGTTTGCAAGAGCGTGTACAGCAGGACAAAATCCCCTATGACAAGTGGTTTGAACGGGGCTTGCTGCGCCTTTGTACGGGTAATTCTATCAACTATTCCGATGTCACGCAATGGTTTGTGGAAATCATAAAAGAATATGATTTGTTCCCGGCGTGGATATATTATGACAGCTATTCTGCCCGGTACTTTGTGGAAGAAATGCAGATGCAGGGCTTTACTATGGTGCGCTGTATTCAGGGCGCAAAGACCCTGTCCCTGCCCATGCAGATGTTGGGCGCAGACCTGCAGGCCCACAAGGTAAACTATAACAACAATCCCATTCTGAAATGGTGTCTGACCAACACCGGGGTACAGACCGACCGAAACGGCAACATTGTACCCATTAAAAACCAAAGCCCCCGGCAGCGCATTGACGGAACCGCTGCTCTGCTGGACTGCTATGTGGGGCTGTATGAACACTATAACGAATACACCAACGCCATATAAGGGGGTATCGGCATGAAACTGAAAGACAAGAAAATTGAACTGCTGCGGCAGGTGCATACAAGGGATGAAATGGGCATAACCACAACCACCCTTGAAAGCATGGGGACGGTGTGGGCGTACTTTCGCCACCTGTCCGGCAAGGAAGTATTCGCGGCGGCAACCGTCAATTACAAGGAAGAAGTGTTGTTTCAGGTGAATTACCGCACCGACCTGACCACGGCAAATGTTATCCGGTATAACGGCAGGCTGTACAATATCACCCGGATTGACACTTTTGAGGGGTACAAGCAGGACTTGACTCTGTACTGCACACTGAAAAAATGAAATCACGAAAACATGACATAATATTGAAAAATTCGCCCTGCTGTGCTATACTTTTTAATGGTTATTTGTAGCCATGCACAGGGGGCTTTCTTATGATTTATAACTATAACAGGCTTTGGAAACTGTTGATAGATAAAGGTATGACCAAAACGCAAATGCGCAAAGCGGCAGGTATCAGCACAAATATTCTTGCCAAGATGGGCAAGGGCGAACCTGTGGCTATGGACAGCCTTGCAAAGATAGCAACCGCCTTGCAATGTGGGCTTGACGATATTGTAGAGATACGGAAAGGGGGTACGGAATAATGGCTAAAAATGCGGATTTGAACAAAGCTGCGAAAGCGAAAAAAGATGAATTTTATACGCAGTTAACGGATATTGAAAAAGAAATGCGCTATTACAGGGACTTTTTTCGGGGTAAAATAGTTCTTTGTAACTGCGATGACCCGTTTGAAAGCAACTTTTTCAAATATTTTGCTATGAATTTCAATTCCCTAGGATTAAAGAAACTCATTGCGACCTGCTACGCCACATCTCCTGTTGCAGGGGAAGAATTTGAATACTATGTCGGTAACGGCGGGCAACTGTCCTTTGTTCCACCTTCCGATGATGCCGTTCCTATTTCTCAGGAAAGCGCACGCAAGCCGTATAAAATTGAAATCACAGAAGTGACTGATGCAAACGGCGATGGCCGTGTTGATCTTTCAGATGTGGAGTATCTTCTGAAGAACCATAAAAACAACCTAACTTTACTTGATGGTGACGGAGATTTTCGCAGTCAAGAATGTATTGATCTGATGAAGCAGGCAGATGTCGTAGTTACAAATCCACCCTTTTCCCTGTTCCGAGAGTTTGTGGCGCAACTGGTAAAATACGAAAAGTATTTTTTGATTATCGGGAACATTAATGCAATCACATACAAGGAAGTGTTCCCGCTCATTATGCAAAACCGCATATGGCTAGGCGCATCTATCCATAGTGGGGACAGAGAATTTCGGGTTCCAGATAGTTACCCCCTGAATGCTTCTGGATATAGGGTGGACGAAAACGGCATCAAATATATTCGGGTTAAGGGTGTGCGTTGGTTCACCAATATTGATTATGCTGCCCGTCATGAGGATATTGTTCTGTACAAGCATTATACGCCAGAAGAATACCCGCATTATGACAATTATGATGCTATTGAAGTCAGTAAGACCGCAGATATTCCCTGTGACTATTATGAAGAAATGGGCGTTCCCATTACCTACCTGGACAAGCATAATCCAGACCAATTTGATATTGTTGGTTCAAGTCGGGATTTGGGGCGTCCTATGTCTGAAATTGCACCGAAAGGTAGTTATGAAGCAGGCGGCCCAAGATTTTATTTATCTGTTGATTGTTCACAATCTGTTAATGTAGAGAGAGAGAGAGAGAGAGAGAGAGAGAGAGAGAGAGAGAGAGAGAGAGAGAGA